>Ga0209648_10001774_pt1 | contig 17542 bp, 12 predicted proteins | sample GraSoi2013_115cm_FD_185830 | JGI IMG/M metagenome (GOLD analysis project Ga0209648, IMG submission 185830) | Grasslands soil microbial communities from the Angelo Coastal Reserve, California, USA - Sample 9_17_2013_115cm (SPAdes) (version 2) | ecosystem: Environmental > Terrestrial > Soil >...
CGATCTGGCCGGCGGTTAGCCCCGTTAGTTAGTTTGAGTAACTTGCGCATTATCTGTACCTTAGGCCCACTGGGGGTGGCTTATCAGCCCTACCTTAGCGCGGCATAGAGGGCTTGCTTCCACCGCTCATTATCGATGGTCCAGCAGACTTTGGATTTCTTGCCACGATCCAAAATCTGGGCCCAAACTGATCGATTGCGATCGTTGCTTGCCACGTTGAGGCGGTCCACGACGGTCATTCCCAAAGTTAGTTCGCTGGAGGTCTCCACTTCCACATAGTTTTCGGTTTGCTGCGTGACAATCGCAGGATCCAGCGCGATGGACATGGCCACAGGGTCCGGCAGCGAGATTCCGTGTTCACCCGTCTGCTCGAAGTAGGCTTCTTGAGCGCGGCTGTTGCATTCGATGGCGAAGCGCGCCTGCGGTGTGCCGAAGCTCAGCACATGCTTGATGTCGTGTGGGTTCAAGACGGCTTCGCCACGGCAGAGGTGCCAGCCCACGAGCTCTACCGGAAGTCCACTGCGCAACACGATTCGCGCAGCTTCGGGGTCGCACCAGATGTTGTACTCGGCAGCCGGAGTCACGTTGCCCTCGCAACACGGAGCGCCGCCCATGACGACGCAGCGGCCAACCTTGGCGGCGATTTCGGGTTTCCGCTGCAAGGCCAAAGCAATGTTCGTAAGAGGTCCCAACGTCACTAATACGAGACCGGGGTTGGCTTCGATCATCGCAATGATCGCTTCGGCGGCGTGCTGTTTTTCGGGGGCCTTCTTCGGAGGCGGGTAGCCGTGGTCTCCCAAGCCATCGCGACCATGGAACCAGCGCGCGCTCTCGTGCGTGCGGTGCAGTGGTTTTTCCGCGCCCATGAAGACTGGCACGTCCGCGCCACACAGTTCAGCGGTGTAGAGGGCATTGCGTGTGGACTGTTGAACAGCAACATTTCCAGCAACCGTGGTAATCGCCAGAACGCGCACCTGGGGAGAGCGCAGCGCCATGATCAACGCCACGGCGTCATCGGAAGCGGTATCGGTGTCGATCAGGAAAAGAGGTTTCACGCGGCGTAGGATAGCAAACTCGAGGAGAGACCGCGCTTGAGAATAATTTAGAACGCTCGAATTCGATTCTAAGCACAGCCGCGTGTCAAGCTTCGCATCAAACTAGAGGTGCTGGCCGTTTCCGCCGATCTGATAACCAACACCACGGATCGTTCGAATCAGCGTATGGCCGTAGCCGGCATCCACTTTGCGCCGTAGGTAGTTGATGTACACGTCCACTACGTTGGTCGTCGTGTCGTGATCGAGTTTCCAGACCTGTTCGACGATGACGGCGCGGGAGACGGGCTGCCCTTCGTTGCGCATCAGGCATTCCAGCAGCGCGAACTCCTTCGGGCTGAGCTCGATATCGTGACTGCCCCGGCGAACCGCACGGCTGACCCGGTCAAGCTCAAGATCTCCGACTTGGAGCAGCGCCCGAGCTGGACGGCTACCGCGACGCAGAATGGCGCGTATGCGTGCCGCGAGTTCGGCGAACGCGAAGGGCTTCGCGACATAATCATCAGCGCCAGCATCAAGGCCCCTGATGCGCTCTTCGACCATGCTGGCATCCGTCACCATCAAGACGGGCAAGTCCGGTTTCTTGGAGTGAATCAGCCGCAGGACCTCCAATCCGCCGGCCCCCGGCAGGTTGAGATCCAGGATCACGAGATCGTAGGGCTGGCCGGAGGCGAGTTGTTCCGCTTCCAGTCCATTGGAAACCATCTTTACGGAAAATTGCTCTTGTTCCAGCCGCTGACGCAGAAACTCTGCGAGCGGCGCGTCATCTTCGGCGACAAGAATGCGCATCGGCTCACACGAAAACACTTAGATTTTAGAAGGGGTGAAAATATTTTGGCTAGAGACGCGTGAAGTGTCAAGACAATGCGAGCGCGTGTTATCGAAAAGAGTATCACTGATGTACGGTTGCTTCAAAAAGCTTTCAGTGACGGATTTGGTCCCACAATGGAACAAAAAGCCGCATTCCGGCATTCGATTCTGAATAGGGAAATTCTGGACTTCGGACGGCTGCGACCAACTGATTGAGCTTGTTGGACTTTCGAGCCATCAAATCTAGGCGAAGATGGCCGCCTCCGTGCACTAACACTCCTTTCTGTATTAGCACGTACCATGCTCGATCGAATAGGAGAGCGCTGGTCTCGACGTACCGCTACGAACAAGCAAACGCAGGATGGCACTTGGCAACTGAACCGATCCCTTTGGCGGATTCCGTCACTCTACGAGTGTTGATCGTGGATGATGAGATTTCCGTTCGAAAGGTCATGGCTGCGGTACTGGCGCAGCTTGGCTTTCCCTGCGAAACAGCAGCTAGTGGCGAAGAAGCACTCCGCATCCTCGAAACACACAAGATAGATGCAGTAATTTCTGACCTGCAAATGCCAGGAATCTCCGGCATGGAGCTTCTGATCAAGGTGCGGCAGAGCTATCCCCAGATAGTCTTCTTGATGATTACCGGAGTCGATGACATCCGAGTCGGCGTCGAAGCGATGCGGCAGGGTGCGGACGACTATCTCGTGAAGCCGCTACAGGTGGATGCCAACATAGTTTTATCCAGTCTCACGCGAGCGTTGCACGTGAAGCGCTTGGAACAGGAAGTCGAAAACTACCGTCACCATCTCGAGGAAATTGTCGCCGAACAGACCCAGCAACTTCGAGAAGCTTTGCATCGGATCGAGCGAAGCTACGACCATACGCTCGAGGTACTGGGCGCGGCCATCGATTTGCGGGACGGCCCGACGGCTGGACACTCCCGGCGCGTATTTCTGTACTCCATTGAGATTGCCAAGGGGATGGGTGGCTTGGAGGATCAGATGAGAAATATCGCCATGGGAGCGTGGCTGCACGACATCGGCAAACTGGCGATACCGGACGCCATTCTCCTCAAACCCGCGTCTCTTACGGATGAAGAACGCGAGATCATGCAACGCCACGTACAGATCGGGTATGACCTGGTAAAAGGCATCCCATTCCTTGCGGATGCCGCGGAAATCATCTTCGCTCATCATGAGCGTTGCGATGGCAGTGGTTATCCGAGGGGCCTAAAGACGCAGAAGATTCCCATCGGGGCGAGAATTTTCGCAGTGGCCGATACCTTTGATGCTATGACCTCCGATCGGCCCTATCGCCGCGCTCTTCCATTCGAAGCGTCGCGAGAAGTAATAGCGCGAGGAGCGGGAAAACGGTATGACTCGCATGTCGCGAAAGTGTTCCTGAGTATTCCCGACGAAACCTGGAAAGCGATCCGCGCAGAAACAGCGGCTATCCAGGGCTTTGCATTTGCAACGGCAAACGACATTCAGGCAACGAGTAAGCCGGCGAAATCCGGGGACGGATAGAGGAAATAAATTGACTGGCCTGAGTGTGCCTCTGGAGCTGTGTCCTTGCCGGCGAGAAACGGCTACTGCAAGACCCAGGGGCCGCTTTTTTCAACGAAGCGGCACCCGTAGCGGTAGAGCGGCGGCGCCTTCGCCTCCGAGTGCATGATCTGAGCCTTACCCACGTGCTCGTCATGCGACGACACGATGTATACGTCCACGATGGAATGAACCAAGATATCTCTATTGCAAATGCAGAGAAAGCCGCTAAGACTAACGTTTTCTGTTGTCGCAGCCTCTTCAAAGTCCTTCTCTCGCGCATCCTTGCCCCGAAGTTTCAACGGCACACGCAATCGTACGCGCACCTCGCTCCGAGGAATATGGCGGGACGTCTTTACGATTCCACGGAGGTAGGCCTTAAGGGCTTCGAAGTCCAACGGCTTTTCGAAGTACGCGGCCGCGCCTAACTGTTTACAGTGCTCCTTGGTTTGCGCACCTCCTTCGCCGCTCACGATAACGACAGGAATCGTCTGTGTCCGGCTAAACGAGGTAAACGTCTGACACAACTCATAGCCGGAATACTTCGGCATGCGCAAATCGAGCAGGATGGCGTCGGGCATGTGCTCCAGTGCGAGAGCCAAGCCTTCGTCGGGTTCACCCGTGTCAATGACTTCGTAGGATTCGCTGAGTTCCAGGTGCATCAGGCGTCGCAGCGCTTCGTCGTCATCCACGACCAGCAGCTTTCCCTTCGCTCCATTCTTCCTATTGGTGATCACGGGCACCGCTTCCCACCTGGTCCAGTTCTTTCAAACCAGGCAACGGGTTTTTGCCACCATCCAGAACTTCGCGGACCTTACTTATAAAAATTTCTTCGGTGAACGGTTTGTGCAGAAGGTTGGTTCCCTTCTGCAAAACTCCATGCCCGGCGATAAAGCTGTCCGTGTATCCGGACATGAAGAGGACCTTCAGCCCGGGCTGCCGCGTCGACAATTGTTCGGCCAAAACGCGGCCGTTCATGCCGGGCATCACCACATCGGTGAGCAGAAGGTCGAAAACGCCGGAATGATGCACTGCGATTTCGAGAGCTGCTTCTCCATTCGGGGCCGCCAACACGCGGAAGCCGTTTGATTCGAGAAAAGCTTGCGCCAGTTTCCGAAGGGCTTCCGCGTCTTCCACCAGAAGAATCATTTCCGATCCCTTGGGCTTCTCCCTTGATTGGACTTCGGGCTCAGCAACTGAAACCTGCTCGGTGTCCAAATGCCTTGGAAGGTAGATCTGAAAAGTCGAGCCTTTGCCCGGCGCGCTGTCCACCCAGATATATCCGTTACTTTGCTTCACCACGCCATACACTGTCGCGAGACCGAGGCCCGTGCCCTCTCCCACACCCTTGGTGGTAAAGAACGGCTCAAAGATATGCGCGATGGTCTCGGCACTCATGCCGGTCCCAGAGTCCGCGATCGCGAGCATCACGTAACTCCCTTCCTTAGAGCCGGGGTGATCGCGCGTGTAGGCGTGGTCGAATTCAATGTTGGCGGTTTGGATGTGGAGTTTCCCGCCCGAAGGCATGGCGTCTCGCGCATTCACTGCCAAGTTCATGATCACCTGCTCGATCTGGCTCTGATCGGCTTTGACATTTCCGAGCTTGGCATCCAGAGACAGGGACACGTGGATATCCTCGCCGAGCAGGCGCGGAAGCATTTTTTCCATGTCAGATACGAGCGAATTCAAACTTAGGACGGAGGGCGTCAGAACTTGCTGTCTGCTGAAAGCCAGCAGCTGGCGCGTCAAGGAAGCAGCGCGCTGGCCCGCTTTTTCGATTTCCGTGGCATATTCGTAGGTGGGCTGGCTCTTGTCCAGAGACTTCTTCAAGACACCGCTGTACCCGATGATGACTCCGAGCAGATTGTTAAAATCATGGGCGATCCCTCCCGATAACCTTCCGATAGCCTCCATCTTCTGAGCCATTCGTAGCTGGCGCTCCAGCGTGCGCTTTTCCGTTACGTCTTCCGCAAAAACCTCGAAATAACCGGGGCCGCCATCCTTGACGTCGACGCGCTGTCCCGAGCACCGCACCACGATGGGCTCCCCGTTTGGCCGCTTCCATTCCAGTTCGATGTCTTTCATGACCTTTGACTCAGCCAGAAGCTCGTTCATTCGTTGATAGTCTGCGGGGTGGCGAAACACTTGCGTCGCAAGATCCGCCTTGAACAGTTCTTGCAATGATTCATAGCCAAGCATTCTCTGCAGCGCCGGGTTCACCTCCAGAAATTGGCCCGCCATCGTCGCGCGGTAGATGCCGTGAGGTGCTCCCTCAACCAGGGACCGGAAACTCGCTTCCGAACGCGACAATGCCTCCTGGGCCTTTTTCCGCTCGGTAATGTCGCGGTTCACGATCACAAGTTTTTCCGGCTCACCGTTCTGGTTGCGGATGACGCTCGCAACGGATTCCAGCACCATCCACTCGCCACTCTTGTGACGGAAACGATATTCCAGAATTGTTCCCGCCCCCGTCTCACGGGCTTCCTTGGCAGCATTCTTAACCAGCTCGCGGTCTTCCGGATGAATCTGCTCGAACCCGGATGACTCCTGAAGTTCTTCAGGCGAATACCCCAATATTTTCTGATAAGAGAGGCTATTGAAAATCCTGCGGCCTTCCAAATCCACGACGGCAATCATGTCCGCGGCATTCTCGCTGATCAAGTGAAAGAGCTCTTCGCGTTCGATCAGTTGCCTGCGAATCCTGTGAATCTGCAGATGCTGGTAGATGGTGTAGATATCGAACAGGAAAACGAGGGCCACGAGACCTCGCACGGCTTGCGGAAGAACATATAGGGTATGGAAGTCCTGGCGCGATGACACATCCGGGAGCAGAAATGAGGCCAGCGGAACTGTGAGTAGTAGTGTGATGAAAGCCGCCGCCACCCACATCCACCATTCGCGGCGCTCGATTTTCCGAAAGTTCGTCCGGAGGGTTTTCGCCCCCGCGTCTTGAAAACTGCCAGGAGTCTTGGCGTGTCTCAGGCTCATAAGCCGTTAAGTACGGCCTGTTTCAGCTCGCACTAGTGCTCCATTTTCCCCTCTTCTTGGAGGTAAGAACGTGCCGGACTTCCCATGGAGTCGAGACTCCCTTGTCCCTGGTTGAAATTTGACGAGCAGACTCGCGAGTAAGCAGCGCATGCCGTGGAAAGCAGGTGCAAGTTGTGTGCCAAGGCAGAATCATGGTCCGCTGCGAGATTCAGTTCGCGTCTGTCTCCCGCCCGGCACTTGCCCTTGCTCAATTCGTTGATTCTCTTGATATTTTGAGATTCGGGAGAGCATGAATCGCCCTCTTCGAGATTGGATACTTCTAATGAAGTCCGAAACGGTACAATTTCAAAGACCCAGAATCCCCAAGCGATGCCAGATCGGGACGAACTCTTCGTTTTGAATTTGAGCAAAGCAAATTGACTTCACAATGGATGAGCGTATGTTTAAAAATAGAGGTTTCCAGCCAATGGGAGGAATGATGAATCGTTATCTCGCTGCAATCTCGTTGTCTGCTTTATCTGTAGGCATGTTGGTGGCAGGGTGCCAAAAGGCGGCTGACCAGCAATCCAGCCCGGACGCCAACTCTTCGCCTTCGATGGCAGAAGCGGCAAAGACCGCGGTGAAAAAAGCCATCGAGCCGAAACCTCTGGTCGTTCCTGCTGAGACTGTGATCGCTGTCGTTTTGGATCAAACCATAAGTTCGAAAACAAGCAGGCCTGGCGACAGATTCTCAGCGACCGTCGAATCTCCCGTTGAAATCGAAGGAAAGGTCGCCATCCCGAAGCATGCTCGCGCCGAGGGAGTCGTGAGCGAAGCAAAAGCTGCCGGCCGGTTCAAAGGCGGCGCCGCGCTGAGCCTCACGCTCACGAGCGTCACTGTCAACGGGAAGGATTATGAAATTCAGACTTCTGCCGCAATGAGATCCAGCAAAGGAAAAGGCAAGCGCACGGCGGTCATGGTGGGCGGCGGTGCTGCAGGAGGAGCTGCTATCGGAGCGATCGCTGGTGGCGGCAAAGGCGCTGCCATAGGTGCGTTGATCGGTGCGGCGGCGGGTACCGGCGGCGCGGGACTCACCGGCAATCGCGATATCACGCTCCCTGCGGAAACGGCGCTCGATTTCACACTGCTGCAACCCGTACATATCAAACAAAAGTAGCAGCTGGCCTTCCGGCGCTGCGAAGCATTCATTCCATGGGTGATGCCTGCCACGCACATCGGCGGCGTGGCGTGAGGAAATTCGAAGAGTAACCTTGGAGACGGCATACATCTGTGACGCCATTCGAACGCCGTTCGGGCGTTACGGCGGAATGCTTGCCTCGATTCGCACCGATGATCTCGCGGCCATCCCCATCAGAACCCTGGTCGGGCGTAATGCAGGTGTCGACTGGAACGCCGTGGATGATGTCGTCTATGGCTGTGCCAATCAGGCGGGCGAAGACAATCGAAATGTTGCGCGGATGGCGCTCCTGCTCGCGGGCTTGCCGAAAGAAGTGCCGGGTACAACGGTTAACCGCCTCTGTGGCTCGAGCATGGATGCCATTGCGACGGCCGCGCGAGCAATTAAATGCGGCGAGGCCGATTTAGTGATTGCCGGGGGCGTCGAGAGCATGTCGCGAGCACCGTTTGTCATCGGCAAGGCGGATCGTGCGTATTCTCGCTCTATGAAAATGGAAGACACCACGCTCGGCTGGCGATTCGTAAACCCTTGTATGAAAGAAAGGTACGGCGTTGATTCGATGCCGGAAACGGGCGAGAACGTCGCCGAAGAGTTTCACATCTCTCGCATCGATCAGGATCTATTTGCTCTGAGGAGTCAGCACCGCGCCGCAGAGGCCATTCGCAGCGGCAGGACGAAGCAGGAAATTGTGGCCGTGCCCATTCCGCAAGCCAAGGGCAACGCGCTCCTCTTCGCGGAGGATGAGCATCCCCGGCCGGAGACGACGTTGGAAGCGCTTTCGAAACTGAAACCAGTATTGAAACCCACTGGCACGATCACCGCTGGAAACGCATCGGGAGTAAACGACGGAGCTTGTGCATTGCTGCTGGCCTCCGAGGCGGCGCTGAAACGCCACGGATTGACGCCAAGAGCCCGCGTCGTTGCTGCCGCGGCCGCTGGCGTCGCTCCGCGAGTCATGGGCATGGGTCCAACTCCTGCGACACGAAAAGTCCTGGCCCAGGCCGGCTTGTCGCTCGGGCAAATGGACGTTGTGGAATTGAATGAAGCGTTTGCGTCACAGGCCCTGGCTGTCTTGCGCGAATTGGGAATTCCGGACGACGCGACGCACGTGAATCCGAACGGCGGTGCGATTGCTATCGGGCACCCACTGGGTGCCAGTGGCGCGCGGCTTGTAACCACAGCGCTCTATCAGCTCTTGCGAACCAATGGTAGATATGCGCTCTGCACCATGTGCATCGGTGTGGGCCAAGGAATTGCCCTGATTCTCGAACGCGTCTAGTATGGCGTGAGCTTCAAGAAGCGCGCATTTCCTCGTAGTCGCCGCGAGTTGGGACAAAACTACTGTGGGAGAAGAATAAGCTCGATGCCCATCGTTAAGTCTGGCGAAGCCCGAATTCATTACGTACTGGAAGGCCAGAGTGGGGCGCCCGTGCTGGTGTTCTCGAATTCGCTTGGCACGAATTATTCCATGTGGGCTCCGCAAGTTTCCGAAGTTCGAAAGAAGCTCCGGGTGCTGCGCTACGACACGAGAGGGCACGGACAATCCTCCTGCACACCGGGCCCCTACTCGATCGAACAGCTCGGCAAAGATGTCATTGCACTGCTTGATGCATTGGACCTGGACCGCGTGCATTTTTGCGGGCTATCCATGGGCGGAATGACCGGCATGTGGCTGGGCGCTAACGCGCCCGAACGCCTGAACAAGCTGGCACTCTGCAACACCGCCGCCAAGATTGGAAGCACAGAGGTTTGGAATACCCGTATTGAGGCGGTTCAAAAAAACGGCATGAAGTCCGTCGCTTCGGCCGTGATCGAGCGATGGTTTTCGCCCGCTTTCCGCGAGAAGGCGCCAGCAACCGTATCACGTATTCGGAAAATGCTCGAGGACGCAAATCCGGAGGGGTATGCAGCATCCAGCGCCGCCGTTCGCGATTTCGATTTCCGCGAACAGTTGAGCAAGATTCGGGTACCAGCGCTGGTGATCGCCGGGGCGCACGATCCCGCTATACCGCCGGCGGACGGGCGCTTTCTCGCCGACCAGATTCGGAGTGCGCGCTATGCTGAGCTCAACGCCGCGCACCTCTCCAATATCGAAGCTCACGATCGATTCAACAGTGAAATTGCCGCGTTTCTGAACTCCTGAGGAGACCTGCCTTCTCTGCGATTGCTCCGGCTATTTCGGAGCATCGGAAGATTTATTGCCATTTGCTTTCGGCCTATTTCCATTTTTCCTGGCCCTCGACGATCGTAATGTAGCGATTTATTGGAAGGCCGGTAAAACGCTGAGTCGTGCCTCCGGGCATCGGCCACTTCACTTCGAGCCACTCGATCTTTTCCCGTTTCCCTAGCCCCAGCACCATTCGAGGATCGTGCGAAGAAAGATAGCTTCCCCCGCCCACTTTCATCTGGTGCCGCTTCAAATCCCCAGCCTGATAAGTGACCCGCGCACCGATGGCGTCTGGATTGGACTTCTTGCCCGCAAGTATCACACCCAGCCAATTATTCTGTTTTCCGGCATGGTTGCGGAGCAGCACGGGCGCCCCATCGTTCACGGCAACGAGAACATCCACCGATCCATCGTTATCGAAGTCTCCAAGCGCCAGACCTCTTGCCGAAAGCTGCCGGGAGAAGAGCGGTCCACTGTCCGCGCTGATGTTCTTGAGGTGCGCGCCCGTGTTTTGAAAAAGGAGCATCGGCTCGCTGTAGGTGACCCCAGGATTGATCTTGTCGATCAGATCGTCCGGATGGCCATTGGCGATAATCAAGTCGAGGTTGCCGTCGTTATCGTAGTCAAAAAATTTCACACCCCAGCCGCTCATCGTTTGCGTGGCCCTGGCGATACCTGAAGGCGCGGCAATATCCTCGAACGTCTCGTCGTGTCTGTTGTGATAAATCCCGTAGAACTCGTGGTCCAAATTCGTCACAAAAAGATCCATCCACCCATCCTGGTCTAAATCAGCGGAATCCACTCCCATGCCCGACCGAGCTTTTCCTCCTTCCCCGTACGCCACCCCGGCCGTAAAGCCGATCTCTTCGAATCGCCTTCCCGCGCGATTGGCGAAAATGAAATTCGCGGTGGTGTCGTTGGCGACGAAGAGATCCAGGAAGCCGTCGTTGTTGATGTCCGTTGCGACGACACCCCAGGCTTTGCCGGGATTGCCGCCTATGCCCGTTTGTTGGCTCACGTCCGTGAAGGTGCCGTCGCCGTTGTTGTGGAACAGCCAACTCGGCATGGGATCGAAGATGCGGGGGTAGCAGTATTCATTGATGCCGGCGAGAGCGGGTATGTTTGGTGCATTACAGACGTGATGTTTCAGCTTGCTGAAATCGACGAACCGGCAGACGAAGAGATCCAGGCGTCCGTCGTTGTCGTAATCAAACCACACCGCGCTGGAGGCCCAACCGGGAGCGGCGACGCCTGCTTTTTCGGTGACATCTGTGAACGTGCCGTCCCCGTTGTTGCGATAGAGGATGCTGCGGCCGTATTGCGTCACATAAAGATCGGGAAAACCATCGCCATTGTAGTCCCCGGCAGCGACGCCCATGCCGTATCCGCCGCCAGGGACGCCAGCTTTGTCCGTAACATCGGTGAACGTGCCGTCGCGATTGTTACGGTAAAGCGCGTTGCGCAGCGGCTTGGCGGGGGCCCAAAAGTCGCAGGGGCCGCTGTTGACCATATAAATGTCCATCCAGCCATCGTTGTCGTAATCGAAGAAAGCGCAACCGGCGCCAGTGGATTCGGGCAGATACTTCTGTGCCGATCTGCCGCTCGTGTGAACGAAGTTGATGCCTGACGCCGATGGAGGAATCTCAGAGAAAGGAAAGGTGGGATTGGCTTTATCCGCCGCGCTTGCGAGTGAAGGAAGAGATGCCATGGCCGCGGAACCCGCGAGCGCACGCAAGAAGTCTCTGCGAAGAACACCATCAGAGCGGCAGCCCATAGTTCCGAGGATCGCGCCATTCACTGCGGCGGCTTCTGGCGCTCCAGGCCTTCGGCCACGCGGCGCTTGACCTGCTCGAGGCTCTTCGCCGTATCACGCTGAAGGGCCGCCTCGCGATTGGCGTCGTCCTTGCGTCCCGCACCGTTATAGGCGAGCGCCAATTGAAAATGACCGGAAGGGCTGTCTGGGGCGAGTCTTTCGTAGGTTTCGAGAGGGGGAATGGCGTCGGCAAACTGCTTGGCGGCAACCAGAGCGGAGCCGAGGCCAAAATACGCTTCGGCGAATCCCGTATCTATCTTTGTAGCGCGGGCGTAATGACGGATTGCAGTGGAGAAGTCACCGTCGTCCTTGGCGAGCTCGGCGAGAACGTATTCGGCGCCGGCGTTGTTCGCATCGATCGATAGTTCCTCCTCGAAGTTCATCTTCGCTTGCGCAACGGCATCCGCAGTGGGCTGCTGGCCGGAGAGCAGGACCCGCCCAAGGCGAGCATGTATCCCCGGCAGCACGGGGTTAATGTCCAAAATCTTGCGGTATTCCGCCGCGGCTTCCTCCCACTTGCCCTGCGTTTCCAGAGCTTCCGCATTTAGCTGGTGGACCTGGAAGGAGAAGGGCGCTTCGCGCACCAAGTCCTGTGAAGTGCGAAGCGACAAATCCGAGTAGGCGTGAGTGGCAACGTAGAGAACTTCCGGGTCCCGCGGAAAATTGCGGATCAACACTTGCAGAAAGTCGAGCGAGTCATTGGGATTGTTCCCCGTCATCGCGCAATGCACGCCATCGAGTCCAGCCCTCTTCAGGAGTCCCTTGTCCGCGATCTGACGAATTGATTTCTTCAACAAAGGCAGCGCCTCGGCGCAATGGCCACTCTCCGCAAGCGCGAAACCCCTATCCACTGCCGCCGGCCCGGCGGACGCCGAGCGCTGCTTTGAATCTTGCGCGGATGACACTGGGGCCGTTGGGATCAGGAGAGCCCAAAAGACCAGGAGTGTAAGGATTCTTCGCATGTGCACATTGTAAGCCGAAACAGAGCCGCCAAAAATCAAAAACGTGGAGAGGAAAAGCCTCTTCGGCGCACTCGTCCCTTCCCCATGCTATTCAATCACGCCGCAACCCTGAAATGAACGCGAACTAAAGTTCTTGGCGCGCACATCCTCACAGAAAAAATCGCCCGCAAAAGAAATGGCAGGCGCCGAAGCGCCTGCCATCCTGGTCGTGTATGCGTTCCTAGTTAGAAGTAGAACTTCAGGGCCAATTGAATATTTCTGGCTCCTTGCGAACCAGTGACATTCCCGAAGTTCGGGTTACTCGTACCGAGGCTGGGGTTATTCGGGTCGGTGCCAACCACCGGGGACCCCGGATCGAACGAGCCCCCCGCCGGACCTGCCGAGAAATTATAGATGGCGCGGTTGAATAGGTTAATGAACTCCGCACGGAATTCCAACCTTCTCTGTTCGCCAAGGAGGAAACCCTTGTGCAGGCTCATATCGACTTGTGCCAGACCGGGACCGCGTCCGTTGCCGACGGAACATGTCCCAAAGGAGTTCACGGGATGTGAAACAACGCTGGTGTCAAACCATTGGATGTACGCCGGTCTGTTAGTTGCAGGATCGGCCGGTACGAATTTGTCGACGGTGCGCAGTGGACCGCTGCAATTTGGCCGTGCGCTGAGAAAGTAGTTGCCAATTCCATTGGTGCCGGAAGGATCGCCATTGAAAGCGCCCCAGCCTCCGAATTCATTGAGGGTCAGCGCGTTTCCTGTATGCATGGTGATGATTCCGCCGATCTCCCAATTCCCAACCACGGCGTTGAGAGCGGAGTTCATGTCTTTGCCAAACTGTTTACCGCGGCCCACTGGGAGCTGGTAAGTAACATAGCTGGAAAGGATGTGCTTCTGGTCGAAGTAGCACGGTCCCCAGTCAGAACGCGCGTCATACGAGTTCTGCCAGCCGGGCTGTCCACCTGAGCTCATCGCTTGCGTGCTGCCCCAACCGGTACCAAAGTAGCCAGGGGAATTGCTCAGGCACTTGGAATACGTATACGCCACCTGGGCTTGTAGCCCATTTGACATGCGCTTTTGCAGAACAGCTTGCAGTGCATCATAACGCTGGTTTGCGTTGGACGTATTTGTCCCAGCAATGTTACTGGAACCTCCCAGTGACGAGTTATCAGCCGCGTACAACGATCCGGGAGTTCCACCACCAAGAAACGGACCGGCAACCCTGGAAACGATTGGTTCTCCGGGTTTCGCGATTTTTCCAGCGGCGTTCAGGCCTTCCAGCTGCGTAGCGTCGAAGAAGTTCAGCAGGTGAGTGCCATGCTGGCCGACGTAGCCGACTTGCACGGTCAGGCTGTTACCGAACTGGTGTTGGATCGTCAGGTTCCACTGTTGAGCCAAAGCAGGCCGGAAGTTCGCATCCGTCACCCGGATTCTCTTCCCTGCATAGCAAGAAAAGTTAGGTGCAGGACAGGGTGCAACGGAAGGCCCAAATCCTTGTGCGATCGCCCCCACGCCGGCAACTGCACTCCTGGTCGCGCCAAAGAATGGCGGATTCTGGGTGAGTGCCTCGTTGGCGCCGCTGCCTTCCATATATTCGGAGATGGCATAGCCGCCACGAATCACGGTCTTGCCGCCCAGAGCAGCGGGCGACCAGGCAAAGCCGACGCGAGGCAAGAAATCGCCTCCGCCAATATAATTGTTGTACAGCGCTCGATTGTTACCGTTCTGGCCCGGCAGTTCGATCGCCCCCGTAGACAAATTGAAGTTAACCTGCCGGTCTTTGACTTCATAAAGCGGTGTGTGGTCTTCGAACCGCACGCCGAGGTTCAGCGTGAGAGTCGGAGTGATCCGCCAGTCATCTTGAACATAGGCGCCGAAGATGTTGCCGCGAAGTCCAAAGAGAGTATTTGTGGCGCCGTCCTTGAACCCTCCGCCTACATCGCCAAGCCAGAAATCCGCTATTCCCGAACCAGTCAATGTGGCGATGCTGAGCGTCCCCAGCGTGCCGTTGTTTCCGCCGTAATCGTAATCCTGACGTTCCCGCCAGTATTGAAAACCAGTTCGGATCGCGTGGCGGCCATGTGTAATGTTCAGGTTATCCTCCACTTGCCCCTCGGTCGTGTGGAAGATCTGGATGGCTCCGCCGTTTCCAAGGGACGCCGATCCGTTTGTGCCTGAGATCGAAATGTTTAGTAATCCTTTTGCAGCAGTATCGTTTCCGCCGGCTATGCCAAGCGCCTGACTGGCGGCCCCGAGCGCATCGCTGGAGGTGCCGCGTTGGTCGAAGTGAACAGCGCCGAAACCAATTCGCACTTCGTTTAGCAGATTGGTGCCGAAGCTGTGGGTCCAACTGAGAACCGCGTTACGCACGGGGTCATCAATGTTGGCGCCGGAACCGGCCGCGGCAACGGGGAGACCCGTGAAGGCCGGGTTACGCAGGTCCATCTTGGAGTAGCGTCCGGAGATGTGGTCCTTCTGCGAAAGTATATAGTCAATCTTTAGGTCGCCCTGATCGTTATTCAGATTGTTGCCGCTGTTATAGAAATAATTATTTTGGTTTCCTAGGTCGACTTGCGGCTTGGGGTAGAAGCTCGAGTTGAATAAATTTTGAGCCACTGCGCTGACCGTGAAGCCGGCCGCAGCCAGATTGTTGTTTGGAATCGGGTTGCCATTGTTCGGGTTCTTGAGCTGCACTGTCCCCTTCCCGCCCGTGCATATCCCCGCCCCATTGAACGCTCCACCGGCCTGGGTGCAGAGCTGCCCGAAATCGCCCGCACGTTCACTGGTGGTCAAAAGCTGAGAGGCAGTGGTCCCAGCGTTTACTAGACGCTGACCCTGGTAGTCAGCAAAGAAGAACAGTTTGTCTTTAATGATCGGCCCGCCGACGGTGCCGCCAAACATGTTGTATCGCAACTCTGCTTTGTCAAGAGAGCCATCCGCGCTATGACCCAGCACGATATGACCTGGAGTATTTTCAAATTGCGGCAGCCCCTTCGTCCACGAATCGGAAGCATTGTTGCTATTTAGTTTGTCGTTGCGAAAGAACTCGAACACATCGCCGTGGAAGCTGTTGGTGCCCGATTTGATCGAGGCGCTTACCACCCCTCCCTGATAGTTGCCGAACTCGGCGGAAGCGTTCTGCGTAATCAGGTTGAATTCCTGGATCGCATCAACGCTGGGATTGTAGGCTGTCTCGTTGTTTTTGCTCTCGTTGTTGATTTGGCCGTCGAGAAGAAAGGAATTGGCCTGCTCGCGGTTCCCGTTAATGTACGGCCGGCCAGAGTTGATCATATTCTGCGGGAACTGCATGGAAGACGGATTGACGTTCGTCGCGCCCGGCGAGAGCAAGGTCAATTGAATATAGTTGCGTGCAGCCAAAGGCAAGGACGTAACCGTAGTTGCATCGACAAGCGTACTGACTTCGGTGCTTTGCGTCTGCAGCAGCGGGGTTTCGCCGGTGACCTCGACGGTCTCCGTGACCGCACCCACCTTCATACGCACGTCGACGCGTGCCGTCTGGTTGAGCACCAGTGTGAACGGCGGATAGAGAGCAGCCTGGAATCCCTGGGCCTCGACCTTGAGGCTGTAGGACCCGACGGGAATTCTCAAAATATTGTAAATGCCCTCGGTGTTCGTCGTTGCGGGCCACACCGTCCCGCGATCCATATCCTTCGCGGTGACGCTGGCCCCGGCGAGCGGGGCTCCACTGGCGTCCGTTATGGTTCCAGTAATCGTTGCCGTAACATCTTGACCCCACGCTGCATTCGCGCCGCACAGCAGCGCCACCAGCGCCACAAAAACAAGCCCCAACCTCCAGAACTGCAACCTTCTCATGTTGATTCCTCCGATTCGGGGCTGTCGGTTTTCCGACGCCCTCTCCCCCTCGACTGAACCATTTGTGTGTCTGGCAGCTTGCACCGCTGACCAGCTATGTGTCCGATTGGCGGATAGCTATATAGCACCATTTTTCTGTTGTCAAGCTTTAAATTGTGCTTTATATAGGTATGCGGGTCGGCGGGGTATAGCACTCGCTTGGCTCCGCTCTATAACACCCTGGTCCTGGTACGAGCGCCCGGCACTCTCGGGCTTTGACGTAAGAACGGAATAGCAAATCGTTCTTATCACTATTATTGTTATTCCAGCCGCCCACAGGGAAACCGCGGGCCAGTTCGGGAGAGAGAATGCCTGCGAAGAACCGCAACGGCTTGCCGGCCTACCAGAGAATTCAGAGCGCCATCCGTAAGCGCATCGATGGCGGACATTTGCATCCCGGGGACGCCGTCGCCTCCGAGCGCGACCTCGCCAAAATTCATCAGGTCAGCCTCATGACCGCTCGCCACGCTCTTGCCTCGCTCGAACGCGATGGAATCGTCGAGCGCCGCCGCGGCATCGGAACTTTTGTCGCCCCCCAAAAAATTCACTTCAATAAATTGATGAGCTATACCGAGCAGATGGCCAGCCGCAGCCTCACCGCCGGCTCCAAGGTGCTCTTCGCGAAAGTACTGGACAATGAAAACGAGGCTGCCGCGCGGCTCTCCCTTCCCCCCACCACCAAAATCATCAAACTCGAGCGCTTGCGTCATGCCGCGGGCGAGGCCTTCGCCCTGGAGACCTGCTATCTGAGTGCCCCTGTATTCTCTGGGCTTTTGGACGCCCCCATCGGCCGGGAATCCCTTTTCGGAATCCTCGAACGCAGCTACAAGATCGAACTCGGCTATGCCGACGAAGAGGTTGACGCGACCGCGGCCGACCCGAGAACCGCCGAGATTCTCTCCATTCCCCGCCGCGCCCCCCTGCTGCGCATTCGCCAGGTCATCTATTCCACCAAAGGCCAGGCAATTATGTACGTGCTGGGCTTCTACCGTTCGGACCGGCACAATCTCGTGATTCGCCGGTTCCGGTAAGGCGCACGAATTTCTTTCGCCGGCTCATTCTTGTTTCAGCTCATGGGAAAAGAACAGTTCAGAGAGGACGCCGCATGCTGGTAATCCTGAAACGCGACGAAGAAGAAATCAGCCTCCAGGCCGCACAACTCA
>Ga0209648_10001775_pt1 | contig 17531 bp, 12 predicted proteins | sample GraSoi2013_115cm_FD_185830 | JGI IMG/M metagenome (GOLD analysis project Ga0209648, IMG submission 185830) | Grasslands soil microbial communities from the Angelo Coastal Reserve, California, USA - Sample 9_17_2013_115cm (SPAdes) (version 2) | ecosystem: Environmental > Terrestrial > Soil >...
ACCCTTGGTCGAGTTCAGCACCGACTTGCCGGCCTCCAGCGTGCCGGAGTAGATCCGGAGGTAGGTCAGCTTGCCCAGGTGCTGGTCGGACATGATCTTGAACGCGAGCGCGGCGAACGGCTCGGACACGTCGGCGTGCCGCTCGATCTCGTCCTCCTCGGACCCGACCGCGTGGCCCTTGATGGAGGGCACGTCCAGCGGGCTCGGCAGGTAGTCCACGATCGCGTCCAGCATCGGCTGGACGCCCTTGTTCTTGAACGCGCTGCCGCACAGCACCGGGGTGAGCGAGCCGGAGATCGTGGCCCGGCGGATCGCGGCGATCAGCTGCTCCTCGGTCGGCTCGGTGCCGTCGAGGTAGAGCTCCAGCATCTCCTCGTCGTTCTCGGAGATGGTCTCGACCAGGGCGTCCCGCCACTCGCGGGCCGCCTCCAGGTAGTGATCGGGGATCGCGACCACGTCGTAGGCGTCACCCTTGCCGTCGGTCGGCCACAGCAGAGCGCGCATCTTGACCAGGTCGATGACGCCGCGGAAGTCCGCCTCGACGCCCCACGGCAGCTGGATGACCAGCGGCGTGGCGCCCAGCCGGTCCGAGATCATCTCGACGCAGCGGTGGAACTCCGCGCCGACCCGGTCCATCTTGTTCACGAAGCAGATCCGCGGCACGCCGTACCGGTCCGCCTGGCGCCACACCGTCTCGGACTGCGGCTCCACGCCGGCGACGCCGTCGAACACGGCGACCGCGCCGTCAAGCACCCGCAGCGACCGCTCCACCTCGACGGTGAAGTCGACGTGGCCCGGCGTGTCGATCAGGTTGATCGTGTGATCACGCCACATGGCGGTGGTCGCGGCGGACGTGATCGTGATGCCCCGCTCCTGCTCCTGCTCCATCCAGTCCATCGTGGCGGCGCCCTCGTGGACCTCACCGATCTTGTAGTTGATGCCGGTGTAGAACAGGATCCGCTCCGTGGTCGTGGTTTTGCCCGCGTCGATGTGCGCCATGATCCCGATGTTGCGGACCTTGGCGAGTTCGGCGGTCTGCGTGGCGGCCACTGCTCGGATCCTCTCTTTCTGCTCAGTTAGCGTTGTCATCGCGTTATGGAAGTTCTCGGGGGTTTTCGCGCGCTACCAGCGGTAGTGCGCGAAGGCCTTGTTGGACTCGGCCATCTTGTGGGTGTCCTCGCGGCGCTTGACGCTCGCCCCGAGGCCGTTGCTGGCGTCAAGCAGCTCGTTCATCAGCCGCTCGGTCATGGTCTTCTCCCGGCGCTGGCGCGAGTACATGATCAGCCAGCGCAGCGCCAGGGTGGTGCTGCGGGAGGCCCGGACCTCGACCGGCACCTGGTAGGTGGCGCCGCCGACCCGCCTGCTGCGCACCTCGAGGGTGGGCTTGACGTTGTCCAGGGCGCGCTTGAGCGTCACTACCGGGTCGTTGCCGGTCTTGTCCTTGGCGCCCTCCAGCGCGCCGTACACGATGCGCTCGGCGAGCGACCGCTTGCCGTTGCGCAGCACCTTGTTCACCAGCGCGGTGACCAGCGGCGAGCCGTAGACGGGGTCGGTGACCAGCTGGCGCTTGGTCGCGGGGCCCTTGCGCGGCATGTCAGCTCTTCTCCTTCTTCGCGCCGTAACGGCTGCGTGCCTGCTTGCGGTTACGGACGCCCTGGGTGTCCAGGGAGCCGCGGATGACCTTGTACCGCACGCCGGGAAGGTCCCGCACCCGCCCGCCGCGGACCAGCACGATCGAGTGCTCCTGGAGGTTGTGGCCCACGCCGGGGATGTAGGCCGTGACCTCGATGTGGCTGGTGAGCCTGACCCGCGCCACCTTGCGGAGCGCCGAGTTCGGCTTCTTGGGCGTGGTGGTGTAGACGCGCGTGCAGACCCCGCGGCGCTGCGGGCTGGCCTTGAGCGCCGGGGTCTTATTCTTGGCTACCTTGTCCTGCCGGCCCTTGCGGACCAGCTGCTGGATCGTGGGCAACGCGTCTCCATCTTCTCTGCGCGCGTGGCGCGGTGTCTCCTGGCGCGCCTCCGGCGAGGTGTCTCCTCGCGCGCCTTCGGCGCGACCGTCCTTCACTGCACATACTCTGGCCTGCGGGTCTTCCTGCCTGTCCGACCCCCGGGGTCGGGCGTGTCACCGCAGTCGCGGCGCACCCGGGCCCGCAGCCGAGCCCGGACGACGAGAAAGGGAAAGTCCTCCGCACGTCTGGCCCACGCGATCCCAGGCCTTCCGGCCGCCGGGATCACATTCCACAGACGTGCCGCGCCCGCGAGTCACGGGCACGGAGAGCAAGATTACCCGCCGCCTGGCGCAAGCGTCAAAGCGGAGGGCGTAGGCCTGCTCTTGAAGCTAAGCAATTGTAGCCCAGGTTTCATTCCGCCGCGGAGGTATTGCCCCCGGCGGGACGACCCCCGCGACAGCGGTCACCCCGGCCACGCTGGGTGACCGGGGTGACCAGAGCGACTCGTTACCGGTTGTAGGCGCCGAAGTCGTACTCCTCCAGCGGGATCGCCGCGCCGGACGCGGACGGCCCCTGACCGAACGGGGGACGGGGCACGCCATCGCCGCTGGTGCCGTAGCCGTCGGTGCCGTAGCCATCGCCGCCGTAGCCCGCTGCCGGGTACAGCGAGGACCGGGCCTCCTCGGTCGGCTCCACGCGCAGCGAGCGGTACCGCTGCATCCCGGTGCCGGCCGGGATGAGCTTGCCGATGATGACGTTCTCCTTGAGGCCGACCAGCGAGTCCGACCTGGCATGGATCGCCGCGTCGGTGAGCACCCGGGTGGTCTCCTGGAACGATGCGGCGGACAGCCACGACTCCGTGGCCAGCGACGCCTTGGTGATCCCCATCAGCACCGGGCGGCCGGAGGCTGACGTGCCGCCGTCCTCCACGACGGAGCGGTTGACCTCCTCGAACTTCGGCCGCTCCACCAGCTCGCCGGGCAGCAGCTCGGTGTCGCCCGACTCCAGAACGTTCACCCGCTTGAGCATCTGCCGGATGATGATCTCGATGTGCTTGTCGTGGATCGACACGCCCTGCGACCGGTACACCTCCTGCACCTCGTGCACCAGGTGCAGCTGGACCTCGCGGGAGCCCAGGATCCTGAGCACCTCGTGCGGGTTGACCGCGCCCTGGATCAGCTGCTGGCCGACCGTGACATGATCACCGTCGGAGACCAGCAGCCGGGCCCGCATCGAGACCTGGTAGGCGATCTCCTCCGAGCCGTCGTCCGGGGTGATGATGATCTTGCGGGCCTTCTCCGGCTCCTCGATCCTGACCCGGCCCTCGACCTCGCTGATCGGCGCCATGCCCTTGGGGATCCTGGCCTCGAACAGCTCCTGGATGCGCGGCAGGCCGTGGGTGATGTCCAGGCCCGCCACGCCGCCGGTGTGGAAGGTCCGCATGGTCAGCTGGGTGCCGGGCTCGCCGATCGACTGGGCGGCGATGATGCCGACCGCCTCGCCGACGTCCACCCGCTTGCCCGTGGCCAGCGACCTGCCGTAGCACTTGGCGCAGACACCGTACTTCGCCTGGCAGACCAGGACGCTGAACGTCCGGACGGCGCCGACTCCGGCCGCCACCATCTGCTCGATCATGGTCTCGGTCATGTCGGAGCCCGCCGTGGCCAGGACGTTGCCGTCCGGGTCCTCGACGTCCTCCGACAGCGTGCGGCCGGTGCCCGTGTTCTCGATGTTGGGCAGCTTGCGCAGGTCGCCAGCGGAGTCCCGCTCGGCGATCTTCATGGAGATCGACCGGTCGGTGCCGCAGTCCTCCTCGCGGACGATGACGTCCTGCGCCACGTCGACCAGGCGCCGGGTGAGGTACCCCGAGTCGGCGGTGCGCAGCGCGGTGTCCGCGAGGCCCTTGCGGGCGCCGTGGGTCGAGATGAAGTACTCGACCACCGACAGGCCCTCGCGGAAGCTGGACTTGATCGGCCGCGGGATCGTCTCGCCCTTGGGGTTGGAGACCAGGCCGCGCATGCCGGCGATCTGCCGGACCTGCATCGGGTTGCCGCGCGCCCCGGAGTTGACCATCATCCAGACCGGGTTGGTCTCCGGGAACGCGGCCTCCATGTCCTGCGCCACGTCGGCAGTCGCGTGGGTCCAGATCTCGATCAGCTCCTGGCGGCGCTCATCGTCGGTGATCAGGCCCCGGTCGTACTCCCGCTGGACCTTGTCGGCCCGCTTCTCGTAGGTGTCCAGGATCGCGGCCTTGTTCGGCGGCGCGACCACGTCCTCGATCGCGATCGTGACGCCGGCCCTGGTGGCCCAGTGGAAGCCCGCGTCCTTGAGCGCGTCGAGCGCGGCCGCGACCTCCACCTTGGGGTAGCTCTCGGCGAGCTCGTTGACGATCGTCGAGAGCTGCTTCTTGCCCACCTCGTAGTTCACGAACGGGTAGTTGTCCGGCAGCGTCTCGTTGAACAGGCACCGGCCCAGGGTCGTGGTCAGCCGCAGCGGCTGGCCGTCCGACCAGCCCTCGGGCGCCGTGAACCCGAACGGCGGGGCGACGTTCCGCAGCCGCACGTCGACCTTGGCCTGCAGGTCCAGCTCGCCCCGGTCGTAGGCCATCAGCGCCTCGGCCGGGCTGGCGAACGCGCGGCCGGCCCCCGGGGCGTCCGGGGCCTCCCGGGTCAGGCAGTAGATCCCGATCACCATGTCCTGGGTCGGCATGGTCACCGGCTTGCCGTCGGCGGGCTTGAGGATGTTGTTGGTGGACAGCATCAGGATCCGGGCCTCGGCCTGCGCCTCCGCCGACAGCGGAACGTGCACCGCCATCTGGTCGCCGTCGAAGTCGGCGTTGAACGCGGTGCAGACCAGCGGGTGGATCTGGATCGCCTTGCCCTCCACCAGCTGCGGCTCGAAGGCCTGGATGCCGAGCCGGTGCAGCGTCGGCGCGCGGTTCAGCAGCACCGGGTGCTCGGTGATGACCTCCTCGAGCACGTCCCACACCACCGACTTGGCGCGCTCCACCATCCGCTTGGCGGACTTGATGTTCTGCGCGTGACTGAGGTCGACCAGCCGCTTCATCACGAACGGCTTGAACAGCTCGACCGCCATCTCCTTGGGCAAGCCGCACTGGTGCAGCTTCAGCTGCGGGCCGACCACGATGACCGAGCGCCCCGAGTAGTCGACGCGCTTGCCGAGCAGGTTCTGCCGGAACCGGCCCTGCTTGCCCTTGAGCATGTCGGACAGCGACTTCAGCGGGCGGTTGCCCGGCCCGGTCACCGGCCGGCCGCGGCGGCCGTTGTCGAACAGCGAGTCCACGGCCTCCTGCAGCATCCGCTTCTCGTTGTTGACGATGATCTCGGGCGCGCCGAGGTCCAGGAGCCGCTTCAGCCGGTTGTTCCGGTTGATGACCCGGCGGTACAGGTCGTTCAGGTCGGAGGTGGCGAACCGGCCGCCGTCCAGCTGCACCATCGGCCGCAGGTCCGGCGGGATCACCGGAATGCAGTCGAGCACCATGCCCAGCGGGCTGTTGGTGGTGTTGAGGAACGCGGAGACGACCTTGAGCCGCTTCAGCGCGCGGGCCTTGCGCTGGCCCTTGCCGGTGCGGATGGTCTCCCGCAGGTTCGCCGCCTCGGCCTCGAGGTCGAAGCTGCCGACCCGCTCCTGGATCGCCTGGGCGCCCATCCCGCCGCGGAAGTAGCGGCCGAACCGGTCGCGCATCTCGCGGTAGAGCAGCTCGTCGCCCTCCAGGTCCTGGACCTTGAGCCCGCGGAACCTGTTCCAGACCTCCTCGATCCGGTCGATCTCCCGGCCCGCCCGGTCGCGGATCTGCCGGCACTCCCGGTCGGCGCTCTCCCGCACCTTGCGGCGCGCGTCACCCTTGGCGCCCGCCGCCTCGAGCTCGGCCAGGTCCTTCTCCAGCTTGGACTGGCGGGCCTCGATGTCGGCGTCGCGGCGCTGCTCGAGCTGGCTCTTCTCGACCGTGATCTTCGCCTCGAGGCTCGGCAGGTCCCGGTCCCTGGCCTCGGCGTCCACGTACGTGATCATGTACGCGGCGAAGTAGATGACCTTCTCCAGGTCCTTGGGCGCCAGGTCGAGCAGGTAGCCGAGCCGGCTCGGCACGCCCTTGAAGTACCAGATGTGCGTGACCGGCGCGGCCAGCTCGATGTGGCCCATCCGCTCCCGCCGCACCTTGGCCCGGGTGACCTCGACGCCGCAGCGCTCGCAGATGATGCCCTTGAACCTGACCCGCTTGTACTTGCCGCAGTAGCACTCCCAGTCCCGGGTCGGGCCGAAGATCTTCTCGCAGAAGAGCCCGTCCTTCTCCGGCTTGAGAGTGCGGTAGTTGATGGTCTCCGGCTTCTTGACCTCGCCGTGCGACCAGAGCCTGATGTCGTCGGCGGTCGCCAGGCCGATACGCAGGTCGTCAAAGAAGTTGACGTCTAGCACGTGTTTTGTCCCCTGGGGTAGTTCGGATCAGACCTCTTCGACGCTGCTCGGCTCACGCCGGGACAGGTCGATGCCGAGTTCCTCGGCGGCGCGGAAGACGTCCTCGTCGGTTTCGCGCATCTCGATCGCCGCGCCGTCGCTGGAGAGCACCTCCACGTTCAGGCAGAGCGACTGCATCTCCTTGATCAGCACCTTGAACGACTCCGGGATGCCGGGCTCGGGGATGTTCTCGCCCTTGACGATCGCCTCGTAGACCTTGACCCGGCCGAGGATGTCGTCGGACTTGATGGTCAGCAGTTCCTGCAGCGCGTACGCGGCGCCGTAAGCCTCCAGCGCCCAGACCTCCATCTCGCCGAATCGCTGCCCGCCGAACTGCGCCTTGCCGCCGAGCGGCTGCTGGGTGATCATCGAGTACGGCCCGGTCGACCGCGCGTGGATCTTGTCGTCGACCAGGTGCAGCAGCTTGAGGATGTAGATGTAGCCCACCGCGACCGGGTCCTTGAACGGCTCGCCGGTCCGGCCGTCGAACAGCATGGCCTTGCCGCTGGCGCCGACGAGCCGGTCGCCGTCCCGGTTCGGCAGCGCGCTGCCCAGCAGGCCGGTGATCTCCTCCTCCTTGGCGCCGTCGAAGACCGGCGTGGCTACCTTGGTGCCCGGCGGCGCCTGCCCCGCGCCGATCTGGCGCAGCCGCTCCTGCCAGCCGTCGTCGCCGTCGACCTCCCAGCCCGAGTTCGCCACCCAGCCCAGGTGCGTCTCCAGGACCTGGCCGACGTTCATCCGGCCGGGCACGCCGAGCGGGTTCAGCACGATGTCGACCGGCGTGCCGTCCTCCAGGAACGGCATGTCCTCGACCGCGAGGATCTTCGCGATGACGCCCTTGTTGCCGTGCCGCCCGGCCAGCTTGTCGCCGTCGGTGATCTTCCGCTTGGCCGCGACGTAGACCCGGACCAGCTCGTTCACGCCGGGCGGTAGCTCGTCGCCGTCCTCCCTGGTGAACACCCGGACCCCGATGACCTTGCCGGACTCGCCGTGCGGCACCTTCAGCGAGGTGTCGCGGACCTCGCGGGCCTTCTCGCCGAAGATCGCGCGCAGCAGCCGCTCCTCGGGGGTCAGCTCGGTCTCGCCCTTGGGCGTGACCTTCCCGACCAGGATGTCGCCCGTGGTCACCTCGGCGCCGATCCGGATGATCCCGCGGTCGTCGAGGTCGGCGAGCACGTCCTCGGAGACGTTCGGGATGTCCCGGGTGATCTCCTCGGGGCCGAGCTTGGTGTCCCGGGCGTCGACCTCGTGCTCCTCGATGTGGATCGAGGAGAGCACGTCGTCCTGGACCAGCCGCTGGGACAGGATGATCGCGTCCTCGTAGTTGTGGCCCTCCCACGGCATGAACGCGACCAGCAGGTTCCGGCCCAGCGCCATCTCGCCGTGGTCGGTGCACGGCCCGTCGGCGATCACCTGGCCGGCCTCGACCCGCTGGCCCTCCTCGACCACCGGCTTCTGGTTGAAGCAGGTGCCCTGGTTGGACCGCCGGAACTTGGCCACCAGGTAGGTGCTCCGGGTGCCGTCGTCGTTCGCCACCGCGATGAAGTCAGCGCTGGCCTGCTCCACCACGCCGGCCTGGTCGGCCACGATCACGTCGCCGGCGTCGGTCGCGGCCCGGTACTCCATGCCGGTGCCGACCAGCGGCGCCTCGCTCCGCAGGAGCGGCACCGACTGGCGCTGCATGTTCGACCCCATCAGGGCCCGGTTGGCGTCGTCGTGCTCGAGGAACGGGATCATCGCGGTCGCGACCGACACCATCTGGCGCGGCGAGACGTCCATGTAGTCGACGTCGTCGGGCCGGATGTAGTCGACCTCGCCGCCCTTGCGCCGCACCAGGACGCGGTCCTCGGCGAAGGACCCGTCCGGGCCGATCGGCGTGTTGGCCTGCGCGATGACGTGCCGGTCCTCCTCGTCGGCGGTCAGGTACTCGATCTGCTCGGTGACATGGCCCGCCTGCACCTTGCGGTACGGGGTCTCCACGAAGCCGAACGCGTTGACCCGGCCGTAGGAGGAGAGCGAGCCGATCAGGCCGATGTTCGGGCCTTCCGGCGTCTCGATCGGGCACATCCGGCCGTAGTGGCTGGGGTGCACGTCGCGGACCTCGAACCCGGCCCGCTCCCGCGACAGGCCGCCGGGCCCGAGCGCGGACAGCCGGCGCTTGTGGGTGAGCCCGGCCAGCGGGTTGGTCTGGTCCATGAACTGGGAGAGCTGGCTGGTGCCGAAGAACTCCTTGATGGACGCGACCACGGGCCGGATGTTGATCAGCGTCTGCGGCGTGATCGCCTCGACGTCCTGCGTGGTCATCCGCTCCCGGACGACCCGCTCCATCCGGGCCAGGCCCAGCCGGACCTGGTTCTGGATCAGCTCGCCGACCGTGCGCAGCCTGCGGTTGCCGAAGTGGTCGATGTCGTCGGTCTCGACCGGCACGGCCGTGACGCCCGACTTCATCTCCTCCTCGCCGGTGTGCAGCCGGACCAGGTACTCGATCGTGGCGACGATGTCGTCCTCGGTCAGCGTGCCCTGGCCGATCGGCAGCGACAGGCCGAGCTTCTTGTTGACCTTGTACCGGCCGACCTTGGCCAGGTCGTACCGCTTCGGGTTGAAGTAGAGGTTCTCCAGCAGCGCCTGGGCCGACTCGCGGGTCGGCGGCTCGCCGGGGCGCAGCTTGCGGTAGATGTCGAGCAGCGCGTCGTCCTGGCCGGAGGTGTGGTCCTTCTCCAGGGTGGCCCGCATCGACTCGAACTGGCCGAAGCGCTCCAGGATCCTGGCCTCGTCCCAGCCGAGCGCCTTGAGCAGCACGGTGACGCCCTGCTTGCGCTTGCGGTCGATCCTGACCCCGACGCTGTCGCGCTTGTCGATCTCGAACTCCAGCCAGGCGCCCCGGGACGGGATCACCTTGCAGCTGTAGATGTCCTTGTCCGAGGTCTTGTCGACCTGGCGGTCGAAGTACACACCCGGCGAGCGGACGAGCTGGGACACCACGACCCGCTCGGTGCCGTTGATGATGAACGTGCCCTTGGGCGACATCAGCGGGAAGTCGCCCATGAACACGGTCTGGCTCTTGATCTCGCCGGTGCTGTTGTTGATGAACTCCGCCGTCACGAACATCGGGGCGGAGTAGGTCATGTCCTTCTCCTTGCACTCCTCGGCGGAGTACTTGGGAGGCTCGAACCGGTGATCACGGAACGAGAGCGACATGGTCCCGGTGAAGTCCTCGATCGGGCTGATCTCCTCGAAGATCTCCTCGAGGCCGGACTGGTCGGGCAGGTCCTTGTGCCCGGTCTTCTTCTCCGCGTCGATCCGGTCCCGCCAGCGCTCGTTGCCGAGCAGCCAGTCGAAGGAGTCGGTCTGCAGGGCGAGGAGGCTGGGGACTTCAAGTGGTTCGTTGATACGGGCGAAGGAAACGCGACGTGGACCGGTTGCGGTGGCTGAGGCGCTGCGCGAGGCTGCCAACAGGGGTCCTTCCGAGCTTGAGGCGGACGGCTAGCGCGCGCACGCGAAACGCCCTGCGGACACGCCGCGAGGGGTTATCGTGGTTGCCGAGGACGTCAGAGTGCAGCGCAAATTAGCAGTGTAGCCCACGGGCACACCACTGGTCAACTGTACGCCACTATTATGTTCACGGTTGCAACGCAGCATCGCTCCTCCGCCGCGAAACGTCAAGCCCACAGGCCGTAGAGTCGTCCCGGGAGGCTACGTGACGAACATCACAGGCATGTCAAGGTTTGATGTCCATCCGGGCTGGGTAACAAGCTTTTTCGGCCTGCCGCGCGCAGTCTACTGCCGACGCGTGCTGCGCCCGCCGTCCGCCACGCCGTCGCGGCACGCGCCTGCCCGCCACCGGTGCCCCGGTGGCGGGCAGGCAGCGGGCTGCGCTTACTTGACCGTGACGGTGGCGCCGGCGCCCTCCAGGGCGGCCTTGGCCTTGTCCGCGGCCTCCTTGTTGACGCGCTCCAGCACGGGCTTCGGCGCGCCGTCCACCAGGTCCTTGGCCTCCTTGAGGCCGAGGCTGGTCAGGGTCCTGACTTCCTTGATGACCTGGATCTTCTTCTCCCCTGCAGCCTCGAGGACGACGTCGAACTCGTCCTTCTCCTCGACCTCTTCGGCGGCGGCGCCCGCCCCGTTGGCCGTAGGCGCGGCCACGGCGACCGGGGCCGCGGCCTTGACGTCGAACGTCTCCTCGAACTGCTTGACGAACTCAGAGAGCTCGAGCAGTGTCATCTCCTTGAACGCGTCGAGCAGTGCGTCGTTGGTGAGCTTCGCCATCGCGTGCTTCTCTCTTCCTGTTCCTTACGTAGTGCCGGTGGCCTGCGCCACCCGCAAGTCCTTGTGGTCAGGCCAGGTCCACGGGGGTGACCTGGTCAGCCTGCCTGATCGTCCGCGCTAGCCTCGCCCTCGGCGCCGGCCTGGCCGTCGGCGCCGCCCGGCGCCTCGCCGCCCTGGCCGTCGGCGCCGCCTGGCGCCTCGCCGCCCCGCTTCTCCTCGAGCGCCGCGAGCAGCCTGGCCATCTGGGTCGGCAGCGCCGCGAACGTGGCCGCGGCACCGGACATCGACGCCTTCATCGCGCCAGCCAGCTTGGCCAGCAGCACCTCACGCGACTCGAGATCGGCAAGCTTGACGATCTCGTCCGGCGTCATCACCTTCCCGTCGAGAACGCCGCCCTTGATCACAAGGAAGGGGTTCGCCCGGGAGAAGTCCCGCAGTCCCTTGGCCGCCTCCACGACGTCGCCCTGCACGAACGCGACGGCCGAGGGGCCGATGAGCAGGTCAGTCAGCTCGCCAGCCAGGCCCGCCTCGGTGGCAGCGATCTTGGTGAGCGTGTTCTTCACGACCGCGAACGTCGCGTGCTCGCCGAGCGATCGGCGCAGCTCGCCCAGCTGGGCCACGGAAAGACCGCGGTAGTCGGCCAGCACCGCGCCCGCCGAGCTCTGGAAGCGCTCGGTCATCTCGGCGACCGCGGCCACCTTCTCCGCCCTCGCCATGGGCCTCCTTTCGCGTTCCGGTCCGCCCCGGCACAGCGGGGCCCCCGGCTACATCCAGCGCCGGCGAAGGGCATGTGAATTGCGAACGCCCCGGGCGCAGGCGCACGGGGCGTTGGCCGCGATCCAGGACTGATAAACGAGTCCGGCGGCTTAGCTCGGTCGCCTGCGCGGGCCGCCCGCTCTCGCGGGGCCTTCGGTCACCGCACAGGTGCACGGTGACGGCCGACGGTCTTTGGCAGCACAAGACTACGTGGCAACCGCCCCCGCCGCCAAACCACAGGCGCGCGCGCCCGCCGCCCGGCCCCGCCCCGGAGCAGAGCGGGGCGGGGCTAGCTGGCCGCGGCGGGCTCGAGGTCGGGGCGGGGCTAGCTGGCCGCGGCGGGCTCGAGGTCGTCGGCCAGGCCGCGGGTGATGCCCGGGTCGACCGGGACCCCCGGGCCCATCGTCGTGGTGACGGTGGCCTTCTTGAGGTACCGGCCCTTGGCCGCGGCGGGCTTGAGCCTCATCACTTCTTCCAGCGCGGCGGCGTAGTTCTCCACCAGCGCCCGGTCGGTGAACGACGCCTTGCCGATCACGAAGTGCAGGTTGCCGTGCCGGTCGACGCGGAACTCGATCTTGCCGCCCTTGATTTCGCTGACGGCCTTGGCGACGTTGGCCGTGACCGTGCCGGTCTTGGGGTTCGGCATGAGACCGCGGGGACCGAGAACCCGGCCGAGCCGTCCGACCTTGCCCATGAGGTCGGGGGTGGCCACCACGGCGTCGAAGTCGAGGAAGCCGCCCTGGATCCGCTCGATCAGGTCGTCGGCGCCGACGTAGTCGGCGCCGGCCGCCTTGGCCTCTTCCGCACGCTCACCCGTCGCGAACACCAGAACGCGGGCCGTCTTGCCGGTCCCGTGCGGCAGGTTGACCGTCCCGCGGACCATCTGGTCGGCCTTGCGGGGGTCCACGCCCAGCCGCAGTGCGACCTCGACGGTCGGGTCGAATTTCGTGGTGGAGGTCTTCCTGGCCAGCGCGACCGCCTCGGCCGGGCTGTACAGCCGGGTCTGGATGAGCTCGTCAGCCTGGCGATAAGCCTTGCTGCGCTTCATGGTCTGTCTCCTTCTCAAGCGCGGAGGTCGTGGTCATCGGGCCAGCGCCTGGCCCTGCCACTTGTTCGGGATTGGGGGTGGGTAGCCTCAGCTCACGACCGTGATGCCCATCGAGCGGGCCGTTCCGGCAATGATCTTCTCCGCCGCTTCCATCGAGTTGGCGTTCAGGTCGGCCATCTTCACCTGCGCGATCTCGCGGAGCTGGGCCGTGGTGACCGTGCCGACCTTCGTCTTGTGCGGCTCGCCGCTGCCCTTCTCGACGCCCGCCGCCTTCTTGATCAGCTCTGGTGCTGGCGGCGTCTTCGTCACGAACGTAAACGAACGGTCCTCGTAGATGGTGATCTCCACGGGGATGATGTTGCCGCGCTGCGACTCGGTGGCGGCGTTGTACTGCCTGCAGAAGTCCATGATGTTGACGCCGTGCGGGCCGAGCGCCGTGCCCACCGGCGGCGCCGGCGTGGCTACTCCCGCATTCAGCTGCACCTTGACGACCGCAGCGATCTTCTTCTTCCTCGGAGCCATGTTCGGTGGTCCTTACCTCACGGGACTTACTGCTCTTAACGTTCGCGGCAGCCTTCGATCAGATCTTGCTGACCTGGTCGAAAGACAGCTCGACCGGTGTCTCGCGACCGAAGATCGAGACGAGCACCTTGAGCTTCTGGGTATCGGGATTGATCTCGTTCACGGTCGCGGGAAGCGTCGCGAACGGCCCATCCATAACGGTAACGGACTGGCCGACCTCGAAGTCCACCGAAGCTGCGCGCAGCGTCTCGGCCTTCTTCGCCACCTTCTCCTCGGGCTCGGGGGCGAGCAGGACTGCCACCTCGTCCAGGCTCAGCGGCGACGGCCGGCTTGACAACCCTACAAACCCGGTGACGCCGGGAGTATTCCGGACCGCGGCCCATGACTCGTCGGTGAGGTCCATCCGGACCAGGATGTATCCCGGCAGCACCTTCTCCTGCACTTGCTGCCGCTTGCCGCCCTTGATCTCGGTGACCTCATGCGTGGGCACCTCGATCTGGAAGATGTAGTCCTCCATGTTGAGCGATTGGGTGCGGCTCTCCAGGTTGGTCCTGACCCGGTTCTCGTACCCGGCGTAGGAGTGCACCACGTACCAGTCGCCGGGCAGCAGCCGCAGCTCGGACTTGAACTCGCTGACGGGGTCGGTCTCGCCGGCGTCGGCGGCCTCGGACTCGACGCCGGCGTCGGCCTCCAGCTCAGCCTCGAGCTTGGCGTCAGCCTCTGAATCGTCGCCAGCGTCAGCCTCGGCCTTAAGCTCGGCCTCGACCTCAGCGTCCACCTCAGCCTGACCAGCAACGACGTCGGCGGCCTCGGACTCCAGCTCTTCCCCGGCCTCCGCCAGGGACATGGCCTCGACCTCTCCCGCGGCCTGGTCGCCGGGCGCACCATCGGTGGGACGGCCAGACACCTGATGGCCGTCCTGCAGTTCGGACTCGGACACGATAACTCTTTCTCTGCGCTCTTACCCGGGCTCTTCCCGGCGGGCTCATTCAGCCCAGCGGGAAGCCCCGGTCTTCCCCGGCGGCACCCGCCCTCGGGCCCTCGCCGCCAGGCTCCTGTGATCAGGCTGCCGCTCTCGCGGCAGATCACTGCTCAGCCAGTCAACACCTCAGCCGAAGACGGCAATGATCAGCTTGGTGAACCCGTAGTCCAGGCTGGTCACGATGCCCACCATCACCGCGATGAACACGAGCGCGACCGTGGTGTAGGTGACGAGCTCGTGCCGGGTCGGCCAGATGACCTTCCGCAGTTCCGCGACAACCTGCCGCACGAACAGGGCTGGAGTCGTCCGGTCCGGCTTCGCCGGGCGACCCGACCTGGCCGGCTTCTGCGGCGTGGTGCCACGTGTCTGAGTTGCCATGTCCTCACCTGAGCAGCGTTGATCACTGACCGGCTGACCCGTGGGGCCCGCAGTGATCACGGACCACACTCGCAGGGCAGGAGGGACTCGAACCCCCAACCGCCGGTTTTGGAGACCGGGACTCTAGCCAATTGAGCTACTGCCCTGTGGCGGCACGGCCGCGACAGGTGCTTCCCTCATTGTATTGCGGGCACGCACCAGCCACCTGGTGGACCGCCACCAGTTGCTGAAGTGTACGTTGCCGGGGCCCCGCCGTCGAACCGCAGCCCCAACCAGGGCTGCTCGCTACGTCGTGCAACACCGCGATCTCGTCGCTGATTCCGCGCCGCCGCCCCGCGCTGATTCCGCACCCGCCCGCAGCCGCCCCCCGCGGGATGCCAGGATTGGTGTCATGCCTTCCTCTCAGCGCAGGATCTCGGCCAGGATCGGAGCGATCACCGAGTCGGCCACGCTGGCCGTGGATGCGAAGGCGCGTGCGCGCAAGGCCGCGGGCCGGCCGGTCATCGCGTTCGGCGCCGGCGAACCCGACTTCCCGACCCCGGATTACATCGTCGAGGCCGCGCAGCGGGCCTGCGCCGAGCCGAGGTTCCACAAGTACTCCCCCGCGCCCGGCCTGCCCGAGCTGCGGGAGGCGATCGCGGCGAAGACCAGGCGCGACTCCGGCTACGAGGTCGCTCCGGGCCAGGTGATCGTGACCAACGGCGGCAAGCACGCGGTGTACGAGGCCTTCGCCACGCTGCTCGACCCCGGCGATGAGGTGCTGCTGCCCACGCCGTACTGGACCACCTACCCGGAGGCGATAGCCCTGGCCGGCGGGACGCCGGTCATGGTCATGACCGACGAGAACTCCGGCTACCTCACCTCGGTGGAGGACCTCGAGGCCCATCGCACCGTACGCACCAAGGTGCTGCTGTTCGTCTCGCCGTCCAACCCGACCGGCGCGGTATACCCGCCGGAGCTGGTCGCCGAGATCGGCCGCTGGGCCGCCGCCGCGGGCATCTGGGTGATCACCGACGAGATCTACGAGCACCTGGTCTACGGCGACGCGCGGTTTGCGTCGATCGCGGTGGCCGCTCCGGAGATCGTGGATCGGTGCGTGGTGCTGAACGGGGTCGCCAAGACCTACGCGATGACCGGCTGGCGGGTCGGCTGGATGATCGCCCCGCTTGACGTGGCCAAGGCGGCCGGGGACCTGCAGTCGCACATGACGTCCAACGTCTGCAACGTGGCTCAGGCCGCCGCGCTCGCGGCCGTCTCCGGCGACCTGTCCGCGGTGGCCCGGATGCGGGACGCCTTCGACCGCCGCCGGCGGCAGATGACCGGCATGCTGAACGAGATCCCGGGCGTGATCTGCCCGCTCCCGGATGGCGCGTTCTACTGCTACCCCTCGGTCAAGGGGGTCCTCGGGCGGGAGATCGCCGGGCGGAGGCCGGCCAGCACCACCGAGCTGGCCGAGTTGCTCCTCGACGAGGCCGACGTCGCCGTGGTGCCCGGCGAGGCCTTCGGGACGCCCGGCTACTTCCGGCTCTCGTGCGCCCTCGGCGACGCCGACCTGGAGGAAGGGATCACCCGGCTCGGCAAGCTGCTCGGCCAGGCCCGCTAGGTCAGGCCCCTGACCCGCCGCTCCGGGCCATGGCACGCCGCCTCGCCGAGCTGCCGAAGGCGCACCTGCACCTGCACTTCACCGGCGCGATGCGTCACTCCACGCTGGTCGACCTCGCGCGCGAGCATGGGGTCCACCTGCCCGAGGCCCTGGTCGCCGACTGGCCGCCGCAGCTGAGCGGGACCGACGAGCGCGGCTGGTTCCGGTTCCAGCGGCTGTACGACATCGCGCGGTCGGTGATCAGGACCGAGGCCGAGGTGCGCCGGCTGATCTTCGAGGCCGCAGAAGACGAGCGGGACGAGCGGTCGGGCTGGCTGGAGATCCAGGTCGACCCCTCGGGCTACGCGGCCAGGTTCGGCGGCCTGACGCCGGTGGTGGAGCTGGTTCTGGACGCTGCCGCCGCGGCCACCGCGGCCACCGGCATCGGGATCGGCGTGATCATCGCGGCGAACCGGACCAGGCACCCGCTCGACGCGCGCACGCTGGCCCGGCTGGCCGCGGCCCACACCGGGCGCGGCGTCGTCGGGTTCGGCCTGTCCAGCGACGAGCGGCGGGGCGCGGCGGCCGACTTCGCCCCGGCGTTCCGGATCGCCGCCAGCGCCGGGCTTATCGCCGTCCCGCACGGCGGGGAGCTGGCCGGTCCCGCCAGCGTCCGGGCCTGCCTGGACGAGCTGCACGCCGACCGCATCGGCCACGGCGTCTCGGCGGCGGGTGACAAGCCATTGACAGAACGTATAGCGGCGGCTCAGGTCACCCTCGAGGTCTGCCCCGCGTCGAATGTCGCCCTGGGGGTCGCCGCCACCCCGGCCGACGTCCCGCTCCGGACGCTGCTGGACGCCGGGATCCCGGTGGCGCTCGGGGCCGATGACCCGCTGCTGTTCGGCCAGCGGCTCACCGCCCAGTACCGGCTGGCCCGGCAGGCGCACGGTCTGTCCGACGCCGAGCTCGCGGAGCTGGCCCGCATGTCGGTCCGCGGCTCGGCGGCCCCGGCCGAGGTCCGGTCGCGCCTGCTGGCCGGGATCGACGCCTGGCTCGCGAGCCCGGAGGGCAGTCACGCGAGCAGCCAGCAGATCGCGCCGATGCGGGGGCGCTGCGATCGCTACGCCGCTGATACGCCGGCCTGTTGACGACTTCTTTATCGCCAGCTTTTGTTCGATCGATTGTATTCCATTATCAGCCTATGCGCGTACTTCTGATCCGCAGCCAGCGGTCGTATGGCAAATCGGGCTGAGGGGTGTTCACGGTCTTGTGGAACAGCCCGACGTACCGAGCAACAATGCGGACCAGGTGTGCGCTCACCTGCTGCCCGGAGCCAGGCCGAAGGCGTATATGGCCTTAGGATCTGACAGCACTTTCAGGCCACCGCCTACCTGGGTCAAGGACGGCTATCTCAGCCCGCCCCGCGCCTGGCCGGGCGGCATTCCATGATCGTGGACCCAAACCCGTGTATTTTATGTGTTTGGGTCCACGATCATTTAATCAATTTGGCTTTGGCGCGAATTGCGTGAAGGACCTTCTGGCTTCTTCTGAAGCGAGGTCATTCCGGCCAGGCCC
>Ga0209648_10001776_pt1 | contig 17525 bp, 16 predicted proteins | sample GraSoi2013_115cm_FD_185830 | JGI IMG/M metagenome (GOLD analysis project Ga0209648, IMG submission 185830) | Grasslands soil microbial communities from the Angelo Coastal Reserve, California, USA - Sample 9_17_2013_115cm (SPAdes) (version 2) | ecosystem: Environmental > Terrestrial > Soil >...
TTCGCGCCGAATCTGAAGCTGAACCGTCCCTCGAGCTGCACCTCCAGACCGTCGGCTTGCCGACGACGACCGCGAGAGGTAAGGATTTCGATCTCGCCAGCTTTCTCAGATGTGTGTGGGAACTTCAACTAGTGCGATGGTGATCAGGTCGCACTGATATAGATCGGGGCACATCGAGTTGCCTTGAAGCAGCGCGCCTCCGGCCGCCCATCCGAACGCTACGAAGATCCCGGTAGCGATCAATCGCAACACGAACACGTCAATGGCCTGCCGGCCTATTCCGATCAGCACCGCGCATCCAGAGGCTGCGGCAAGCAGGAGACCCGGCGGCATGCGATCTGGCCCGATCACCAAGACGGGCAAAACGAGAGTCCCAGCCGCTACCAGAACTCCGACTCCGAGTAGCCACCCTCGGTAACTTTCGTTTAGGGCAGCCAGTCTCCTAAGCATCTGGTCTTTGTAACGTTCCTCGACTCAAACAATTTCGCAACGGGTTCCGCATCAGGGTGCGTAGGGGGGCGCTAAAGGGATCGCTGACAAGTTCGACATGACATCGATCTGGAGTTCAGACAGGCCTGTCAATCGCGACTGTCTCCGTGAACACACACGTCAGCTACCCGACGAATCGAGCCGTGCGGAGTCCCTAACGTCGACTTCAGATCAACTGCAGGATTGTTCGATAGATCGTGGTCCTTGAGAGTCGGACGTCGTGTCTTGGGCAGAGCGTTTCGACATCGACCAATCAGCTGGCCGGAGTAGGTAGCAAGCAACGCCGAGATTGCGTTCGTACGACGAGCGCGCGTACCCAGCTAGGGGTTCAGCCATCGTGGGACGCTGTCCGCCAGCTGCGCGGGAGTTGTCCTGCTCTTGATCAGGTGGTCGAGGACGCCCAGCTTCGCGCCTCGTTCGACCAGTTCCTTCTCCGTGTGGCTCGACAGGATTACCACCGGGACGGTCCTTGTCATCGGGTCGGCGCGAAGGGCGGCCAGGACTCCGAGTCCGTCAAGTTTGGGCAAGCGGATGTCCAGGAAAATGATGTCGGGCAAGGAGCTGCGTGCCACGACGAGCGCGAGCTGGCCGTCGCCGGCGACGTCAACGCGATAGCCGTCAAGCTCGAGCTTGAGCCTGTACATCTGGGCGATCGATGCATCGCCCTCGACCAAAAGCACCCGGATGTCCTCGGAGATTTCGCCATCGAGCTGGTTCATAACTCTCCCCACAGATAAGAGAACGTCCCGGGACGCCAGACTCGCCGATCCTTTCGGCGAATCTTGTGGTGGTCGCCCACAATTGGAGTAGGTGAGCGCCACAACCCCGCTTCGGCTGCGCCCGCTCGAGATCGGCGATCTGCTCGACGAAACCTTTCGGATGTACCGGCGCCACTTCTTTCTGTTCGCCGGCTTATCCGTGCTCCTCTCGATCCCTTCGGCCGGGCTGTCGGGCTTCTTCTCCTACGCGTTGTTCAACGGCCTGCTTCAGCAGACGAACGCGGTCGCGGGTCCGAACTTCAACTTCAACTTTCTCGGACAGACCCTCGTCGCGGCCGTGGTCGTGTTCGTGATCACGCTCGTGCTGCTCCCGTTCTTCTACGGGGCGGTTACGTTCGCCGCCTGCGAGTCCGCGCTCGGCCGGCCGGTCACACCCGCGGGAATCTTGAGCGGCGTCATGCGCAACTACTTTCAACTGCTCGGCTACTGGCTCCTGATCGGCCTGATGCTCATCCTCTTCTGCCTCCTCCCGCTGTGGATCTGGATCTGGGTGAGCTGGGTGGCGGTCATGCCGATCATGTTCATCGAGAACATCGGCCTCGGGGCGGCGATGAACCGCAGCTGGCGGCTGGTTGAGGGGCGCTGGTGGCGCACCTTCCTGATCGTCTTCCTGATCTTCATCATCATCTACGCCGTCCGCTTTGCCCTCGGCGCATTCATCGCCCTTGGGCAGGGCCTGCTCCAGCTTGTCGTCTCTCCTCTCATCGTCGTCTGGATCTCGGGGGTGACGAGCGTCATCGTCGATTCGCTCGTGAACCCCGTCTTTCAGATCGCCGTGGTGCTCATCTACTTCGACCTGCGCGTCCGGCGCGAGGCACTCGACCTCTTCCAGCTGGCGCAAGGACTTCCGTCGCCGCCGGCTCTCCCCGGCATGGCGAGCACCAGCTGAAAACCCGCATCCTGCGGCGCGCTCTTGCGGCGATCGCGCTGTGCCTTGCGGCCGGATTCGCGAGCCCGACCCTTGCGTCCGCGGACCCACCGCCTCCTCCGACGTATCGCCAGGCCGTGGAGGACGCCTACAGCCTGGTGCGAGCCGCCGCGCCCAACGACCTCACGAGCGCGCGCAGGGCGGTCAGCGCTCTCGAAGCCGGCACCGGCACCTCGCAGCTGGAGATCCTTTCCGACCTCGAGCGGCGGCCGCCCGAATACGACGACGCGAAAGCCCGGCTGCTTGCCTTGCTGGCCGCCCTCGACGCTCCGGCCACGACAGCAGACCCCCAGCTTGCGCAGCAGCGACTGCATGGCGTGCTGGCCCTACCGCGCTACGACGCGCTGCACAAGCCTCCCTCACTGCTCGACCGTTTCGTGCAGTGGGTCCGCGACAGGATCGACCAGCTGCTTCGGCTCCTGTTCGGCGGAAGCGGCGCGCCGGCTCCGGCCTGGATCTTCTACCTCATCGGCGTGATCGGACTGGCGGCGGTCGCCTTCGTCGTGTTTCGCTCGACCCGCGGGCGGTTCACCGAGGGGCTCGTGGCGACCCAGCCAGCGGGGCCCCGTGCTCCGGCGGACTATTTCGCGGAGGCCGATCGACTCGCCGCGAGAGGCGACCGGGTCGGGGCCATCCGGAACCTGTGCGCCGGCGTGGCCGCCACGCTCGCGGGCGAGCGAACGTGGGAGGGGAGCCCGCTCACCGTCCGCGAGATCTTCCAGCGCGCCGCCGACCCTGCGCGTTTGGACGCTCTACTGCTGCCCTTTGAGGCCGCCGTTTACGGGGGCCGCGATGTCGATGCGGCGACCTACGAGCGCGCGAGGCAGGTCGCCGCGCCGTTCCGCCTGCGTGTGGAGGTGGCTGCGTGAAAGGAGCACGGGGATGGATCGTCGCGGGATTCATCTCAGTCGCGATCGCGGCTGCGGCCTACCTGGTCCAGCCGCACCAGGACTCGCCTGAGCACAGCTCGAACAGCGACGCCGCCAACGGCACTTCGGCCGCGCGTCTCTTTGCGGAATCGATGGGACACCCGACCGACCAGGTCAGCGGCACGTTCACACCGCCCGCACCCCTTGGACTCATGTTCGTCTTCACGCCGACGAGCCCCTACACATCCGACGAAGCGGAACGGACGCGGCTCTGGGTTCGCTCCGGCGGCGTGCTGGTCTACGCCTCCGAGCAGGGGGACCCCGAGCTCGACCGAGCGTTCGGAGTCACGCGACTCAGCGGATATACAGGCGGCAGCCTTCAACAGGCCAACCCGATCGTCCCCGGCGTTACGGGCGTGGCAGGAGGCACCCTGGTGATGCCACTCGACCCCAGCCCGGACCAGGTTCCGTTTCTGCGCACACCAGATGGACTGGTGGCCGGATACCTGCAGAGAATCTCGTCCGGCACAGTCGTGGTGCTCGCCGATCCGCTCGTGCTGTGCAACGGCTACCTCGACAAGAAGGACAACGGCCGGCTGCTGGCCGATCTTCTGGGCCTGACCGGCCCAGGCGTCGCGGTCCTCTTCGACGAGTATCACCACGGCCTCGTGCTCAGCGACCTCGGGCCGCAAGCCTGGGTGACGACGCCCTGGGGTGCTGGGCTGCTCTGGCTCCTGGTCGCGGTTTTCGTGGGGCTGCTGCTGCGCGGCCGCTCGTTCGGGCCGCGCATGAAGCGGTCTGCGGAGGCGGCCCGTACCGACGTGGAGTGGGCGGTCGCCGTCGGCCAGCTGCTGCGCCGGTCGAGCGCTCGCGCTGTGACGCTCGGCCTCCTCGCGACGGCCACCGAGCGCGCGGTTTCAGCGCAGACCGGGATTCCGCTGCAGCCGCGCGAGCGCTTCTGGAATGCTCTGTGGGTGCGCGTGCCCGGGCTTGCCGCCGACCTGGCCGAGACGGAGAACTCCCTCCATGGCTCAGCGGCGAGCGAGGCCGACCTCTTGAAAGCGGCCCAGCGCCTGCACCGCATCGCTCACCCGGTCGCGCCGGGAAAGCGCGGCCGCGCGCTTCCGTCGGATAGGGTGGCTTGATGGCCCGCACCACGTCGGTCGCAGCGCCCGAGTTCTACGGCCGCCTCCGCGAGCAGCTCATCAAGGCCGTGGTGGGCCAGGAGGAGGCGCTCCGCCTCTGCGCGATCGCGCTCGTCGCTCAGGGCCACGTCCTGCTCGAGGGCGTTCCGGGCACCGGCAAGACGCTGCTCGCGAAATCGATCGCCCGCGCACTCGCGCTCGAGTACGGTCGGGTCCAGTTCACACCTGACCTCATGCCCGCGGACATCGTGGGCACCTCTGTGTACGACCTGACAAATCGCACCTTTGCGCTTCGCCGCGGGCCGATCTTCACCAACGTGCTGCTCGCGGACGAGATCAACCGCGCCCCGGCCAAGGTCCAGTCGGCGCTGCTGGAGGCGATGGAGGAACGCGGCGTTACGCTCGAGGGTCAGCAGCTGCCACTCCCAGCGCCCTTTTTCGTCCTGGCGACCCAGAACCCCGTCGAGTACGAGGGAACCTATCCGCTGCCGGAGGCGCAGCAGGATCGCTTCCTCTTCAAGGTGCGCCTCGACTACCCGTCGGCCGCCGACGAGATGGAGGTGCTGCGGCGCTGGGAGTCGGGCATCGAGCTGCGCGACCCGGTGAAGGCCGGCGTCGAGCCTGTCCTCGGCGCAGATGACGTGGAGGCGTGCCGTGTCGAGGTCGCGAAGGTTGTCGTGGACGAAAAGATTCGCTCGTACGTGGTGGACCTGGCTTCAGCCACTCGCACGGCGCCGGAGATCGCGCTCGGCGCCAGCACGCGAGCCGAGGTCCTCCTGATGCTGGCCGCCCGCGCGTACGCGGCCTTCGAGGGCCAGGCATTCGTCACGCCCGACCATGTGAAAGCGCTGCTCGCGCCCGCGTTCCGCCACCGCTTGATCCTTCGCCCGGAGGCTGAGGTGGGCGGCCAGACACCGGACAGCGTGCTGGAAGCTGTGGCCGGGCGGGTCGTCCCTCCGCGCTGAGCGCACCCAGACCGTTGAGATTCTTTGCTCGACCCTCTCCCCGACCCTGCGCGCAAAGCGGCGATGAGGATTGGACTCATTGATTGCTCCCGCTAATGCGGGAGAGGGGGTTGCATGATGCGCGGGCTTGCGCCGCAGCCTCGGTTGCTCTGGGCGGTCGCCATCGGCGCCGGCTTGATCGCGCTCGCCATCGTCTCGCCCGTGCTGGGTTTTGTCGCGGTCGTCTACCACGCCGGGTTGGTGATCATCGCAGCGCGCGACCTTGCCCTTTTGCCTGGACGCGCCGGTTACCTCGTCCAGCGGGTCAAGCCCGAGCCGTTCTCGCTTGGCGAGCTCGAAGAGGTCACGGTCGTGGTCGACAATCCGGCGGCGGCGGGGTTGATGGCGCGGCTCGCCGACCACGCACCGCCAGACCTCAAGCCCCAGCCTCGCGAAGTGGCCGGTCGCTTCGACGAGACCGGCCGGCTGCAAGCCGCCTATCGCACCTTTTCGCCGAAGCGCGGCGCCTATCGCTTTGGTCCGGTCGACCTCCAGGTGTGGCGCGACCGGGGCTGGTGGCGCAGGCAGGTCCGCCTGGTCCACCCCGATGAGGTGGCGGTCTTTCCGAACGTCGTGGCGATCAAGCGCATCCAGCTCACACTCCGGCGCGGCCTGCGCGCGATGGCCGGCCTGCGCCGCGCTCGGCCGCCGGGCGCGTCAACCGCTTTTGCCGGCCTCCGCGACTACGTGCGCGGTGATGACGTGCGGCGCGTGAGCTGGACCGCCACCGCGCGCCGCGATCACCCCGTCGTCGTCGAGGTGGAGGCGGAGCGCGGTCAGAACGTGATGATCGCGATCGACTGCGGGCGCCTGATGACGGCGCCTGCCGGAGAGCTCGACAAGCTCGACCATGCCATCAACGCGGCGCTGATGCTCGCCTGGGTCGCACACGCCTACGGCGATCGCGTCGGGCTGATGACGTTCGACGACCATGTCACCGGCTTCATCAAGCCCGAGCGAGGCAGCACTCAGATCCGCCGCATGACGGAGGCCCTGTACGCGATCAAAGCGCAGCCGGTCGAGCCTGACTTCGGCCATGCCATGACGCACCTGGCCCTGCGGTTGGGACGCCGCGCGATGGTCGTGGTGCTCACGGACGTGCAGGATCCCGAGGCGTCGAAAGAGCTCGTCGCGCACTGCCTGCGGCTCTCGGGCAAGCACCTGGTGCTGGTCGTGGCGATGTCCGATCCAGCAGTCCTCAACGCCCGCGATTCACCGATCGACACTTCGTCGCGCGCCTACGAATGGGCCGCCGCCGAGCAGTTCGTCGCAAGCCGGCGCGAGAGCTTCGAGCTGCTGCGGAGGGGCGGCGTGCTGGGCCTCGACGTGGTGGCCGGCAGCCTCAGCCCGGCCCTGGTCGAGCGCTACCTCGAGCTCAAAGAGAGGGCACTCCTGTAGGACGTCGGCGTCCGCTGAGCAACAGGTAGGAATAGAAGAGGGAGCCCGTGGCCAGGCCGATCGCCAGCTTGACCGGGAACGGCGCGCCCGATGGCGAGATGTTGCCCTCGATCGTGCCGGCGACGATGAGCAGCGGCGCGAGTCCGAGCAGCAGGGTGAACGCTCGCGCCGCAGCGGCGGCGAGGGCGTCGGGCCGGCTGCGATTCCCCGGCGAGATGAGCGCCCAACCGAGCATCAGGCCCCCAGCGCCTATCGCGACGACGATCGAGAGCTCGAGCACGCCGTGGCCGATGACGAAATCGAAGAGGCCGCCGCTCAGTCCATAGGCCTGGGTCAGGCCGAACAATCCGCCGAGGCTGATCCCGTTGGTGATCAGCACGTAGATCACCGGCAGCCCGAAGAAAACGCCGAAAGCGAAGGCCAGCATCGTGACCCAGATGTTGTTGACCATGATCAGCCCCCCTTCCACGACTCGCGCGTCGGGCGGGATGTGCGTCCACAGCTGATGGTGGTGCACCTGGTCGATCAGCTGTGGCGGCGCGAAGGCGTAGGCGGCGTCGGGATTGGCCAGCACCACGAAATAGCTGACGAGCGCGGGCACAAACAGCAATGCGGCCGATGCGAGCAGGTACGGCGCTGATTCTCGATACGTGCGTGGAAGCGTCTCGGCATAGAACGCGCGGATCCGCTTCCAGACCTCGCCGCCGCGCCGGTAGACGGTTCCGTGACCGCGCGCGACGAGACCGTTGAGGTAGCGATGGACAGGTTCTCCGGGCCAGTCGCGCTGGGCGCGCGCAAGGTCGGCCGTTGCGCGGCGGTAGAGGGCCGCCATCGTCAGGACCTGCGCCGGCGCGAGGCCGTTGAGGTTTCCACCACCTGCTCGCGCGAGGAGGTCCTCCAGCCTGTTCCAGTCTTCGCGCCGCAGGGCGACGAACTCCTCCGCTCTCAAAGTACTTGTCGCACAGGGCCAAAATTACCGGACATGCAGCCGCTGCCGGACACAGACCTCGTGGTGGCCACCCCTGAGCGCGTCTCTTTCGACTACCAGGTCGCAGGCCTTGGCACCCGCGCCATCGCACAGATCCTGGACATATTGATCATCTTTGGGATCCTGACGGCGGTCTTCTTCTTCGCCTCAGCCGTTTCCATCGTCGGCTCGACCGGTGCGGCGCTGGTGCTTGTGTTCGGCAGCTTCGTCGTGATCTTCGGGTACTTCTGGGTGAGCGAATCGCTGTGGTCCGGTCAGACGATCGGCAAGAAGGCGTTCCGTCTGCGCGCCGTCGGCGATCGTGGCGAGCCCCTGACCTTCGCGCAGGCCGGGATTCGGAATATCGTGCGAATCGTCGATTTCCTTCCGTACGCCTACGGAGTGGGGTTGATCGTCCTGTTCGCCAACGGCAAGGGAAAACGGCTGGGCGATCTCGCGGCGGGCACGATCGTGGTCAAGGACTCGGACCACGTCTGGCTGTGGCAGCTGCCGGGCGCCAGGTCCCTGCCGGCGCCGCCCGCACCGTACGTGGCGGCGGCATCGGCCGCGGAGCTCACACTCCGGCGCCTCGATCCGGAGCTGCGGCGGCTGGTCTCGTCCTATGCGAGGCGGCGGCCGGACCTTTCACTGGAGGTGCGGGCGCGGCTGGCGACCCAGGTCCAGGCGAGTCTGCGCACCGCCCAGCCGGACGTTTTCGCGCAGTCGGGGCCGCTGGCGGCGCTGGATCGGCTGGCGGACCTGGAGAGAGGGGTGCTTTGATTCACCCTCTCCCCGGCCCTGCGCGCAAAGCGGCGATGAGGATGGGACTTGTTGATTGCTCCCCTGCGGGGAGAGGGAGTGACGCCGCCCCGGGGGTAGTCGGAGCGGCGCCTTCACGCTTCAAGGAGCCGGGGGTCTGTCCGTTGCTCTCACTGAATAGAACGCCTGAGCCTGTCAAACGTTACCGGTCCACTTGTAAATAGTTAACGTGGGTGGGAGAGTAGTCCCTCCCATGCCCAAATCCACGATCACCTTTGTATGCACGGAATGCGGTGGCGAGAGCCTCCGGTGGGCCGGCCAGTGCCCGCACTGCCACGCCTGGAACACGCTCCAGGAGTTCCAGGTGAGGAAGGCGGCCGGCAAGGCCGCGGCCGCCGCCCGGAAGCCAGGTGATTCACGGCCGGTCGCCCTGGTCGAGATCTCGAGCGAGGCCGCCCCGCGCCGGGCGCTGGCCTGGGACGAGCTGAACCGCGTATTGGGCGGCGGGATCGTGCCGGGCAGCCTCGTGCTGGTGGGCGGCGAGCCGGGCGTGGGCAAATCGACCCTGCTCATGCATGCGGCGGCCCAGGTCGCCCGGGGCGGAGAACGCGTGCTCTATGTCTCTGGGGAGGAATCCGCGCAGCAAATCCGCATGCGGGCCGCGAGGCTCGGCGCCCTGGAAGCCGGCATCTTCCTGCTGGCGGAGAACGACCTCGACGTGATCTGCGAGGCGATCTCGACCGAGTCCCCCGGCCTGGTGATCATCGACTCGATCCAGACCGTGTCAGACGCGGGCTTCGAGGGCAGCGCCGGCAGCGTGACCCAGGTTCGCGAGTCCGCCGCGCGCCTCATGCGCCTGGCCAAGGAGGTCGGCGTTCCGATCTTCCTGGTGGGGCACGTGACCAAAGACGGCTCGATCGCCGGGCCCAGGGTCCTGGAGCATATCGTTGACACCGTGCTGTACCTGGAAGGCGACCGGAGGCAGGAGCTTCGCATCCTGCGCGCGATGAAGAACCGCTTCGGCTCGGCCGAGGAGATCGGGGTCTTCGCGATGGGCGAGGCTGGGCTCGAAGAGGTGCCCGACCCCTCGGCCGCCTTGCTTGGATCGGCCACCACAGCGTCGCCGGGCACCGCCATCGTGGCCGCGCTCGAAGGCACCCGGCCCCTCCTGGTCGAGATCCAGAGCCTCGTGAACAAGACGGAAAACAGCATGGTGAGGCGCATCGCCAACGGCATCGACGTCAACCGCCTGCACATGATCCTGGCGGTGCTGGAAAAGCGCCTCACCTACAAGTTCGGAACGTCAGACATCTTTGTCAGCGTCGCGGGCGGCATCCGGGTGACGGAGCCGGCCGCAGATCTCGGTCTCGCACTGTCGATCGTCAGCAACCACAACAACGGGCCATTGCCAGACGGCCTGGTTGTGATCGGTGAGCTGGGATTGACGGGTGAGGTGCGCCGCGTGGGACAGCTCGAGCGCCGCCTCCAGGAGGCGGCCCGGCATGGGCTCACGCGCGCTTTGATTCCGGCCGGCGCGAAAGCCGGGCGGCATTCCGGCCTCGAGGTCGTCGAGGTCCGGACACTGGCGGAGGCGGTCTCCGCCGCGTTTTCTAAACCCATGAGGTCTGGCGCATTCATCGCAGGAACCGAGGTATCGGTCTCCTGAGGAGGTAACCCGTGAAGCGTTCCGAGTTTCTCGCCCGCTGGGCCGGCGCGGGGCTCGGAGTGATCGGTGGTTTCGTGCTCGGTTATTTCTTGGTCCGCGGTGTGGGGAACCCACACCCCGGATACATCATCATCGGGCTGACCACGCTGGAAGGACTGATCTTCGCCTACCTCGGCACGCCTTACGTGCTCGGCGGCTGGCGGACGTTCAACTTCCGGCTTACGAGCACTCCGCTGCCTGACCTTTTGAGCGGCGTTCTTGGCATGGTCGTCGGTCTCGTCATCGCGGTTCTGATCGGCTTCTTCGTGCGCGACCTGCCTTACGGCTACGCCCTGTCGTTCGTGCTCGCGCTGCTGCTGGCGGCGCAAGGCGCCTCGGTCGGGCTCACCCGCCGCGCGGAGCTGACCTCGCTGCTGTTCGGCGGGGGCGCCGGCGCCCAGACAGACGGCCACCGGCTGCCGGCCGTGCTGCTGGACACCTCGGTCATCATCGACGGCCGGATCCAGGACATCGCCAAGACGGGCTTCCTGGACATGCCTCTCGTGATCTTGAGCTCCGTGCTGCGCGAGCTGCAGATGGTGGCGGATTCGGCGGATGTCACGCGCCGCCGCCGCGGCCGGCGCGGTCTCGACGTACTGACCGAGATGCAGAAGGACGCCTCGATCAACCTCCAGGTGAGAGGAGACGAAACCCCACCCGGCAACGAGATCGATGCGCACCTCGTCCGTACGGCCAAAGCCAAGCACTGGGCGATCATGACCAACGACTTCAACCTCAACCGCATCGCGCGCCTCGAAGGCATCGCGGTGCTGAACCTCAATGAGCTGGCGCAGGCGATGCGCCCCGTCGCGATCCCGGGCGAGGAGATCGTGGTGACGGTCGCGCGCGAGGGCAAGGAGCAGGGCCAGGGCGTCGGCAGTCTTGACGACGGCACCATGGTGGTGATCCAGAATGGCCGCCGCTTGCTGAACCAGACCATCACGGCAACCGTGACGTCGGTGATCCAGACCTCGGCCGGCCGGATGATCTTCGCCGAACCCGCTGGGACGGAAGGCCGGCGCTCGAACGGGCGGCCCAAACGCGAGGACCCCGCATGAAGGTCGGCGCCATCGTGGCGGCCGCGGGCTCCGGTTCGCGACTCGGCCGCGGCAGCAAGGCGTTGGTCCAGCTCAACGGCCGGACCACGCTGGCCCGCGTGCTCGAACTGTTTCTCGCGCTGGACGAGGTGGACCGGATCGTCGTGGTCGGTCCGCCAAGCCGGCTCGAAAGCGCCGAACGCGAGGTGCAGTCGGTGCACCCGCGCAAACCGGTGATCGTCAAAGCAGGCGGCGAGAGCCGCCAGGAATCAGTGCGCGCGGGCCTGGCCGCGCTTGGCGAATGCGACTTCGTGCTCGTCCACGACGCCGCGCGTCCGCTGGCGACCGCGACGCTCGTGCGCCGGGTGCTGGCGGCGGCCATGGAGTCGGGGGCGGCGTTCCCCGCCATCGCACCTCGAGACGCCGTGAAGCGGGTGGAAGGCAATCGCCTGGTCGAGAGCCTGGACCGTTCGCGCATCGTGCTGGCCCAGACGCCGCAGGCGTTTGCCTACGAGCTGCTCGCGCGCGCTCATCGCGAGGCCGCGGACGCGGGGCTGGTGGGAGACGACGACGCGCAGCTGGTCGCCGCGACGGGCCACGCCGTCACCGTGGTTGAAGGCGAGCCGGCCAACATCAAGCTCACGACGCCTGAGGACCTCGGCGTCGTGGAAGCGCTGATCAAAGAGCAGGAAGCCGCCGCACATGCCTCCGCCGAATGAGGGTAGGCATCGGGTATGACGTCCACCCTCTGAAGTCGGGCCGCGATCTCATCCTCGGAGGAGTGCCGATCGGCCACCCGGTGGGGCTCGACGGTCACTCCGACGCGGATGTGCTCACGCACGCCGTGATCGACGCGCTGCTGGGCGCAGCGGGACTCGGCGACATTGGAAAGCTGTTTCCGTCGAGCGACCCCCGGTATAAGGACGCCTCTAGCCTCGCCTTGCTGTCGACGGCGGCGGGTGCGGTTCGTTCGGCCGGTTTTCGAATCGTCAACGTGGACAGCACCGTGGTCGCTGAGGAACCGCGCCTGCATCCCCACCTGCACCAGATGCGCGACAACATCGCGACGTCGCTGAAGCTCGGGGTCGCCCTGGTCAGCGTCAAGGCCACGTCTCCCGAAGGGCTTGGCGCGCTCGGTCGCAAGGACGGCATCGCCGCGCAGGCCATCGCTTTGATCGAAGAAACGTGACGCTCAAGCTTCACAACACGCTGACCGGCACCCGCGACGTGTTCGAACCGCTCAAGGCCGGCCACGCCGGCATGTACACGTGCGGACCGACGGTCTGGAACTACGCCCACGTCGGGAACCTGCGCGCGTTCCTCGTCTACGACCTGATCCGGCGCCACCTGCAGGTGAGCGGTTATGACGTGACGCACGTGATGAACCTGACCGACATCGACGACAGGATCCTCGACCAGGCGATGCACGCCGGGGTCACCATCCCTGAGTACGTCAAGCCTTACGTGGCCGCGTTCTTCGAGGACATGGCCGCATTGAGAGCGCAGCCCGCGACGCACTATCCGCGTCCGACCGAGCACATTCCCGAGATGGTCGAGATGATCAACGAGCTCATCGGAAGCGAGAACGCGTACGTGGCGGACGGCGACGTGTACTTCCGGATCGCGAGCTTTCCCGCCTACGGCGCGCTGTCCCACCTCGACCGCGCCGGCCTCAAGCCCGGCATACGCGTGGCGGCGGACAAATATGACAAAGAGTCGGTCAGCGACTTCGCCCTCTGGAAACACTCGCACCCGGAGGATGAGAAGCTCGGCGGAGCCTGGGATGCGCCGTTCGGCCGCGGACGCCCGGGCTGGCACATCGAGTGCTCGGCGATGAGCAAGCGCTACCTCGGTCCGACGCTCGACATCCATGCGGGCGGCGTCGACCTGATGTTTCCGCATCACGAAAACGAGATCGCGCAGTCGGAGGCGGCGAACCACAAGCCGTTCGTGCGCTACTGGCTTCATTCGGAACACCTCGCCGACGCGACCGGCGAGAAGATGTCGAAGAGCGCGGGCGGCTTCACGATGCTGCGAGACCTCAGCGATGCGGGTCACGACCCGGTGGCCGTTCGCTTCTTCCTGCTGGCCGGCGCGCACTACAGGGCGCGCTTGCGACTCAGCACCGAGGCGCTGCACTCGGCGGCCGAGCAGGTGCGCCGCCTTCGGGAGTTTGCCGAGCGCGTCCGGCGTTCTGCGCCAGGCGAGAAGGACGACCCGGATTTCCTGCGGCGGATCGATGAGGTCAGGACCGGCTACCGGGAGGCGCTGGACGACGATCTCAACCTGCCGCAGGGCATCGGCCTGGTGTTCGAGCTGGTGCGCGAGGCGAATGCGGCGCTCGATGCCGGAAATGTCGGCGAACAGGGTCACGAAAACCTGCTGCGGCTGATCGAGGAGTACGACGCGCACCTGGACGTGGTGCGTTCCGAGGAGCCGGGCCTGGCGCAAGAGGTCGAGCGGCTGATCGCGGAGCGAGAGGCGGCGCGCCAGGGTCGCGACTTCAGCCGGGCCGACCGGATCCGGGAAGAGCTGCGCGAGAAGGGAATCGCGCTCGAAGACTCCAAGGAGGGTGTGAGATGGCGTCGCGTCCGGTGAAGCGGCGGGCGCCCTACGGCGCCCGTCCAGGGAGTGAGCCGATGAAGGGCGGGGCGGCGCCGCTCATCCATGGGCGCAACGCGGTGCTCGAGGCGGCGCGCGCGGGGCGGGTGGTCAGGGTCTACCAGGCTTCCGGGCTCGGGCACGATCCGCGACTCGATGAGCTCGGCCGCCTGGTTCGTGTCGAGGTCGTCGCCCCCGAGCGCCTGGACGTGATCGCCCCGGGCGTGCACCAGGGCGTGGCCGCGGAGCTCAAGCCGCGCAGGGCCTGGACGTTGAAGGAGCTCCTCGCCACGGATCCGACTCTGCTCGTGGGACTCGATTCGATCATGGACCCGCAGAACCTGGGCGCCATCCTGCGCAGCGCGGAGGTCATGGGCGCGGACGGCGCGATCATCCCCGAGCATCGCAGCGCGCCACTTTCTCCGGCCGCGGCGAAGGCGAGCTCGGGCGCGAGCGAGCTGCTGCGTATCTGCCATGTCTCGGGCATGCCTTCGGCGATCGCCGAGGTGAAGCGGGCCGGGCTGTGGTGCGTGGCGCTCGACCCGCGAGGAGAGATGTACGCGTGGGAGTTCGATTTCACACAGCGCGTCTGCATCGTCGTCGGCAGCGAAGGGGAGGGCGTGCACCGGCTGGTCAAGGAAAGGTGCGACGCGCGCGTGCGATTGCCGGTGGTGGGCCACATCGCGAGCCTCAACGCGTCGGCCGCCGCGGCCGCGCTCCTCTATGAAGTCACCAGGCAGCGGACTACCGGCTCCTAGACTGGTTCGCTGTGCCTGATGCCACCGCAGAGCTCGATCTCGCCGCCGCGGACATACCGCTGACGCGCTCGGCGCGCGACATCCTCGACCACGCCGCGTCGGCGGCCAAGGCGCGCGGCGCGAGCGCGAGCCCGAACGATGTGCTGCAGGCGATCCTGTCCTCGCGGGGCAGCCTCGCTTACGAGGCGATCGGCGCGCTGGGAGTCGATCCTTCCGCGATCATCGCGCAGCTGCCTTCCGCGGACGGCGCGCAGCCCATCCCGATCCGTCAGCTGCTCGTCAACGCGAACCGCGAGGCCCAGGTGCTCGGTCACTACCAGGTGGACTCGATTCACCTCCTGCTCGCGATGCTCTACAGCGATTCACCCCAAACGTCGGGCCCGCTGCAGAAAGCGGGCCTCACCCTCTACGACCTGCGCCGGCACCTGCAGGCGGGAACGAAGGTGGATTTCCAGCCAGGGGAATCGGATCGCGTGTCGGGCAACCGGTCGCAGCAGCAGGTTGCTCGGACGAATCAGCCGGCGGCCGCGCCCAGGGCGCGGCCTGACGCTGCGCTGCGCCGGAAGCCCCTGCCTTCGATGCGTGGAGTTCTCCAGGTCAGCCCGGTGTTTTACGGCCTCGTCGCATTCACCGCCGCGGCGGGAGCGCTGCTGTGGTTCGGGATCCTGCCCACGTTGACCGGGGCGCTGACCATCGCCTTCGTGACCGCGGGCTGGATCACGTCGGTGTGCGTGCATGAGTTCGGGCACGCCATCGTGGCCTACCTCGGCGGCGACCGCAGCGTGCGCGCGTCCGGCTACCTCGACCTGAACCCGCTGCGCTACACGAATGTGCTGCTCAGCCTCGTCATGCCGGTGCTCTTCCTCTTGCTCGGCGGCATCGGGCTGCCGGGAGGTGCGGTGTACATCGACCGCGGCGCGCTGCGCAGCAGGGCTTGGGATTCGGCCGTGTCCGTCGCGGGCCCCGCCGGCACGCTGGTGTGCGGCCTGATCGTCGCGATCCCGTTCTTCATCCCTGGCAACGAGGGGTGGCTCAACCAGAGCAACGCCGGCTTCTTCGGCGCGCTCGCATTCCTGGGGTTCATCGAGGTCATCGCGCTCGTGTTGAACCTGCTGCCGGTGCCGGGGCTCGACGGGTACGGCATCATCCGGCCCTGGCTGCCTTACACGCTGCAGGGCCTCGCGAATCAATACGGGCAGCTCGGAATCCTCGCGGTGTTCGGTGTGCTGTGGTTCGTCACGCCGGTGAGCCATGCCTTCTTCCAGTCGATCTTCCAGATCACCACGACTCTTGGCATCGACCCGCGTTTGATCGACTTCGGCCGATCAAACATGCGCTTCTCTTAGTGGAACGGGTCATCGTCGACGGGTACAACGTGATCCATGCTTGGCCGCAGCTCAAGCGACTGATGGGTGAGGCGTCGCTCGAGGCCGCGCGCGACAAGCTGATCGATCGCCTCGCGGTGTTTGGGATGGTGGAAGGGGCGGACGTGACCGTCGTGTTCGACGCACACCACTCGACCGCGCGGAGCAACAGCGAGCAGGACGTCGAAGGCGTACATGTCCTGTTCACGCGCAAAGGGCATTCGGCCGACCACGCCATCGAACGGATCGCCTACGCGGCCGCGCAGGTGGGGGACGTGCTCACGGTGGCGACCTCGGACCGCTTTCAACGCGACCTCGTGCGAGGCATGGGCGGGGCGGTGATCAGCGCGCTCGAGCTCGAGCGCCGCGTCGTCGAGGCGGAGAGCGAGATGGGGCGCCGGGTGCAGAAATACTCGTGAACCACTTATGACTCAAGTTCGACGAACGCGGATCGTATGCACCCTTGGGCCCGCGAGCTCGGCGCCCGCCGTGCTCCGCACGATGATCTCCGCGGGCATGGACGTCGCGCGCCTGAACTTTTCGCACGGCGACCATGCGACGCACCGGCAGGTGGCGGCCGACGTGCGCGAGGCCGCCGAGGCGGCGGGACGGCCGATCGCGCTGCTCGGCGACCTGCAGGGACCGAAGATCCGCACAGGCCCGCTCGAGTCGGCGTTCATCCGGCTCGTGCGCGGGCGCACCGTGATCCTCACCGGCGAATCTCGTACCCGACGGTCGCAGGATTCGCATGGCCAGGCGCGCACCGCCCCTTCAACTGACGGCATGGTTCAAGCGGACAACCACATCGAGATCAGCCACCCGGAGCTGGTCGAAGCGCTCCAGCGGGGCGACCACGTTTTGCTGGATGACGGAAGGATCGAGCTCGTGGTGCGCAGTGTCGAGGGCCACCAGGCCGAGTGCTCGGTGTTGCGGGGAGGGCTGCTGGGCGAGCGCAAGGGGGTCAGCGTGCCCGGCCGCCCGCTGCCGCTGCCCGCGCTGACCGAGAAAGACCACGAGGACCTGAAGCTCGCGGTCGAGCTGCAGGTGGACTGGATCGCCCTATCGTTCGTGAGGCAGCCGGAAGACGTCCTGCTCTGCCAGAAGCACCTCGGAGACCTTGCCTGCAAGGTGCCGGTGATCGCCAAGCTCGAGAAGCTGGAGGCGATCCGCAACCTGAGCAGGATCCTCGAGGTCGCGGACGCCGTGATGGTCGCGCGCGGGGACCTCGGCGTGGAGCTGAAGCTGGGCGACCTGCCGGCCGTGCAGAAGGACGTGATCGACCGGGCAAACCGCGCGGGCGTCCCGGTCATCACCGCCACCGAGATGCTGGAATCGATGGTGACGTCCAACCGTCCGACGCGAGCCGAGACGTCGGACGTGGCGAACGCCATCTGGGACGGCACCGACGCCGTGATGCTGTCCCAGGAGACCTCGGTCGGCGCGCACCCAGTGGAGGCCGTGCGCGCGATGGCACGGATCTGCCTGTCGGCGGAACGCCACCCCGACTACCAGCGAGCGCGCCAGCTGTGGCGGGAGCCCGGACAGGTCGGGAGCGCGATCGCCCACGCCGCGGCCACGGCGGCGGACGAGCTGGGCGCGCGGGCGATCATCGCTTTCACCGAGTCCGGGACGACCGCCCTCCGCTGCAGCAAGGCCAGGCCTCGCGTGCCGGTCGTGGCGGCGAGCCCCCACCCGGAGGTGCTGCGCAAGACGGCCCTGTAC
>Ga0209648_10001777_pt1 | contig 17524 bp, 11 predicted proteins | sample GraSoi2013_115cm_FD_185830 | JGI IMG/M metagenome (GOLD analysis project Ga0209648, IMG submission 185830) | Grasslands soil microbial communities from the Angelo Coastal Reserve, California, USA - Sample 9_17_2013_115cm (SPAdes) (version 2) | ecosystem: Environmental > Terrestrial > Soil >...
ACCAAGGCGCCGCACCCGCGCGGCCGCGCCGCGCGCCCGCCGCATCCTGCCCGCGTCCGCCACCTGTCCCTCCCCCGCAGGCGGCGGCGGGTAAATCCATATTTCCTCCCCCGCGTGCGGGGGAGGGTCGGGAGGGGGCTGCGCGCTTCGCCTCGGCGCCGCCATGCATAGAGAGCCTCGCTTCCACAGTGCGCAAGCCTGCGGTCGTGGGTCTTCTGTCGTGGTCAACCGCCATGCTTGGTGGAATGTCCCTATCGGTCAGGGTAACAATGGGGGGTTAACGCTAGTCTACTCCCTCGCGGCGCGGAACCTGATTAATCTCTCACCAGACTGTTCGAAAACGACGAAACGAAGGCAGAGGCATATGACGGCAGACCTCACAGCGGGCGACAAGGCGCCCGATTTCCGCCTGGCGCGTGACGGCGGCAGCACCGTATCGCTCGCGGACTTCAAAGGAAAGAAGCTCGTTCTCTATTTCTATCCCAAGGCGGATACGCCCGGATGCACGATCGAGGCCAAGGATTTCTCCCGCCTGCATTCGGCCTTTGCCAAGGCCGGCATCGCGGTCGTCGGGGTCTCCGCAGACCCGGTCAAGAAGCAGGACGCGTTCAAGGCGAAGCACGCCCTCTCAACGCCGCTCGCCTCGGACGAAAACCATGAAATGCTAGAGGCTTACGGGGTCTGGGCAGAGAAATCGATGTATGGGAAGAAATACATGGGCATCAATCGTACGACGGTGCTCATCGGCGCTGACGGTCGCATCGCGCGCATCTGGCCGAAGGTCAAGATCGAAGGTCACGCCGAGGAAGTTCTCGCTGCCGCGAAAGCGATTTAGGGCCTATCCGATCACCTTGAATCTCATATCGTGTTGTCGCCGGGCTTGTCCGGGCGACCCCGAACGTGAGGTACAGGGCAAGAACAATCGGGGTGGGCCGGGACAAGCCCGGCCACGACCCCGAGAGAAACAGTGCTTCAGCCAGCCGGAGTCAGCGCCGCCGAGGCCGAAAAAGTTAACGCAAGCGGCGAAATTTTTGGCAGGCCCGTAGCCCGTAGGGCGCAATAAGCGTAGCGCATTGCGCCGTTCCGGTGCAAAGCGGCGACGCTCGACCGGCCAACTTCGGCGAGCGGGTTGGAGATGAAGTCGGCGCAATGCGCTAACGCTTATTGCGCCCTACGGGCTACTGCGCCTGCGGAAGCGGTTTTGGTTTGAACGGCGTGATATCGTCATCATCGCGCCAGACCACGCGTTTCTTGAACCGCCAACCCTGCGGAGTCTTGACCAGCGTGTCCTCGTAAATCGCGGTCTCCACAATTGTCGCCGGGATATTTCGCGCGTTGAAGAGCAGCAGGTAGACGGAACCTTTCGCGCCCTCCGGGCTCGGCGTGATAACGAGGTTGGCGTTAAAGTGACGCAGGCCGCCGCGACTGCCCATGGCCAGGAGCGCATCTTTGCCCTTGAGTGGGTTTCGCACTTCGCTGCCTCGGCCCGGCCCTCTTCCGCCGGTGAACTCGCCATCGAGGACGAACGTTGAAGCGAAACGCTCGCCTTCACCCTTGTCGAGCGCGTGAGCATAGGCGGCATAAAGCTGTTGAATCTCGATATAGTCGTCGGCCGTCAACTTCTGCGCGGCGCCGGTCTCTGCCGCAGCCGCCGGACGGAGCGCGGTCAGCGCAGCCAACAACACTCCTGCAGGAAAAAAGCTGCGTCGCAACATGAGTCATCTCCTCCACTTATGGGCCGGAATTACCCGGCTATCGTAAATGCTCGCACCCAACCCGGGAACCGCTTATATCGGCCCCATGGCAAACATTGGTCTTGTCCCGCAAAACGCCGCGCCCGGCCCGGAGCCGGCGTGCAAAATCAGCTTCGTGTCGCTCGGCTGCCCGAAGGCTCTCGTCGATTCAGAGCGCATCATCACGCGGCTGCGCGCCGAGGGCTACGAGCTTGCCCGCAAGCACGACGGCGCCGACCTGGTGATCGTCAATACTTGCGGCTTTCTCGACAGCGCCCAGGCCGAATCCCTTCAGGCGATCGGATCGGCTCTCAAGGACAACGGCAAAGTGATCGTGACCGGCTGCATGGGCGCGGAGCCGGAAAAGATCACGGCGCGGTTTCCCAATGTGCTCGCCGTCACCGGCCCGCAACAATATGAAAGCGTGCTCGATGCCGTCCATCGCGCCGCGCCGCCGCGCCACGATCCATTCGTCGACCTGGTGCCGCCGGAAGGTATCAAGCTGACGCCCCGGCACTATGCCTACCTAAAAATTTCCGAAGGTTGCAACAATCGCTGCAGCTTTTGCATCATTCCGAGACTGCGCGGCGATCTTGTGTCGCGACCGGCCGCCGACGTGCTGCGCGAGGCCGAGCGCCTGGTTGCCGCCGGCGTCAAGGAACTGCTGATCATCTCCCAAGATACGTCCGCGTATGGGCTCGACATCAAATACGCCGCGAGCCGGTGGAAGGAGCGCGAAGTCAGCGCGCGGTTCCTCGATCTCGCGGCGGCGCTGGGCGAATTGGGCATCTGGGTGCGGCTGCACTATGTCTACCCCTACCCGCATGTGGACGCTGTCATCCCATTGATGGCCGAAGGCAAGGTCCTGCCCTACCTCGACGTGCCGTTCCAGCATGCGGCCCCTGCCGTGCTCAAGCGCATGCGGCGGCCGGCCGCGCAGGAAAAGACGCTCGACCGCATCCGCGCCTGGCGCGCCATCTGCCCGGACATCACCTTGCGTTCGACCTTCATCGTCGGTTTCCCAGGCGAGACCGAGGAGGAATTCGCCTTTCTGCTTGATTGGCTCGATGAGGCGGCGCTCGACCGGGTCGGCTGCTTCCGCTACGAGCCGGTGAAAGGCGCGGCTGCCAACGATCTTGCCGAGGCTGTGCCGGATCAGGTCAAAGAAGAGCGCTGGCACCGCTTCATGCAGCGCCAGCAGGCGATCTCGGCGCGCCGCCTCAAGCGCCACGTCGGCACCCGCCAGCAAGTCATCATTGATGAGGTCGGCACCGGTTGGGCCAAGGGCCGCAGCAAGGGCGACGCTCCGGAGATCGACGGCACTGTCCATGTGACGTCGCGCCGGCCGCTGCGGGTGGGCGAACTCGCCACCGTGAAGATCGAGCGCGCCGATGCTTACGACTTGCATGGCACCGTGGTCGGGTATTGAGCTGTAGGGTGGGCAAAGGCGCGCTCTTCGCGCGCCGTGCCCACCTGCATGCGTAAGGGTGGGCACGCTTCGCTTTGCCCACCCTACGACACCGCAATGTGATCGGGCGCCAATCCGTCTCTGCTACGCTCGACCACGGCGGCGTAAGCTTTTTCAAGATCGCGGGTAAATCGCTTGAAATCGAACAGGGGCGACGTCCGGCACTCCGCAACCCGCGCCTTGAGCTGCGCCAGCAATCGGCGATCGGACGCATAGCGAAGCGCAAGAGCGCGATATTCGGCGAGCGACGTGGTGACGAGATCGGCAAGCCCGGCCGCTGCCAGGATGCTGGCCGACACGCGTGAGGCAAAGGTATCGCCGGCCAAGCCGATCAAGGGAACGCCGGCCCATAATGCGTCGCTTCCCGTCGTGTGCGACCCATAGGGAAAGCAATCGAGCGCCAGATCGGCCTGAGTAAGCCGCGCCAGATGCCGATCGTTTGCAGCCGGCGGAGCAAAAACGAGACGCTCTCCCGGTATCCCGCGAGATTGGGCCTCGCGTCGCAGCGCCTCCTGCATCTCCTGCGAAAGGCCCAGCAGCCAAAGCACCGACCGTTCGACCTGCGTGAGCAACTGCATCCATGTGTCGAAGACATCCGGGGTGATCTTATAGGCTTGGTTGAATGAACAGAACACCAAGGCCTCGCCGGGAAGTCCGTGCTCCGCGCGGCTGCCTCGATCGCCGGCCTGCTCCCTCGCGCCGTTGGGCTGGTAGGTGAACGGCATCCTGATGATCTTTTCGGCGTAGAATTGCTCCTCGCCGGGCCTGATCAGCACTTTGTCCGCCACGATGTAGTCGCACCAAGGGGCGCCCAGCGTTCCCGGATAGCCCAGCCACTGGACTTGGACTGGCGCCGGCCGGAACCGCAGGATCTGGCTTCGCGTGCCCGTCGTCCATCCGGTGCCATCGACGACGACATCGCACGCATCCGCGGCAATGCGTTGCGCGGCCGCCGCATCCGACAAACCATGCAACGACACCAGTCGATCGAAGGCGCCCTCGACGCGGGAGCGAAGATCGTCCTGCGTGGGGGCCGCGTAACCGTAGCCGAACACTTCGAAGCGAGCCCGATCGTGATTCTCGAACACCGGCAACGCGAGCCGAGAAAACGCGTGCTCGCGGAGATCCCCCGAAACATACCCGACGCGGATGCGATCCCGCCCCGAACCCAGCCGTGCCGCCTCCCGACCTGGGACCGCGGGCGTCCCGCCCGCTTTGTTTCCCTCCCCCGCTTGCGGCGGAACGAAACCATCAAAAGGCGGGCGGGACGCCCGCGGTCCCAGGTCGGGAGGGGGCGGCCGGCCAAAACGTTGCGAATAATTGCGCGCCACGTCCAGTTGCTGCGGCGCCGTCATTGTTGCCATCATGGTGCTGGTGAACGGCGAGATGGCGTCAAGCTCGCCTTGCGAAAAACGCCGACCGCGGCATTGGGCGTCCGTGTCCGCGGTGATTTCCCAGGCGCAGACCTGACGCATCGTCGAATAGGCCGACAGGGCGTCTGCCAGCGATTTTCGCGCCCTTGCGACCTGCAGGTAGACTTGCGCGGCCGCGGCGTATTGTTCCGCCCTCGCGAGCACGCTCGCAGCGATCATGGCAAGATCGCAAGCCTCGGAGGCGGCGCCGGGATTGATCGCCCCGATGGCCTTCAGGGCGCCGGCGGCGGCCGCGCACGCCTCGGCACGACGCCCCGTGCTCATCAGCACATTGCCGAAATTCGCGAGCGCGACGGGATTTGCCGGGTCAAGCGCTACCGCGGTCCGATAACAGGTTTCCGCTTCGGCATCATTTCTGAGTTCGCAGAGCACGTTGCCAAGGACGCACAGCACCTGCAGATGTCGCGGCGCCAATGCGAGGGCCTGCCGCAATACGACCTCGGCCTCCTCGGTGCGCCGCAGCAAGCGCAGCACGCTGCCGAGCGCCGCCAGCGTCTCGACCGAAGCGGGGCGAAGCTGCAGCGATTTGCGCAAGCTCTCCGCCGCCGCCTCATATTGCTTGAGTTGGCGCTGGCATAGCGCCAGGTTCTCATGGAACTGGGCATCCTGCGGCTGTCGGACAGCCGCTTTACGCAGCGAGCCAAGCGCCTCCTCGAAGCGCCGCTGGGCGCACAGCGCAATACCAAGCATCTCATGCAGAATGGCCGAACTGCTCGCCGTCCTGATGGCGGCGCGCGCCCGCGCCTCCATTTCGGCAAAGCGGCCCATGGCATGGAGCGCCATCAGTTCTTGGATCGGATTGGCGGGGCCGGGCGGTCTCATCGCAGTAAATCGGCCGCTTCATTGCTTGGTGACGAGCGCCCGCGTATTTTCCGCTTCGCCGCCGGCGAGTTGCGGTGAAATCCGATGGTGCAGATCATGAGGCTCACTCTGGCGGTTTCATTTTAAGCCTGACCTTGATGTGCTGCCAAATTGCAGGCCGTTCGACAACTGGCCCTTCTGGCACGGGGCGTCGATCCAGAATATCGAAAGCCAGCGTCGTGAGGCCGTCTGTTTGCCCCGCAGGAGACGTCAAACGCTCCTTGAAATGTCGCTCGTTACCGATTGTTTCCGGCTTCGGCGTGAAATCCAAGTTGTATCCATTGTGGTCGTGATCGAGCGGCTGGAAACTGCCTTTCCGCCGCGTGAATGCGATGCCGGCCGCCTCGTATCGGTACTTGAGGTCGGTGTCTTCCCAGCCCCAACCCCAATAGGTGTTGGCATAGCCGCCGACCTGTTCGAACAGCCCGTTCGGCGTCAGGATCACGCCGCCATAAAAATCCTCCATCTTGTGTCTCAGGCGCTGCGCATGCTTGGTCGATAACGGTCGAGTCTCGGCGCCGTACCAGATGATGCAAACCGGAGTGTCCGACCAACTGTAATCGGCCCACACCGGAAGATAGTCGATATCATGAAAGCAGGTGTAATCGCTTTCTCCGCGGCCAAGCACAAAGCCGATGTTTTTGATCGCCCCCCGATTGAATGGGAGACCGTTTTCCTGCTCGACGACGAACACTCGGTACGGGATGACATGGTCGATTTTGTCGCGCGCAAAATAGGCGCGCAGAAGCGGCACGAAAGCGTTTAGATGCGCTTGCCGATCCCGATATGGGACGACGACGTTCAACCGCTTGACGGTCTGCACGTCAATGCTCCCCGTTTGCGTTTTGTCCTATCAGGGCTCTGCCATCGCACATATCAGACCGAAAGGTGCGATGTCACCTCGTCCGATCGGCTTGGCCGACCCGGCACACGTCCGGCCAGCACCTCGCGCATGACTGCGCGATCGATGTTCTGTCCGGACATGATGAGGCCGACGCGGCATCCCTGCATGCGGGCGCGTTCCTTGATGAGCGCCGCGAGCGGCGCGGCGCCGGCGCCCTCCGCGAGCGTGTGGGTATCGCTGAAATAAATGCCGATCGCCTCGACCAGCTCCGCTTCCGAGACTTCGACGATACGATCGGCCCCGGCGCGAATGACGGCGAGCGCCGTCGCATCCGGCACCCGCACCGCCAAGCCGTCCGCGAACGTGTTGGCGGCGTCGGTTGTGATGACCGCGCCGGCCGCAAACGAGCGCGCATACGCATTGGCATTTTGCGCAACGACGCCCACAATTCGCGTCGCAAGCCCGAGCGCGTCGCGCATGCCGATCACCCCGCAAATGCCGGAGCCGAGGCCGATCGGGACATAGACGGTGTCGAGGTTGCTGACGGCGGCAAAAAACTCGTACGCATAGCTCGCAACCCCGATGACGAGATCGCGGTGGAATGCGGGCGTGAGCACGAAGCCGCGCTGGCGCGCGATCGCGGCGGCGTATTCCTTCGCTTCGTCGAAGTCGCGGCCGTGTTCGATGAGCTCGGCGCCGAAGGCCGACATGGCGGCATTCTTCTCGGCCGAGTTGCCACGCGGCACCACGATCGTCGCGGCAATTCCGGCGCGCCGCGCCGCAAACGCGAGCGACTGACCATGATTGCCGCGCGTGGCCGACACGATCCCCACGACCTGCGGTCGCTCGCTTCTCAGCCGATCCATATAGACCATGCCGCCGCGCACTTTGAACGCGCCGATCGGCGTGTGATTCTCATGCTTGACGAACACATCCGCGCCGATGCGCGCCTTCAGTCGCGGCCATGCGTACTGGGGCGTCGGCGGCACGGCGGATCGCACGATCGGCAGTGCGGATTCAATCTCGGCGAGGGTGAACAGGGGTGAAGCCATCGTGTTTCCGGTAGCTGTCGGCCTCATCCTGAGGAGCATCGCGTAGCGATGCCTCTCGAAGGATGGAACGAGTCAGTGCCTGGGTCCATCCTTCGAGACGGCCGCGCAAGAGCGCGGCCTCCTCAGGATGAGGTCCGTTGGGTATCGTTGGCGAACTTGACACATTTAGCGTTTCCACATCAAACGCAAGATAACGACTGCGACTTGAGTTGCCGATGAAGAAGCAAGCTGGGATTTCCAAAGGCGCCCGCGCCGCCATGGCGGCCGAGGCCGAAGCGCTGGCGCGGGCGGTCGCGGTCGCGGAAAGCGGAGACATGAGCGAAGCCGAACGCATCGCCCGTGTTGTTCTTGCGCAAAAGCCGCAGCACCTGGAGGCGCTGCAGCTTTTGGGCGCGTTGCTGATGGCGCAGAGGCGCCCGCGCGAGGCGATCGCGCCGCTCGAGGAGGCTGCGCGCCACAGCGCCGATCCCGAGCTTGAAACCCGCCTGGCGATAGCCTTGCGCGAGACCGGGCGCACCGATGAAGCCGTGGCGTGGTTCTACCGCGCGATCGAGCGGCTGCCCGTGTGCGCGCGCGCATTTCAGGAGCTCGGAAATCTGCTGCGCGCCAAGCGCCGCTACGTCGAGGCGGAATCCGTGCTCAAACGCGGTGTCGAAGCAGCGCCTACGGTGCCGGAACTGTCGCTGGCGCTCGGCGGCGTTTGCCTCGACCGCGCCGACGCAGGCGGCGCCAAGATCGCGTTCGCGCGCGCTCTCTCGATTGTGCCGGGACACAACGATGCCCTGGTCGGCTTCGGAGTGGCGCTGCAATACGAAGGCGACTTCGCCCGCGCAGCCGAGCGCTTCCGGCGAGTGCTGGCGCACGACCCCGCCCATCACCGCGCCCGCCTGAATCTCGGCTATTGCCTGATCGAGCTCGGCCAACTGGATGACGGCATCGCCTGCCTGCGCGCGGCTGTGCAGGCCGCCCCGCACAACTACGGCAGCGCGCTGAGAATGCTGATAAGCGCCGGGCGCGGGCGATTCTGGCTCAAGCGCAGCGCCGCCGCAGAGTGTCTGGGGCTCAACGAAGAGCCGTAGCCCCGTGCCAACGTAAGGACGATGTAGGGGCGACCCTTGTGGTCGCCATTCCAGGAATCAGTGACCAGGAATCAGTAATCAGATCACCGTGGACCTTCTTTCGTCCTGATTACTGACCTCTGACCTCTGATTCCTGGAAGGGCGACCACAAGGGTCGCCCCTACAACCAGGCAAGTTTGAGGACGCCTCTTGTACCCGGTGGATCGCTCGGGGCCAAAACCGCGATGCACGCGACGCGAGCATTCATAAACATAAATTAACGTTCATAAATCTCCTGTTGCTAACACATAAATTTTCGATACCTTTGTAAGCGTAGAAATATACAATGTCATGCAACCAGGTGACCAGATAAACAACCTGGAGCAGGCACACTTGAAAGACTCGAGGGAGACAAATCATGCGAAAATTCGTGATTTCGGCCGCGGCAATGACGGCGTTTGCGGCATTACTGGCGTCAGCTCCGGCCAACGCTTTAGAAAATTATGGGCCGAGCAAGGTGGGAAATCAGTGCTTCACGGCTGCTGCCACACAAGGGCGCGATCTTAACTTTGGCACTTGGGGCGCATGCCCGCAGCCCGCGAGCGTCGCTGTTGCGCCGCGCAAGACTCATCATCGGTAACTTCACTCGAAGTCGTGCGGAAAATACGGGCACGACTGAAGATGTGACTGAACCCAAGGGAGCGCGTTGGCCCCCGGCACAAGCTCCCGGCTGTGAGGTGCACCGTATGGCCTTCGCCCCTTGAGGTTTAGGCGGCGTATGCCAACCGGCGCCGAACCAGCCAGAGTGCAAGCCTTGCCTCCTTGCCCCGCTCGGACGTGCTGGGCTTTCTTTATGCCTCGCCGTGAGGTTGGGGTCGACAATGCGTTGATCGAGCCCGTCGACGATAGGCTCAAACCTGTCGTCGCTGTTTCGACCATCTGGCTATTTTAGTAAATATATACTCGTAAAAATCGTAGCGTTGAAAGAATTTATTTAACATAAGTTTTTGATTGCTAAGTAATGCAGCTGAACACACAACCTTGCAAAAATGAAAACGACCAGACAACCAAACGGCTAAGGAGGCTTTTCATCTTGTGATCGGCTGCGTCGTCGGATTTCCAAGCGTTAGCGGCATCTGGCGCTACTCGCTGGCGTCGCTTATGGCGGCAGATTCAACCTGATGTGCAGCTCCCGCAGCTGTTTCTGCGTCACCTCGGACGGCGCGCCCATCAGCAGGTCCTCGGCACGCTGGTTCATCGGGAACAGCACCACCTCGCGCAAATTCTCCTCGCCGCACAGCAGCATGACGATGCGGTCGACGCCGGGCGCGATGCCGCCGTGCGGCGGGGCGCCGAGCGAGAGGGCGCGCAGCATGCCGCCGAACTTCTGTTCCAGCACGCTTTCGTCATAGCCGGCGATCGCAAACGCCTTCTTCATCACGTCCGGGCGATGATTACGGATCGCGCCCGACGACAGCTCGACGCCGTTGCAGACGATGTCGTATTGGATGGCCTTGAGGCTGAGGATTTTCTCCTTGTCGGCAGGATCGACCGCCAGGAATTCCTCTGGCGCGAGGTTCGGCATCGAGAACGGGTTGTGGGAGAAGTCGATCTTCTTCTCCTCCTCGTTCCATTCGTACATCGGGAAATCGACGATCCAGCAGAACGCGAATTGATTGCGGTCGATCAGGCCGAGGTCCGCGCCGATCTTGGCGCGCGCCAGGCCGGCGAATGTGACAACGTTCTTCGGCTGGCCGGCAATGAAAAACACCGCATCGCCGGCACCGAGCCCTAGTTGATCGGCGATCTGCTCGGTTCGCTCGGGACCGAGATTCCTTGCGATTGGTCCAGCTGCGGAGTTCTCAAGGAGTTTCCTCGCTTCAATAACGTGGCCTTCGTCCAATAGCCTTTGAACCATGTCCCTGAGGGATTTTTCATCTTTGCTAGATGTATCCAACGTGCCTTCGGGGCCGCGCCAGAAGATGTAACCAAGTCCCGGCTGACCTTCGCCCTGCGCCCACGAATTCATGCGGACGCAAAACGCGCGGTTGCCCCCTTTGGGCGCCGGAATTGCCCACACCTCGACGGCCGGATCGGACGCGATCATGCCGGCGAACACCTTGAAACCGGAGCCGCGGAAGTGGGCGGTGACGTCCTGCATCCGGATCGGGTTGCGCAGGTCCGGCTTGTCGGACCCGTAGCTGCGCATCGCCTCTGCGTAGGGAATCCGCGGAAACTTTTGCGTCACCGGCTTGCCATCGCCGAATTCCTCGAACACCCCGCGCAGCACCGGCTCGACCGCCGCGAACACGTCATCCTGGGTGACGAAGCTCATCTCGATGTCGAGCTGGTAGAACTCGCCGGGCGAGCGGTCCGCCCGCGCGTCTTCGTCGCGAAAGCACGGTGCGATCTGGAAATAGCGGTCGAAGCCCGAAATCATGACGAGCTGCTTGAACTGCTGCGGCGCCTGCGGCAGCGCGTAGAATTTGCCCGGATGCAGCCGCGACGGCACCAGGAAGTCGCGCGCGCCTTCCGGGCTCGATGCGGTCAGGATCGGGGTCTGGAACTCAAAGAAGCCCTGCTCCTTCATGCGCCGCCGCAGCTCGTCGATGATCGCGCCGCGCTTGCTGATGTTGCGGTGCAGGCGCTCGCGCCGCAGGTCGAGGAAGCGGTACTTGAGGCGAATCTCTTCCGGATATTCCTGGTCGCCGAACACCGGCATCGGCAGCTCGCCGGCCGGCCCCAGCACCTCGATGTCGGTCGCAAACACCTCGACGGCGCCGGTCGGCAGGTCCGGATTGTCCGTGCCGGCAGGACGCGCACGCACCCGGCCGTCGACCCGGACGACCCATTCGGCGCGCAACTTCTCAGCGGTCTTGAAGGCGGGCGAGTCGGGGTCGGCCACAATCTGGGTCAAGCCATAGTGGTCGCGCAGGTCGATGAACAGCAACCCGCCATGGTCGCGGATGCGGTGACACCATCCCGACAGCCGGACCGTGGAAGCGATATTCTCGGCGCGCAGCGCGCCGCAGGTGTGGGTACGATAACGGTGCATAAATATCCCCGGAGCGCAGGCATCCTGGCCTGCCAGATGATCTCGGCCACGGGTTTAGCCGACACGGACTCACAATGGAAACATTTTGCACTTTCTTCATCGCGATCTTCGGCAGCGCCATCACGTCGACCACCCTCCCCTGGAGGGGGAGGGTCGGATCGCCGTAGGCGATCCGGGGTGGGGTGACGGCAAGGCGACGTGTGCGGAAGCGCTGTCACCCCCTCCCGACCCGTTGACGCGGGCCGACCTCCCCCTTCCAGGGGGAGGTGAAACCCGGCGCACTCCGCGCTCGACAGCGCCAGTCTGATCTGCACATCTGCCGCAAATCGAAAACCAAGGCGCTGCGAATGGACAAAACCACCACCGCCGAGGCCATCGTCGCCTCCCTGATCGCCCACGGCATCAAGACGCTCTACGCCCTGCCCGGTGTCCATAACGATCATTTGTTCGATGCCCTTTTCCGGGCCTCCGATCGCATCGGCGTGGTCCATCCGCGCCATGAGCAGGGCGCCGGCTACATGGCCTTAGGCGCGGCGCTGGCGACCGGCCAGCCCTCGGCTTACGCAGCCGTCCCCGGCCCCGGCCTCCTCAACACCGGCGCGGCGCTGCTCACGGCCTATGCGATGAACGCGCCAGTGCTCGGGCTGATCGGGCAGATCCCGGAGGCCGATATCGGCCGCGGGCTGGGGCATCTTCACGAAATCCGCGACCAGGCCGGCATCATTGCGCGGCTCGTCGATTTTTCCGCCCGCGTCAGGGCGCCGCCTGAGGCGTCGCGGCTGGTGGCGCAAGCCGTTGCGGCGATGTTCACCGGGCGCTGCGGTCCGGCCGTGCTGGAATGCGCGATCGACATGTGGGGCCGGCCGGGCGCCGGCGCGGCGCAGGCGCCGGTCGCGGCGCCGCAGCTCGCCATCGATGACGATGCGGTCGTGGCTGCGGCGAAAAAGCTCGGCGCGGCGAACCGCCCGATGATCGTCTGCGGCGGCGGCGCGCAGGGCGCATCCGCCGAGGTGACGGCGCTCTCAGCGATGTTGCAGGCGCCGGTGCTCGGCTATCGGCGCGGCCGCGGCGTGCTCGACAGCCGTGATCCGCTCAGCGTCACCCTGCCGCTCGGCCGCGAGCTGTGGGGCGAGGCCGACGTAGTGCTCGGCGTTGGCACGCGGATGTTCTACCCGTTCCGGCAATGGGGGATTGACGACGATATCGCCGTGATTCGGATCGATTCCGACCCCGAGGAGCCGGCGCGGGTGCATCGGCCGGCGGTGTCGCTCGTCGGCGACGCAGCGCCGATCCTGCGGCGGCTCCTTGATGTTCTGCCGGCTCACAATGCCAAACAGCCGTCGCGGGCTGACGAGATGCGGGAGCGCCATGCACGCTGGAATGTGCGCCTCGAAAAGCTCTGCCCCCAGCTCGCCTTCCTCGACGCGATCCGGGCCGAACTGGCGGACGACGGCATTTTTGTCGACGAGGTGACCCAGATTGGCTTCGCAGCCCGTCTCGCCTTGCCGGTCTACCGGCCGCGTACTTTCCTTTCGCCCGGCTACCAGGACAATCTTGGCTGGGGCTACGCGACGGCGCTCGGCGCCCAGCACGCGCGGCCCGATGTGCCGGTCCTCGCCATCTCGGGCGACGGCGGCTTCATGTACACGGCGAATGAGCTGGCGACCGCGGTCCGCCACCGCATTCCGCTGGTCGCCGTCGTCTTCAATGACGGCGCCTTCGGCAATGTCCGCCGCATTCAGGCCGAACAATACGGCAACCGCGTCATCGCCTGCGATCTCGCCAATCCGGACTTCTTGCGGTTTGCGGAGAGCTTCGGCGCCGCGGCCGAGCGCGCCAAGGACCCGGCCGGGCTACGCGCGGCGCTGCGACGCGGATTTGCCCGCCGCGACGGCCCCACGATCATTGAAGTGCCGGTCGGCGCGATGCCGTCGCCATGGGAATTCATTCACATGCCGAAGGTGAGGCGATGATCGCCTTCGACCAGTGCACTTTATTAAATCAATCACCGCGGCAATGGCCGGACACGAAGGTGCGAGACGTTCTCGTCCGCGACGAACTGCACCATCACTCAGACGGGGAGAACGGTTTCGTGCTGAATGTAGTCTGCGGCAAAGGCCGACGCTGCCCTCAAGTCCTCCTCGGTAAGATGCGGGTAGGCGTCGAGCACATCCGCGAACGAGCGACCCGCGCCCAATTTGCGCAGGATCAGTTCCACAGTAATGCGCGTGCCCTTGATGCAGGGCTTACCCATCATGACGGCGGGGTCGGAGGAGATACGTGGGTGCGACATTGCAGCAAATCCGCATTAGGTCATAGGTTCATATATGAATCGTGACCGCAAATCACTGCCTTAAGCTCAAGGGCTTCAATCCGCGCCGCTTTCTGTCATCCCCGCAGTTATCCCCGATCTTGTCCCGTGCATATCACCCATCGCCCCGACTGCCGGCCTCCCGGCCTCAAATAGAAAAATGGCCGAGATAACAGGCAATTGCCACACAATTCAAAATTCTCTATTGCAGCAGCCATGGTGAAATTCGAACAGTGCCCTACCACGATACCGCAAACTTGGCTTGCGTTTCCGCCCGCGACACGGCCCGCCGAGTCCGGTAAGAGTTTGCAATGAATCTAATCACGACCACGGCCGATCTCATGGCGGCGTGCGAGCGAATGTCACGCCACACCTTCGTCACCGTCGACACCGAATTCCTGCGCGAGACCACCTATTATCCGCTGCTGTGCGTCGCCCAGATCGCGACCTCCGAAGAAGCCGTCGTCATCGATGCACTTGCCCAGGATTTGGATCTGGCGCCGTTTTTCGAACTGATGGCGAACGAGGGCGTGCTCAAGGTGTTTCACGCGGCGCGTCAGGACATCGAGATCGTGTGGCACCAGGCCAAGCTCGTTCCGCGTCCGATCTTCGACACCCAGGTGGCCGCCATGGTGCTCGGATACGGCGACTCCATTTCCTATGACCAACTGGTGCAGCGCATTACGGGCGACGTCATCGATAAATCGAATCGTTTCACCGACTGGTCGCGCCGGCCGCTGTCCGCCGCGCAGGTCACGTACGCAATTTCCGATGTGACACATTTGCGCGAGGTCTTCCTGTCGCTGTCCGCCGACCTGCAGAGCCGGGGACGCAGTGAGTGGGTCGGCGAGGAGATGGAAGTCCTGACGTCGCCGGACACCTACCGGGCCGACCCGGAAACCGCGTGGGAACGTCTCAAGACGCGGGTACGCAAGCCCAGGGAGCTGAGCGTGCTGATGGAAGTCGCGGCGTGGCGCGAGCGCGAGGCGCAGTCGCGCGACGTTCCACGCGGGCGCGTGCTCAAAGACGAGGCCATTGGCGACATCGCCATGCACGCCCCGACGACGACGGAGCGGCTAGCTTCGCTGCGCTCGCTGCCGCGGGGGTTCGAGCGCTCGAAATGGGGGACGGAGATCATCGAGGCCGTCAAGCGGGGGCTGGCGCGCGATCCTTCCGAACTGCCCCGGCTCGACAAGCCGCGGCAAGGCGCCAATGGCAGCGCCACGGTCGAGCTCCTCAAGGTGCTGCTGCGCATGGCGTCCGAGCAACACGGGGTTGCGGCCAAAGTGATCGCGACGGTCGAGGATCTCGAACGCATCGCGCTTGACGATCGCGCCGACGTACCGGCGCTGCACGGGTGGCGCCGCGAGATGTTCGGCGAACAGGCTATCGCGCTCAAGCGCGGCCGGCTGGCGCTCGCAGTGGACAAAGGACGGGTGGTGGCGGTGGAGCGGACGTAGCCCGCCATCGATCCCGGAGCGCCATTCATTCGGCCTCGCAGGGCCTGAGCCCACACACGACCTACACATACAACCTACACATACATGTGTTGAATGTGTGTGGGGCGAGGACTATCTTGCCGGAAATGTAGGATTCTCAGTTTACGACAGGAATGGGCAATGAAGGCCCTTCTACCAGCAAAATTCGTCGTTAGCTTTGAGCGCCGGGATGATGGCGGGCTTAGGGCTTGGAGCGATGACGTTCCAGGCTTTGTGCTTTCGCACAGTGATCCCAAGGCCGTCCTTGAGGATGTGAAGCCAGCCCTTGAGGCAATCCTTTCGCACGCGTACGGGACACCTGTTGTAGTCGAAGAACTTGCGCGGCAACCAATGCCTACGCAGCGCGAATACGTCACGCTTGCTGCTTAAATGAATGCCGTTTCCTTGGTTCCTCCCGAGGAGTGGAAAGAGGCGCTTCGTGACTATGGCTGCAAGCCTCTTGAGGGCAAGGGTCCCTTAAATACTGCCGAGTGGTGGCAAATGCCGTGGGGCGGCTATCCTTTCATCGTTCCTGTTGACGACGAAGGACGGTGCGACAGGTGGGCGCCTAATCGCCTGATCGCAGATATCATTCAAGCAGCCCCGTCCGGTTGGGAATTCCCGGAGTGAGGGACGGCGCTAGGCGGTCCCTCATCGGTTAGACATGCCAGCCGTTATTGACCTCGACCGGCACACAGGAGGCTGCACGCGCGCCGAATTACCGATCGAGCAAGTTATGCACCACTTTCCCGTCGACAACCGTCAGGACGGAGTGGAGCTTCCTGATCGATTCATCTGGCACGCGCACAGGGTTGAAATAGTCGTCGCTCAATACCACGACATCGCCGAGCTTGCCTTCTTCGATCGAGCCCAGCTTATTTTCCTCCTTGAGGAACCAGCCGTTCTCGACGGAGTAGAGTCGGATTGCCTCCTCGCGGGTAATCTGCTGGCCGCCATTGACCAGTTTGCCGGCGACGTTCTTGCCCGTGACCATGTAGTAGATCATGTTCCACGGATCGAGCGTGGAGATCTGTGCCGAGTCTGATCCGGCGCCGACATGGATGCCGCTGTCGATGATCATGCGCAGCGGCGGGCCGCCGTTGGTGCCGCCGCTCAGATAGCGGAACGGATGGACCGCAATCCCGGCGCCGATGGCCTTCAGCCAATTGACCGTGGTCTGGTCGATCAATGGCACGTGGGCGTCCGACCAGCGCAGATCGGCGATCGGGGTCGCCTTGTTCACCGTCTCGAATGCACTGGCGATGAACTGGTCTTCCGCCAGCGACAGGCTGTGCTGCTGGAAGGCCCAGCCGCGCTGGGCGACGATATTCAACGCGGCGCCGTAGTTGGTCGGGAACGGATTGCCGAACAGCGGCCAGCTCGTGGCGAACTCGCCGATGCCTGAGCTGCGGACCATGTCGTCGCCGAAATTGCTGAACGCGTTGAGCACGCGCTGCGTGGTTAAAGGAACGTCCGGATTGTGGTCCATGCTGAGGAAGAAGATGCGAACGCGCACCGATACCTTGCCTTCGTCATGAAGCGCGAGGAGCGGATCGTAGGCGGTAAACGGATCCCAGCTCGCCAGAGTGTCGAAGACGTCCGAATCCTGGATGTTGGGCGTTCCCGGAATGACGAAGCCGCCCATGTCGACATTGGTGGTTACGCCGACGCTCGCCGAATAGGCCATGGCGTCGAGCGTGCCCTGCTTCTTGTCGTCGAAGGTCTGGATGGCGCGCAGCGCGTTGAGGGCAGCGAGCGAAGGGGCCCCCGCCCCGATATTGCCCAGGGCGTCGACGGCGACGCCTTTGCCCGCGAAGAAGGTGCTTCCCGGCGTATTGGTGGTCGCCGGCCCAGTGAACGAATTAAAGACCAGCACCGGATTGTTTGGTGCAGCCGCATCGAGCTCGGCCAGAGTCGGCAGGCGATTTTCGGCGAACTGTGCGGACGTCCAGCCGCCCATGGCGGTGATGAACGCGCCCGCCTTCACGGTCTTGGTGCGCGCACGGATTGCCGCCTGCACGTCGGCGATCGACGCCGCCGTCTCGAGCCGCGTGTCGTGGCCCGGGCGCAAGCCGAGCAGCAGAAAATGATTGTGGTTGTCGACAAGCCCCGGCACGGCGGTGCGTCCGCGCAGATCAATCGTGCGCATGCAGCGACTGTCGTCGAATCGCGCCTCGCGGCCGACCGCGGCGAACTTGCCGTTCTGGATCGTCACCGACGACACAATCGAG
>Ga0209648_10001778_pt1 | contig 17523 bp, 16 predicted proteins | sample GraSoi2013_115cm_FD_185830 | JGI IMG/M metagenome (GOLD analysis project Ga0209648, IMG submission 185830) | Grasslands soil microbial communities from the Angelo Coastal Reserve, California, USA - Sample 9_17_2013_115cm (SPAdes) (version 2) | ecosystem: Environmental > Terrestrial > Soil >...
AGAAGATTGACCAACAAGCGTGGAAAGGGCGCGAACAGGAGGGCATTTTGCTCGTGCCACACGCGGGTGAGATGCTCTACCGCGCTGCCAACTTGACCCCGGCAGCACAGGCGGTAGTTTAAGATGACTTTTCTGCCAGGATTACCCCCACCAAAACGAGACAGCGATAATCCCATATAAACCGATCAGCGCCAGTCCTTCTAGCCAGGTTGATTCTCCATCATAGATGATAACGGTGCTTAAAATGGCGGAAAGTGCTAATGCTACCACGAGGAGTGGGGCCAGGACAAGCGTCAGGTGAACTCCGCCTATGAAAAAACTGAAGATCACCAGGACCGGTATTAAGCCCAGGGCTACCTGTAGAGAACTGTTGAGAATAACGCTTATGGCAAGGTCAGATTGATTGCGGGCCGCGAACTGGATGCCGACGACATGTTCTACTGCGTTTCCGGCGAGGGCTACGATAACGAGTCCGGTAAAGGCAGGAGAGATATGTAGTACTGTGATAGCTGGTGTTAAAGCCGACACAAACCAATCCGAAACAAATGCTGAACCCACTCCTGCACCTACTAAGACAACCACCGCAAACCAGAATGGCCAGGAGGGCGGCGAAGCGGCCTCTCCTTTTTGCACCATCGTCGGGCCGCCTTGTAGCGAGACTGGAATGCTCGCGATAAAAACGACCAGGAGGATCACGGCGGAGGCAATACTGAGCACATCTTCATGCCCGGCTGCTGGTATGTGTAACTTAGAGGAAATAGTAGGTATTATCAATGCTGCTACAGACAACAAGGTCAGATTCGCTATCATGCGCGGCGTATCCGAGGCGAAACGCTGCGTCCCGTTGCGTAGGCCTCCTACCAGGAACGCCAGGCCTAGCACGAGGAGACTGTTTCCCAGGATAGAGCCCACTAAGGCCGACTGGACAACAGTAATCAATCCGGCGCGCAAAGCAAAAATGCCAACAAAGAGCTCAGGCAAGTTGCCAAGGGCAGACTGTAAGACGCCTGTTGCTCCCGGCCCCAGCCGCGTACTTAGCTGGTCCGTCGCCTGGCCGACGAGCGCGGCAAAGAGGGCAAGCGCCCCTCCTGATATTACAAAGATGAGAATGGAATTTGCCCGAAATAAGGTGAGTATACCGGCTAATACACTGAGAACTAACGATCCAGCGATAAACAGCCACTCGGTCCGGCTCAGGGGAAAACCTGCATTTCTAACCTTGCTACGGGACACCTCGTCTACTCCTAGATAATAGATTAAGAGCCATATACGATACACACGGGGATATAGATGGCATGGTTGCCTGCGAGACTCTTCACACAGGCACGTTGCGAACATTATACTACAGGGGCACCTGTCAGGTGAGAAGATGCTTCCAATCCCCGGGCACCTGATGGCTGCAGGTAATCATCGTTGCACCAAGGAAAGGAGCACAGAAATGAAATTCGGTGTCTTTCTCCCAATCTCCGGTCGAGCCTCGGGCCCAGACACTCTTACAGAGGCTGCACAAAGTGCCGAAGATCTAGGATTCGACGCGGTCTGGTCAGCGGACCGTGTGGTTACGCCCTGGCAGATCACTACACCCTATCCCTACAGCGAGAATCACGAGTTCATTGTCCCACCCGATCGGCCTTTCCTGGACTCGTTCACCTGCCTGGCCTTCCTTGCGGGCCGTACTGAGAAAATCACACTCGGTATCAGCGTTCTAGTGCTGCCCTACCGCCATCCCCTGTACTGGGCGCGCGTAGCCGTCTCTATCGAACGGTTATCCAGGGGACGGCTGGTCATGGGTATCGGTGTCGGCTGGATGGAGGAGGAATTCGCGGCACAAGGGATATCATTCAAGGACCGGGGACGAATGACCGATGAGCAACTCGAGATCATCTCGCGCCTGTGGACGGAGGAGCACGCGAGCTTCAGCGGCCAGTTCTACCGTTTCCAGGACCTGGCCTTCTATCCCAAACCAATCCAGCAGCCACGCATCCCCATCTGGGTCGGGGGAGAAGGTTTTCATGCCCGGCGGCGCGCGGCGAAATATGGTGACGCCTGGTTCCCCTACTTTGTGTAGATCACACCCAGTGAATTGAGGACAGGCTATGATAGCGTCCTGCGCATGGCATCCGAAGCCGGACGTGACCCGGGGCAGATACTCCTCACGTGCTGCCGACCGATTGAGCTTACGCGCCAGCCGGTACCATTGGATGAACGTATTCTGCGCGGCACTCCCGAGCAGCTGGTGGAAGCCCTCATGGCATACCGCGAGATCGGTGTCGATCACCTCGCGCTGCAGTTCATGGCCTCTCGCTGGCCAGACCGGGTTGAACAGATCGAGCGCTTTGCAAGAGAAGTGATGGTGCACCTGAAGGATTGAGATTGCCCCGAGTTGGATCTTCCCATTTAACACCTATGCTTCATCTACTACTGGTTAGGTGCCGCTGGAATTGTTGAGACTACTTCTGCCGGGACCAGGACTGCTGCCGCTGGAATTACAGCCTCAACGGGCTTCCCCAGAATAGTTGCGGCGACGATATCGCGCTGAACCGCCACATTGTCAGGTACAAAGTAGCTTCCATGTGGATCACCATTACCAAAGTCTGGGACTGCATAATCCGCATCGACCTGGAAGGCTGGAGTTAGTCCGGCACCAATCATGTCGCTCTGCGCATGAATATTCACCCAGTTCACAACATTGCTTGGTTTGCGCCCGGAAGGATCTTCTAGCAGGTTTTGTACGAGCCAGAGGGGGCTGCCCAGCGTGAACAAGTGAGCGATCTGAAGTGCTGGCATTTCGGTTTCCAGATCGAGCAGGCTCTCATACGCCACCACGGTACCCCAGCTATGCGCGATAATCGAAATGTTATCGCAACTTCCCGCAAGCGGACGTAACTTCTCCTTCATCTTCTCCTTGACCGCGTTGCGCACGTCACTATCCACCAGGTACTTCACGAATTGGCCTATGTAAGCATCAGGGTTCACCACCCATGGTGGAAGCGCCTGGCCAGTTGCCACCCTACTCGTAATCTGAGCCCATTCGCCTAACCATGCTGGGTTTTGTGCCAGCGCTGTTACCCGCGCAAGTAACACGGTGGTCAAATTTTTGCGTACCTGGGCTTCAGCTAACTGTTCCTGCATAGCGAGTGGCGTGATCTTGCTCGTTGTAGAATTGTACACATCGGCCCACAACACTTCGATAAAATCAGTGGTGGGAAAGGTCAAATACTTGTTATAGGCCTGAGTCCAGCTGTCCGAATATCCGGCCACGGTTGGGCCAATACCATGGACCCACACAACACAATGGTCCATTGCATCCTCCTTCTTACTTTGTAGTTGTTGGCATCATTTCTCTCTTCTAGACGCGCAAACTGATCTTTTTCGTTGATGGATAGTATTTCCCTTAGTGTTACTTTCACTGTGTCACAGGATAGCCTTTTCGATCTTACCCACATTTTTGTGCCATGCGAAGCGCTGACAAGAGCACACTATGTAACTATTTGCCTATATTGATAAGCTCACGTGCAACCGCTACCCCATGTTCGAGCGCGAGATGAACACGCCCACCTACGAATGCATCACCACAGAAGGCCAACCCTTCAGGCATCGCGAGCGCGTTGAGTTGTTGAGCGTCTGCCTTTTCCGCTGGTAATGCATAACGCCAATGGAAAATATCAGTAAAGATAGGTTTCTGCAATGGTTCGTTGAGCAGCGTAGAAACACGGTTTGCTACATCGCTGATGATCTCGTCGACCGGAACGTCCCAATGATCCCGGCTATACTGAGGTGCCATCTGCGCAATTAACAGGCCGGCACCCTCGGGCACGCGCTCGGGTGCCTTTTCGTGTTCCCAGGCCAGCCAGGAGATAGCATGAGCCTTATCTGTATTAACAAGCGCATAATATGGACGCACTCTCGGCATTGGCCGGTAACCCAACATAACCGAGATCAGCGGATTGTAGGTCGCTTTGCGCAGCACTGCATAGATGTCCTCTCGCCGTACACAAGGTACCTGGCTTGCCTCGATCAGTTCAACAGCCTCACCAGCCGGTATGGAAATAAGCACGCGATCAAACTCACTAACACGCTGCCCTGAACTATCGAAGAGGCTCCAGCCAGTCACGTTTTGTTGCAGGCGACCAATACGTACCTGTTGCCTGACATCCAGACCCTGAGCCATGTGTTCCGCAAGCGTATTTAGACCACTGCGATAATTCCACTTCGGCTCGGCATTCTGAATGGGGTCGCCCTCTTGAATATGCCCATAGCGGTCAAAGATCCAGACAGGTTTAGTGATATCAACCAGGTCGGCAGCGCGGAATCGCGCGGTGACCAACGAATCACTTACCTGGCTGCCACCCTTGATGTATTGCGCACCATGATCATAGACGAAGCCTTGCTGTTTCCTGGTCGCCGCTCGACCTCCAACATCCCGGCTTTTCTCAAACAAGGTCACGGAATAGCCTGCATCGCGTAATTCATGTGCGGCGGCTAACCCGCTGCATCCTGCACCGATAATGGCTACTGATGACATCTGTGCGCCTCCTATTTCCATCAGCTAAATCAAGTCTTCTCATGCAATTGGGCTTTGTCTAACTGCGTACTCAACCACGACGACACGTCAGCCAGGCTCTCTTGACTGACTTCATGTCCCATCGGATACTCGTGGTAGGTCAACTCCACGGGCAACGATGCGAGCAACTGGCGGCTGGCGCGACCATGATTGATGGGAAGAACGGTGTCGGCAATGCCGTGAACGACCAGAATTGGAAGGCCTTCAAGTTTCTCGGGAGCAGCCATCAGGGTCTGTATCTCTGGTAGAATACGCCCGCTCATCAGCACTACGCCAGCAACAAGATCCGGCCGTGTGAGCGCGATACTGGCGCTCATGATTGCCCCCTGGCTGAAGCCCATCATATAGACCTGGTTTGGATCGACGCCGTAGGCTGTGATAGTTTCACCAATAAAGTCGATCAACGCTTCACGGCTAGCCTCGGCCTGTGCCGGATCAATGACCGGTCCCTGCGGCGTGAAGTCGACATCGAACCAGGCGTAACTCCCCGGTCCCAGTGTGTTCGGTGCACGTACACTGATGATTAGAAATCGCTCGTCAAGGTACGGTGCCAAACCGAAGAGGTCATGTTCGTTGCTACCGACGCCGTGGAGTAGGAGCAGAAGCGGTGGAGTATCTGCTTCAACAATTGGCTGTCGAACAAGGTGCACAAGTGAGGGTGTTTTCATTCTTCTTCCTTCTGTTGTTGTACATTAGCTGACTTAGATCTATTATGTTGCAATCATGGGAGCAACTGCAAGGAGGAAAAGTAAACTGCACGGCTAGAGCAACTGGACAGCGCAGGACAGGCGGGACGCTTCTTCATATCCACAAACCATTTCATTGTCTGTGTGCGCAAGCCGTGAGCTAGAACGCCAAAAGGGAGAGCGCTATAGCAAGTACGGTTACTCCACCGGACCCAGTTAAAGAGAGTACGTCCGCACCTTTACTAAAAAATACCATTATTCTTGACTTGAGAACCTATATGACAGTATAATGATAAGGTCAAGAACATCTGTTCGGAGGTAAATTTGATGAGCGATAAATCGACCATTGAGTGGACAAATGCCACTTGGAACCCCGTCACTGGTTGCACACGGGTCAGTCCTGGCTGCGACCACTGCTACGCGCTCACATTTGCTGAACGCTTCCGAGGGGTGCCCAACCATCCTTATGAACAAGGTTTTGACCTGAAACTCTGGCCTGCCCGATTAGAACTTCCACTCAAATGGAAGAAGCCGCGACGTATTTTTGTGAATTCAATGAGTGATTTGTTCCACAAAGATGTACCAGACAGTTTTATACTCGATGTTTTCAACACAATGATCTCTGCTGATCAGCATATTTATCAGGTACTCACAAAACGACCCTCGCGACTTGTCAACACGGGACTAGCAGAGAAAATAACTCAGAACATCTTTCGTTTTACTGGAAGTTCCTCCTGGCCTTCTCATATCTGGCTAGGTGTATCTGTCGAGACCTCTTCGTATACATGGCGCGTTGATGCTCTCCGCAAGATACCGGCAGCTGTTCGCTTCATTAGTGCTGAACCCCTATTGGGTCCTCTTGATGGTTTACGCCTTGACGATATTCATTGGCTCATCAGTGGTGGAGAGAGTGGGCCTGGACATCGTACTTGTGATCCTGAATGGGTGCGAAGTTTGCGTGATCGCTGCCAAGATACAGGAGTCGCTTTTTTCCACAAGCAATGGGGAGGCCGTACACCGAAAGCTGGCGGACGCATACTTGATGGTCGAACTTGGGACGAGTTTCCTCAAGTGCCTCTGGTAGTTTCATTATGCTAAAACGGATGATAGTATTACGGACCTACAATCAATATGGATATAGCGTGCTTTCATTATTCAGTCGATTTGTTCTAAGGAAGATAAGTTTCTTCGACTCCACAAGTTGCTTCACCATAGCGCGGTACTCAGACTCTAAGTAACACATGAAATGTCCCTCAACGATGCGGAACCAAATTAATTTTCTGGTTTCTCCTGGGTGTCTTGCTACTGTATTTAGTATTACACGGTCCAGGTCGTCGACAAATCGCATTTCTTTCCAGTCGAGGTCTCTCCATAATCCACTACCCAAATCTGCTTGATACATTCCAGCGAAGTAAGCATTCACCATGATATCATTTAGAAGAACTAAAGCATCTCTGTGATGAGAGGCAAATACAATAAAGTATTTTATTCGTTTATCTGTCCTTTCCCTTACAGGGCAAGAACGAGTATAGGGTAAGTGCTCAGCGAGTTTCTTCTGATAAGCTTCTATTAGTTGTATCTCGCGCTTTTCTGCATCAATATCTTGCCACAGGATATCTTTCCAATAGTCTCCTCCAAATACTTTTGTCAACTTTTGGCGATTGGCTCTAATTGCTTCTTCATCCTCGCGACCCACCTCATCAACATGACGGGCTGCTAGACGATGCATGCCAGGCATATTCATCGTAAGTAGTATTTCTGTACTAAACTTGGGACTGCGATACAGAAATGGCGCTAGTAAATTAAAGTCACAACCGGTAGGACCAAACGGATCAAGATAGAGTAAAACCGTTTGGCTTTTGAGTGTCTTGGGAAGCTCTTGTAGTACAAGTTGGGTATCACCTAATCGAGGCTCTGCTGAGTTTGACCAGCCTCTTTGGTGAATTTCCCTATAGAGGTTATCATGATATTTTCTTTTATTATTGATGAAGATTGCGTGATAGTTACCTTTCGCTCTTTCTTCGGCCTTCTCACACATAATAAGTGGTGATCCGCGAGTACCATCTTCAAAGATGCCAGGACCTGCATATCCATCTATCAGTAAAATAGGCTGACCTCGCGTATTCACTTTCGCTAGATAAGGTGTCATATATTTTTCTAAAACCTCATCTTTGATTTTTGACCAAAGCCGTTTTCCCTCGAAGAAGTCATCACTACTTTCGCCCATGGCAGCCTCCATATGTATTGGGAAGGTGGGAGTATTCTAGACTCAAGGATATATGCTTGTTCTTTACAACAGCATCGAGTATTTCACCTCAGCAGTATGTTGGTATATTATAATCTCGACTGTACCTTTTGTACACAGTTCCCAGGTTTCAATGATATTCTCGATATGATGATAGGGAACTCCCTTTTGCATTTATAATGGTCCCTAAAAGAACTTTTGGGGACCATTATAAAGTGCGCAAGTCTCAGGCTACTACAGAAAGATGGATTAGGGAACAGAGGTTACTTTGTGGTTTCATATCCTATTCTCCATACGTTGCAGGTCCTGCCACAGACTCAGCCCTTGCCTGGCATTCCATGATCGAAGCAATAGTAGAGCGTTTGGTAGGGTTCCCTGAACGCTACGACATCTTCTGGTGCTGCTTGTTCGACGAGAATACGCGCTATAAAGTCTGCAATGCTTTCCATCTCTGCCTCATGCATCCCTAGACGTGTGACTTCGGTAGTCCCTATACGCAGTCCGCTTGGATGGTCCCAATCTTCTGGTTTGTCGGCGGGAATCAAATTCTTGTTCGTGATGATGTTGGCTTGTGCCAATCTCCGTGCTACTTCCAGCCCACCGCCAAACTGGTGCACATCGGCGATGACTTGATGTGTAGCGGTATAACCTTTGTGTGCTCCAAGAACGGGGATACCACGGCGATCCAGGGCTGCCCCAAGTGCCTGGGCATTACGCAAAATCTGGACCATATACGCCTGTCCATAGGTGATCATTTCGGCTGCTGATACCGCCAGGGCTGCCACGCGATTGACTTGATGCGTTGCTGCCAACATTGGGAAAATCGCATGGGTGAGCGGGACTGTCAATTGTGAATCATCCCAGACGATGATTCCACTCTGCGGACCGCTAAACGTCTTTCCTGCCGATCCTGTCATCACTACAGCACCTTCACGTAGAGGGTCTTGAAATTGACCGCCAGCGATCAGGCCCAGTTGATGTGCTCCATCGAAATAGACGTATCCACCCCACTCACTGACGACGTCGTGTATAGCCTGGATGGGAAAAGGGAACAGTGTCATCGAGGCTCCTAGCGCAACCACTCTGGGTCGAACCAGTGGTGCAACCTTGCGGAAGAGGTCCAGGTCAACTTCGAGTTCGGCGGGATCGAACAGGATATCCACGATTTTCAAACCACGGACTCCTGCCGGCCCGTCGAAACGATTACTAGAATGGCCACCAAAGGGTTGAGCGATGCTCATGATGACGTCGCCAGGTTCAGTCAATGCCGTATAGACCGCCATATTGCCGATCATACTTGCCACCAGCCGGTGGTCGGCATACCGGGAACGAAACGCTTTTTTCAAGAGTTCGATGCATAACGCTTCGATCTCGTCAATATATTGTGTGCCGGCAAACCAGCGGTTTACCGGGCCAATATGTCCCTCAGCAGCACGGGTGCCCACCTCAGACGAGAGGAGCGCTCTAACCGCTGGGCTGGTTGGTGCTTCGGGAGCAAGGAGATTCAGACAACGCTTCCCTCGCCATTCATCATTCCGAGCAACGGCCGCAAGGACCGCTTCCTGCATCTCCTGCGGAGATTGGCAGGCCTCCAGGACGGTCTTTGCGTGAGCAAGGATGGCCGGGTCGTGGACTTTTACTTGATAGCCTGGATCATGCGCTTCTACCATGGGATAGTCTCCTCATTTCTTCAGATGCCTTCTCGTTCGCCAAGATAGGTGGGAGATGCGCCAACACATGCCTGAAAATGGTCGTATTTCTGGCACATCTCAGGTATACTTGCTACAGATCAGGGAAAGAGACACTGCTTTATTGCTTACACGGATCGGAAGACGGGTACTAGGATGACGTCCGAAGAATTCCGTGCTTGGAGTTAACTTCTCCAGTTCACCCCAAATTATCACATATACCCAGAACAGGAGACCGCGCACGTTGGCTGAGAAACGCAAACATGCAGAGCTCGCCTCCGAAGGAGGTCGCCTCAACCTACGAGCTGACTGCGCGAGCTGCTTCGCACTGTGCTGTGTCGCGCCGGCCTTCTCAGCCTCGGCAGACTTCGCGATCACGAAAAACGCCGGGCAGGCTTGTCCCCATCTGCAATCGGACTTCTGCTGCGGCATTCACACACGCCTCAGGCAGCAGGGCTTTCGGGGTTGCACCGTCTACGACTGCTTCGGCGCGGGGCAAAAGGTTTCCCAGGTCACCTTCGGCGGACAGGACTGGCGGCGGGCCCCGCGAACTGCAAAGCAGATGTTCGAGGTGTTCCCGATCATGCGGGACCTCCATGAGCTGCTCTGGTATCTGACCGAAGCGCTGACGCTGCAATCAGCCCACCCGCTCCACGGTGAACTCAACCTCGCACTCTCTGAGACCGAACGTCTTACCCACAACAGCCCTGATGCTCTCATGGAACTGGACGTGGCAGTACACCGACGAAACGTCAATGCCCTGCTGCTGCGCACGAGCGAACTCGTGCGAGCCGAAGTCCGGCACAAGAAGAAGGACCACAGAGGAGCCGATCTCATCGGGGCCAAACTCAAAGGCGCCGACCTCAGAGGCGCCAACTTGAGAGGGGCATACCTCATTGGAGCTGACCTCAGAGGCGCCGACCTGAGAATGGCCGACCTTCTCGGGGCCGACTTCAGAGATGCCGACCTCAGAGGCACCGACCTCACCGGGAGTATCTTTCTCATCCAATCCCAACTGGATGCGGCGAAAGGGGATACCGAAACGAAGTTGCCGCCGTCGCTCACTCGCCCAACGCATTGGTAGCCTGTACAAAAGCTAATGCGAACCATAGCGTTCCTGGTACACAAACTCGATAAGGGGCTTGCGTACTTGCGCGGGCTTTGGTCGGGCACGTCGCGCCTCCTCATCTGGATAGCCCATGGAAATTGAAGTGCGAACCAGCCGTTCTGGCGGAATCCCCAGGACCTTCTTTGCTTCCGCCTGCTCATTGCCTACGAACCAGCCAATACTCGAACCAACCCCATACGCAGCGGCAGCAAGCATCATCCGCTCGCTCAGCCGTCCCTCGTCGAAGGTCTCCTGATCGACCTGCCCTCGCTCGCCAGACATTACCACCACAATTCCTAACTGAGCGCCAGCCAGGTGCGCTACGAATCTCCCAATCGACGCCAGGGCGCGCAGTGTCTCCCGGTTGCGGATCAATACGAGCTCCCAGGGCTGGCGGTTACTCGCGCTACCCGACCAGCGCACAACATCGAGCACTGCGTCAACAACCTCTTGCGGCACCGGGTCTGGACGAAACTGGCGAACGGCTCGAAGCGATTTAAGCAAAGCAATCAGTTTCTGAGGGTTTTCGAGATCAGCCATAGTATATGTTCCCCTTTTAGGCATCTTCCATGCATGGATGGAAATGCATTGCGACAAATCAGTCGTACAGCCTGGAGCTTTGCGTGACATATTTCCAGTACGTCATATAAGAGAATTACGTTTCAAGGACTTCCCTGGCGCCTCATCAAGCTATCGAGAATGAGCCAATCAAGCTCTTCATAGTCCCTCTGCGCAATCAAAGCCTTCACCGTTTGTTGATCGATCGAGCGTACCACTTCTACCAGTCGGAGGAAGGTGTGCAGACTGTTACGCAGGTGTTTGATTGCAATCGGGGCTGGTTGAGTACGGATCGCTTTCACGTCCAGGCCAACCATACCGGCGCTCCAGTACAGGTGCGTGTCCAGAACACGCACCTGGTTGAATGCGCGACGTAGATCAACTGAGCCAAACGCGCGATCTTGATCGTATTTGAGACCGTTTTGATCGTTGAGATGCACGCTCAGAAGCTTGCCAAATGACATGGCAAAAGCAATCTCATCCGATGGGTCTAATCCTGCCAGGATGGCATGGGCCGACTCCATCAACACACCCATCCGGCTCGGATCGATTGTCTGGAGCCCTAAAGCTACTCCATGCCCAATAGTCGGGATGTAGGCCAGGTCCATTGGCTCATTTGGTTTCGGCTCGATAGCAATACGCACCTGCGGATCATACTCCAGAAGCGCATTGAGGGCTTCCAGCAACTGGTGCGTGGCCTGGTATGCATCTTTCGCCTCCCTCAAGTAGGTTCCCTCGCGTGCCAACCATAACACCAGCAGATTCGTCCCAAGCTCATGGCTGATATCGATCGCCTTTTTCGCTCGTTCAAGTGCATACTCGCGCGCGCTGGCATCGTTTGATGTGAACGCGCCATCGATGGTCATCGGATGCTCCCACAGGCGAGGCGCGATAAATTCCACCACGAGTCCGAGGTCTGAGAGCCTTTGGCGCATGGCCTGTGCTCGCTCGCGGATTTGAGTGGCTGAGAGTTCGTCCAGTCCTGGAACGGCATCGTCATCGTGAAATTGTACTGCGTCAAAACCCAACTCCTTAAAGACCGCCAATTTGCTCTCAAAATCGCGCGATGGCCGGACCGGCGGGCCAAACGGATCTGCTCCCTCGTGGATATTCCAGGGGCCAAACGAAAAGCGATATCCGTACTTCTCCATAGAAAAGCTCCTCTAATGCAGATCACAACACATTATGGCATAATGATACAACGAAAACGATGAAGTTACGCTTTTTGTTATTGTCTAACGAGGGCGGACAATGAGCGATATTGAACGCGATACAGATCTGATACCGGGCAAATCCGCTGCTGAAGCGGTTGTTGCTGGGCACATCTGCCTGGATGTGATTCCAACCTTAGGTGGCGTAGTACTGTTTAGACCAGGTCAAATGGTCGAGGCCGGACCGGTCATCTTCTCAACCGGAGGGGCAGTATCGAATACTGGCCTGGCCTTGCATAAGCTGGGCATTTCCACACGGTTAATGGGCAAAGTTGGCTCCGACCTGTTCGGCCAGGCAATCCTTCAAATCGTCGAATCACACGGGCCAGGGCTTTCGGATGGGATGGTCATCGTCCCTGGCGAGTCCAGTTCCTACTCGATCATTCTCAGCCCTCCCAATGCTGACCGGATGTTTATTCACGCTCCCGGCTGCAATGCGACCTTCGGCGCAGACGATATACGCTATGACATGCTGGGGTCAGCACGCGTCTTCCACTTCGGTTACCCGCCCCTTATGGAGCGCATGTACGCGAATAACGGCGCTGAGCTGGCAACGATCTTCCAGCGGGTCAAAGCAATGGGTATTACCACTTCACTCGATCTTTCAATGCCTGATCCCAACAGTGCAGCGGGCAATGCCGATTGGCACGCCATACTTGACGCGACGCTGCAATACGTAGACATTTTCCTACCCAGCGCCGAAGAAATCCTTTGGATGCTGCGCCGGCCAATTTTTGATCAGATTGCCACCAAGTCAGAGACTACCTGGCCGCTCGATCAGTTGGAACCTGAAATAATCTCGGAACTGGGACAGGCATTGCTCGACATGGGCGCGAAGATCGTCGGCCTCAAGATCGGGGATCGGGGATTGTACCTGCACACGGCAGGCTCGGAAGCTCTAGCGCAGATGGGACGCGGCCAGGTATCTGATTTGACAGCATGGTCAGATCGTGAACTTTGGGCACCTTGCTTCATGACGCAGGTAAATGGCACAACCGGGTCTGGAGATGCGACGATTGCTGGTTTCTTGATGGGACTCCTGCAAGGCATGGCTCCGGAGGATACACTGCAAGCAGCCTGCGCAGTTGGAGCATGCAGTGTCGAGACACTAGATGCCCTGAGCGGAATACGAAGCTGGCCCGAGACGGAAGCACGCATTGCGCCAGGTTGGTTACGCCTGCCACTTGCCCTCGACAAAGCTGGCTGGCATTGGGACACAGCACAAGAGGTATGGCTGGGGCCAAAGGACAGGCTCGCGTAGGGGCGGGGGCGGAGTCTTTCAAGTATAGGTTTTTAGGAAAGAATGTTGAGAAAGAAGGGGCTGGAAATGAGCAATGAACAACGTGTTCCCCTGGTTTTAGCACTGGATGATCCCGCTGCCACACTGGAGCAGGTAGGAGGAAAAGGTGCTTCGCTTGCACGGCTGGCGGCAGTCGACTTGCCTGTCCCTCCTGGGTTTCACATCACTACAGCTGCCTATCGCTATTTTGTGACAGAGAATGGGCTACAGGAGCAGATACTGGCGACGGTCTCCGCCGTCACTGCCGAGCAGCCCACCTCGCTCGAAGAGGCATCCAGGAAGATTGGCCGAATGTTTACACACGGAAGCATGCCCGCTGAGATTGCCACGGCAATTCGCCAGGCATATGTTGCCCTGGGCGGGGATGATCTATCCGTGGCTGTGCGCTCCTCGGCCACCGCTGAGGACCTGCCGGACCTGTCCTTTGCCGGTCAGCAGGAGACCTATCTCAACATGCGCGGCGAAGCGATGGTACTCGATGCCATCAAACGTTGCTGGGCGTCGCTGTGGACTGCGCGAGCGATTGGCTATCGCGCACGAGCTGGCATCGCGCACGAGGAGGTAAGCCTGGCGGTGGTGGTGCAGGAACTCGTTCTGGCTGATGCAGCCGGTATTCTCTTCACCGCCAATCCGTTGACTGGCGAACGCGACCAGGTGATGATCAACGCCGCCTGGGGACTGGGTGAGGCCATTGTGAGTGGGCAGGTCACTCCTGATACTGTCGTGGTTGACAGGGCAAGTGGGACGATTATTGCACAGCAGATCAGAGAGAAGGAAGTGATGACAGTGTGCAGTCCCGAAGGCACGAGTGAAGAACCGGTTCCTGTAGGCAAGCGCACGAGCGTAGTGCTTACAGCTGTGCAAGCGGCTCAACTGGCGCGCATCGGTGTGCGAATTGAGGAACTCTATGGTCAGCCAATGGATATCGAGTGGACTCTCTCCCATAATCGGTTCTTCATCGTGCAGGCCCGCCCGATCACCGCATTGTCCAAAACCGCCGGATCACAGGTGACACGACCACCAGAGTGGAAACTTCCCAAACCCAAAGGGAAGTACATACGTGCAAGCGTCATAGAGTTACTGCCAGACCCGCTCTCACCGCTCTTCGCCACACTGGGACTCCCAGCCTGGAACAGAGCGATGCATCGATTTGCGCTGGCAGAAGGCATGGGTAATTTCGTAGGTGATATGCTCACCACGATGAACGGCTATGCATTCTATGATTTGCGCTACAGGACATTTCTGATGAAGCCCAAGGTCTTGACAACAGTCGTTCCTCGCCTCATGTACACGGCACAGCAGCGCTGGGAACAAGAGGCTCGCCCGGCCTATCAAGCTGTTGTGGAGCGCTGGGAGGCGGTGAAGCTATCAAGGGCATCCGCTGCCGAGTTACTTGTCGGGACGCGGGAAATTCTCAATGCGGCAGCGAGCTATTACCTCACCATTCAGAGTGGCATCCTGCCAGCAGCGTACCTGACTGAGACCAGTTTCACCATTGTCTATGAGAAGCTTTTGAAGCGTCGCGCCGACCCATCGGCCCTTACCTTTCTGCTGGGCTATGACAGTGCCCCGATACGGGCAGAGGAATCGCTCTTCGATCTGGCACAGTGGACACGCGCTCAGGATGATTTGAGCACCGTGTTGCAAAACATGTCGGGAGCACAATTTGCCTCAGCCTATCAGACTGCTCATGTAGATGGCATAGACGAAACACTCTGGTCAGCGTTCTGCCAGTACTTTACGGCTCACCTAGCCCAATTTGGACATGCCATCTACGATCTCGACTTTTTCAAGCCGGTACCCGCAGATGATCCAGTGGCACTGCTAGGAACACTCAAGTTTTTCCTGAGCGGCAATGCGCCGGATCCGCATGCACGACAGGCAGCTTCAAAGAAAGCGCGCGAGCAGGCAATGCAAACGATGCTAAACCGGCTCCGAGGCCCTTCCCGCTCGCTATTCCGTCGCCTTATAGGGATGGCTCAACGTTTCGCCCCGTTACGCGAGGACGGGCTGGCTGATGTGGGCCTGGGCTGGCCTGGGCTGCGGAGGATGTTGCGTGAAATAGGGCAGCGCCTGGTCACTCACAATGCAATCACCATTCCGGACGACGTGTTCTGGCTGACGCAGGACGAATTGCTGGAGGCCGTAATCGCTCTTGATGGAGGGCGACCTCCGGAGAACTATCATACGTCGGTCAGCGAGAGGCGCACAACCTGGGAGGGCGAACGAATGCTCACGCCGCCAATGGCCTTACCGCTCAAAGGTGGAACTCGCTTTTTAGGGATGAACTTCAGCAGTATGTTGCCCGCCCGTACTGGTCAGCCAGCAGGGGATGTGCTGAAAGGAATTGCAGCCAGCCCTGGACATGTCACTGGCATAGCGCGAGTCATTCATAGCGCTGATGAGTTCGCACAGATGCGACAAGGGGATATCCTGGTAGCCAGGATCACGACGCCCGCCTGGACGCCACTCTTAGCTCTGGCCGCGGGGGTAGTTACTGATGTGGGCGGCCCACTCAGCCATAGTTCGATTGTAGCCCGTGAGTATCATATTCCGGCTGTTCTTGGCACAGGTGTCGCAACTGAGTGGCTTCATACTGGTCAGAATGTCACTATGGATGGTGATGCGGGAACCGTGACGCTCTCCCGTTGACGAGATACTTTTCCTCTCAACATTCTTTTCTAAAAACCTATACTTGTAAGCGGGGCGGAGTGGCGCCCCTACGCGAGCCTGGATGCGTCTGAAGACGCTGTACAAGGGAATGCATAAATAACCTCCCCTTGCAAGCGTCCCTTCTCTACCTTTCGGTTTGTTCTTACTTCTGCGTATAGGCCGAGATAAACCCTAGCACTCGTTGCCAGGCATCCGCCGACTCCTCGGCAAATTCTGTCGCACGCCGGTCGAAGAAGCTATGCGTAGCGCCTGGATAAATAATCACTTCGTGCGGGACTCCCGCTTTGTCCAAACCTTCATCGAACTCGTGTACCTGTTCCACAGGAATACCCTGGTCATTTCCACCAAAAAGACCGAGTGCAGGGTACTTTATGTGATCCGCTTCTTCAAGCAAGGTGGTGCTGGCACCTCCAAACTTCCTACTCATCCCGGCATAGAAGCCAATCACCCCAGCAAGATTAAACTCACCTCCTGTGCCAGTCAAAAATGAGAGTGTTCCGCCCATACAAAATCCAACCGTGAAGCTTGACCAATGAGCACCTTCACCTGTACGTAGATGCGAAAGCGCAGCGCTTACATCAGTAAAAAATGATGTTAATTGTAATTGTTGCACGTGCGGCCAGAAATCAAATGACTCATCTCGCGCAGTGAGACCAGCGGTGCGACCAAAATAATCAATTGTCAAGGCTGCAATACCTACCTCGGCAAAGCGCAAGGCTAGTTCTTTGTAGAAGTTATGCAGCCCTCGCACATCGGGATAGACGAGGATCTGTGCACCTTTCGGGCTTGCGGGATGGGCGAAATAGGCGGCAAAGCGGTTTCCATCTGCCGCCGTCAGAACGATGTCTTCTCCATGGGCGATACCAGCCTCTCCTGGTGGAGTCGGTGGCATGGCGTTGTCGTCATAACACATGTTGCTTGGATCTCCTTCGTTGCTTCGTAAAGAGTATCTTGGAAATTCATCATGCCACATTTCAAGGCAATCACGCAATGGGGTAGTTATATAGGGGACATCTTATCTACAGCCGTCTTTTCATCGCGTGAACATATATATTGATTTGCAAGAAGGAGATGGTTATCGTTATGGTCAAGCCAGGGCAGAGCACTCAAGGACGCAGGATAATACAGGTTGTCGTGCCATGGGCATAGAGTGTACCATCCGCATCTGTGAGGCGACCCTCGGCAGTGGCAATTCGACCCCCAACATGAATAACCTTGCCTTCACAGTAGACAGGACCTGTCTCGCGTGTCATTGGACGCAGGTAGTTCACTTTGAGTTCCAGGGTTGTGTAGCCCGTACCTGCTGGCAGCGTGGAATGGACAGCGCAACCCATGGCTGAATCAAGCAATGTAGCTGCCAGACCACCATGTACAGTACCCAGTGGATTATAGTGATACTCTGCCGGTTGCGCTCCGAAGACGACGCGTCCCTCGCTGACCTCCACAATGTTCATATCCATCAATACAGCGGCGGGAGGAGGTGGGATCAC
>Ga0209648_10001780_pt1 | contig 17516 bp, 18 predicted proteins | sample GraSoi2013_115cm_FD_185830 | JGI IMG/M metagenome (GOLD analysis project Ga0209648, IMG submission 185830) | Grasslands soil microbial communities from the Angelo Coastal Reserve, California, USA - Sample 9_17_2013_115cm (SPAdes) (version 2) | ecosystem: Environmental > Terrestrial > Soil >...
CATGAAATTTGCTCCGATCCTGACTCCGCGGTAGATGACCACGTGCGCCAGCAGCACCGCGTTCTCGCCGATATCCACATTTTCTTGAATGACGACATACGGCCCGATGTGGGCGCCTGCACCGATTTTTGCCGAAGGATGAACCACCGCAGTCGGATGAGTTCCCGGAGTATATTGCGGCGGCTGATAGAACAATTCGAGAGCGCGGGCAAAATCCAGATACGGATTCTTGCTGCGTAGCATGGCCGTGGAAATAGGAGGGAAGACTTCCGGCACAATGACGGCAGAGGCTTTCGTGGTTCGCGCCGCCGCTGCGTACTTGGGATTGGCGATGAAAGTCATCTGCCCCGGCCCAGCCGTCTCGATGCCAGCCACTCCGGTGATCTCCGTATCCGGAGAGCCGTCTTCAAGACGCGCGCCGAGAGCCGCAACGATAGCAGAAAGTTTCATGAAAGGTTAGCAAGTGATTGTAATGGAGAGGAGAGATTAAGGATCGTGCGATTCTGGGACGGTGCAAGACAGGGTCGCTGGAGCCTATCAAAGCTTGATTAACGCTCACGGCGCCAGATAAAATCCGTCTCGCGTTTGGACCGCTGTGTCCTTCTGCTTGGTCATAAGCAGTCGGGACGCTCTTCCTGCGGCGATCTGCGCCCCCCACCATGCCGGCCGCCCATTGGTCCGCCTCCCCTTCCCGGATAACCGACCCCCCCACGTTCGCCGAGCTCCTCTTCGCTCTTAAACAGCACGGAGTAAATCAATGTGTCGGCGCGTTGAGCGCTTTCGATTGCACTCTCCAGACTCTCTTTGCTCCCGCGGTCCACCCCGTCCGAGAGGACGATCAGAGCTTTTCGCCCCTGCTGCTTCTTCATTAATTCATCGGACCCCAGATAAATTGCGTCATAGAGTGCCGTGCCGCCTCCATGCGTACCACGCCCGCGCCCTCCGCGGGATGAGTCGCTGCCGCGGTCTGCAGGTCCGCCCGTTTCAGGAGAATTGTCCTGGTCGTACGGAGACGGTCTGCGCAATGACTCGAGTGCCTCCTCCAATTTCTCTCGCGAGGAAGTCAGGTCCTGCAATAATTCGACCTCGCTGTCGAAATGAATCAAGAATGCGGCATCCTTCTCCCGCAGCACCTGGTCCAGAAAAGTCTTGCTGGCGGCGCGTTCCTGGTCCAGAACTTGGCGCTGGCTCCTGCTCGTATCCACTAGCAGACCTAGGGTCAGCGGCAAATCCGATTCTCTCGAAAAATAGCCGATGGTTACCGGATGGCTGTCTTCCTCCAAGGTGAAGTCGTCTTTGGTGAGATTGGGGACGATTTTGCCGTGCTTGTCCCGAACCGTAGCCAGCACGTTAACAACTCTTACATCCACGGAAACGGTTGCCGGTTTCGCCTCGTCCGCGGACGTATTTGCCTGTGCCGTATTCGGCGCCTGCTGGGCAGACATTGCCCCGTTGCCGAGCAGGACCAATGCCGTCGAGAGCAAAGCTAGCCTTCCTGTCCAGAACTTTGTTCGACGAATGAATGCTGAGACTTGCCCCAAACCTTCAGCACCTCGCCGCATCGCGTGCATCATTCACCTAAGAGTAGTAACTGAGATTAGAGAAGCAGCTCTACGATCGAGAGCATACTCAATAAGATGCAAGGGTTCTCGCGTGATCGAAGTAAATGTTTGTAAACTCTCTCCAACATTTCCATCCCTGATGTTTCAATCCGCGTGTGCTTCGGGAATGGCGCAGCTTCCAGCTGTGCCGAACCGAACGGAAATTAGGGGGCTTTAGCCACTGAGGTATGCTGAAAGGCGGGGTGAACTGGACGAATTACGTTCAACTGCCGACGTTAGTCTTGGAGGGTGTCGTGGCTTCGTGGCGGGTGCGGGACGCGCGAGCGTGCGTCAGCGAGTTTCTCGAGGCGGCAGTCAGGACAGGCCCGCAAGCTGTGACGCGCAATGGCGTCGAGGTTGCGGTATTGCTGGCCATTCAGGAGTGGCGGAAGCTACTCGAAGCGCGCGGCCCCAGCCTCAGAGCGCTCTTGCTTGCTCCCAAAGGGCGCTTCGAGTTTGAAAAGAGGCCACCCGTAAACAGCCGTCTTAAGAAAAATTGCACTATCGAGATACCGCAGCATCGGCAATCCGAAAATCGGGTCTGGTAAGAAGAGGATCAACCGCTGGCTGCGCGACCTGCGTGGACTATAACCGCGTGATCCGCGGCACTAGTCACCAAGACGAAGCGTCCAACTCGTCTCCAAGCCGTTTGGATTCTTGTTTGAAGTGGCCCAATGTGTAATCCCCAAGTGACAACGAATCAGCTCTCCGTACGATTGCGTCCACTCTAGATTGATATTCAGGAACGAGTTCGAACCACAGGCTCCACGGGTCGTTGTACTCAAATCGCAACATCCCAGTCTTCCGACAAGTCTAGAACACCTCTGAAAACCGCCTTTGCATTTGTGCGGTCTGTTCAGGATTCGCGGCGCGTTGCCCTTTGTAATCCCCCTCTTTTGGCCGAAAACCCTTCTGCTATGCGGTGACCTGTGATGTCGGCTTGACCCAGGCGCCGAAAATCGAACTAGGCTAGGAGAGACTGCTTCGGCAAAGTAGCGGTTTTTATGCCACATTGGTAGGCAAGTCAGGAATGTGGTTATGTGCTGTCGCTAGGCCTTCGTCTACTCTCGCTAACAGTGCAGAGCTCCAACGTCTGTTGGCAAGTTTGGAGACAGGTCTTCCATGCTCGACAGACCATTTCATAGCAATGGGTATGTAACGGCTCAGGTTTAGCAGTGCGGCGTCAAGATGAGGGGTGTTATCTCCACGGGCTGCAATCTCTTGCTCAACCAGTTTGATGCCACCAGCTAGCAGCGACCAGATGGCGATGTTCCGATGTAATTTAAGAAGTAGGAGCGATCTAAAGCAATCGTCGGCACGTTCTTCGAGCTCACGGATAGCTTGTACTAGTTCTGGCGGTGCGTCCTTCTCGAGACAGTGCATCCCATGCAATCCATTCTTTATACCTGAGATTCTGAGGCGAAATAGCTAGGATCACTCCCCGAACATCGGCACCTGCCTCACATCCTCCGCCCCTCTCCTCTGCCGCCTTGTCGCCCCAATCACCGCCAGCACCGTCAGCGACTCCAGTGCTGTCCGCGGGACAAACAGCCGCTGCACATTCGACCGCAGATCAGGAGGATTGATCAGGAAGCCTTCGGCGGTGGTCAGGCTGAGGTCGTTGGGCATGAGGCCTTCGAGGATTTCTCCGTCTTTGAATTTGATTCGCACCCACAGGCCCTCGGAGCGCGGGCGGGTGGTGAAGGTCTTGCGCGAGAGGGAATCGGAGTCGGCGAACTCGCGCACGAAGAACACGCATTTGATGTCGGTGAGTTCAATCGCCACCACGTTGCCGGAGGTGTTCAGCAGCTCCAGCTTGCCGTCGTGGACGAAATGCGACGGCGAGACATGGCCGTTAACCGTGTCGCGGTCAACTTTACGGACGATGACTTTCTTGTGGGTGGAAGGCATGGGGGAATTGAATCATTGAATCATCGGGGGATTGAATCATTGGCTGATTGCAGAATTGCCGAATCTACGATTGTCGAATTTAGCGCGGGTACACACTACAGATGGCAACTAATCCGAAAATCCCAAAATCCGACGATTCGTAAATGATTCAATCCCCGATGGTTCAATGATTCAATTCCCCTCGATTCTCGCACTTTTGCCGAAAAAACGATCGGGTATCCAGGTTCACAGTAGCCAAAACAATAACATTATGTTATTTTCGGTAGTTCACTCAGCCTCCGATGGCTAAACTAACCTACTCACTTACAAGCACTTATAGGAGATTTACAGATTTCCACAGGCAGGGCTGTGGAAATCTTCATGGGCGCCGGGCCAAGTTGTAGGGCAGCTCCAGACCAAGAATGGCTGACTACATATACACGATGGAGCTCCGGCTGACGCCGAACCAGCAGAAGGGCGTCACCCTGGTTCAGGATATCGCCCGTGCCGCCGGAATGAACGTATACCTCACCGGCGGAGCGGTGCGAGACATCATCAGCGGGTTCGCCATCCGCGACCTGGATTTCACCGTCCAGGGGAATCCCCTCAAACTGCAAAAAGAATTGGAGCGGACCGGGGCGGTGGTTTCGGCTGCAGACGAGGACCTCAAGGTCATTTATGTCACCTTGCCGGGCGCAGTCCGCGCCGAGGTCAGCAGCGCACGTATTGAACGCTATGAGAAGACGGGCAAGCCTCCTGTGGTGACTCCAGCAACGATTATTGAAGACTTGCGGCGGCGGGATTTCACCGTGAATGCGATGGCGCTGTCGCTGAATCCCCAGGATCACGCGGGCTGCTGATGGATCCATTCAACGGCGCGGCCGACATTGAAGCCAAGCTGCTTCGCGTGCTCCACAATTACGCTTTTGTGGAAGACCCGTCGCGGCTGATCCGGGCGTTACGGTTCTCCGCGCGTTTTCATTGGCCGTTAGAAGAGCGGACGCAGGCCAGGTACGAATCGGCAAAAGAAAACAATTACATCGAATACATCACGAACCGCGCGATCGGTTATGAGATCGAGCAACTGGCTTACGAAGACGATCCGCTGAACATTGTTCGAGTGCTGGAGAAAGAAAACTGGCTGAAGGTGTTGAGTCCGCATTGGACGACGGCCAAGGTGGATACCACCGGGCTCTCGCAGTTGATGAAGACCCGCCAGCAGATGAACGAGTTTGGCTATTCTCCCGATCCTGCGCCGGCGGTCCTGCATTTTCTGACCGCGAGGCTCAACGACAAGGAAGTCTCTGACATTCGCAAGATGATTCCGCGCAGAGATCTGGCAGAGGCCTGGCGCGATTTAGAAGATAACGCCAAGAGTCTTGCCAAGCGGCTGACCGGTAAAGAAGCGGCCACTCCGTCGCGCACCTGGAAGCTGCTTTCGAGTGCCCGTCAGGAGATGGTCCTCTTTCTCGCGGTTACTGCCAAACAACAATCCGTAGCGCAAAAGATCAAGAATTTCTTCACCAAGTGGCGGCAAGTGCAACAAAAGGTCCCTTTGGCGGAGATGACGGAGCTCTACATCACACCGCAGCTGCCGGCGTATCCCAAAATCGCGGATGAAGTATTCATGCTGTTGCTGGATGGAAAGCTGCGTTCGCGGACCGCAGCTGCCGGCGTATCCCAAAATCGCGGATGAAGTATTCATGCTGTTGCTGGATGGAAAGCTGCGTTCGCGGACTGAGATCTTGAAATTTCTGAAGCCGCTGGCGCCACCGCCGCCTCCTCCACCACCACCGCCAAAACGAGGCCGGGGCGCGAAGGCAGCCGCTGCTGAGGCGCCAGCCCAGGCTGCGCAAGCGGGCGCAAAGAAAAAAGGGAAGGGGGCGATCGCTCCACCAGCTCCGCCAGCGCCCCTCAAGCGCGCAGAACCGACTAAAGTCCCGCAGAAGCCTGCGCCGAAAGCTGGCCCGGCGCCCGCTCCAGCCAGAGTTGCTAAGAAAGCATCGCCCAAGAAACTATCGCCGAAGTCGGCGAAATCAAAGAAGGCGAGCAAGAAGCACTGACCTGTTCATCGAATCCCTGTTTGTAGGCCTTCTTCCAGCTCCAGCGCCGTGCGGTAATGAGTAATGGCGAGGTTTACCGCTCGAATCTCCGCTTCCAGTTTATTGCGCTCGTCCCGGGTGCGGTTCTCCATGATCTCTTGACTAAGCAGCTGGAGGCGTTGTTCGAGTTTTCGCAGATGTTCTCTTACGGTTACGTCCATAGAAAGAAGTCACCACCCGTCAGAGTTAACTGAAAGTGACGGCTTTAACATCCGGATCCTCAGTGCCTCTACTCAAATTCGCAATGGAAAGATGGTCGCGAAAGAAACAGGGTTGGCCTGGATAAGACTGTATGCATCTGGTACAGAGCTCAACCGGACGCAACCCGTACTGCTTAGTTGGAATCATTCCGCAGCAGAGCGCGGCAAGTCAAGCAACTTATTTCCAGTCGATCAGTCTGGCAGCCGCGCCGACGCCGAAACCGAGGACTTACGGCACGGCCGAACGACCTGTCCTTTCCAAACACCCGCATGAGAGCGGCGCTTAACTGGTTTCGCAAAGAGGAGCAGTTCAGCCGATATAATGGCGGAAACAGGCGGATTCGCTCCGCCTTCGGCTTTCCCATATGGCTATTATCTGGCTGCGGGTCGCTCTCGCTCTGTATGGCCTCGGACTTGTGTATGTCCTGGTGGCGCTGACTCGCACCCCCACTCGGGCCAAAGAGCTGCTCAACCGCCTTGCGCTTCACGCTGCCTATCTGGGAATGGTGTTTCATTTTGTCGCGATTGCAGAAGCGGTGCGGCAGTCCGGCCAACTGAGCCTGGCTTCATTGTCCGTGGCCGCCTCCGCGCTTGGATTCCTGACCATGGTGGTCTTTCTGATTGTGTACATGATGTACCAAACCACTTCACCAGGGATCGTTGTGTTCCCTCTGGTCTTCCTGCTCACGTTTGTGGGAGCGACGGGGCAGGAGCCTTTTGTTCTGACTTCCTCCACGGCGCGCACGGGCTGGCTGGTCGTTGTTCTGACTTCCTCCACGGCGCGCACGGGCTGGCTGGTCGCCCACATTTCGCTGATCTTTGCCGGATATGCGGCTCTCGTCCTCAGTTTCAGTGCAAGCCTGCTCTACTTGATCCAGGAACGCACCTTGAAGGCAAAGCGTCCAGGCGGACTGCTCTCGCGACTACCCGCACTTCAAGTAACCGATGAAATCGGCTTCCGGTCGCTGCTCGTGGGATTTCCATTCATGACCGCGGGCTTGGCGGCGGGGATGGTGATCGCTCAGGCGAGATTCGGGCGCGTGGATATTCTTGATCCTAAAATTCTGCTTTCGGTGCTGATGTGGGCCGTCTACCTGGTATTGGTTTACACCCGATGGAGCGCTGGCTGGCGCGGCCGGCGCGCAGCATATTTGGCGGCAGGAGTCTTCGCTATGGCGATTGTGGCATGGGCCGCGAACTACTTCAGTGCTGTTCACAGGCTGGCGCGGCCATGAATTTCCAGCTCATCGGCGTCAATCACAAGACCGCACCGGTTGAAGTGCGGGAGCAGCTCGCCATCCCTGAGCGTCAGCTCCCGCAAGCATTGCAGCAGTTGATGGGTCTTCGCGGCGTTGGCGAGGCAATGATCTTGTGCACCTGCAATCGCGTCGAGATTCTGGCCCAGACTGTGAATGGAAGCACCGACTTGCGCCAGTTTCTGCGGCAATATTTCACTCTGGAGCCAGCCTCGTACGAATCTCATCTTTACGAGTATCGCGAGAGCGACGCAGTGCGGCACGTGTTTCGCGTGGCTTCCAGCTTGGATTCGATGATCGTGGGAGAACCGCAGATTCTGGGGCAAGTGAAGGAAGCTTACGCCACGGCGCGGGCTGCAGGAGCTGTACAGTCGTATCTGGATCTGTTGCTCACCCGCGCGTTTGCAGTTGCGAAAAGGGTTCGCACTGAGACCGCACTCGGGTCGTCGTCAGTTTCGGTTGCTTCGGTTGCGGTGGTGCTGGCGAGCAAGATCTTTGGATCGCTCGAGGGCAAACAAGTCTGTCTCGTCGGCGCCGGCAAAATGTCGGAGCTGGCGGCGCGGCATCTGGTGGCGCGAGGAGCTGGACCGATCTTCGTGGCCAATCGCACCTATGATCGGGCAGTCGCTTTGGCGGAGCGCTTCGGCGGACAGGCGATTCGCTTTGACGCGTTATACGACCACTGCGAACAAGCTGACATCGTGATCACGTCTACCGGGGCTCCCGCGGCTATCTTCCGGCGAGAACATGGCGAAAAATTTCTGAACCGGCGAAAAAACCGGCCGATGTTTTTCATCGACATTGCGGTTCCTCGGGATGTTGATCCGGAGATGAACAAGCTGGATGGCATCTTTGTTTATGACATTGATGATTTGCAGGAAGCAGTCACCTCCAACGTTGAGGGCAGGAGAAAAGAAGCAGAACACGCCGAGAGCATCATTGACGCGGAGGTCGAGAGGTTTCAGGCGCGATTGCAAACTCTGCATGTAGTCCCGACCATCGTTTCACTGCAAGACCATTTCGAGACGATTCGCCAGGCAGAACTAGACCGCGCACGCGGACGTCTGGGACAGCTCTCACCCGAGCAGGAGACGGCCGTGGAGGCACTGACTCGTGGCATCGTGAACAAGATTTTGCATACCCCAATCAGCCGTCTGAAAACCGCAGCGGCTGGACCAGAGATGACGACGCTGATTGACTCCTTCAAGAAAATCTTTAACTTGCCTGATAAACATGCAGTTCCACAAGAAGATAGCCTAACCGTAGAATCAAACGACGAACCCGGGCGAAGGAGCTGATGCTTGCGACTGAAGATCGGATCGCGCGGGTCGCAGCTGGCCCTGTGGCAGGCAAATCACATCTCCGCCCAGCTTTGTGAACGCGGACATGAAGTCGAAATTCTGATCATTCACACCACTGGCGATAAGATCACCGATGTTCCCCTCGCGAAAGTCGGCGCCAAAGGGATGTTCACAAAAGAGATTGAAGAGGCGCTGGCGGAGGGCGGTATTGATCTTGCGATCCACAGTTTGAAAGACCTGCCCACGGACCTTTCGGCGGAGTTTGAGATTGCTGCGGTGCTGTCGCGTGAAGACCCGAGGGACGCACTGTGTTCGAAGAATTACGCTTCTATTGAAGAACTGCCAAAACGGGCGCGGGTCGGCACTAGCAGCTTACGGCGCGAGGCTCAGCTCAAAGTAGTGCGTCCAGACCTGGTTGTGCATCCGCTGCGCGGAAATGTGGATACGCGACTTCGAAAACTAGAGTCGGGTGAGTACGATGCGGTAATTCTTGCTTTAGCTGGTCTGCGGCGGCTCGGCCGGACGGAACTGCTCCGGCAGATCATTCCGGTTGAAGTCATGTGTCCGGCGGCAGGGCAGGGTGCTCTGGCCATCGAAATTCGCGCCGGTGATCGAGTGGTGAGGGAAGCGCTCACGTTTTTGGATGATGGCGCTTCCCGTCGCGAGACCGATTGTGAGCGTGCACTGCTAAAAAAATTAGGTGGCGGCTGTCAGGTGCCGATCGGAGCGAATGCGAAGCTGCAGGATGGTGTATTGCATCTGGAGGCGATAGTCGCTCGCCCGGACGGAAGCGTGTTGCTGCGCGAGTCAGCGGCCGGACGTGATCCACTGGCGCTGGGTGAAGGGGCTGGGGAAAGCCTTTTGCAACGCGGTGGCGCGGACATCTTGGAAAGGGTCTACGCCCGAAGCGTTACGGTGCCACAACAACCCTGAGTTCTAGATCCAGATCGCAAGACAAGGCGATGCGTCGACTCGCATCTCGCTAGATCGGAGTTGATGTGTATATCCCTGAATATAACCGGATTGAGGGTCGCGCCGTTGCTTTGGCCTTCATGCAGGCGAACCCATTTGCCATTTTGATATCAGCTACGGACAACGGCCCGTTCGCCACACATCTTCCAATCCTGGTGCGGGAAGTTGACGGCCGAGTGCAGCTGCGCGGCCACATGGCCAAGGCGAATCCGCACTGGAAGTCGATAGGGCAAGATCAAGAATCGCTGGCAATTTTTCACGGGCCTCACGCTTACATTTCGCCCAGCTTGTATGAGACCCGTGAGAGTGTGCCTACCTGGAACTACGCTGCAGTTCACGTCTACGGCCGGGGAACATTTTTTACTGACGAAGCCCCACTTAGACAGCTGCTGCAGGAGGTGATCGGGTGCTTTGATTCGTCTTATGCGGCGCAATGGCCATCTCTCAGCGAGCAATACCAAAGCCGAATGTTGCAGCACATCGTCGGCTTTGAAATCAATGCCACACGGGTGGAGGCCAAATTCAAACTGAGCCAGAATCGAACCAGAGCTGAACGAGAAAATGTGATCAAGTCGCTCTCGCGCAGCGCGGATTCAGCGGTCGGGGCGGTTGCTGCGTTAATGAAAGAGCAGGGTTTGGGCTCAACATGAGCTCTTTACACAATTTGTCCTCCCGCGAGTTTCCTCTTGCGGGGATTCGTCTACTCGTCGGCCGAGCCCGGCGTCAGGCGAGTGCGCTTTCTGCTGGGTTGAAAGCTCTTGGCGCTGACGTCATTGAGATCCCTTTCATCGAGATTCGTAAACCTCGTTCCTACCGGCCCTTGGACGCAGCGCTCAAGCGCATCACCGAATACGACTGGCTCATTCTGACTAGCGTGAATGGGGTGGAGGCGCTGTCAGCGCGGATGAAGCGATGGAAGACTAAGCGCTCCCAATTTGCGCACTTGCAAATTGCCGCAATCGGCCCGGCCACCAAGAGCGAAATCGAAAAGCTAGGACTCAAAGTGGCTCTCGTGCCCGAACAATACATTGCCGAATCGGTTGTCGAAAGCTTGCGCGGCAAAGTAGAAGGGAAGCGAGTGCTGGTCGCACGGGCCAGAGTTGCGCGAGATGTAATTCCGCGCGAATTGCGGAAGATGGGAGCGCGAGTGGATGTTGTCGAAGCGTACGAAACCGTTGTGCCCCCTTCATCGCGAACGCGGTTGCGATTGATTATGAAAGATCCAAAGCTTAGGCCGCATATTGTGAGTTTCACCAGTTCCTCGACGGTCAGAAATTTCGTCGCGTTGCTTGGCGGCCGCGGGCCCCATTCGACTTCGCTCAGGGCAGGTCCGCCCCACACGATCCAATTCGCGTCGATCGGCCCTATTACTTCTGCCACCGTTCGCGAGTTCGATCTGCCCGTGGACATTGAAGCCAAGGAATACACCATTCCCGGACTCATCACCGCTATTGCGAGATATAATTCCCGTCCATGAGCGTCGCCCAATGAAGCGCCGTATCGTCCACGTCCTCCAAAAATACTTGTTCAACCCACCCGTCAAGTTCATGTTTGCGGTTGGCGTGGCTCCGCCGGGACGGACGCTCCTGGAAACCACGGGTCGCAAGACTGGGAAGCCGCGCCGTATACCTGTAGGCAACGGACTGGTGGGCCGGCAGTTCTGGATCATCGCGGAGCATGGCCAGAAAGCCGCCTACGTTCGCAATATTGCGGATAATCCGCGCGTGCGCCTGAAGTTGCGAGAAGGCCTGCGCGCTCGCTGGCACACCGGAACAGCCCACTTGCTATCCGACGACGACCCACGCGAACGCCAACGCTGGCTCAGGATTCAGCTGCCAGGCAGTGCCAGCAATGCGGCTGCGGTCCGCTTCTTCGGCACCCAACTGCTCACGGTGCGGATTGATCTCGACGCTTGAGGTGCTGCGACGGAGTCCGATGGCTCGGGTATCTATTTACTGCAGCTTGCAGCCGCAATCCGCAGGCGGAACGTGGGCCTTCAAAAAGTCTGCAACGCGCTGATAGGCGTCAATCTGGTTCTCCACCTTCGCGAAGCCGTGCCCTTCATTTTCGTAGATCTTGTAATCCGCCACTCCGCCGTTTTTCTTGATCGCATCTACGACCTGGATCGTTTCTTCCTTGGGGCAGCGCGGATCGTGCCCTCCAGCGAGCAGCAGGAGCGGCGCTTTGATCTGGTCCACAAAGAAGAACGGGGAACGATCGCGGAATAGATCTGGATTCTTCTCAGGGTCCCCCATAGTCGCTCGAGCGGATTGCTGCAGCACTGGGTCTTCATCCTGCATTTCGGTGAACCAGTTGACGAACGGCACGATGGGCACGCCCGCCGCCCAAACGTCAGGCGCTTTGGTCACCGCCATCATGGTCATGTAGCCGCCGTAGCTCCCGCCCATCGCAATCAACTTCTTGGGATCGGGATAGCCGGTAGCCTTCAGGAAGTCGGCCGCGGCGAGGACATCTTGCAGGTCTCCTCCGCCCAGGTCGAAAAGGTTTGCGTCCTGAAAATCTTTGCCGTAGCCGGTGGAGCCCCGATAGTTAGGCGCAATCACCATGTAGCCCTGGTTCACGATGTGCTGGATGAAGCGGTTGAACGAATTCATCGTCTGCGAAGTCGGACCGCCGTGGATGTAAACGATGGCCGCATTTTGCCCGTTACGCTGCATGTTGCGCGGCACATAGACGAATGCCGAGATCGTCCATTTGCCGTCGCGGCTCGGATAGTGCACCAGAAAAGGCTCGACCATATGCTCGGCGGGCACTCCGGCCATCAGTGAATTCGTGACCTGCGTGGACTTACCTGTTCCTACGTCGTAAACCCAAGCGTCGTTTGGAGCATTGGGTCCGTTGTTGGAATACGCCAGCTTGGAGCCGTCGCGGGTGAAAGCACTTTCCGCGCCCGCAAGCGAGTTCACGCCTTTGGGCAATGGCAAGGCGTTTGTTTTGCCGGAAGCAAGATGGTGCAAGTAAATGTCGGTGTTGCCGTCAACGTTGGCGCGCCAGGTGACGGATTTGCCGTCGGGCGAGAAGTGTCCACCCTCGACCTCCCATTTCTCCTCGGTAAGCCAAGTGATCTTCTTTGCTGCAATATTGAGAAGTCCGGTGTTTTGGTGGCCGTTGCCCGCATTCGATGTGATCAACAGAGTCTTGCCATCAGGTGAGAAGTCGTTCGCCGCATAGAGTCGCTCGCCGTCATGCGGTGTCAGCAGAGTGCTCTTCTTGGTCGCCACTTCAGCGACAAAAATATTGGAGTTCGTCCCCTTCGCTTCCTCTTGGGTATAGGCGATGAACTTTCCATCTTTCGACCAGACAGGGTTGGTGTTCAGCTTTTCCGGCGGCGTGTTGGTGGTGACGTGCTTCACGTCGCGGAGCACCGTATCGAAGACATCAATTTCGTATGAAGACGAAGTCTTCGGCTTCACCATGTAAGCGAGATAGCGGCCGTTGGGCGACCATCTCGGATTCTCTTCAGAAATCTCACGCGTCTTAGTGACATTCACCACTTGCCCGGTCTTGGGCGACACGAAGAAAATATCCCACTGCTCGTCGCCATGGTAATCGGACTGGTAGGCGATCCATTTCCCGTCAGGCGACCACGTCGGATGCGTCTGCCGCTGATCGCTGACCGTAAGCTGCGTCGGCCAGCCGCCTTCGGCCGCAACCAGCCACAAATTATTGCGACCGGTGATATTGGAGACGAACACGATGCTCTTGCCATCCGGCGACCAGGCTGTATCACCGACGAGGCGCGTCATGTACAGGCGTGGCAGTGAGAGGCTTTCTTCGCCTTGCTCAACGTCTGCATCAGGCTTGGCGGTGATCTGTTTGGGATCGGTGATGGCCTGCGGCTCGCTAAGACTCTGGGAGACGGCAATCGTACTCATAGCAATGACCATAGCAAACCGCAGCAGACCGTTCATAGATCCCATCGCGACGCGACTCATTTGACCAGCACCACTGAGGGCTGGTTCGACAGCACGATGGAGGGATTGGCAGGAAGATTCAGTTTTCCGGCCCCGCCGATTTGGAAGGCAGACAAGTTGGAGGCACCATTGTTGGCAACGAAAACCCAATTTCCGTCATGCGTGACTCCAGCCGAAATCGGGTTCGAACCAGTGGAAGCTGAGGCTGGCGAGAGGGTGGTCAGGGCGCCAGTCGCGGGGCTATATTTGTATTGTGAAATCTGGTTCGATTTCTCGTCCACCGCATAAACAAAGTCAGCGACAGGATCAACCACGAACGAATTCGGGCCGATTCCGGCGCCAACCGCGGTGCCGACCGGCATCAGTAGTCCAGTGGGTGTTGCGCAAGTCAACGACGCCGCTACACAGGCCTTGAAGATGCTGATATCGTTCGAGCCCGAGTTCGCCACGAACAGGAAGTTATCGCGGGAGGTGGGGTTCACGGCGACGCTACGAGAAAAGGCAAGGCCAGAGGGGTTTGTATTTACCGCATAGAACGCCGCCGCCGTGGGAATTACAACGTTGCCGCCGCTATCTATGGAATACGAATAGCCCGCGATGGTACCGTCAAACTGATTAGCGACGTACAGATATGGGCCTGAAATGGCCAGAGCGACCGGCCCGGAACTGGCGGCGCCTGCGGATTCCGTCAAAAATGAACAAGATGGGCAAAGTGGGGTAGGCTGGGTCGAACAGACAATACTGGCCGGACAGATAACATTGGCTGGACTTAACGAACTGCCCGAAATCTTAAATATTGAAATTGTGCCAGGAATGACGCTAGACAAATTGCCCTGATTCGTTACAAACAACAATACTCCTGTCGGGTCAACCGCCATTCCCATCTCCATCCCTAACGGCATCGATGATGGCAAAGTGATCGCCACCGGATTTCCCTGTGGTGCGAGCGTGCCATCGGAATTGACGGTATAGGCGCGAACCTGATTGCAAAACTGCGAACTGCCACAGTTATCGTCAACATTGGCAAGGAAGAGGGCATCCTCTTTGGGAGTGATTGCCATGGCATGCGGCCCTGCACCACTGGGCACGCTCTTGCCCACCTGCGAAGCCGCGCCGTTACTCAAGTTTATGGTGAACGAGCTCACCATCTGGTCTCCCTGCGTAGCCACCCACATGAAACCCGCGTTGGAAGAACCAACGGTTTTCGAGTTAACGCAACCAGTCAAGGCGGCAACGATCACGACAGCCAGCACGACCAGCACCCAGCGAGACTTCATGTGCATTCTTTTCCCCTGAAGAAATCAATTCTTCGGACCAATGCGGTTCCCGAATAGATGAAAGATTCTGAAAGGCTTACCCCAATTGTGTATCAGGAATGGGCAGAAAAGAGCAAACCTGCGGAAGCAATCCGCCGATCCTATGCTTCTTCTACGGCTGATTCTTCTCCAGCGGCAACCGGAGCCTGCTGGTCCCGGAGCGCCTCCGCAGCCAGCAAAGGAATGCGAATCTCGACCAATAGCCCACCCTCAGGTAAGTTGGATGCTTTGACCGAGCCGCCGTGCAGCCTGACAGCCTGTTCAGTGATGGCTAATCCGAGCCCTACGCCTCCAGTGGAACGCCCCCGCGCGTCATCGATCCGGTAAAAAGGCCGAAAGATCTTCTCCAGCTCGCCGTCAGGAACCCCCGGACCCGAGTCGGTGACGCGGATCACCGCTTCTTCCGGGCTACCGGACTGGGTCTTTTCCGCACGAATCTTCACGGTCGTGCCTGCCTGGGTGTAGCGGCTCGCGTTCCGAACGACGTTTTCGATAGCACTGTGCAGAAGGGCGGGGTCACCGGTAACCGGCAGTTCATCCATGATCTCGCACTCAACCTGGCAATTGCGCGACTGAGCTTCGAAAGCGGCATCGCGCGCGATTTCCTGGACGAGGTCTTCCAGTTGGACAGGGCCCCTTCGCAGGCTGCCCGCACCACTTTCGAGCCGCGCAATCGTGGTCAGACTTCCAATCAACTCATTCATGCGGCTGGATTCCAGACTGATGCGATCGAGCACGCTTTCAGCCTCGGGGCCGGTGCGCTGGCGGGCGAGCTCGAGGGCGACACTCAGCCGGGCAAGTGGAGACCTCAGCTCATGGGAAATGTCCTTCAGCAGGCGTGATTGCGCGTTTACCAGCTTTTCGATCTGTTCCGCCATCAGGTCGAAATCGCGCACCAGTTGCGACATTTCGTCTCCCGAACGTGATGACTGGCCGCCAGCACGGGCGGAGAGATCTCCAGCTGCCAGCTTCTGTGTCGCCTGACGGAGGCGAATGATGGGGGACGTCAGGAATTGTGCAAGAAAGTAGCAAACCAGTCCCGAAGACAGCACTGCGATCAAAATGCCGATGCTAGGCACACCCCCTGGCCCGAAAAACGCGTTCTGGCCGGGTGGAAGTTCCGTGACGAGAATATAGCGGTGGCCGTCTGAACCTGTCATCGAAGCGCGCAAAAACTGCGGATGTGGAAGCAAACGTCCCAGCAGGGTATCGGCAGTGCGCCTCCGCCCGCTGGCCACTTCGGAAAACCAGGGTCGAACCGAGTGCCCCATCAGCGACCCTTGCTCGTTGAAAAGCACCGCGTGAACATGCTGGGTCTCGCCAAGAATGTGCAGGTAATCGCGCATTTTATCTACGCCGCCGGTCTGATAGGCGTCGACCGCTTCGGCCAGGTATCTGGACTGCGATGCTTCGACGGCAGATATCTGCCGCGCCGGACGCATGGCCACCGTGACCAGAATCGCCAGCACTATAAACAGAGCTTGCGCGATCCAGAATGAAAGGAAAATTTTGAGGAACAGGCTCTTCATCGGCTTGCGTTCTTAGTCTTCGACCTTGCCATTGCAAAAATGTATCCCGCGCCGCGCACGGTCTTGATGTAGTCTTCCGAGCCGGAGTCGCCGAGTTTCTTACGTACCTTGCTGACGTGCATGTCAATGCTGCGGTCGAAAGGAGAGAATTTTCGTCCCAACACCTCATCCACAAGCGCTTCGCGAGTAACCACTCGTCCCGCTTCGCGCAACAAGACCTGTAGGAGGCCGAACTCAACTGAGGTCAGCTCTAACGATTTGCCGCGATGGCGAACGCTGCGGGTTGCCGGGTCAAGTTCCACATCGCCGACGCGGATAATGTCTGGTACCTGCGCTTCGCCGCCTTTTGCCTGGGAGCGGCGAAGGATGGCGCGGATGCGGGCCACCAGTTCGCGTGGGTTGAAGGGCTTGGGGAGATAGTCGTCCGCCCCGATCTCAAGCCCAACAATTCGGTCTACGTCCTCGCCCCGCGCCGTCAGCAGCAGGACCGGAATGCGTGAACCATCTCTGATGCGGCGCAGGACGTCGAAGCCGTTCAGCCCGGGAAGCATAACATCGAGCACCACCAGCAGATGCTCTCCACCAAGAGCGCGCGCCAGACCTGATCTTCCCTCATGGACGCATTCCACCTGGAAACCTTCGGGCCGAAGATACTCGGTCACCAGCGAACACAGTTCCACATCATCGTCAATGACCAGAATGCGGTCCACGCTGTTCATTGTAGTAGCAGCCACGACCGCTTAACGAGTAAAGATTCGTCAAATGGCGCATGGCCACGGTTTACAAAGATTTACTCGGATTGACTCACTCTTTACCGCTAAAGATGTGCCAGCCGTGTTTCTATTCTACGTAGAACAAAAGTTCTCAGGAGGGAAGACGTGAAATCCAAGATCGCGAAGATTGTATTGTTTGGGGCTTTAGCGCTGGCGCTCATTGCCGGCTTTGCTTATGCCCAGAGTGAAGGTGGGCCGATGCATCACGGAATGCGCGGAGAGTTTATGGGCGGACACGGCATGGGGCTGCCGCTCCACCAACTGAACTTGACCGATGACCAGCGCACCCAGGTCAAGCAGATTTTTCGAACCGAAAAGCCCAACATCCATCCGCTGATGCAGCAGGAATTCCAGGCCCATCAGCAGTTAATGCAGCTCGTCACCAGCGGCAGCTTCGACCAGGCCAAAGCCACAGCGATTGCTTCACAGGAAGCGCAAACTCACATCCAAATGGAAGTCGAGCACGCGAAGATCGCGTCTCAGATTTACCAGTTGCTGAGCTCGGACCAGAAAGCCAAAGTGGCCGACTTGATGGCCAAGCACCAGCAGAGAATGCAGCAGCACATGCAGAACCAGGACTCGCCAGCGCCGCCAGATCAGCAGTAGGCGGGCGTACACGAACCATGTAGGGCGGACGCCCT
>Ga0209648_10001781_pt1 | contig 17491 bp, 17 predicted proteins | sample GraSoi2013_115cm_FD_185830 | JGI IMG/M metagenome (GOLD analysis project Ga0209648, IMG submission 185830) | Grasslands soil microbial communities from the Angelo Coastal Reserve, California, USA - Sample 9_17_2013_115cm (SPAdes) (version 2) | ecosystem: Environmental > Terrestrial > Soil >...
ATTTCTTCTTCTACCCCTATTCTACCACCCTTCCCGCTTTTTTTCACACGGTCACCTTTCCCTCCCTGGTTCATATGGTCTCAAGCCGCTCCACAGGCCCCATTTCGCACCGCATACTAGTACTAGTATCCACTGCGAAATGGGGCCTGTAGAGGGGCCTGAGAACATGTTGAGGAAGGCAGGGATGTGGTAAGATAGCTCAAGGAAGCAGACAGAGAAGCAAGGAGGCCCTCGCATGCTGGTGGATCGCTACGAAGCCGAAGATGTGTTTAGCCGGGTGCCGCGCATGGCCGAGCGCATCGATGGGGTGCTGAGCAAGCTGGATCAGTTGCTCGACGATGACGAGTTGTATCAACAGGTGCGCGCCGATTTTGGCAAGCGGCACCGCTTCACGTTGGTGCATGGGCGGCATTCCACGCCAGTGGAAGTCCTCCTGCGCATGCTGATCTGCAAGCACCTACATCAGTGGAGCTATCAGGAAACCGAGGAGCAGGTAGACCAGAACCTGATTCTGCGCTGGTTCTGCCGGCTGTACTGGGCCCCGTGCCCGATGAGAGCACGCTGGTCCGCTGGGCCAACACCCTGCAACCCGAAACCCTGCACGCCCTCAATGATCGCGTGGTGCAGTTAGCCCGGCAAGCGAAGGTGACCACAGGACGCAAACTGCGGCTGGATGCGACCTGCGTGCAGACGACCATCCATCATCCCACCGACAGCGGCTTGCTGGTGGATAGTGTGCGCGTGCTCTCCCGCTTTGTGCAGCGGGCTAAAGGGCTGGTGCGGGATCGCATCACCAACGTCCAGGAGGCCTGTCGCTCGCGGCTGCGCTCGGCACGCAAGGTGGCTCAAACCCTGCATCGGCACCTGCGACACAAAGCCGAGGACAAAGAAGCGCAGCAGCAAGAGCTGTATCAGAAGCTGATTGAGACAACGGAGCACATGGTGCGCCAAAGTCAGCAGGTGATGGCGGCGCTGGGGCAGCAGACGGGGCAGCAGGCCAGACGGCTGCTCCAGCAGGCGCAGCGGGTGCTACCACTGGTCCAGGGCGTGATCGCCCAGACACGCCGTCGCGTGCTGGAGGGCAAGAAGATGGCTTCTGGCCAGAAGGTGCTCAGCCTCTTCGAGCCGCACACCCGCGCCATTCCTCGCCACAAGGGCGGGGCGCTCGTCGAGTTTGGCCGACACGTCATCCTCGACGAGGTGGAGGGTGGCATCGTGACGCGCTACCAGATTCTGGAACACCCCACTGAGCATGGGCAGGCCATTGAAGCGGTGGGGCACCACCAGACGCTCTTTGAGCATCCGCCGGGTCTGGTGGCTGGCGACCGGGGGGTGCATTCGGCGGAAACCGAGGAGCGCTTGCTGGCCGCCGGGGTCAAGCGGGTGGCCATCCCGGCAGCGGGCAAGCTCTCGGAGGAACGCCAGGCGCTCGAGCGCACGCGGCGCTGGAAGCGCGGCTATCGGTGGCGTGCGGGTATCGAGGGGCGCATTGCGAGTTTGAGGAGGGACTTTGGTTGGCGCAAAAGCGCCTATCACGGGCAAAACGGGATGGAGCTCTGGCTGGGCCTGGGGGTCATGGCCAGTAACCTGCGCCGCATTGCCCTGGCGAAGTAAGCCGAACGCTTCTCTCCTGAGAAACTCAACCATTCAATCACCAGTCGATTGCTATCAATCAGCCTCCTGTGGCGCTTTAGCCATTTCGCAGTGCATACTAGTACTAGAAAGGTGACACGTATGAGGAGGAACGGGACGAACACGTCCTTCGGTGCGCTGAAGCAGATCGATGCCGGGGTCCTGCATGTCGGATACGCTGAAGCTGGCAAGAGCGATGGTCCGGCGGTCCTGCTGCTGCACGGTTGGCCCTATGTCATTCACAGCTTTGTGGACGTTGCGCCGATGCTTTCGCAGGCGGGCTACCGGGTGATCGTCCCGTACCTGCGCGGCTCTGGCACGACGCGCTTTCTTTCCAGCGACACCTTCCGCAATGGCCAGCAGTCGGTGGTCGCTCTCGATACCATCGCGTTGATGGATGCGCTCAAGATCGAGAAGGCGATCCTGGGCGGGTTTGATTGGGGAGCGCGGACGGCCGACATCATCGCGATGGTATGGCCTGAACGCTGCAAGGCCCTCGTCTCCGTGAGCGGGTATCTGATCGGCAGCCAGCAAGCCGGCAAGGTGCCGTTGCCACCACAGGCTGAGCTCACATGGTGGTACCAGTATTACTTTGCCACCGAACGCGGCCGGGTCGGCTACGAGCAATACCGGCGCGACTTTGCGAAGCTCATCTGGCAGCTCGCTTCGCCACACTGGGACTTCGACGATGCCACCTTCGAGCGCAGCGCTGCGGCCTTCGACAATCCGGATCATGTCAGCATCGTGATCCATAATTATCGCTGGTGGCTCGGACTGGCTGATGGCGAGCCGCCATATGATGAGCTGGTACAGCGGCTCGCCCAAGCTCCGACCATCACCGTATCCACAATGACGCTGGAAGGCGATGCCAATGGAGCACCACACCCGGACGCCAGTGCCTATGCCAGGAAATTCTCGGGCCGCTATGCGCATCGGATCATCACGGGCGGTGTCGGGCACAATCTGCCTCAAGAAGTGCCTCTGGACTTTGCCCAGGCTGTCATCGATGTCGAGAGTTTCTAGGCTTCGGCATCATGTCGCCTGACGGAGAAGCTCGAGAGATCAGGGACTTGCCCGTCAGACGACCAATCTGTCATTCACTACACCAAAGGAGAACTGTTATGGAAACCCAAACCCACGAAACGACATCAACCAGTGAAGTTCGCCCTTTCCGCATCAACGTGCCGGAAGAGGACCTCGTCGAGCTGCGCCGACGCGTGTTGGCCACGCGGTGGCCCGACAAAGAGACGGTCGCCGATCAGTCGCAGGGCACCCAGCTGGTGAAGATGCAAGAGCTCGTTCGCTACTGGGGCACGGACTACGACTGGCGCAAGGTCGAGGCCAAGCTGAACGCGCTGCCGCAGTTCGTCACGGAGATCGAAGGGCTCGACATCCACTTCCTGCACGTCCGCTCACGCCACGAGGATGCCCTGCCGCTGATCATGACCCACGGCTGGCCGGGCTCGATCGTCGAGCTGCTGAAGGTGATCGAGCCGTTGACCGATCCCACCGCTCACGGCGGAGCGGCCGAAGATGCGTTCCATCTCGTCATCCCGTCGCTCCCCGGCTACGGCTTCTCGGCGCGGCCGGAGGGCACAGGCTGGAATCCCGACCGGATCGCGCGCGCCTGGGACGAGCTGATGCGGCGCCTGGGCTACGAGCACTACGTCGCACAGGGTGGAGACTGGGGGGCGGTCATCACCGAAGCGATGGGCCGCCAGGCACCGACAGGGTTGCTCGGCATCCACGTCAACTTGCCGGCGACGGTACCGCCCGAGGTGGAAGCGGCACTCGCCGGCGCCGGGCCCGTGCCGGCGGAAATGTCCGAGCAGGAACACGCCGTGTTCGATGCGCTAAGCGCCTACCGCAAGAACGGGTACTCGGGCTACTTCGTGGCGATGACCGCGCGGCCGCAGGCCGTCGGGTACGGCCTGACCGACTCCCCGGCCGGCCTGGCGGCGTTCATCCTCTGGCATCCAGGGTTCGCGCAGTGGACGTACGGCGGCGATCCCGACCAGTCCCCAACGAAGGACGACGTGCTGGACGACATCACGCTCTACTGGCTGACGAACACCGCGACCTCGTCGGGGCGGCTGTACTGGGAGAACCGCGGGGCAAGCCCTACAAGTGCGACCGCGCAGAAGACCGCCGAGATCTCGGTCGCGGTGACGATCACGGTCTTTCCAGAGGACGTCTATCGGGCCCCGGAGACATGGGCCCGGCGCGCCTATCCCAACCTGACCTACTTCAACGAGGTCGACAGGGGCGGCCACTTTGCGGCGTGGGAACAGCCGGAACTCTTCGCGGCCGAACTCCGCGCGGCGTTTCGATCACTGCGCTAGTTGGAGAGAGGGGACGGCGGGCACAACGTGTGCTCGACGTCCTGCACCACAGTAGGCATCGGTATCAGGTCGTTCGACGGATACGTTCACGAGATGCGGGACTTCCCCGTAAGACGACCAATCAGTCATGTACCAACATAAAGGAGAACTGTTGTGGAAAACCACACCCACGAAACCACATCGAGCAGCTTTGCTCTCCGTCCCTTCCACATCAACGTGCCGGAAGCGGAGCTTACCGAGTTGCGCAGGCGCATAAACGCGACCAAGTGGCCTGAGCGCGAAACGGTCACCGATGCATCGCAAGGCGTGCAGTTGGCGACGACTCAGGCACTCGCGCGCTATTGGGGGACAGATTACGACTGGCGCAAGTGCGAGGCGAAGCTGAACGCCCTGCCGCAATTCATGACCGAGATCGATGGGCTCGACATGCATTTCATCCACGTTCGCTCGATACATGAGAATGCGTTGCCGCTCATCGTCACCCACGGGTGGCCCGGCTCGGTCATCGAGCAGCTGAAGATTATCGATCCACTTACCAATCCCACGGCGCATGGCGCGAGCGCATCGGACGCGTTCTATCTGGTGATTCCGTCGATGCCGGGCTACGGGTTTTCAGGCAAGCCGACCACGATCGGCTGGGACCCCGCCCGCATGGCACGTGCCTGGGTAGTGCTGATGAAACGCCTTGGATACACGCAATTTGTGGCGCAAGGCGGCGATTGGGGTGCGTTTGTGGTGGATATGATGGCTGAACAGGCACCTCCGGAATTGCTCGGCATTCACTCCAACATGCCTGCCACGGTTCCACCCGACGTTGCAAAGGCGCTCCGGTCCGGCGACCCGCCGCCATCCGGTCTCTCAGCCGACGAAAGACGCGCGTACGAGCAGGTGACCGACGTATCTAAGAAGCACTTTGGCTACGCAGTTGAGATGGGGACGCGCCCGCAAACGTTATACGGATTGGCGGATTCACCCGTCGGCCTAGCAGCCTTTATGCTTGACCACGACGCGTACAGTTACGAGCAAATCTCACACGCCTTTGACGGACACCCGGCAGGCGAGCTTACACGAGACGAGATCCTCGACAACATCACGCTCTACTGGTTGACGAGCACGGCGATTTCTGCGTCTCGTCTCTATTGGGAAAATAACTTCACCCCGGCCGACGTGAAGCGTCACGGTTTCAACGCCGTCAACGTCTCCATCCCGGCTGCCGTGAGCGTCTTTCCTGGCGAGCTCTATCAAGCCCCGCGGAGTTGGGCCGAGAAGGCCTACCACAACCTCATCTACTTCAACGAGGTCGACAAGGGTGGCCACTTCGCCGCCTGGGAGCAGCCGCAACTCTTTTCAGAAGAGGTTCGCGCGGCGTTCCGATCCCTGCGCTAGTATGAAAGGTATTCATCATGAAAGCAAACAAGCTCTTGCTCGCGACGAGACACCCCGCAGCGGTCCCATTACCCTTTGAAGGTGAGCTGCCTTCTCTTCGTGGCGCGACCGCGTGGCTCAATTCGCCGCCACTCTCGGCGGCCGACCTGCGAGGAAAGGTCGTCCTCATCGACTTCTGGACCTACACCTGCATCAATTGGCTGCGCACGCTTCCCTATGTGCGCGCCTGGGCCGAGAAATACCGGGATCACGGCGTGGTGGTGATCGGCGTGCACACGCCTGAGTTCTCCTTTGAGCACGACTTCGAGAACGTGCGCCGGGCCGCCAAGGACATGCGGGTCTCCTATCCGATCGCCATCGATAACGACTATGCGATCTGGTATGCATTCGCTAACCACTATTGGCCGGCCCTCTATCTCGTCGATGCGCAGGGCCATATTCGCTCTCATCACTTCGGCGAGGGCGCCTACGAACTGTCGGAAATGATTCTGCAACACCTGCTGGCCGAGGCGGGCCGAGGCGGCTTCGCTCATGACCTGGTCTCGGTCGATGCCCAGGGTGCCGAAGTTGCCGCCGATTGGGACAGCTTGCGGTCTGTGGAAACCTATGTCGGCTCTGAGCGCACCGAGAACTTTGCGTCTCCCGGTGGGGCGGTCTTGGATAAGCGTCATCTGTATACTGCCCCGAGCGGTTGAGGCTCAATCATTGGGCCCTTGCGGGTGAGTGGACAATGGGAAGTGAGGCCACGGTGCTGCATGCGGCCAACGGGCGCATCGCGTATCGCTTTCACGCCCGCGATCTGCATCTGGTCATGGGAAGGGCCTCGCGAGGAACGTCCGTACACTTTCGCGTGCTCCTCGATGGACAGGCGCCGGGCGCGGCTCATGGCAGTGACGTTGACGAGCAGGGCAACGGCACGGCTACCGAGCAGCGGCTGTATCAGCTGATCCGGCAACCGGGGCACATTGCTGATCGGCAGTTCGAGATCGAGTTTCTTGATGCGGGCGTGGAGGCTTTCGCGTTCACCTTCGGCTGATCCACGACAGAGGCTCTTCACCCGATCACCGGGCCCTGGCGGTAGCCTGGATTCATCTCCCAATTGGAGAGAGAGGCCTGGACATCGAGGCCAATGGCCAGGGTGTCGTCAAGGCACGGCTCGCAACAAGCCGTCTCGTCCCTTTCATGCTGGCACTGTCAGCGGAGGTAGCTTGAGTAAAGGCAGGGTGATACAATGAGCAACGAAAAGCCTCGCAGCGGGAATGGCCAGGTTCCTGGGACACGCCGCAAGGCAGTGCCCATTACTATGGCTTCGGGACCTGCCGAGTACACCGCCGGGCAACAAGAGCTGCCGGTGAGGCTGACGAGCCTGGTAGACATGGTGCAGTGGGCACAGAACTGGTCCCGTTCCCGCTCGATCTGGCCCCTTGGCTAAGGTCTGGGCAGCTGTGCAATCGAAATGATCGCAGCCGCCTCCGCACCGCCGTATGATCTCGCTCGTTTTGGCTCCGAGGTGTTCCGTTCCAGTCCGCGCCAGGCCGACGTGATGATTGTCGCCGGGACAGAGTTGGATCAGACCGAGTTGTGTGCCCATGCGACATCTGCCACACTCCTTTGAGAGTGATATACTTCTCTTCGATCGTTCTGCCACAACATTTGTTACGATTACAGCAGGACCATCATCGTTGCGCTTCACATTCATGAGGTTTCTCGCTTCTCTGGCTTCCTTTACTCTCCGACCACATCCCAGACTGTTTCACCCATAGCCCACCGTTGAGCGGTATTTGGGGTGTGCGTTTTCCGTTTGTCGTGAGACGGAAACCGGAGGACGCCATTGCGCGGGGAGAGCGAGCGTGTGCTTGCGCAGTTGGGGCATTCCACCAGCTTGATGTCACTCTCCAGAAAACGCTTTGGTTCGATCTCTACTCGGCCCGCAAAGGTGCATTTGAGTGTCTTCGCCGTTCTCACCTGATCTCCTACCAGATCGCGGGTTGCCGCACGCTCAATCTGTGTTTTGCTGCCTGTGGGAACATCCAGCTTCGGGGAGACACTCAAATCTGAGGCACCATTCGAGATCGGATCAGAGGAGGGAGTGGTGCCGAGAAGGGAGATCGGGTTTCCAAGCAGTCGCTTGAGTTCTTCCTCACCTTTGGCTTTTGCCAGCTCCACTTTGCGTTCTCCTGTACGAGCTTCCATTTCTATACGAGCCCGCTGGTCCGGTTGCAGTGCATGTCTTTCGAGTGCCTCGATGGTTAAGGTGGTTTCGCCTTGCTTGCACAGTGCATCCACCGTTTCCACCAACCAGTCACCCAATACCCCAATGCACCCCAGGCTCCACTCTCCGAACCAGCGCCAGTGGGAAAGCAGGCCGGCTACATCGACATCGAGCGGCACCTCTTCCAGGAATGTGCGCAAGGCCCTGGCAAATTCCGCGCACTCGCTTTCGTTGTTCAAATGGTAGCGATAAAAGGGCAGATCGCGCATCCGCCGCGCTGCTTGCGCATTCAGATGGCAACAGTCGTACAAATCAAAATTGCCGACTAAGACATGCAGAACATTCGTTTGCTCAGTAAAGGTCTTTAACCAATCGAGTTGGGCCGTGGGCTTATGGGGCGTATCGACATACATCAGATGTTGTGCCTCATCCACGAACACCACTTTGACGCGCAGCAACGAAAGCGCGTATTGGACCGCTTCTCGCATCTCCAGCCATTCTGCGGGATCACGACTCTTTCTCTCCGGGTTGGTAAACAGCGGCAAATTCTTCGCCCGATCACTCACGGCCACATGCCCTTGCAGTTGTTTGAGGACTTTGCGGTAGTAATCCAGACGGGCAGAAGCGCCAACATCTTCCGGGGAAGCTTTGATGACGACCACCGGCACGACCGAGGGGTTCGGTTCTTCTGCTCGCAACTTCTCGGCCACACGCTGCATGACGGTCGATTTCCCTACCCCAGTTGCTCCAAAGACAGCCAAGATCGTGTATCTCCTGTGCCCAGAAATGCGTTGCATCAAGTCCCGATCCATCTCTTCCAGACGAGGATGCTTGACTTTGAAGTCGATGAAGGCGTCCAAGCGGGCTTGAAGCGTTGGCTCTAAAGATGACATTAGCGATACTCCTCATAACGTGAAATCTTGGTCAGGTCCAGTTCAATGCGTGATGGCACAGAGAGCGTTGGCTCTGGCGTTTTCGGTCTCTTCAAGAGGATAGCCTCTCGCTGTGCTTGCTCTTCGAGATCGCGCTGGCGCTGGAGCAAAAGAGCCTCATCGCCCTGCAGTTTTTGCAAGAACTGTGCCAACAGGGGACCATTAATGGTGATCCGTTTCTGGTTGTGCTGGCGTTGCTGTTCTCGCCACTCATCTAAGATGAGGTTCCACTCGCGTTCGGAGCGTCCATGAACGTGTGCGAAAGCGTCAGCGATGCATTCGCTCCACTGCCCGCCGATGTAGGCATACACAAAGCCCATATCGAACGGCTCGTAGCGCACCGGCACTGACTTCCCAGACTGATCAGCCAATCGCATACTCTCATGCCAGTAGTGTAATATCAAATCCTGTGGATCACTGATGTTTTGAGTCGGAAGGAGGCCACCAATGAAAGCAGGTGTGTGAACGAATGACCTCCAGCTGGTTCTGCAGCACGACGCACCGCTGGACTTGGGCCGCTTCCAGGTCGTCAAGGGTGCGGAAGGAGCCATTAGCGACGCCCTCGTTGGAGAGTGGCCACAAGCGCTCACAGGGCTGCAGTTCCGGCGAATAAGGTGGCAAGAAGAGCAGGTGGATGCCCTCGGGCACCACGAGTTCTTTGCTGCTATGCCAGCCCGCTTGATCGAGGACCAACAGCACGCGCTTGGAAGGTCCTGCGCCGACCGCCTGGGCGAAGTGTGAAAGCGCGATGGAGAAGATCTCCGCCGTCACGCTAGGCAGCAGATACCACTCTGTGTGGCCCGAAGTCGGCTGCACAAAACTGTAGACGTAGAGCCATTGGAAGCGCTGTTGGACGGTGACCCGCGGGCGCGAGCCTTTGCGGACCCAGATCCGGCGCAGGATCGGTTTCAGCCCAATCCGGTGTTGATCGGTGGCCCACAGCTCGACGGTGGCCTCCGGGTAGGCCTGTTGTATGGCTTTCACCTGCTCAGGAAGTTTTTTTTGAAGGCCTCTTGGGCGGCAGGATCGGCCTTGGCATGGCGCGGACGCAGCACCCGTTTGCTGTAGCTCAGCCGCTTGAGATACTCCCAGCCGCGCTGAGGATGAACCTTACGCCCGGTGTGGACCTCGATCCAGCGGGCCACTTTCGGTCCTGTCCTCACGCCCCCCAACAGTCCACCGTCGGGAGCCCCCGCATCAAGGTTCTGTTCCAGTTGCTCTTGCTGCTCTGCTGACAAGATGAAAGTCCCACCAGGATTGTCGTGGCGACGATCGCCCAGGCCTGCTGGCCCTTCATTGTTGTACCGATGCGCGATGGTGCGGATCCAACTGGCACAGTAGCCGGTGACCTCGGTGATCTCGCCAGTGGTTTTTCCTTGGGCCAACAGCCAAATGATCTGCCAGTGGCTGCGCTCCACTGGGTCTTTTGCCTTCCGATAGCGGGCCTCGATGTCTTCGCTACTCTGATGGGGTTTTACGGTGATGCGCTTGTTCATCTCTCTAGTACAGCTTAGCGGAAATAACCCAGGAGTCTAAGGGCGAGAAGGCCCTTTGTAGGTCCAATGAAAAGGACCATTGGAAAGACGATTGTAGTAGGCAACGAATGCCAGGATGCTCTGGCGTAATTGTGTGACGGAGACCCAACTGGCGCGAGTTAACAAGCGCCGCACCAGGATACTGAACCAGATCTCAATTTGGTTGAGCCAAGAACTGTGTTTGGGAGTGTAGACGAAGCGAATGCGGTGGGTCAGGTCAGAGAGAAAGGCTGCCCGCGTCTTCATCGAGGCCAGATGACTGCTTTTGCCTGTGATGCCCAGGTCTTCCTGGATGTCACACTGCACAGCCACCAGAAGCACCAAGGACTCCGATTGATGAGTGTTGAGTTGATCGGTGATGAAGATCCAGGCCGCCTCTGGGTCCGTCTGAATGGTCTGGGCGATGTGAGCAGCGAAGTCGGCTTCGGTGCGGGTGGGTCCAAGGCTGGGCATGACCACTCGCCCCGTGGCCACCTCCAGATTGGCAATCAGGCTCAGAGTACCATGCCGCTCGTATTCGAATTCCTGTCGCTCGACGTGACCAGGCAGCATCGGCAAAGATGGGTGGAGTCGTTCGAGGGCCTGGATGCCCGTCATTTCATCGGTGCTCATCACATGCGTACCCGCCGCGGCGAGCGCTGGAGTCGCTTCATAGACCTCACAGACCGTGCAGATCTGCGCGGCGAGATCGGCAGGATCGTCAGCGGGTGGGGTGAGCCAATACCGCTTGCGATGGGGCTGTAAAGCGCTCACCTTTTAAAAAGCGCTCCACCGTGCGGGGAGAAATCTTCGGGACGATGCCGCGTTTGACGGCTTCGTCGGCCAATTCACGCGGTGTCCAGCTCCTCACCGGTCGATCCGCCTCGGCTGGCGCTTCACAGGCGATGGCCATCAGTTGCATATACTGCTCGAAGGTGAAGGTCGCAGGTGCTCCCGGACGCTGCTCATCGGTCAACAGCGCTTCGATGGCCTGGCTCAGCACTTTTGGCTTGCCTGCGGCTTCGATGGCTTGCAAACGCGCTGCGGCGGCTCGCCAGCGATCCCGCCAGCGTCTCACCGTTTCATGATCGACTTGCACCTGCTTGGCAATCTGCGTATTGGGCATCCCGGTGACAGCGAGGAGGATGATCCGACTCCGCTTGACCAGCCGTTGCGCGCTGGTGGTGCGTCTCACGATGTGCTGGAGGATGTCCAGTTGGTGGGGGCTAACATCGAGTGGGGCAGCTTGAGGGTCTGGCATTGCATGATTCTCCTTCGCTTTGCTTTTTCCCTTCTTCTATCACCCCTTCCGCGTTATTTCAGCGCCTCTGTACTAGTGTATCACAGGATTTGATATAAGCCGTTGACCGTAATCCCACGCGAGGGATGAATTTTGACAGTTCCGGTCTCCGTCGAGGGGCGCGTTAACATCAAAAAGTCCTCCGTGTAGGGGATCAAGCGATGAGAGCGACTCCCTGAGAGTGTCATTCCTTGCTCGAAAGCTTCACGAGGGCTTTGGCCGAGAGCAGGATGATCCATCTGGTCATACACCTCATGGACATACTCCGAGAGGCGGGGAGCAAAGCGTTCCAAGGTCCAGACCGCGAGCCTGTTGGGATCGACCTCGCGGGTCATGTGCCTCAGCGTTTTGCGGGCCTGGGTGTTGCCCCGCAGTTGGTTGAGCAGTTGCGTTGTTGCTGTGCCAAAGAGCCGTTCCACGACCGACCCGAAACGCGGTTGTTGTGGGGGACGATCGAGTTGCGTGACCAAACAGCGGGTGAGCAAGGACTGAAAGTAGACACTTCCAAACTCAGGACCCTGATCTACGACGAGTTCCTGGGGGAGTCGCCCGTAGCGTTGAACACACAGCCGAAAGGCCATCATGGCTGAACGGTAGCTTGGGGGATCAAAAGTCACATAGCAGGCCAGCACCCGTCGGCTGTAGGCATCGGTCATGAATGTGGCCCAGGGCCTGGCAAGGGGCTTTCCGGTAATCGATGAGACCAGAACCAGATCCAATTCCGTATGATCCAGATGCGCCCGCTCAAAGGGACGATTCCCGTGTCGCGGGGTGGTCTGATCTAAATAGGCAAAAGGCTGTGATACATAAGCGGCCCGCTGGCCGCGTCGCGTGATAGTCACTTCCTGGGAGGTAAAGCGTGCGCGTTCTCGGTAAAAGGTTCGCTCGCCGATGGGAGCAATCCCCTGCTTTTCACACTCCTCTCGATAGAGTCGATAGACTGCCGCCGCACGTTTGGCCTGTGGGACTGCGTAATGGCTCTTCAAATACTCCTCTAACAGTTGCTTGGAGGCATCTGGGATGCGGGTGTTGCGGTTACCGCGCTCTGCCACCCGATCGAGGAGTCCAAGATACCCGCATCCTGACTCGGCTTCGGCACGGCGAAAGGCAGCCATCCAGTTTTGGACGGAGCGTGCTGTCACCGTGATCGCTTCTCCACGGGTGTACGCCAGGATTTCGCGCCAGCGTCGATTCGCGGCCTCCAGTGCTTTTGGTCCGGCATGAGACAAGATTTCCCGTGTGGAATTGCGCAGGGGTGAGGGAGTTTCCAGCCGCTCTGGCTTGATCACGCCCTCGTTCACGAGACGTTGGAACATTTCCAACGTGAGGGTGAAAACGGCCCCGCTTTCTGGCCGGAGCACCACCCTTGTCGCTTCTACCTCAGCTTCCCAGAGTCGCCCGTCCCACAACAGGCGCGAGGCGAGCGGGATGGCTCCGCGACTCGCTTGGTGCTCTCCACTGGCCTCTGGAACTTCGGCAGCGCTGCCATACAAAAAGACCTGATCCCAACTCGTGAGGACAGTGGCGCAGAGATCGGTAAAGAGACATTGCTTGATGAGCAGGGCCCAAATCACATCAACGGGGAGGCCGGGATGAGCGTCCAGGAGCGACTTCACACTTACCCCAGGATAAGCTTGCAGGCTCTCAAGAACGAGTTTCTCCTGCTCCTCTTCAATCGAGAAAGGGTGGGTCCAAAAATCCTGGAGGAACTTCAAATTCTGGATGTAGAACGGATGATATTCGGCAGAGGTACGCACGCGGTAGGAGAGGCCAAGCAACTGCGCCGCTTGCTCGCCTGGAGGACACTGCCACCCGCCTGATGCATTACGCTGATAGCGGTGAGGCTGACTGATGGTGAGTTTGTCGAGCGAGGAGGCTTGTTTCCATTCTTCAAATCCGGCTCCATTTTGCCGCAACACCAGGAAATCTGGGGTGTGCCACGGCGAAGTCTTGCGCCCGGAACGTGCTTGGTAGTGAAGCTGGATGCGAGTGGGTTGGTCATACATTTCCAACACATCAGAATCACGCTCCATCGTGTAGATGCCCCACAACTCCACATGCTGGCTTTCAAACTGGATGGAGCAACCCATTGTACAGTAGACGCCTTTGTGTATATGCGATGCTCAACACACATCGCAAGCTCATTTCCCTACCCACTACCAGTGCATAGAGACGCTCGCCGCGCAGGGCGGCGAGCGTCTCTATGCACTGGTAGTGGGTAGGCGATGGCAATTGTAGGCGGGTTGTATGGCGTCTTCCTGGCTAATGGTTAAAATTTCACGCTGGGATAGCGTCCGCTCACATTGGAGGCACGGCTATGCACCCTCCGCTCCGGCTCAGATTTGCGAATGCGTTGAATGTAGGCTTCGGTTCGAGGTTCAATTTTGTTGTGCTGGCACCAAGCGCGAAATTCCTCATCTGTGAGCCGAGCCATCGCGTCTTTTCCTCTCTTTTTCTGGAAGAAGCAGGTTGAAACCTCGCGCAAGATCACCGCAGTCGGGCGTCTTTGGCAACTATACCAGAGATTGCTGAAAGAGACAAGATTCCACCCCATATCTTTTCGTTTTTGTCAAATATCACTTCGCTACTCTGCCTAAATGACATCAAGGGAGGAAAATGATTGTTCGCAAAAGATGGGAAAAGATGCAGAGAAAATTTATGTGTCGGAGGTTGCTTGTTTTACATCTTAAATAAAGAAGTGCAGCGAAAAGTTAGTGTCGAGATGCGGAAAATTAATTCTACAAACAACATCTACAGCAGCTTTGACCAGGCTTACAGTACGTTGGCGCGTTGCCTGGTAATGCTGCTCTAACCAGGGACGCGCTCGCTCATGAGTGGTATTCGACATCGAGTGTTGGTTCATAATTCTCATCTTTTCGGTATTGCTCCATCAGGGTCATTTCTTCCAGTTCCGCATTGCAGCGCTGGATCAGGGCTTGCATCTTCTATTATGTGGGATAAACTGAGGAAAGTCAACCCGCCCGCAAAACAACCTCGGCCATTGGGCGTGGCACCAAACGGCTACAACGCGGCCCTTGACCTCAGCCATACAGCCCTGCGGGCCGAAAGCGAGGGTGAAAGGTATACTGGTGTGCTGCACCGTCCGACCCTCGCTTTCGCTCTTCGAGTGTAATGGCTGAGGTCAAGGGAAGCTGCGCCCGCGTTGCTTCACGCCGTCTGGTGCCAGAACACCTTGGTCGCAGTCCCACATCCGCCTCCGGCGGGCCTCTGCTCAGGCTCCTGGTGCCAGGTGTGCGAGCCGCCACCCCTTGCGATGCGATATGCACTCAACATCCTCGTCAAAAACTAGAGAGCTTTCTTCTACGCTTCAATATCGGTTATTACCTCAGTGCGTTCTTGCATGAGCGCCTGCATAGCAGCACTCCGTAAATCAGCCTTTCCCTGTTTCTTCGCGATCTGTGCCTCGCACTCTCATCCTTGTCTGGCAAAGCATGTGGCGAAACTGGCCCTGAGGAACATTGGAGCGGGAACAGGTTCAAACGCACGGCAACCACAAAATGACTGAGAAGGGATAGGTAGCACATGTAGAGTCTCTTTTAGGCGCTCCGCTTCATCGACAGATCATCTCCTCTTGTTATCTGTCATGCCTCTGGTGGTCCTAGGTGAATGCGTGTGCGCACTTGCTCTAGCGAATTGCTCCCATCGAAGCACTCTTGCCACCAGGTCACTCCTGCCTCAGCAAACGGCCTCACCGTTGCCACGTCCTTCTCTTTGTCAGTCCCTGTCGTATGGCCTGCCGCAATCACATCGAAAGGAGCTTCATTGCTGCGATGCGCCTTCAGATACGCTGTGATCTCACGAAAGTCCTGGGGAGCCAGTTCATAATCACGTCCCATCGGACTGATGCCATCCCACTGTGCAGCACGACGAAACGGCTTTTTGTTGGGCCAGACTCCTGCAAGCCAAATCGGAATGCGAGGGTGTTGCACTGGCGTGGGAAGAAAGCGCGCATCTGCAAGCTGGTAGTGTTTTCCCTCGTAGCTAAACGTCTCACCACGCCACAGCCTGGTCAGCACCTCCAGCCCTTCATCCAACAGTTCCCCATGGAGTTTGTCATCGGTCGCTTCCCCGAAGCAACTGAACTCTCTGCCCTGGTCGCTGCCGATGCCAACTCCTAGGATCAAGCGCCCATTGGAAAGATGATCGAGAGTAACAGTTTCTCGCGCCACTTTCCAGGGACGGCGACGTGGCAAGGGCGTGACAATCGGCCCGATCTTGATGCGTTTGGTGCTCATCGCCATCGCAGCCAATGCGACCCAGGGATCTGCAATGGGAGCAGGCCACTCGGGACCAGCTCCAATATGATCCCAGATGAAGAACCCATCCCATCCAGCTTCCTCGGCTTCCTGGGCCAACTCGGCCAGTAGGCGAACATCACTGTAGAGAGCAAAGTTGGGAGTATTAATGGCAAAATGCATGGTTGCTTCTCCTCTCCTTTCCTGTTGAGCACGTAGCGTAGACTCCACCGTTCTAGACACCTCCTGTCATATTTTCAGCTTCCCCTCTTCCCAGCACGCTCCGGGTCTCCTTTCCCTCCAGCTGTCTAGACAGTATCCATGTAACCATGAGGGCACAGCTCGCACCGAGTAAAAAGTGGAAAGCTACGATAGAGCTGGTAGAACGCTTGCCTTCCTTTTGCATCAAGAGCCAGTGTAACCACCATACCATCATGATCGGTCCATTCCCCTCGTTTGGCTGGCAACAGGCTGATGTCCACATGGGTCAGCACGGTCGTTTCAGCCATGCCATGGAGCCGAGCAAAGGCCAGCAGTGAGACGAGATTCCTGGGAAGTGGACCGGTCGTACGCTCTGCTCTGCGGGATGGACGATTTGCCCTCGGTGCTTCAGGTCTGTTGAGTACCTGTTGAACCTGCTGTTCCAGCTCTTGGACGCGGCGTTCTAACACCTCAATGCGTCTCTCGATGGCTGCTGGCTGGACATGTCCAAGTGGTTGTCTAGGCAGAAATGGCTCCAGATCGCTCACTGCGATCTCAGAACGGTTCAATTGCGGAAAACGAGCAGAAAGTTTGTGGGCGTGAATCCAGCGCCGGATCGTCTTGTCGCTCACCTGACAGCGACGAGCCGCTTCCATGATATTGACATATTCCATCGTCCACCTCTTGCTTTCTCCTTCATACGCCTTCCATGCTCTCGTGTGGATGCTTGTATCTAGACAGTATCCAAGCAAAGAGCACAAGACAGACGTGTGTTGTTCCTGACCGTTGGTGAATTAGCCGTTTCTGGGAGATGGTTTCCTCTCCCGCTCCTCAATCTTTGCTGCCAGATCAGCAATACGTTTCTTGAGGGACTTCATTGCAACGCTGCGTAGATCAAATTTCCCTGCTTTTTCCGCCCACTCGGCAGTCAACGCCTCCAGATCTTTCTTCAGTTTCTCAAGTTCAGGATCGCTGCTTCGAGGCGGAACATTCTTGTTCAGATGGTAGGCCGGGCTAGGAACCTCCGGCGCGGGAAGACGTCGGGTAATTTCCTCCCCCAGTCCTTCCTGGTTGAGGTTTTCTTCAATCAATGATGGGGTGGGAATATGGACCTCAATGATCAATGCCCCTGGACGGCGCTCGATGACTTCAGCTTGCTCGGCATCTACAAACATTTCGCACTTTCTGCATTGCATCTGGTGGATACAGGTACTGTAGTCGGGACTCGCACAGAGGTGAGGTCGGCCATCATCTCCATAGCCCAGGTAGTAGAACACAACTGGTTCGCCTGTTCCCCGTTTGATAGCCTCTGTGTCCAGGATCGCCGTCACCACCCGATTCAGCGGATTGTGCTTGCGAACAGCTCGTGCAAACTGGTACTTGTCTTCACGCAGATACCAGGGGAGCGATTTGAGGTCCGTGTGTCCCAGCAGTCTCGCAATGTGTGTGAGTGAGAGTCCATTACTTCGTAGCCAGGTTGCTAACGTTGCTCTGGCACGATGAGAAGTGATCTTGCCCACAGCATCGCGCAACGGAACGCCATCCTCATCGACTAACCCGGCAACTTTACACAGCAACGGGATGATGGATTCATTCAGAAATTTCTCCCCCATGAGCCGATTGCGCGTCATGAACAGATAGTCGGTAGGTTTGTGCTCCTTGCGATCGATCCGTGGCTCTTGCAACTTCGGGCGGAGTTGTTCCCATACCTCAATA
>Ga0209648_10001782_pt1 | contig 17491 bp, 15 predicted proteins | sample GraSoi2013_115cm_FD_185830 | JGI IMG/M metagenome (GOLD analysis project Ga0209648, IMG submission 185830) | Grasslands soil microbial communities from the Angelo Coastal Reserve, California, USA - Sample 9_17_2013_115cm (SPAdes) (version 2) | ecosystem: Environmental > Terrestrial > Soil >...
CCATAGCGTCGCCAGAGCGCGGACGCGGCTACCGCCAACGCCAGGCAGATCGCGGGCTCCGCCTGCTGCACGTAGTGCGGAAACCCGCGCCCGCTCACCATGGAAGAGGCGACATCCCATCCGAGCCACCAGGCGATCGCCGCCCCGGCCAGACGTCCTCGCACTACGAATGCCGCGGCTACGCCGGCTCCCGCGCCCACAGGAACTAGAACTCGAGCCGCCGTCAAGATGGCTCCCGGGATGCCGGCGAATCCCTGGCTGCCGTAGGCCGCCACGTAGCCGGCGTCGGATCGGGTGAGCACAGCGATCCCAGGACCGAGGGCACCCTGTTCTAAGAGCCCGAGCGTGGCGGCGAGGACGACGATCGACCAGCCGGCCAGCACCGCGACTGAATTTGTTATTGCGCGTCGGCCTCGCGATTCCGCCACGATTGCCGCCACTCCCATCACCACAAGCAGGTCGGCCGCGAAGACCCCTTTGAACAGCAGCGCCAGGCCGCTCAGGGCCCCGGCGGCGAGCAACCAGCGGGGCCTCGAGCAACGCAGCACGATGGCGATCGCCGCCGCCACCAAGGCGGCGCCGAAGACCTCTGCGTTGAACAGGTCGCCATCGAGGTTTGGCAGCGACGCCACGACCACAAACGACAGGGCCGCGATCATCCCCACCCCGGTGCCGCCAACTCTGGTCCCGATGCCCGCAACGCAAACCGCAGCCACGGCGGTAACCACCGATGTCGCCAAGGGCATTGCAATCGCGACCGGCAGGTGGGCCGTCAGGAAGGCGCTGAGCCAGTAGATGCCTGGCGGCTTGTTGTCCCAGACGTCGACGTAAAGGCGAGCTCCGTGGTTCAGGGCCCACCCGATGTCCGAATAGGCGCCGGCGTCCGAGTACCAGGTTGGTTCGAAGAAGGACGGGATCCGCAGCAGCACGAACGCGGTGGAGATGAGGATGAACCACCGCTGCCCGGCCGTCACGCGCCAGAGCGACGGCGCGCGCCATCGCGCGGCGTCGCGGGTCGCCGAGTAGCGACCCTGGATTGTGGCCATCGGGCCTATCCGGCCGAGCTGGGATGGAGGTTCGCCACAACCACCAATGTGAAGTCTTCTCTCATGTCTCGTGGTGCCAGAGACTGAGCTCGCCCCGCCGATCCACCAGGACATATCCGCGACTGGGAAGTCCAGAAACGAACTCGGTCGTCTCTGCCGACTCGTCGACGGCCAGCCACTCGGCGGCGGCTGACGGAAGGACTCCGATGCTGTCTCGCTCCGCGAGCAGCGTTGCGAACCCGCTGCTCGCGGCCACCGCGGCGTCCGGGGGTACCTCGCTCGCGAGGGCCTGAGCGGCGGCCCCGTGGTTCCACGATCCCAGCGCAGGCGTGTGGCCCGCCACGACTAGCGCCACAAGTATTCCAGCGAGGAGCCACGTGCCGGGCGAAGCTTTGAATCGAGGCGCGATGCGGGCCCAGCCAAGAAGCGCTGCGATAAAAAGCAGGGGGCCTGGCTGCAGCCCGTACTGGTCGAGGAGCGTCGCCTGCGCCGGGTGTGACGAGAGCAGCTCGAGCGCAAGGGCGGGGAGTGCGGCCGCGGCCGCGAGTGGCCTCGCCAGTGGAAGAAACGCAAGTCCTCCGAGCAGCGTGGCCACCGCGATCATTGAGCCCGGGCTGAAAACGTGCAAGAGCACGAGCTGCGGGTGGGTGAGCAACCCGAGCACGAGACCGGGCACCGATGAGCCGAGGTAGGCGTAGCGGGTGATCAGGTCTCCGGGCTGCCCGCCACGAATCGCAGGCATCACCACGACAGTGACGACAAGCCCATAGACCGCGGACGTCGCCATCAGCACCAGGCCCGCGCGGCGATGCATCACCGCCCACGCGAGAAAGCCAAGTCCCAGCGAGACGAGGGCGCCGTCCTCCTTGCAGAGCATCGGCGCCACCCCGCCAAGCAGCAGGACGCCATCACCCGCGTGACTCGCTCGCGCGGCGCCAAGGACCGCCAGAAACACGAACGGTACCGCGAGCGCTTCGGTGTGGAAGTCGTATCCGACGGCGCGCAGGACGAAGAGCTGCGCGATATACGAGACGCACGCCACCATCGACGAGCGATGGTCCAGCCACGTGCGCGCCAGCAGGTATAGCGGCACGACCGCGCCACCGAGCGCGAGCGATTGAGCGCCCAGGAGCCAGAGGGGAGAGGGATGAATCATGTACAGCGGCACCAGCACGGCGAGCGCAGGGGAGAAGTGCTGGCCGAAGAACGGATAGGGCGCGAAGCTGGTCACGAATCCGTGGCCGCGGGATGCGTTCCAGACCACCTGGTCGAAGTAAGCGAGATCCAGCGCTGAGCTCTGCAGCGTCGCCCAACGAGCGAAGGCGTAGCCGGCAAACGCGATGACAGCTGCTCCAGACAGCGCGAGCGCCGGCAGCGGAATCGGGATCGCCTGGCCCCGGTCTCGAACGGCGACGCGTGCGATCGCGCTCAGGACGCCACCGTCACCTGGACCATGTGGAGGCCCGTCGATCCGGCCGGGGCAAAGCCTCGTGATGTCTTTAGCTGCGGATCGCCTTTGCCGTCGCGCGCACGCACCTTCAGCAGTGCCGTGCCGGTGCCGGTAGGCGTCCACTCGGCCTGCCACACGGACCACGTCATCGGCTTGCCGTAGGTGATCCGTGCCGGAGTCCAGGTCGAACCGCCGTCCGTGCTCACCTCGACCTGCGAGATGCCCCGGTCGGCGGCGTAGGCGATGCCCTGCAGCTGGACCGTGGAGCCGGCTCTCACGACCTGCGCCTTCTTCGGCGAATCGATGCGGGACATGGTCTGGACGAAGCGCGGCTGCCAACCCTGCGTCTCGTAATAGCCCGCCTCCGCCTGATCCACGACCTCGATCTGCGTAAGCCACTTCACGCTCACCTCGCCGTAGGCGCTGGGGACGAGCAGACGAAGCGGGTAGCCATGGCGATCAGGCAGCGGCTGGCCATTCATGAGCCAGGCCAGGAACGTCCCGTCCGCCATCGCGGTGTCCAGGGACGCGGTGTGAACGTAACCGTCGACGGCGCGAAACGTGACCCCGCCGGCGCCGGGCATCGGCGCCGCCGCGTCAAGCAGGGTGCGCAGGGACACGCCGTGCCATGCCGCGTTGCTGATGAGGCCCCTGCCGACGCCGTTGCTGATGCATTCCAGGGTCGTCTCCTGGGTTGTGCAGTTCGGCAGGCGGGTGAGGTCGGACAGCTGGTAGGTCTTGGGGTGGGCGACTCTTCCAGCCACCTCGAGGCGCCAGGCGGGCTGGTAGACGGCCGGATCGATGAGGTTCTTGGTGACCGTGTAGAAGCCGCTGTTCGGGGTCAGCGGCTGAACCGGTCCGTCGTATGTCATCCCGTCGTAGCCGAGGGCGCTGTTCTTGTAGAGGAACGTGGCCATCCCGGCGGTCCCGATCGCGAAGACGCCCGCGACCGCGCCCAGCATCAGCCGGCGCCTCGACTCGTCGATCTCGGCGCCCGCGGCCGGCTGGGGATCCGTCCAGCGGAGCACGACATTCAGGGCGGCCCCGTAAACACCGAACTGCAGAAGGAACCCGAGGGCGGTGACCGCGGCGGCCGGTGCCGGTCCGAGACCGAGGTAGCTGGCCGGGAGCACCGGCCAGAGAGCAGCCATGCCGCCCACCCAGCCGATCGCGACCGCGACCAGCAGGGTACCCGTGGGGTGACGGGCGAGAGTTCGCTGCCGGAGGAGCACGGCATAGATGCCGCCAAGCAGGACACCGGCCGCCACCGTCCCGAAGAACCCACCGATCAGGGCCTGCTCCTTGGCCGCCTGTGCTCCGCCCATGAGGCTCAGGAGCTGAAGGAACTGAAAGACCGGAACATGGGGAAGGACGCGATCCGCCACGAGCTCGGATGGCAAAGACACGCCGGCGAAGCGGAGGAGGGCCTGAGCGAAGGCGAAAGCGAGGCCTGCCACCAGGCCCGCGATCGCGCCGCGACGGATGCTGATCACGCGCCTTGGTTTACAGAGCGAGCGTTACTGCTTTGTGACAGCCTCGGACTATGCGGATGCGGGCAGACGCACCCAGAAACGCGTGATTCCGCTGTAGGACTCTGCGCCCACCTGGCCGCCGACGGCCTCGACCAGCTGCTTGACGATCGCAAGCCCGATGCCGGCCCCGCCACGCGCGGAGTCGCGGGACTTCTCGACGCGGTAGAAGCGCTCGAAAACGTGGCCGAGGTCGCCGGCGGGAATTCCCGGGCCGGTGTTGGCCACAGAGAGCAGGACCGAGTCGCGCTGTTGCTCGGCGCGCACCCACACGGTGCCGGACGCAGGGGTGTACCGGGCCGCGTTCTGCAACAAATTCGCCACCACCTGCGACAGGGAGTCGGGGTCGGCGCGCGCAGGCAGCCGACCGGGCAGCTCCACGTTGACCTTGATCGAAGCGCCCTCGAATCGCGGACGGTTCAGCTCGAGAAGCGCTTTGATTATGGCCACGAGGTCGAGCTCCTCGGGGCGGCGCTCGGGATCCACACCCTCGGCCAGCGCGTCGAGCGAGCGGGACAGCCGGTTGAGCCGGGCCACCTCGCCCTGGAGCGCGGCGAAGATCTCAGGTCCCGGCTCGACTACGCCTTCGCGCAAACCCTCCATGTACCCGTGAAGGTTGGTGAGCGGCGTCCGCAGCTCGTGCGCGAAGTTCAGGATCAGCTCGCGGCGCTGGCGCTCCTGGTCCTCGAGGCTCGCGGCCATCTGGTTGAAGGAATCCGCGACCGACGCGAGCTCCGGCGCGCGCGGTCTCTGTACCCGGGCGTCGTAACCTCCCTCGGCGACGCGTCGCGCGGCGCTCGCGAGCTCGTCGAGCGGCCGCTCGATCATCCTGCCGAGCACGATCGCGAGGATCAACGAACCCACCACTGCGAGCAAAGATGCGGCCAGCACGACGCGCGTGATCGATTCGTTGAACATCGCCTGCGAGACCGCGGCGGTCGCTCCATGCTCGAGCATCAGGCGGTCGAAAGTCGACGAACCCACCACGAGCACTCCAGCGGCGATCGTCGCCACTGTCAGCGCGGACACGAGCATGGCGCTGACGGCGACTCGAGCCGAGACAGACCGGAGTCTCACGCCTCGGCCATCCTGTAACCGATGCCGCGAACGGTCAGGACGTGACCCTGGCCGCGCGCGTCGTCGCCGAGCTTCGAGCGCAGGCGCCGCACGTACACGTCGATGCTCCGGTCCCGGATTTCATGGTTGAGGTTCGATCTCACGACCGCGTCGATGAGCACTTCCCGCGTCAACACCCGGCCGCGTGCCTGAACCAGCGCAAGCAGGAGGTCGAACTCGGAGGTGGTCAGTTCGAGTGCCTGGTCCCGCATCCTGGCCATGCGCCTGGATGGATCGACAACGACGTCTCCGTAGCGCACCACCGTGGCCGGCGAGGTGCGCGCCCTCCGGAGCACCGCGCGCACCCTCGCGACCAGCTCCGAGGGTGCGAACGGCTTCGCGAGGTAATCGTCAGCGCCCGACTCGAGGCCCGCAACTCGCTGCGTGGTCGAACCCAGCGCTGTGAGCATGATGATCGAGACCTCGGTCTCGTCGCGTGCGGCTCGCGCGACCGCGCGCCCGTCGAGCTCGGGCAGCATGAGGTCGAGCACGACGAGCGCAGGCGAGAGCTTGCGAATCAGCTTGAGCGCGGTCAGCCCATCGCGCGCGATCGCCACGCGGTAACCGGCTCGCACCAGGTACTTTTCGACAAGCTGGGCGATCAGGAGATCGTCATCGACCACGAGCACGAGCTCGGAGGCAGGTGCGCTCATTGGATTGACAATGCCATTGAACGGCTGCCCACCGCGAATTCGAACGGCCCGCCATCGAGATACCCCACCCAGCTGCGCAGTACGTGGACTGGCGAGGTGCGGGCTCCGCGTGCGGGAGCATCCTCATCCAGGGACAGCACGACAGCGCCATCGCGGCCGCAAGGCCAGTGGTGCGCAAAGGCCGCTGCCGTGGAGCGAGGCTCCGCTCCAGTCACTCGAACGTCCGGGAATAGCCACGAGCCCGGCGCGGCTTCCGGCGCCGCCACGAAACGGTCGTAGACGATGTCGAGAGCGTCGCCCATGGCTCCCTCGCCGGCGAACTCGACCGTCAGGCAAAGCTGGCGCGAGCGCCAGATCGCGCCCCGGTAGGCCACAGCTCCCTGAACCCGTGTCAGCCGCATGGTTGTTCCGAGATCGGCCATGGCGGCGGCAAACGCTCCCAGGTTCAGATGTGACTCGGGCCCGTCGATATACATGCGGTAGGTCAAGGTGGGAACTCGAGCGCCGATGTACCCCGTGTCCTCTTCGACGGTGTAGCCGGTCACCCGCCCCGACAACACCAGGCGATCGAGCTCTGAGGCGATCATGACGCCACCTGTTGCACCAGGCCGCGGCTCCGCAGGTCCATGAGGGATTCGCCGAAGAGCTCCGCGACGGTTCCCTGCTCCCGCAGCCACTCGACGTAGCGCGCCAGCCCCTCGTCCAGTGCGACGGTCGGTTGGAATCCGGCAGATGCCATGAGGCTGATGTCGGGCGTCAGGGCCCGCATCTCGCCTGGGCGGAAGGCCCCGGGGACCTGCGGCTCGATCCGCTTCTCGAGCAGATCCGCAAGGCTTTCAGCGAGACGTCTCACCGAGGTTGGATTCCCTGTGCCGACATTCACCGCCAGCCCGTCAAGCCGGTCCGACTGGGCAGCCAGCAGGCAGGCGCGGGCGATGTCACCGACGTAACACAGGTCGCGCGTCTGCTCGCCGTCCTCATAGAGGACGGGGGCGAGCCCGTTCATCAGGCGGGTGCAGAAGACCGCGATCACGCCCGTGTACGGGTTGAACACCGATTGTCGCGGGCCGTAGGTGCACGCGAACCTCAAAGCAACAGCAGGTATGCCGGCCTGCCGCGACCAGCTGAGCGTCAGCCGCTCCTGGTCGGCCTTCGTGATGGCGTAAACGGTTTCGCCACCGGTGGGGGCGGACTCTGGCGTGGGCACCGAGTCGGTGGGTCCGCTACACGCAGGGCACGGAACGTCGAATCGGCCGGCCGCCATCGCTGCCTCCGTCCGGCGCTTGGGATAGAGCACTCCGTGCGTCGGGCATTTGACGGCGCCCTCTACATAGACGGCCTGGGAGGATGCGACCACCAGCTTGCGAACCGCCGGGTTGCGATCGCGGATTGCCTCCAGCAGGCGCGCCGTGCCCAGGCTGTTGACTTCGACGAACTTCGCGATCCCCGGCATATACCCGCCGTAGGCGGCTAGGTGAAACACCGTATGCACGCCCTCCAGCGATGTGTGCAGCGTGGCCGGGTCGCGGACGTCGCCCAGGACGAAATCGGCGACGCCGTTCACCCAACTCGGCTTACCCCGACCGTGAGTCCGCGGCTCGAGGTTGTCCAGGATTCGTACAGACCACCCGTCGGCCAGCAACTGGTCGACCAGGTGCGAACCGATCAGGCCGGCTCCGCCCGTAACCAGGGCGCGCCGCCTAGGCAACCCGGACTCCGGATCCGCGGATGAGGTTCAACGCTAGCGCCGACCAGCGCAGGTCCTGTCGCCGGCCGATCTCTTGCTCCAGCAAGTCCAGGTCTTGCTCGATGTCGACATCGAACTCGGGCTCGAGGAGATGGACGGAGAGGCGTTGTTCCACAGCCTGGGCCATCATGTCGGCGAGCGTCGAGGCTTTGCTCATCGTCGCGCCCGCGAAGATGTCGTGGAATCTCTGCATGCCGACGAGGTAATAGCCCCCGTCGATCGTTGGGCCGAACACAACGTCGTTCGACTCGAGTGCGGCGAACGCCTCCTCGACTCTTGCGCGTCGCAGCTGCGGAGAATCGGTGGCCACGAGGATGACCCGTCTCTCACCCCCGCTGTCGCAATCGCGAAACAGGTTTGCCTGGCGCGCCGACCAGCCTCGTCCACGCTGGACGCGCACCGCATCGGCTCTCGACGCGAGCGGCCTGAGGAGCGGCCATGAGTCGGGAGTGACGTACCAGGCGATCTCGTAAGGGACGCTGGTGAAACGAGCGACCAGGTCGCGCAAGAAGCCTTCATAAAGGGTGGCGGCTTCCCGCATTCCGATCGCTGCGCCCAGGCGCGTCTTCACCTGGCCGGCGACCGGGGCCCTGGCCGCAAAGTACAGGCGCTTCATCCGATCTCTCCCGAGCGCCAGCGCGACCACCGCACAGCGGTCCACAAGATTCGGAACCCGGCGCGCACGCTGCCCGAGATCGTTCCGCTCACCTTCGAGACTCCGATGCGGCGCCGGTGCCGCACCGGGACTTCGACGTAGCGGTACCCGGCGCGAAGCGCCTTGACCGTCATCTCGGTCGACCAGCCATAAGTGCGCGCACGTGGTTCGAGGGCGAGCAATCGCTCGACCCGAATGGCGCGCATCGGTCCCAGGTCGGTGACCACGGCGCCGCAGCTCCAGCCGATCAGCGACGTCGCGAGGCGGTTGCCGAAACGCTGCAGGGAGGTCATCGAACCGGGTTCGCGGTCGCGCCGCGCGCCCACGGCCAGGTCCGCCGAGCCGGCCCTGACCGGTGAGACCACGCGGTCGAGATCTTCAGGATGGTCCGCTCCGTCCCCATCCAGGAACACGGCGATGCCATCGCCCGCGGCCAGCACGCCGGCCAGGCATGCGCGGCCGTATCCGCGGCGCGCTTCGCTGACGACCTCGGCGCCTGCCGTCCGTGCCACCTCGACGGTCCTATCGCGCGATCCGTTGTCGACCACGATGATTCGATCTCGCGCATCGAGGTTGCGACGCAAGGCCGTGACGAGCTGTCCGATGGCGGCCTCCTCATCCAGGCAAGGGATGATGACCCGGAGGGGCCCGGCGTCGATGGGCTGCACACCCTTATAGGTAGCGGTCGATTGTTACTGGTCGGTGACTGCGGGAGTCAGCCTCCCATGAACGCGTTTCGCATTGCCCGGCCGCAGGAGCACGACCGCTCCTCCGGCAGCCGTTCGATGAGCGTCAGGATGAGGCGGCGCACCCGCTCGTTGTTCGAGCTCATCACCGCCAGGACGTCGGTGACGTTGACTGGCGCGATCGCCGGGTCGGCCTCGGTTCCCGCATCGTAGTCCGTGACCAGCGCCAGGTTGACGTAACACATCTCGAGCTCGCGGGCGAGGATCGCCTCTGGGTACTGGGTCATGTTGATGACGTGCCATCCCTGCTTTCCGTACCAGCGGCTTTCGGCGCGCGACGCAAACCGTGGGCCCTGGATCACGACCACGGTTCCGCCGTCGTGCATCGCAACGCCCTGTGCGCGGCCGATCTCGACCGCCAGCGACCGAAGCTGCGGGCAGTACGGATCCGCGGCCGAGACATGGGCGACCCTGGGCCCTTCCATGTGATAACTGTCGGGCCGGCCCCATGTCCGATCGACGAACTGGTCGCACACGACGAAGTCGCCAGGCTTCACGTTCGCCTGCAGGCTGCCCGCGGCGTTCGGCCCGATGACGCGCTCGACGCCCAGCTCCTTGAAAGCCCAGAGGTTGGCTCGATAGTTGATCGCGGCCGGCGGGATGGTGTGCTTCGAACCATGGCGGGGCAGGAAGGCGACGCGGCGGCCGGCGACCGTGCCGATCGCCACGCGGTCGCTGGGCTCACCGTAAGGGGTGCTGAACTCGACTAGCTCGACATCGTCCAGGAGCTTGTACAGCCCCGACCCGCCGAAGACTCCCACTGTGGCCGAATTCGTCACGTGACCTAGTTTCTCCCAAACGACGGAAGCTTCATGCCGGTGTGGTGGTTGTCCTCTGCATGAGGCAGACCCAGAAGACCATCACCCGTGTTCCACCGGCCGGCGAGCGCGCCCGATTGAAGGATGGAGTTCACATCGAGCTGAGCCCGCGACGCGTCAGGGCCTATTTCGACAACCAGCTGCTGGTCGACAGCGAGAAGGTTTTGCTCGTGTTCGAGACCAGGCGCCCGCCGGTGTACTGGTTCCCGATCGAAGACGTGCGCATGGAGCTGCTCGAGCCCAAGGAAGCGGCCTCTGGGACGCGGCGATGGCGCTCCAGGACCGGCGGTCGTGTCGAAGAGAACCTTGCCTGGGATTACCCCGAGCCCGCCGGCGACCTGGCGCCGCTCGCCGGCCACATCGCCTTCTACTGGAACGCGGTCGACCGCTGGTTCGAGGAGGACGAGGAGATCTACGTTCATCCACGCGATCCCTACACCCGGGTGGACACGGTCCACAGCTCGCGCCATGTGCGGGTCGAGGTCGACGGGCAGGTTGTCGCGGATACGCTGCGGCCAATCCTGCTGTACGAGACTGGCCTGCCCACGCGCTACTACATCCCAAAGCTGGACGTGCGCATGGAACTTCTGGAAGCGACCCACACGGTGACGCACTGCCCGTACAAGGGCGACGCAAGCTACTGGTCGCTGCAGCTCGGCGACAAGACCTACAAGGATTTCGTGTGGGCCTATCAGCGGCCTATCCCCGAGATTCCGAAGATCGAGAACCTGCTCTGCTTCTACAACGAGAAGGTGGACCTGTTCGTCGACGGGATCAAACAAGAGCGCCCGGTTTCACCGTTCTCGTAAGTCCCGCGACGCCGCCAACTGAGCCCGACCGGCGGTACGCATCGCCTCAGCTCAACCATGCGTGCCCGAATGGCGAGTCTTAGCGTCCCGGGATAGGGCCGGTGCGTGGTGTGGCACAGGACTTTCTCACCACCAGCGATGTCGAAAGCTCGACGTGATTTGACTCGAGCTGGTCGCCGGCGATGAGACGGAGCAGCATGTTGACAGCCGTCTTGCCGATTTCGACCAGAGGCTGGTGGATGGTCGTCAGCGGAGGCGACATCTGGGCCGTGTAGGTGACGTCGTCGAAGCCGATCACGCTCATGTCATCAGGGACGCGAATCCCGCGCTCGTAGAGAACCTGGTACACGCCCGCCGCCTGCGCGTCGTTGCCGGCAAAGATCGCCGTCGGCGGATCTGGTTGATCGAGCAGATGACGCGTCTGCTGGACGCCGTCGCCGAGTAGGTATGTGCCTTCGCAGATCAGCGCCGGATCGACCGGGATGCCCGCTCGCTCGAGCGCCTCGCGGTACCCGGCCAATCGCGCACGGGACGTGGTCAGGTGAAGAGGGAAGGTGATGATTCCGATCCGTCGATGCCCCAGCGATACCAGGTATTCGGTGGCCGCGTAGCCTCCCAGCCAGATGGTCGATCCGATGGTGGGGAAAGCCGTGGTCGGTTCGTTGCGATCGCCGATCGCGACAAAGGGAATTCCCTGCGCCATCAAGGTATCGGCCAGGCCGATCTGCTCAAACGGGAGCAGGAGCAGCACGCCGTCCGTGGACTGATCGAGCAAGCGCCGCAGCCACAAACGTTGACTGGCCTCTTTTTCATTGGTCGAGAAGACGACGAGGCGGTAGCCGCTTTCCTCGAGAGCGTCCTGTATGCCGTGCATGATGCCGACGTCGTAGCCGCCCTCCAGGCGCATGATCACCAGGTCGATCAGGTAGCTCTGTCTTTTCCGCAGGTTGCGGGCCGCGTGGTTCTGGACATAGTCGAATCGCTCGATCACCTGCCGGATGCGAACCCGAGTCGAAGCGCCCACGCCGGGGAGCTCGTTGAGCACTTTGGAGACCGTGGTCGTCGAAACTCCCGCCTCCTTGGCGATCTGCGCCATGGTCGAACGTTTAGCCACCTTCTCCCGCAAGTCGCTTCCTTTCCCTTGAATTCAGGTGAACGATAACCTGGGCTGCTGGCACGAATTCTAATTGGAAATCACTGGGTGGTCTTGACAAACCCTCCGGTCTATGTTTTCCTCTGGCGCAGAACAGAGTAAACGTTTCCCCAAAAATTTGTTCGTCCATCGGCGGCTCTTTTTTCAGGAGGTCTCGTTCATGGGTACGGAACTAAACTTTGAGTCCTCTCTCAGCCGGAGGAGCTTTTTGCGACGCTCCGCCCTTTTCATGGGGGTGGGTGCGCTGAGCGTGGAAGCCTTCATTGCCGCGTGTAGCTCAACCGCCACCACAACGGCGGCCGCCACGGCTTCGGTGAACTCGATGCCGCCCACCAGCAACCCTGGCGCGGTGTTCGTCTTCAACCAGCAGGTCAAGGCTTTTGAGCAGGCCTACGCGAATGAAAAGATCGTGGGCAAGAACGACCCGTACGACCCCACGACCTACTTCGCCAGGCTGGCCGCCGGCCAGCAAGAAGACGGCGTCCAGAGCTACTTCACCGAGCCGCCGCTCCTCATGTCCAAGCACGCCGCGGCCGACATCACCAGCCTCGCCAAGGGCTGGCAGTACTACGCCGACTACGTTCCGAGCATTTCCGCCATCGCCACCGATTCGGCCGGGAAGGTGTATGGCATTCCCACCAACGGTTACACGCTGGGCATTTACTACAACCGCAAGATGTTCTCGGCGGCCGGGCTCAACCCCGACAAGCCGCCGACCACATGGGACGATTTCCGCGCCGCTGCCAAAGCGCTGACGACGTCATCGGTGGCCGGGTTCGCCGAAACCAGCACGGGCAACCAGGGCGGCTGGCATTTCACCAACTGGATGTACACGGCCGGCGGCGATATGCAATCCGCGGATGGTGCGAAAGCCACGTTCAACAGCGCGAAGGGCGCAAGCGTGCTGCAGCTGCTCAAGGACATGCGCTTCACCGACAACTCGATGACCAAGGAGCAGCTCTTCACCCAGGCCCAGACGCTTCAGCTGCTGGCCACCAACAAAGTCGCGATGGTCGTGATGGCGCCCGACCAGCTGAACAACCTGCAGTCGCAGTTCGGCGCCGACCTCAAGAATTTCGGGATCGGGCCCATGCCCCAAAACGGCGGCAACGCCTCGCTCGCCGGCGGCAACCTCTGGATCTTCAACCCGAAGTCATCGGCGGACGTGATCAAGGCTGCCTTTGACTACGTCGTTTACACCAACTTCGACCTCAACGTGCACGAGCTGAGCCTCGCCCAGCAGGCGGCGAATGGCCAGGCGGTCGGTGCGCCCACCGCCGTGCTGTTCAAGGGTGATTTCCAGTCGAAGCTCACGGCGCTGAACGTCAAGTACGCCAACGTTCCTCTCGACAACTACCAGACGTTCATCAACACCACGAATGGTCTGCGGCCGGAACCCCGCAGGCAGACGCAGAAGATGTATGCCGCGCTTGACCCCGTCATGCAGGCGGTTCTGACCACCGCGAGCGCCGACCCCCAGAAGCTCCTGGACCAGGCGGCGTCGCAATTCCAGCAGGTACTCGACTCCTCGGGATCCTAACGCGGTTTTCCAATATCTAAAGGAGGACCTCCTATGGCCCTTTCGAGATCCCGCAGGCGAACACCTCTCCTGTCGGCGGCCGTTCTGAGCCCCAGGGCGGCCGCCCTCCTGCTCGCGCCGGCGATTGCCCTTGCGATGTCGTCAACCGGAGTCGCGAGCAGCCCCCTGCCCCCGCGTGTGACCGTCGCCGCGATCGACCCATCGCTCGTCGCGGGGCGCGGCGCCCAGCTCGGCATCGTCGAGCAGGAGGCCGAGAACGCCGCGACGAATGGCACGACCCTCCCGTTCGACACGTCCGCCTACACCTTGTCGGGCGAGGCGTCGGGCCGGCAGGCCGTGAAGCTCGCGCCCGGCCAGTACGTCGCATTCACGCTCTCGCAGCGTGCCAATGCAATGACAGTGCGCTACGCGATCCCGGACGCCCCAAACGGCGGTGGCATCGAGGCCCCGTTGACGGTGAGCGTCGACCACAACGGCCTGGTGAACACACATCCGAAGGCCATCACCCTGACGTCGAAGTACGCGTATCTCTACAACCAGTACCCCTTCACCAACGACCCCAACGCGGGCCTGCTGCACCCGGATTGGTGGATCACGGAGTGCTCGTGCGTCCCCGCCTTTACGACCCCGACGCCGACCGTCACCAAACCTTTCAGGCCCATGCACTTCTACGACGAGCAGCGCGTGCTTCTCCACAATGTGTACCAGGCGGGTGACGTCGTCCGCCTGAGTGTGCCTGCCGACTCGAACGCGACGTGGACCGTCATCGACCTGGTCGACTTCCAGGCGGTGGACGACCCGACCCCCCAGCCGAGCAATTCGGTCTCCGTGACCGATTTCGGCGCTGATGCGAGCGGCATCGGCGACTCGGCGAACGCGTTCGACCTGGCGATCCAGGCCGCCAAGGCCTCAGGCAAGACCGCCTACATCCCGGCCGGCACCTTCCAGGTGAACAGGCACGTCATCGTCGATGACGTGACGGTCGAAGGCGCGGGCAGCTGGTGGTCGATCGTGAAGGGTCACCAGGTCACCCTCAGCTCGCCGGCGCCCGACGGCTCCGTGCACACAGGCGTGGGCTTCTACGGCAAGTACGCGCCCGACGGCGGGAGCCACAACGTGAAGCTGTCGAACTTCGCCATCGAGGGCGACGTGCGCGAGCGAATCGACACCGACCAGGTCAACGGGATCGGTGGCGCGTTGAGCGACTCGACGATCGACGGCCTCTACATCCATCACACGAAAGTCGGGGCGTGGCTTGACGGGCCGATGAACAACCTGACGATTGCGAACACGGTCATCGCGGACCAGATCGCGGACGGCATCAACCTCCACCAGGGAGTGACCAACTCTAGGGTGGTCAACTCGCTCATCCGGAACACGGCCGACGACGGGCTGGCGATGTGGTCGCAGGCTGCCGCCGGCCAGCCTGGAATCGAAGACGCTAACAACCTGTTCGACCACGACACGGTTCAGATCCCGTCGCTCGCGAACGGCATCGCCGTCTACGGCGGCCGCGACAACACCGTTTCGAACAACATCGTCGCCGACCCCGTGCGCGAGGGCAGCGGCCTGCACGCGGGATCGCGCTTCGGTTCAACGCCGTTTGCGGGGTCGCTCAAGTTCACGAACAACACGACCGCGCGAGCCGGTTCGTTCGAGCTCAACTGGAGGATCGGCCTTGGCGCGATCTGGCTCTACGCGCTCGAAGGATCTCTCGGGGCGGACATCGAGGTCACCGGCGACAGCTTCCTCCAGAGCACCTATAACGCGCTGATGATCGTCTCGGACTTCCCGGTCAAGGATCTCTACTCGATCTCGAACGTCCACTTCCAGGACATCCACGTGGACGGAACCGGCACGTCGGTGCTCAGCGCGCGCGCCGCCGGAAGCGCGACGTTCCAGAACGTCGTCGCGCGCCACGTCGGCGCCGTCGGCATCAACAACTGCGGTTCGTTCCACTTCACATCAGCGGGATCGGAGTTCAATGTGACCGACCTCGGCGGCAACACGGGTGGCGGGACCACCGGTCCCTGGCTTGCGCCATGGGAGCTGCCGAACACGATTACCTGCGATGATCGGCCGCCAGTGGTCCCGCCTCCGCCACCCTCCAGCTGGTAATCACATAGATCGCCAACGGGGGAGGGGCTTCGCCCTTCCCCCCGTTCCAACGCGACCCATGTTCTCGAAGGAGATTTCCGTGGAACGATCGTCGCCCTCGCGGGGCGCCAGGCCCTCGCGGAGCGCAAGGTCAGAAGAAAGCGTGTCTCGAGGTGAAGGCCTCGCTCTGGGCCGGGCGCGCCTCTTCATCTCGCGCAACCTCGGCGGCTACTTGTTCCTACTGCCCGCGCTATTCATCTTCGCGCTGTTCGTCTGGTATCCCCTCGTGCTGGGTTTCAAGCTCAGCTTTCAGAGCGTCGACATGATCAATCCGGCCATCTGGGTGGGCTGGGCCAATTACCAGAAGGTCCTGGCTGATCCTCTCTTTGGGGTGGCATGGCACAACACGCTGACCTTCACCGGCTACGCACTCCTGTTCGGCTACCTGGTGCCGCTGGTGCTCGCGCTGCTGATCAACGAGATGCGCCACGGCAAGGCGCTGTTCCGCCTGGCTTTCTACCTGCCCGTGATGCTGCCGCCCATCGTGACGGCCTTCCTTTGGCTCTGGCTCTACAACGCCGACTTCGGCCTGATCAACGCGCTGCTGCAAGCGGTTCACCTGCCCGGGGGGCTCTGGTTGGAGAACCAGAGCACGGCGCTGCCTGCGCTCGTCGTCGTCGCCACATGGGGCGCCGCGGGTTCCACGATGCTGATCTATCTCGCGGCGCTGCAAGGAGTTCCGGCCTCGCTCTACGAGGCGGCTGAAATCGACGGCTCGAACCTGTGGCAGCGGATCTGGCACATCACCCTACCCACGATCCGGCCAATCATGCTGCTCATGCTCGTCCTCCAGATCATCGCCACGATGCAGGTGTTCACCGAGCCGTTCACGATCACAGGCGGCGGTCCGAACAACGCGACCTTGACCGTCCTCATCCTCATCTACAGGTACACGTTCCAGGACGCCGAGTTCGGTGAAGCCAGCGCGCTGGGCGTGATCCTCTTCCTGGTGCTGGCGGTGTTCGCCCTGATCTACATGCGCATGACCAGCCGTCTCATGGAAGCGGACTGAGACATGGCTATGTTCACGTTGAGGCGGCGTCGTCCTCCGAGACTGGAGGAGAGTTTCGAGCGCACCCTCGTTTCCCCGTTGGTGCTCACGCACCCTGGCGCGCGCGCGATCTACTGGTCGGTGTTCGCTTTGCTCCTGCTCTCGACGCTGATCACGTTCGGCCCCCTGTACTGGATGTTCAGCAGCGCGCTCAAGTCGAGCATCGAGATATTCCAGAGCCCGCCGACGATCTGGCCCCTGCATCCGGCATGGAGCAATTACTCGAATGCTTGGAGCGTCCTACAGTACCCCCTCTACTTCGGCAACACGCTGATCCTTGCGGCAGGAGCCGTGATCCTGCAGCTCCTGGTCTCCGCCACCGCGGCGTTCTCATTGTCAAAGCTCCGTCCCGCGGGCAAGAACATCATCCAGTTCGTGTTCTTCTCGACCCTGATGGTGCCGCCGGTGGTTTACCTGATCCCCCAATTCGTCAACATCAGCGACCTCCCGCTGATCCACGTTTCGCTCATCAACAACTGGGCTGGCGTCTGGCTCCCCGAGGCGGCGAGCGCGCTGAACATCCTGATCTTGAAGAGCTTCTTCGACACGATTCCCACGGAGCTGACAGACGCCGCGCGGCTGGATGGGGCGAGTCCCTGGCAGCTCTTCAGCCGCATCATCCTGCCTCTCTCGCGTCCGGCGCTGGCGGTGGTCACGATCTTCACGGTGGTCGCTTCGTGGAAGGATTTCCTCTGGCCACTGCTCGTGCTTTTCAATCCCGAAGTACAGCCGCTGAGCGTGGCCATCTATCACGAGGCCGGAATCAACTCCAACTTCCCTCTGCCGTTCAACTACCTGATGGCCGGCCTCGTCCTCGCCAGCATTCCTCCGATTCTTCTGTTCCTGCTGTTCCAGCGTCAGATCATTCGAGGCATCAACCTGACCGGACTGAGAGGCTAGTGTCCCGCTCCGAAAGTTCGACGGAAATGCCAGGGGCGGCGCTGCGCGGCGCCCGTGGCACCCTGCGGGCTCATCCGCCTAGGCGGCCGAGCTCTGCGTTGCCGGCTGCGCTACTCGCTTA
>Ga0209648_10001783_pt1 | contig 17490 bp, 14 predicted proteins | sample GraSoi2013_115cm_FD_185830 | JGI IMG/M metagenome (GOLD analysis project Ga0209648, IMG submission 185830) | Grasslands soil microbial communities from the Angelo Coastal Reserve, California, USA - Sample 9_17_2013_115cm (SPAdes) (version 2) | ecosystem: Environmental > Terrestrial > Soil >...
CCGCACTGCCGCGCATTGTCTTCGGCGACGTGGGGAGTGCCGCTGGCAGCAGTCCATTTGCCGTGCGGGCCACTTTTGAGGGGTGGGCTGGAGGCGTCATTCCCCTCGAAGAGGCTCACCGGCTTCCCGAGCGGCAAGAATTCACGCCGTCGGGCGTCCTTGCCGGGGCGCTTTCGGTATCGGAGGCTTTCCAGTTCGTCCGCAGGAGCAATGCCCTGGCTGGGCGAAGAGCGATCGGCCTTTCCCTCTGGCGACCGGAGGAGGGGATCTCCTGGCAAGAGAAGTTGGCCTATGGACCCCCACTCGGTATCCTTCCCTCGCGGCTCTGGATAATCGGCCTCGGCCACCTGGGGCAGGCGTACCTCTGGACGTTGGGTCTGCTGCCCTATGCCCGGCCCGAAGAGGCGCAACTCGTCCTGCAGGACTTCGACGCACTCGTACCCGCCAACGACAGTACCTCCTTGCTGACAACGAAGGCCAATCTGGGGGAGAAGAAAACGCGGGCGATGGCCAGCTGGTGCGAAGAGCGCGGGTTTCAAACGACTATTTGCGAGCGCCGCTTTCGGAGCAATTTCCGAGTGGATGACGGTGACCCAGGGGTCGCGTTGTGTGGAATTGATAACGCGCTGGGACGCGCGTCCCTTGAGGACGTTGGGTTCCGACGAGTCATCGAGGCCGGTCTTGGACGGGGAACAGAGGAATACCTGGCCTTTCAGGTCCACACCTTTCCTGCCGGTCGATCGGCGCGTGATCGCTGGGGAGGATTCACTGAAGGAATTGCGGCTGAGACCACACTTCACCTTCCGGCCTATCAATCCCTCGCAGCAGGACTCGACCAATGTGGGCTGACGACACTGGCGGGCCGCTCTGTCGGTGCCTCTTTCGTCGGCGCGGCGACCGCCACCATCGTGATCGCGGAACTCCTGCGCATAGTCATGGGGGAGTATCGCTATGAAGTAATCGATGGAACTCTCCGTTCGCTGAAGCACCGGCAGGCAATACCATATCGGGGGCCGGACGACCCGTTTAACCCGGGATATACAACGATGCTCGCCAGGCGTTGAACGACAATAGTTTCCTGGCTGGCAGCAAGGACTAGAACTGCCTGTGAACTATATTGCCCAAACGGGGTAAATTCTTTCTGAGAAAATAAGACTACTCAACGGGTGAAGGCGTACCCTTCGCAAGCCTGTCGAGTCGAACTGGCTTTCTCTCAGATGAAAGGATCAAGGTATGAAAAATCCATCAAACAGCGCCCTGCTGACCGTCATCGCGTTGGGTCTGCTGGCATATCATGCCTGGGTTATCACCGACGATGTCCGGGCGGTCATTCAGGACCCTAATCAGGCCAATAAACCAGGCGAAGTCCTTAAGCTGGCCTTAGACCTGACCCGCTACCTCAGGTAGGTAAAGGCAGCCGCCGTATGCTTTCTATCCTGCTAGAACTGTTGGCTAGCAGGATAGAAAGCATACGCCCCTGCTATACCTCCTGTGCTGGCTACTTGGCACATCCGTTCGCGAAATCCGTCGTTTTCTACGAACGGATGTGCCAAGTAGCCAGCACAGGCGTGTATAATAAGGCAACAGGATACACTCCTGATGTTCGTTGGATTCGCCTGACGACTTATGGCGAGCAGTTTTATCGAGAGAATTGGGCGCGCTATCGCGAGCTATACCCGGCGATCGCTGCGCCAGATCCTGATGTTTACCAGGTTTGACGAACTGAATAAGAATGAGATAATAAATAACAAAAAAGGTGGATGGCAGTGAACGAACTCCTCAAAACTATCAAATCAAAACTCAAAGACTTTGGATTGGGCATTCTGGATTTCATCGCTCAGATGGAAGAGGCTCATAGGCGACGAATGGAAACCCCAACAGCGTGCCGCGGTTGCCAGGAAATCCATCTATATAAAGACTTACTTCCCACCCTCTCCGCCAATTGGCTAGAAGTGGACGATCGAACTCTTTACTACCAGGTGTGGAAACAGCCCTGGCCAGGAGAAAGAGTTCGCCCTCACAGCTATTGTCCGACCTGCTGGGGGCCTATCCACGAAGAGCACGAAAGAATTCTAGAAGCCACTCAACAGGAACAAAGAAGGCAAGAAAGACTGGCTGCTGGATATCAGCGAGAAGCTAATGCGGTAAAAAGACATAATGAGCGAGCTATTGAGGCTGGATGCGAGGCTACATTGACTATAACTCAATGGCTAAAAACACTGGACCACTATGATTGGCGCTGCGCCTACTGTGGAGATCCATATGAAGAGCTTGAGCATGAAATACCCATTGCTCTCGGTGGCGGCACAACGGCAATAAATTGTATTCCATCGTGTAGATCCTGCAATCGCACAAAAAGTATGAAACATCCTGATGAGATTAGAGAAACATCGCTTTCTCCAGAAGCACATCGGCGCGTTAGGGCAGAGATGGAAGCGCTGCATGGACATGAAATTTCTATCGAACTGCCGCCATTGTCAGCTAACGCGTTAGCTGCAACCGGAAAGCTTTCCACAGAGGAAATCAATGGGCAACGAGAACCTTATGCAGAAAGCTGACGGGCCACCTGCCGACCGAAAAACGCCGGTGCTCCAGGTAGAAATCTAGATTTCTACCATTCACGATTCCCCGACAACAGAGTAGTAACGCACACTCACAAGAGCGCGTTACATCCGAATGCGTGTAAAAGCGCTCCCGATCAAGATGCCTCCAGGATAGTGACACGACACGCGGAAAGCACCCGGCAAAGCGCTCGGAATAGGTGATCAGAACCAAGTCAGCCGCCCGCAAAAAATGAGCAAGCCCCTGTGCTGGCTACTTGGCACATCCATTCGCGAAATCCGTCATTTTCTACGAACGGATGTGCCAAGTAGGATAGGCGGCTGGCGAGGTACCGCTCGCGCGGCCCTTTTCCATCCGCCCTCCTCAGAACCGACCGTACGAGTTTCCAGGTAGTCGGCTCGCCAGTTTCCGCTTCTCTCCCTTTGGCCTCTCCGCGTTTCGCGTAGCCGCATCAGGTTCGAGCGGTTCCCCTGTCACCCTTCGCCCTACAACTGGCTTTCCCAGTCTTCTTGGCAGGTCGTCACTCCTGCGACTACTACGGTGACTCCGTCCCCGTGAGACTCGCGTCTGGTAGGGGATCCCATGTTCCGTCACAACAAGACGTATCGAGCGCCACGTAGGTGCCTCACACATCACCTTCATGAGACCTCATTGGTCCCCATCCTCCCGACGAGGGTACCCAGGACGGCTACTTTGTCTTGCGTACCGGAAGGCTCTGGCTTCAAGCGTTCTGCCAGAGGACGTGTGCTTCCATCCTCGGTGATTGAGGTTCGAGCAATCCTGCCCTCACCTTATGGCGCGGAACTCGCGAGCCTGAGGCTACAACGCTTTGGCCTTGTGCTCGCTTTCGCGGCATGCTGCTGTTCCGTCTTCCTTTCGGAATCGGGTAAGCCGGTGTTCCTAGAATATCCCTCGAGTTCTAGCCGACTGCGTCGGCGATCTCATCGTGCGTGACATGGCGCACGTAGCCAGCACAGAGGGTTATTTGCCAAGCAAACTGGAGCAAAAAAATATCAATCTTCTCCAAAAGTAAAACAGGCATTCGAGGATGCTATGCAATCTCTTGAAGCATTCTATAATTCTTAACAATTACACTGGGCAAACCATTGAATAAATATACCTCATAATGACAGTGCTGATACATGGCCTTATCGGCACTGTAGTCCACAAAAATCACTGTTACACTGCCGATAATTTGTTGACAGTTGAGTTTTTCTCTCTTAATCCATCAATGCCGATAATCTATATATTACTTGTCAAATTTCAATACTTCTCAAGGCATTTGCGATATCAGTAACACATGTAGGTTATAACACCATAGTGAATTGCTAGCATGGTTTTTCCCGACAGTGCATAAGCATCGTTAGATAGTTCTGACAGGCACAAGACACAAATTTCAGTATTCCTTTCTCCTAAAGGATTCAGAGCTTATATCTATACATTTTATTATGTTTCAAGTATACTAACGACATCAGATCTCATCTTTTTCCTTAAAATAAAAGGTACCCGCTAGAGAGATGAAGGTCTTGCATTAGAAGGGGAGAATTGCTATGTTTGATAACCAATCAATGAATATTCCTCAACAGACCGTTCTAGCAGAAATTACTCTCACGCCCTTTGACGAGGAAGATGGTGACTTTGAGACGTTAAGCATCGTTGAGGATGTAACAGCAGACGTTTTAATCGAAACCGGAACAATGCAGGGCTATACCTCGAAGATAGTTGGTGATAACAGTCGTAGTGCTGGCATAATACTTCTTCTAGGCGAGTTAGCCCATCAAGCAATTGCACAGAAAGACCTCATCATCGCTTTCCTGCAAGCTGGAACTGCTGCTATTGGAGTACTGGCAAAGCAAAGGAAAGTCAGTAAGATCGAAATGAGCTTGAATGGAGATAGAATCAGCATCGAAAATCCTGATAAAGCTACTGTACAAAGTCTCCTTGCCCTTTTTGAAGATAAACATCCCGGAATAGCTTCAAAAGTCACACCCACTTCCAAGCTCCAGGTGAACGGAAAAGTATCCAAAAAGGGACGATCCTCAAACGAGTAACTGAATAGCTTCTTTTCAAGAAAGATGGTGTCACTCATCCGCCATAGGAAGACAGCTAATGCCTATACCCGAATCAACCATAACAGAGAAACGATATGCTGTAAGCATTGGTATCAATCAGTACCAAACTTCTGCTGGGTTAAGCACACTTCAGTTCGCTGAGAGTGACGCTCAAGCTATTGATACCCTCTTTGGCGATTTGGGCATTGAAGCAGAAAATCGTTGTCTACTGCTTGGTGAAGCAGCTACCCTCGAGGCGGTGAATCAAGCCTTATCGACTACGATCCTCGATAAGCCTGGAAAGAATGATTTAGTCATCTTCTATTTCGCCGGGCATAGTCTACCTCTTACCATAAATGATGACGAGGTTAAACAGGGAGGTGAGCCACGAAGTGAGGTCTTCTTGGCCACTTATGATTTTGACCGTCAGCTAATTAAGGGACTCCCATCTTTTCGTAAACAGCATGCTCTCGGTATGGAGCGGCTACGTAAAGACTTTTTCGAAGGCGAAGAAGGCGCTCGCAAGCGTCTCTTCCTTTTTGATAGTTGTTATAGTGGTGATTTTTATGGCCCAAGATACCGTGACGAAGCTGATCCAGTACGAGGCTATATCAAACATACGCTGGACAGCAAAAGCGCCGGGCGGGTAGCGTTGTCAAGTTGTCTTCCTATTCAGAAAGCACTAGAAGATCCTAAGCTAGGTCATGGACGCTTCACCTATCACGTTCTCGAAGCTCTCTCTGGACGAGCTGCTGATGCATTGAGGCGTGACGGATGTATAACAGTGAATAGCTTGTTTGAGTATCTAACACAACAGCTTCCTAACGACCAGCGGCCCGTCTTGAGTGGCGTACAACAAGACTCATTCAAACTCGTATGCTATGAAGATAGAGATGTGTCCATACGTTCTACAGTTGTGTCGTCTGAGGATACAAGACAGGTTGAAAAAGAAGTCCGACTCCGAGCAATGTTGGCCGATCACAGAAGCTTCATGAATGATCGGCTAGCAAGCTTTGTTGGCCGACAGGCTGAATTGGCGGAAATCCACCATCGCATCGCTGAAAAACTCCCGTCAGGTGGCTATGTCACCATCACAGCACAAGCGGGACAAGGGAAAAGCTGTATAATCGCTAAACTGATACAAGAATATGGCCCGGAGAATGTCGCATTTCACTTTATTCCTTTTAACCCAGGACCCGATCATCAAGTCGGGTTGCTACGGAACATTATGGCACGTTTAATCCTCAAGTATAATCTTTCCGATTTGTATGTGGCCGGCGAGCGCCGTGCAACGTTACGAGACTTTTTGCCACGGGTGCTTGAAGAGGTTGAGGCAAAGGGAGGACGCGAAGTCATCTTTATAGATGGGCTGGATCAACTCCAAGAGGACTATGATGGTATACGTGATCTTAGCTTTTTACCGAATAACCCACCTGCAGGCGTTGTGTTTGTGCTAGGAACAAGGCCAAATGATACTTTACGGCCTCTTGAGCTGCTCAAGCCATACCATGAGTATCATTTGCCAAGCTTGAGTAGAGAAGATTTCGACCTTATTCTACGTCATCGCCAAGTTACTCTAGAGAAAGCGCTGACCGATCAGTTTTATGAGGCTATGCAGAAAAATGCATTATACCTAGACTTGGTAGCAAAGGAATTGCGGGAGCGTGAAGCTATCTCCCCACAAGAGGTGATTGCCCGCATCGCATATAACCCTGAAAACCTGTTTTCTTTATCAATAGACCGATTGAAACGCCAACCTACCGAATGGCGAGAGGTGATCAAACCCATTCTTGGCTTGCTCCTTGTTGCGCGTGAACCCCTTTCTATCAATCATATCAAACGCATCTTAAAGGTTGACCACGATCGAATCTGGGATGGCATTACACGTCTGGGAGGATTGCTGACAGAAGGGGAGCAGCATCATTACTCATTGTTCCATTTGAAATTACAAGATTATCTACGTCAGGATATGCGTCAACTTCAAAAACAATATGTATTTGCTACTGATGAGGAAGAAGAGTGGCACGCTCGCATGGCAAAGTGGTGTGAAGGCGAGGAACTAGCTCTGATATGGAATAAAGCAAAGGACCTTGTAGAGCAGGATCGCAGAAAGTACGCGCAGCGACACTATCTCACTCACTTGTTCCTAGCAAAGCAGTGGAACCATTTATTTAAAGTAGTGGACGAAGGGAGCTATGGGCAAGCAAAGGTGCGTGCAGATCCGAGTACGCGTTCCTATGCTTTAGATCTTGATCTCGCACGGCAAGCGGCGGCCTTGGATGGGTGGACAATGAAAGAAGGCTTAGAGCATCTTCCTCACCTGTGGCGCTATACCCTATTGCGTTGTAGTCTAGCAAGCTTGGCAGATAAGTATCCAGACGAAGCCTTCGAGTTGCTCCTCCTTCTCAATCGAGTATCTGATGCTCTAGGATTAGCAGAGCTTTTAACGGATGCCTTTCGCCGGGCACATGTGTTGCTTCTCATTGCCAGTTATTTGATAACACAACCTGGCCGAGAGTCAGAAGGTGTTCAAATTTGCATGCAAATTTACAAAATAGCACCGGCTACTAGGGAAAGTAAGTCAAAGGCCAGAGCTTGGGGAGAGTTGAGAGGGAAGTTAAGAAAGGTCTTAATACAAGCTCAACAATGGGATTTGGTAAATGACTTAACTGAATTTACTAGAGGAAGCCGTTGGAGGGCGGAAGCATGGAGGGAACTGGGGAGTGCCAAAGCACAAGCGCAGCAGTGGAAACATGCTCAACAGGCTTGGCAGGAAGCCAAGCAAGTGATCGGCGATATCGAGGATGACGAGGAAAGGGCTGAGGCGCAGAGAGATTTGGGGAGTGCTTTGGCGCAGGCGCAACAATGGGAGCAAGCTGAACAGATAATTCGAACTATTGGAGTTGACTATTGGAGAGCAGTAGCATGGAGTGAACTGGGACACACTTTGGCACAAGCGCAGCAGTGGGAACATGCTCAACAGGCTTGGCAAGAAGCCAAGCAAGTGACCAGCGAAATCAGAGTTAAGTATTGGAGAGCAGTAGCATGGAGTGAACTGGGACACGCTTTGGCACAAGCGCAGCAGTGGGAACATGCTCAACAGGCTTGGCAAGAAGCCCAACAGGCTGCCAGCGATATCGAGGATGATGAAGCAAGGGCTGAGGTACAGAGAGATTTGGGAAGAGCTTTGGCACAAGCGCAGCAGTGGAAATCTGCTGAACAGATAATTCGAACTATTGGAGTTAAGTATTGGAGAGCAGTAGCATGGAGTGAACTGGGACACGCTTTGGCACAAGCGCAGCAGTGGGAACATGCTCAACAGGCTTGGCAAGAAGCCCAATCAGTAATCGGGTCTATTGGAAGCACCGATCGGAGAGCCTCTGCAATAGGAATACTGGGAAGAGCTTTGGCACAAGCGCAGCAGTGGAAATCTGCTGAACAGATAATTCGAACTATTGGAGTTAAGTATTGGAGAGCAGTAGCATGGAGCGAACTGGGGAGAGCTTTGACGGAGGCCCAGCAATGGGAACATGCTCGACAGGCATGGCAGTTGGCCCAACAGGCTGCCAGCGATATTGAGGATGATGAGGTAAGGTTAGAGGCATGGATGTTGCTAGAGGTCTTTCTGATAAAAGCTCAACAGTGGGAGCAAGCTGAACAGGTGATTTGGTTCATCCAAGACGGTGAAGCAAGAATCAAAGCATGGATGAAATTGGGAATAGTGCTGGCAGAGGCTCAGCAATGGGAAAAGGCTAGGCGTATGTGGAAAAATGCAGAAGAGGTGTTGCGAGCCATTTTGGATAATCAAGTGAGGTCTAAATTGTGGAGCCAGTTGGGAGCTGTCCTTATGCGGGCTCAGCAATGGGAACATGCTCAACAGGTGATCAGGGTCATTCAAGACGATGAGATAAGATTAGGTGCATGGAAAGATTTGGGAAGCGCTTTAGCGGAGGTGCAACAGTGGGAGCAAGCTCATCAGGCATTACAAGAAGCCCAGAAGGTCATCCAGGACATTAATGATGATGAGAAGAAGGCCAGAGCGTGGAGCGAGTTAGAATCTGCCTTAATACAAGCTCAACAGTGGGATCGAGCCGAAGAGGTAATACAATATTTCAAGGAAAATCAGGCAAGGGCAAAGGCATGGATGGAATTAGGAAACTTCCTGACGCAGGCTCAGCAGCGGGATCGATCCCAACGGGTGTGGAAGAGGGCTAAAAGCGAGGTTCATGCCATTAAGGATAAGCAAGTAAGGGCAAAGACGTGGATCGAATTAGGAAACTTCCTGACGCAGGCTCAGCAATTTGATCAAGCTGAACTGGCATGGAAGGAAACCGAACAGGCCATTCAGGATCTCACGGACAATGAAGCGAGGAACACCTTGTGGCGTGAACTCGGAAGTGCTTTGCTGCAGGCTCAGCAATTTGATCAAGCCGAACAGGCATGGGAGAGATCGGAGAAAGAGATTCACACCATCTGGAGCGGTAATAAGAGAGCTGAAGCAAGGATGGATTTGCTAAACACTCTGCTAAAGGCTCACCAATGGGAGCGTGCTGAACGGGTAATCAGCGCCATCGAAGACGATGAGGAAGTTTTAATGTCATGGGAGGTGTCGGAATCGCTCCAGATAGACGCTAATCGATTGGAGCGAATCCAAGATATCGAGGACGATGTGGAAAGATCTGAGGCAGCAAGGATGTTGTTTAGTACTTTAGCAGAGACGCAACAGTGGGAGCAAGCTTACCAAGCTGGGCAGGAAGGCCTGCCAATTGTTCAATATGGTAGGCCTTATCAATCACGAACAATAGTGAGGAGAGTGCACTATGAGAAGGTCATGGCGTGGCGAGAATTAGGAAGCGCTTTAGCAGAGGCGCAACAGTGGGAGCGTGCCCACCAGGCGTGGGATGAAGCTCAGAAGGCCATTCAGGACATCAAGTATGATCAGAAGGCCAAAGCGTGGCAAGAATTGGGAAGCGCTTTAGCAGAGGCACAACAGTGGGAGCGTGCCCATCAGGCATGGGATGAAGCTCAGAAGGTCATTCAGGACATCCAAGATATCCAGTATGACGAGGAAAAGGCAAAAGGGTGGAGCGAGCTAGCAAGCACTTTAATACAAGCTCAACATGGGGAGCAAGTTGAAGAACAGATTCGAATTGTTGAAAATAGCAATGAGAAGGTTAAAGCGTGGCGAGAATTGGCAAGCACTCTGATACAAGCTCGCCAATGGGAACAAGCTGAACAGGTGATCCAAACAATCAAGGATATTCAAACAAAGGCCGATGCTTGGAGAGAGTTGGGAAATGCTTTTGCCCAAGCTCTGCAATGGGAGCATGCTGAACATCTAATTCAGGGTATTGAGGACAATCAGATAAAGGCCAAGGCATGGCGAGAGTTAGGAAGTGCTTTGGCACAGGCTAGGCAGTTAGAACAAGTTAAACGCTTGATTCTAACGATCAGAAACAGTAATTCAAGGACCAAGATATGGCGGGAGTTGGCAAGTGCTTTGGTACGGGCTAAGCAATGGGATCAAGTTGATGAAGTAATCCGAGCTATTGAATCACATATAGAAAAGTTCAAAGCTTTGAGTGAAGTGATAGAGGCTCTTTTGAAAGCGAATGAGTATGAACGGTTACTGTACTTCTTACAATACTCATGGTTACTTGCCAGCACAAGAGAGTATGCCCTCCAATCGCTCTCCTTAGCTCATGGACTCATTCCTCTAAAACCAGAACTTGGCACTGCTTTTATTGAATCTTTCGCCTGGGTTGATGGATTTCTGAAAGCATAAGTACCTGCATGTACTGGCTACTCGGTGTACCCGGCTACTTATGTAATATTCCAGATAGCTTTCGAGGTATATCTTTATTTTAAGCAACCGATCAATAATAAAAGAAATTAACGAAAGTTGGCGAGAAGTGTAAAACTGGTAGAGCAACAGTATCTGGTGGTTGAGCACAAAACAGCGACCAAATTTGAGTACAGATTCGGATGCCTCCACCATTTACTGTGGTTGTACCGTGTCGGCTACGTAGGATATCTGTTGCAAAAAAGCGCCAATATTGGCTCCCCGTTCTTTTCTTTGTCATCTACCATCAGGTAACTGGTGATGAGATTACCTGCAAACTGCATCCTTGTTTGGGAACAGATAGCGCAACCCATCCGTGCAATCGATCTTGCTCTACAACTGCTCCAACGTTCAGATGACCAATCATATCTTGTGTGGCGATCGTGAAAATGAAAAGAGCAACCGTGAATCGCTATGATGGAGAGATGAGGCCACCCTGTTATCATTGCCCTGAGCGACGATTCAGACGCTGTGTTGGCTTCTTGGATCATCCGTTCAGAAGAATCGGCTCTCCACAGCTTTATGCTTCACACACGGCAAACAACGATGAATAATTTACATCAAAGCCAGTTACTGGACATTGCAACAGGTGAGCCCATTAACAGGTTATTGAGATGTCTCAAAAACTTGAGTATTCGTAACATTTATGTTACAATCATGCTATGAAATAGGTGCTACTATGAAGTGGGTGATTGACTACTTCGAGCAAGAAGATACGACCCAACCGGCTGAAGTCTTCGAGGATGCCTTAGATCGTACGTATCCGAAGCTTTCAGGCAAGCTGGTTAGAGTGGTGTTTGCATTACAGCTCTACGGACATCAGTTAGGTGGCGGTTATCTTGAGAAATGTCATGATTACGAGGGATTGTGGGAGATTCGTGTTATTCACAATAGAACGCTTGCACGTGAGCTTCTTGGCTTTGATGGAAACCGTATTGTCTTGCTTCATGGGTATAGCAAGCGGACTGGTCAAACAGCTTCACGGGGTGATCTGAAGAAAGCGTTCAACTACTGGACCGAATACGTGCGGACTCGTCATGTCAGTCCTGCGCAAGAGGAAGAGCATGAATAGATTTGAGCAACGCTTACAAAAGCGGTTACAGAAAAAAGCAATTGCTGAGGGCTATCGAGAAATGGGGGCTGAGCTAGAGCTTATGCATGCTCTTGATAGCATACGCAAACAACAACATATGAGCCAGGAAATGCTTGCAGCTCTCATGGGCAGGAAACGAGAAGCGATATCGCGTTTGTTTTCGGCAGATGACAGCAACCCCACGCTCGATACCTTATTAGAACTTCTTTCTGCACTGAACTTGACCGCAGATATCACACTTCGCCAAGCCAGAGAAGGAGAAGCGCCTCTCAAGGTAGCAACGGAACTTACGCCTCCTTGAGAGTTCTTTCTTAGCGCATTCCCATACAGGCTCTTGCATTTCGGACATACAGTGCTGGCCACATATGTCAGCGTCGGTTCATTTTTTTGACCGGGAAATCGCCGGTTTCGTGGTCAAATTGGCATCAAGAGCGCAGGCAAGTGTTGCACGCTTAACAGGCCGTAACAAGGTCGCTTGCCCTTAACACGGCCTGTTATTGCGCTCTTGATCGAAGAAAAAACAAAGGTTTTTTTCATGCTCAAAAGAGGCCGGCGCAAGACAGCATCGGCGCTATGAAAAACCAGCGTTTGTTCATCGGCGTTAATAAAAGTGTACCTGAACTTGTCTAGGGAGGCGCTCCACCAGTGCAGTTCCTCTGATGATCCTATCCCTTTGCAGTCGTGTATAATTGAGCGAGAAATGAGAGAGCGTTTTTCTGTTTCTTTAGGAAGCTTGAGGAGAAGATTGGCTGAAAGATCTGTTCCTGTACCGGTATGGAATAGCACGATGGGCAGGTGGGAGCCCATCGATTTTCGGAATGGACAACGAGTGGTGGAGTGGCCTCACGGCTTCAGTCCTCAGCTCCTGCCCATTCCTGAATATCATGAAGGTGATCGTGTGCAGTTCGTCCGGGATGAGACCTGTGCACGCGACGGTGCCGTACGCCTGGTGCTCTACCAGGGCGATATTTCACGCTTCCAAGCAGAGCAGGGTGCGGCGATGAAGCGCCCGAACCTGGATGCTGATGACATCATTTATCTTGTCACTACACGTGGTCACGATCATAGGATCAAAGCCTCTCATATCCTTGGGCGCTTTGTCTCTCTCGAACGGATCTCGCGTGTCCTGCCTCCACTAGAATAGCTGGAGCCTTGTCTTTTTCCACGATGTTCAATGCTTTGTCTGGCTCTGTGGCAAAACGAGCGAGGGGAGAAGAAACTCTGGCTACTTATGACATCTGTTCAGAAATGGACTTGCTGGGAAGAATTATCCCAACCGCCTTGAGCAAACCGTAGCGGATAGGGAACAGGGAACAACTTTATTTTGCCCGTAATACCCGTTCAAGTGTCCCAGTAGCAGTTTTGGGAACAACTTAAATTTACATTAATCTCATGTATTCGAGCGTGAAAGGTGCCCGTTTTGGGAACGACTTTATTTATCTTCTACACTAGTTGTCCACGAAGAATAAAGTTGTGGACTCGCAGAATAAAGTTGTGGACTCGCAGAATAAAGTTGTGGACTACAATTATGTTGTTGTAGTCATGGAATTAAGTTGTCCCGTGCGGAACTAAGTTGTCCGTCAGAGTTATTAGCGGAATTAAGTTGTCCCTTTTTTAAAGAGGATAGCTGTAGATACCCAACAACAAAGTTGCGGGCGGTTGTGTTGCAAATAATCTGAGGAAAATGCTGGAGGCGTGAAATCCCAATTTCCCCCTCAGCTTAGACAGCCACTCCAAACAGGCTGGCAATAAATATCACCTGTTTCATGCTGTCTCCTTTTTCTATTCCACATATCTGCCCTTTCCTGAGCATGTTCATCGCTTCATATCCTTGCAACGTTCGCCACGCTGTCTCGAACGAAAAGAAGCCCATCCCAAGCTTGACGAGCCGTTTAATGAAGCGATGGTCCTGCTCGACGAGGTTGTTAAGGTATTTGCTCTGCCGTAGTTCACAACCGTCTGGCATCAACCTCTCCGCTTTCAGCTCTTTGAAAGCCTTTGGATAAGCCGCATTTTTATCAACGGTGATGACGCGAGGAGTGCTCGTATGAGACGCAGCAAGCGTTTTCGCGAAGAAGCGCTTAGCCGCTTGAGCATCTCGTGTGGAGCTGAGCAGAAATTCCAGCGTGTTTCCCCGAGAATCTACGGCGCGATAGAGGTACATCCACACCTTTTTCACTTTCACATACGTTTCATCGACGCGCCACGAGTCGTTCGTTCCTTTGAGGTGAGGGCGGCATCTCCGTTCCAATTCAGGTGCGTACTGCTGAACCCAGCGGTAGATCGTGGTATGATCGATGTGCAAGCCACGCTCCCGCATTAATTCCTCGAGGTCTCGATAACTCAGCGCATAGCGCAGATACCACCTTACGCACAGCAGAATGATGTCTGCCTGGAAATGACGCCATTTGAAAGGATTCTGACTCTGACTGCTCATGAAAAGGAGCCTCTTTCGCTCTTTTTCGCCTACTCTAGCAGATCAATTTTCTTTTTGCAACACAGCCTCTTGCACAAACGCACGCACAAATGACAGGTCCAGCGTCTGATCCAAGTGACGATACAAGTGGTCATGTGGAACCAAATCTTCAAGTGAAATGTTGCTCAATGGGGCGACATTGCGAGCCTTTGTTCCCATCATAGTGGCCGATTCCCTTCCTCACATAAGCTTCTTCCTCTTTCATTACGAACCACCATCCCTTTGGGTTTTAAACAGGCTGAGTTCAAAGGTGACATGAAAAACCAGCAAATTCAGAGGCTTCAGAGAGCAGAAAACACCTACAAGGGTTTCTAGTAGGTGTTGGTGATGGAGGGATTTCAGGCACTAAGCGGTAGGCGGTTGCTGACTGGGAGTGGGTTTCATCTTGTCTAATTCTTGCGTGAACATCTGCCTCTCTTCCTCGGTTGACAGTTCAAAGATATGCAGTGCGGAGACCAACGTAAGGCAGACTTGCTGCCCGCAACCAACGGTCGCGACGCCAAAGGCGATATCGTTGGGGCCTAGCGCCCGCACAAAGTAACACCCAGGGGGTACCTCGAACTCGACTGTTCCGCACTTGGTCGCTTCGCACAGTTCTCGGTCACAAAACACAACAATACGACGGCTACAACAATCATGTAGACAGACCTTCCATTCTTGTTGACTGACACTACAAAGGCTCTCGCGCCCGACAATCCAGACCTCGATCTTTCCGGTAGACATACTGTCCCTCACCTTTCTTCGTGGAACTACCTTTGCTCTTTCAAGAGCAAGAACGATACATCGAACACTCCTTGCTCATAGACGCTTATCACTTCGCGTTTTAGCGGACGATTTTTCCGAGAGGGGTTTTCGGTCAGTCGTTCAAGCTATGCGAGAGTTTGCTTGCGGGGAAGGGTCCAGGGAGTTGAAAAATCCTATTGTAGAGCTTTACATGGAAGGAAAACAGTGGATTTCGCATCGACTAAAGCTCATCATTTTAGTTTTTCAACAAGCTGTGGCCTTATCGGCAGTGTTTTTCACCTAAATCCCTGGAGCATTACCGATAAGGTGCTAACAGATGCACTTTCCTCTGCTATTCCAGCATTGCTGATAATCTGCACATGATCCATCTCTTTTCAACGCGACTCAAGTGATATAAATAACGGGAGTGGCGAGGTGAGTTTCTTGATTGTTGTAACTTGTCGGTCCACCTCCAGCATGGTTTCTCTCCGGAAATGTCATTCGAATCGTGAGATGATGCTTCTTGTCGTTCAACAAACCCCTGCTTTTGGTGAGAACTCGACCAATCAGGGTCTATTCTTACCGCTTTCTGTGGTAGACTTACTGGTGGTCAGGCATGTTGTGCCGACGGAAGCAGGTGCATTGCCAGAAGGCGATGGGGTGCTCCACCGCACGCTGAGCCTCTGATGGTGAAAGAGGGCTATCGATGAAGACACCTGTACCTGGTTCAACGTGCGAAACAGGGGGTGAGACGATGGTAATGAAAGAGACACGCGTCATTTCACGTACCGTGGCCCGTCGGCTGGCCATTGTGGCTCAGGGTTTGGCGGGACCGCGTCCTCGCGCTGACACCGCAGGCATCATGGATGTCGTCGGTCGGCTCGGGTGCCTGCAACTTGACCCCATCAACATCGTTGCCCGCAGTCCTCTGCTCGTGCTGTGGAGTCGCCTCGGATCCTATGATCCAGGGCTCCTGGACTTCTTACTCTGGCAGGAGTGTCGCCTCTTCGAATACTGGGCACATGCGGCTTCCATTGTGTTGACGCAGGATTACCCCATCCATCAGATGCGGATGCAATCCTACGGCAAGGGATCCGACTCGTGGTCGCAGCAAGTCAGCGCCTGGATGCAGCAGAATGAAACCCTGCGCATCTCCATCCTCAGCGCGCTGCAGCAGCGTGGTCCCTTGCGGTCTCGCGATTTCGAAGATCCTGTCCAGGTGGCCTGGCGGTCCTCTGGGTGGACAGATGGCCGCACGGTGGGCAGGATGCTCGACTTCCTCTGGGCCCAGGGGCACATCCTGGTCGCCAAGCGCGTGGGCGCACACAAGTGGTGGGATCTGGCAGAACGCTGCCTGCCACCGATCTGGATCTCAAAGGAGCCGCTTGCCGAGCACGAGGTGGTGTGTGCTGCTGCCCAAAAGGCGTTGCGCGCCTTGGGTGTGGCTACCGCACAGGAGGTGACCGAGCACTTCACGCGCCACCGTTACCCCGGCCTTTCTGAAGTGTTGACCCACCTGGAAGCCACAGAACGCATTCTGCGGGTCCGCGTCCAGGAGCAGAGCAAGGAACTAGCGGGCACCTGGTTTGTGCATGCAGAGTGGCTCCCCGTGCTGGAACGGTTGGAACAGCATGTATGGGAACCCCGGACAACCCTGCTCTCTCCTTTCGACAATCTGATCTGTGATCGCAAGCGAACGGCCCGCCTCTTCGACTTCACCTATCAGAGCGAGATCTACATGCCCAAAGACAAACGGCGGTTCGGGTACTACGTCATGCCCATCCTGTCTGGCGATCAACTCATTGGCCGGATCGATCCCACGTTTGATCGGGGGCACAAGCGATTAATAATCAACGCGGTTCATACTGAACCTGCTACCTCGATCACTGGAGAGACCGGGCAAGCGATAGCAGTGGCCATCGCGGAACTGGCAGTGTTTCTCGGCGCAACGACGATTAGCTATAGCCACCAGCTACCTGAGGGCTGGAAAAGGATACTCACCTGAAGATCATCCCATGCTTGCTGCTCTTGAGGCACTTTTTGCCGATCATCCTCTTCCCACCACCTGAGGGTCTGAGTAGTTACGAATTAAGAGAGCATTTCCTAACTCGAAAAACCGGGGTAAACGGGCCTATTGACTTGGTCGTCCTGATCTGATCCTCTCTGTTGAAGTGCGTTTTAGCTCATTTGTGGAAATGATCCGAAGAGTTGACAGCACAAAGGTGGCCACAGTAAGCTAGAGAGCGGAACATTGTAGGATGGACACAAGAAAGAAGCCCACATGAGCGAACAGAGTTTGATACAGGAAACACCCACGCCGCGTACACGCGAAAGTCTGGCGCACGACCTGCGCGCACTGGGTGTCGAGGCGGGTATGACGCTGGAGGTGCATTCCTCGCTCAGCAAGCTCGGCTGGGTCTGCGGCGGCCCTGTGGCCGTAGTGCAAGCTTTGATGGATGTGGTCACTGAAACGGGCACGCTGGTGATGCCTACGCATAGTCCGAACTATACCGATCCCGCGAAATGGAGCAACCCACCGGTCCCGCAGTCGTGGTGGCCGATGCTTTACGAACAGATGCCCGCCTTTGATCCGCGTATCACGCCGAGTTGGTGTATGGGTACAGCCATTGGATATGGTGGATAATTCACTCAGCCCCTACGAACTCGTTTCGGGCCAGTTTTACCCTCATTCGGCCGTCCAAGTAGGCTGCTTCATCCTGTAGCTCCCCACGCCAATCTGCTT
>Ga0209648_10001784_pt1 | contig 17486 bp, 14 predicted proteins | sample GraSoi2013_115cm_FD_185830 | JGI IMG/M metagenome (GOLD analysis project Ga0209648, IMG submission 185830) | Grasslands soil microbial communities from the Angelo Coastal Reserve, California, USA - Sample 9_17_2013_115cm (SPAdes) (version 2) | ecosystem: Environmental > Terrestrial > Soil >...
CTCATCTGGACGGGCGGATGCTTGGAAAAATAGGCGGAGGGCGAATTGAGGACGCCGCCGATCCCGCGATCGAGCGCGAGTTTGCAGCAGCGGATGGCGTCGATCGCGATGCCGGCTGAATTCGGCGAGTCTTCGACCGACAGTTTGACGTCGAGTTCCATCCGGACGTCACCGAAAAGCCGGCCTTCGACGCGAATGAAAGCGATCTTGTTGTCGAGCTGCCACGGGACGTAATCGCTCGGACCGATATGAATGTTTTCGTCGGCCAAACGTTCGTTCATGACTGATTGCACCGCTTCGGTCTTGGATGTTTTCTTCGAGGTGAGCCGGGTCCGGCTGAGCATGTTGAGAAAATCGGTGTTGCCGCCGGTGTTGAGCTGATAGGTGCGCTCGACTTTGACACCGCGCTTCCGGAAAAGATCGACAATCGTGCGGTGGAGCACGGTCGCGCCCAATTGCGATTTGATGTCGTCGCCGATGATCGGCAAGTTTTTGTCGGCAAACCGTTTTGCCCAAACCGCGTCGCTGGCGATGAAAACGGGAATGTTGTTTACAAACGCTACTCCCGCCTCGAGCGCGCAGCTGGCGTAAAAGCGCGCCGCCTCATCGGAGCCGACCGGCAGATAATTGACCATGATCTCGGTGGCGGAATCCTTCAACTCGGAGATAATTTGTTCGCGGGTGGATTCTTTCTCCAACGGCAGAAAAGTGCGGAGCGGGTCGTGGTCGGCCATGTGCGGCGCAAAACTGTCGAAGACGCAGCCCATTTTCACGATCGCGCCGGTCAGGCTGACCTTGTCGCAGAAAACCTGGGTGCAATTGGGCGGGGCGAAAATGGCTTTGCTGACGTCGAGCCCGACTTTGCGGCGGTCGATGTCGAATGCGGCCACAACCTCAACGTCCCCGGGCCGATATGAGGCGATTTGCTTGTGCATCAGGCCGACGCCGGTGCCATTGGCGGAGGAGCCGCGGTAGAAATTGATACCCTGGACGAGCGAACTGGCACAGTTGCCCACTCCGACGATGGCGATACGGATTTTTCTCATGGGAAAAAAGAAATCCTACCCGCAGCGAACCGCTTGGGGCAAGATGCAATGTAATAAGTTTGAAAGCATTAAAGTTAAGGCGACCAGTGGTATGTAGGGTCTCGTCCGAGGAGGAGCCCTCGTCCGATTTGAGCGTGGAAACTGGCGTAGTCCGCGTTAGCATGCAAGCAATTTTGAGGACACTCGTTAGGAAACACCGCTCCGCCGGCCAGATACCGACTTTCGTGGTGGCTTTACTCGCCATCGGACTTTTCGGCAACGTGCGGGCCGAGCCGCCGAGTTATGAGATCGAACAAGGCGTGGCCCTGGCCGATGCCCAAAATCCGCAGATCATTATCGCGCGCAAAAAAATGGAAGCGGCGCGAGGCGGATTGGTCGAAGCGCGCTCGGGTTATTTGCCGTCGGTGATTTCGTCCGGATTCGCCGACAAGCGACAAACCCAAACCGACACCCGGCTCCGGGAGGAGGATTACACCGCGTCGGTGCGAGCGCTCGAAAATGTTTACACCGGTGGCGCGGTTTCCAATCAGGTGGGCATTGCCAAGTTGATCGTGGAAAAGCAGCGATGCGAGCTCGAAGAAGTGCGGAACAAAGTGGCGATGGATGTGCGGGTTGGGTTTTACGACGTGCTCTTAAACAGGGCCAAAGTGCAGGTGTGGGAAAATTCGGTGCGGGTTTTGGATGAAGAATTGAAAACGCAGGAGGAACGATTGCGCGCCGGAATTGTTGGAACGTTAAACGTCCGCCGCGCCCAAGTGGCGCTGGACAACGAGCAGCCGGAGCTGGCCAACGCCAAAACGCAGCTTACCAATTCGTATCTTCGGCTGGGCGAACTTTTCGGAATCGATTTTCGCTCAAATCCGGACCAGCCGCGTTTCGAGGTCGCAGGACAATTGCAATACGCAGCGCTCCATCCCAACCTGAACGAATGTCTTGGCCGCGCCGACGTGAACCGGGCCGAAATCAAAGCGCGCCAAATCGACGTCGAGATTGAAGATCGACAATATCGGGTCGACCGAAGCGAGCTTCTTCCACACGTTCAACTTTTTTCCGGCTATGAAGTTTACAACGAGCGCGACCCCTTGGTCGGCCCTGAATTCAACCACGGGTATATCGCGGGCGTAAATGCGACGTGGCATCTTTTCGACGGGTTCGCGACCAAAGGCCGGATGCAGGCCACGCACGCACGCCGCGACGCGGCGGTCGCCGCGCTTGAAGCCGCACGGCGCACGGTCGCCGCCGAAGTGCGGAGCGCGTTTCTCGATCTTCAACAAGGCGAGAATGTTCTCGAAACAGAAACGAAAAGCGTGCAGACGGCGGACGAATCTCTCGAAATTGCCAAAACAAATCTCGCCGCCGGTTTGGGAACGCAGCTCGATATTTTGCAGGCTGCGGCTGACGTCACGCGCACGCGGACAACGCGTTTAAGCGCGATTTATCTGCACAATGTCGCGCTGGCCCGGCTCGCGCGCGCCTGTGGCAGCGCTCCCGAAGCGCTCGACTTCGCTTCGAACCGTTTGAAACCGCGGCACGAAAAACAGGCGTTCGATCTGGCGCAACCGCCCGCAAAATTGACCCAGCAATGAAATCAAAATTCGCCACTGCGATCTTGTTGTTGTTCGCCACGGCGAATCCGTCCTTTGGCGGATCGATCTCGGCTGCGCCAGCAATGACGCTCGACGCAGTTCTGAACACGACGCTGGAGAAAAATCCGGCGATTCAGCAGGCGAAATCGAACCTCGAACAGGCCGCGGGGCGTCGACTCGTTCTTCGCTCCATCGTGTGGCCAAATGTAAGAGTGAACGTACCCGCCGGTGTGCAAGGCGGAGACCGCGCGGGATCGACTTCGACGAAAATATTTGGGCTTGCGCGCGGATCCTTCACCCAACCACTTATCAACGCCGCAATTCCGCCATCGCTTCGACGCGGAAATGTCGAGGTTTTGATCGCGCAACAGCAACTAAATCTTGCGATCGAGCAACAGTTACACGCCGCCCGGCTCGCCTTTTATTCCGCCATTTACAATCGCGAGCTGCTGTCGGTCCGCGACAAACAGCGACAACATTTGGACGAAAACATGGCGAGCCAAAGCGATCGCTATCAAGCCGGCCTGGTCGATCGGAGTGCGTTTACGACCGCGACTGTCGAAGCGCGCGAGCTCGATCCGTTGGTGGAAAATTCGCGGCGCGCTTACAGCGCGGCGCAATTGGAACTGGCGCAGGCAATGGCGGTTGACCTCAAGTCCGGCGCCACCCTTCCCAATCCGGACGGCGAACTGTTGTTCGGGCAGATGGATGTCGATCTTAACGCCGAAACCACCGCGGCGTTGGAGCGCCGGACGGACATTAAACTTGCGCGCCTGCTCGTTCGCGCGGCGAACGACGATGAGCGCATCATCGCCGCCGGCTATTATCCGAGCGCAGCCGGCAGCGTGACTGGCGATTACATTCCAGTCTCCGGAATTCACCGCGAGGGTTCGACCAGTCGGACACAGGATTTCATTGGATCGACAATGGTAAAGTCGGCGGCGCAGTTCTCAAGGCGCGCAAGGCGCGGGAGATCAACGAAGTTGAATTGCACAAATTGGAAGCAAGCGTTGGTCGTGATCTTTTGCGGATCCGCAACGAGCTGGCCGGCATCGACGCGCGCCACAAATCGTTCGCGGCCGGGACCGATACCGCCGAACAAACGGCGGCCGCTGTTCAACAAAATCTCGGCAGCGGTCTGGCCTCACAATTGGAATATCGCCTCGCCGAAGGCAGTCATCTGAAAACTCAAACCGGATTGCTGGAGGCGAGTTATCTTCACAACGTCGCCTTGGCGGAATGGGACCGCGCGACCGGGCGTTATTTCCAATTCGCCGAAGATGTGCATTAGTTGCAGTCCTTGAAGGTGCCGGAATCCAGCCGGGTTTGGTGGGTCGTAGGCGCGCTGCTTATCCTGATTTGCGGTGTGGCCTACTATTTTTTCATGCCGGTCGCGGAAGTGGCCATGGTCAAGCGCGGCACTGCGATCTCGGCGGTTTACGGAACGGTGCGAATCGAACCCGCGTTTGTCGTGCACGTGCGCGCGCAGAATTCCGGTTTTATCCAACTGGCTGAAGAATTTTCCGCAGGCCACGGCGCGATCGGCAAGAGCGTGACCAAAGGACAAATCCTCGCCACGATTGCGGACGAAACGACCGCGCGACAATTGAAACAGGCGCGCACCGACCTCCAGGCAGCAACCGAGCGCGCCAAACTGCCGCTGCCATCGGAAGAACCACTTAAAGCTGGGGAAGACAATTTGCACCGGCTCGAACAAGTCGTCGCGACCGGGAACGTGCCGGCGGTCGATTACGAAAAAGCCAAGAGCGAAGTGAATCGCTTGCGCGGCCAGCGCGACAACGAACGAATCGAGAGCGAGCGCAATCTTCAAGCGTTGGATGAGGCCTATAAGAAACTAGAAGCTCAGATGCGCAATTCGAAAATCCGCGCGCCAATGGACGGTCTGCTCAGCGCGGTGGCGACGATTGACGGGGAGCTCGTGAACGAAGGCAATCAGTTGTTCACGGTTTCTTCGCGCAAAACGTACGTGCGCGGTGAAGTGAACGAGGAGGATGTTGGCGAAGTGAAACCCGGGATGAAAGCGAAGGTGCAACTTTACGCTTATCGAACGAGCACGTTCGCAGCGAAGGTTTCGTCGGTCCAACCGGCAGCCGATCCGGATACACAGCGTTACACCGTGATCCTGGAAATGGAAAAACCGCCGGACAATTTAATGGCCGGAATGACCGGCGAGATGAACATCATTACCGGCACGCACGAGAACACGTTGCTCGTGCCGACCCGCGCGGTCTTGGTCGATCAAGCGCTCGTCGTAAAACGCGGCATCGTCCAGCGGCGGACCATCAAGGTGGGGTTTCGAACGCTCGACGTCAGTGAAGCGTTGAGCGGTGTTTCGGCGGGGGACCGGATCGTTGTTTCAGATCAGGACCGGCTGCGCAACGGAGAGCCGGTGCGACAACGCCGGGTCGATTTTTCCCCAAAGCCGTGACCGCGCCGTTTTACATTGCGTTGCGTTTTGCCACGCACCGCAAGCGCGCCTTGCTGCTCAGCCTGGTCGGTGTCGTTTTCGGCGTCGGGATTTTCATTTGCACGCAGGCGCAGACCCAGGGCTTTGCACAATTCTTCATCAATTCCACAATCGGCAGTAACGGCGCGTTGACTTTGCGTTCACGGTTTCAACCGCGCCATGAGGGACTCGTTGTTCCGACGAAAAACGTGAACGCCCTTCCCGCGCGGCGCAATTATTTCGAAGGCATCCACAACGTCAGCGAAATTATGCGAGTAAGCCGGCAATTTTCGAACGTGGTCGCATGTTCGCCGGTGCTTCGCGGCAATGTTAGCGCGCGGTCGGGATTCGAAATGACCACGGTGGAGCTTTTCGGAATCGACCCGCCCTCACATCTGCGCACGACCGATCTGGCCAAACAAATCATCGACGGCAAGTTTGATGATTTTACCAACAACACGAGCGCGGTGATTCTCGGCTATAAACTCGCCGATCAGCTCGAGGTCGGCTGCGGCGACTCAATTCAATTGCTTTCGCCGGGCGGTGAGTATTGGCGTTTCATGGTCGCGGCCATTGCCCGCAGCGGAGTCGGCGCGATCGACTCCACGCGCGTTTACGCGCAGACCCGCGTCGCCCAGCGACTGCTCAAGAAACCGTACCAAGCGTCCATGATTATCTATAAGCTGCGTGATCCGGATCGCGCGCCAGCGCTGGCGACGCATTTCGAGACTTTATTTCAGCATGCTTCGGAAAGCTGGCAGGAGCGCGAGGAATCGACTTTGCAATTGTTTATCATGCTCCGTTTATCGGTCGCAATCACGGTTTCGCTGATGATTCTTTTGGCCGGTTTCGGAATTTTCAATGTCCTGACAATGTTAGTGCTCTCGAAGATCAGGGAGATCGCAATCTTGCGCTCGATGGGCTATCGCCAAGTTGACATCTCGGCGATTTTTCTCTGGCAAGGCGCTCTCATTGCGACAGTTGGCTCATTGATCGGCTGCTTTTTGGGCGCGTTACTGACGTGGGTTGTTTCCAAAGTTCCGATTCACATCCGCGGTTTGCTCTACACGAATCATTTTTTGGTGGTGTGGGACTGGCGACATTATTTTTGGGCAACCGTGCTCGCCGGGATCGCCGTATTCATCGCCAGCTACGTTCCCGCCAAACGCGCGGCGCTGCTGCAACCCGTGGATACGTTGCGGGGATCGAGCTTATGAAAGGCGACATTTCCCTTAGCTGTCGCGATCTCGAGCGTTTCCTTGGCGAACAGGAAGAGCGCGTGCACGCCTTGTGCGGCGTGTCGCTCGATGTAGAAGCTGGAAGTCTCCACGCGGTGGTCGGCCCGTCCGGCTGCGGCAAGAGCACCTTGCTTTACATCCTCGGTCTGCTCGATGTGCCTGATGCCGGTTCGGTGGAGATCGGCTCGACGCCGATCGCAGGTTTGAGTGATGAAGAGTTGGCCCGACGTCGCAACCAACTAATTGGTTTCATTTTCCAATTTCACTTTCTGATGGAGGACTTCACCGCGCACGAAAACGTGATGATCCCGATGCGCCGCCTTGGTCAAATGAGCGACGAGGAAATGGCCGACCGAGCCGCCGACTTGTTGAATGCGGTAGCTCTTGGCGACAAACTTCGACGCCAAAGCCGACATCTTTCCGGCGGTGAACAACAGCGCGTGGCGATCGCGCGCGCCTTGGCGAACGATCCGCAAGTCATCCTGGCGGATGAACCCACGGGAAACCTCGACACTGACAATTCGCACCGAGCCTTTGAACTGCTCGAAAACATTGTCCGCGAGCGTGAGAAAGCGCTCTTACTCGTCACGCACAACCGTTTCATCGCGGACGCCTGCGATTGGGTCCACGAGATGAAAGACGGCCGCATCATCGCCAGCCATCCTCACGGCCAGCGGATATCCGTTTCTTAACTGCCTCCCATGGCGGCAGCCGGTTGGCGCAGGTGAGTCACAAACCTGTCGATGTAATCGGACCACGAACGAAATCTTCGTTCGCGCGCTTCGTCGCAAAGCCGCGAATACAATTGTGGATTCAGCAGCAAGGTTTTGATTCCCTCCGCGAGCGCGTCGGTTTTTGTTTGATCGACAAGGAGACAGCCTCCTCCGCGCGCGACTTCACCAAGCGCGCCATTGCCGCCGCAAATGCACGGCTTTCCATGGAGAAGACTTTCGGTGATCGGCAACCCGAAACCTTCCATCAGCGACGGATAAACCGTGAAACGACATTCGCGATAAGCGCGCAAGAGCGCTTCGTCGTTGACGTGACGCAACCAGCGCAGCGGTCGGCCGCGCATCCGAAGTTTCCAGATTTGCCGGACTATTTTGTTGAATGGCGCGCCGACATTGCGGCCAATCAACGTCAGATTGAATCTTATTCCATCGGTCCAGAGTTGTTCCGCGGCCTCGAGCAGTTTGAGGTGATTTTTACGTCCGTGAAAAGAGCTGACGTAAAGAACGGAACTGTTTGATTCATCGCCAGTGGTCGCTGGTTGCGCGCCATCCAGCTCACCCGGCCAAAGCTCAACCGCCGTTTCGGCCGCGCTGCTACCGTATTTATTCCAGAAATAGTGGAGATCGTCGCGTGCTTCCTTTGAAACGCAGATCACCAGATCAAAAAGTGCCAGCGCTTCGAGATAAGGGCGCGTTTTCTTTTCCCGCTCGGGATAAACGTCCGTTAGCCGCAAATCGGTCGCGTCATGAAAAATGGCGATCGTGCGCGCCCCGGTTTGTTTCAGAAAAACCGGAAGCGCCTCCCGGCGACGATCTCGAAAAATGTCCGGAACAAGAAAGACGTTGTCGGCGCCGATCTCTTTTTCGAGATTCACGCGACGCCACCGCAGCATGCGATAGAGCTCAGTCAGCGGATCCTCACCGCGCCATTCCGGACGAGCGGCACCGTGCGAACGGGATTCGAACGGTCGGGTGAGAAAACGAAACTCCTGCTCGCCAAGTTCGGTATAAATGTTCCCAACTTTGTTCCAGGAAATCGGTCGGACATCAAAACGCACATTGAGCTCCGCGAAAATCTTGCGCGTCATCCGCTGCATCCCGGTGTTTTGGGGAGAACGGCACGCACTCGTAACGTCAATGAAGACTCTCATTGAGCAGGAACTCGCCAGCAAATGAATTGGGCGCGCGTTAATTCAACCTGAACATTCGGATAAAGCTGCTGCACAACGGGAAAATCTCGCGCGACGCTCGCGCCAATCAGTGGCGGCTTTGGTGGACTGGCGCGGAGTTCGTCGGTCGTGAGCTTGATCACCGGGAACCGGAAGTTGCCGTGAAAAAGATAAAACGAATCCCACAACAGATCGTTCCCGGGAACGACCACCCTAATTAACACTGTCTGGATGCCGGGCTCTTGTAGCGCGCCGAGCTTTTCCGCGATCATTTTTTCATCCGCGACATCGCGCCGCCAAACATTGATCCGAATTTGACCATGAACGAATCCGGCGATGAGAAGAATAACCAGCGCCGCAGCCGCACGAGTTCGAACTGGCGGCGGTTGTTTTAGGAACCGGTAAAATATCAGCGCGAGAAGCAAACAGAGCGCCGGCAAGACCGGAATGGCATAACGCACATGCCGAAAGTTTGTCACGATCAACAACGCGACCCATGCGACAGTGACAATCGCCATTTCTCGAATCGCAGGCGACGGCCGTTCTGTTTTCGAAAAGAGAATCACGAACGGCGCGAGCAAAGAAAGAAAACCGCACAGGCCGCCCGCCAAACTCAGTGCCATCGGAACCTCAAAGTAAGGCCGTTGTCCAAGGCCACTTGGCCCAAGCCACACGACGACCTCATCGTGATAAAGATCGCCGACCAGCATCTGATACTTGAAGAACTGAAGCAGGGGCCAGATCGACATCAGCGCAATCGACAAAGCGAGGCTTCCAGTCAACCAGCCGAGACCGTTGCGAAGCTCGCGGCGATCGTCTTGATTCGTCAGCCGCACGATGAGGATGAGGATCCAGATCAAACACGGCAGCGGCATTTTTTGCAGACTGCCGATCCAACACGCGACCGTCGCCGCCATCCACCAGACCGGATCTTTGCGCGCAAGCTCAGCGAAAACGAATACCAGAACCGTGAAAAAAGTGAGACCTATATCGAGGAGCCCGCGCGCGGACTCGCTCGAAAACAGCGGCGCTGAGATCAGGATGGCGAGAGTCAGCGGAATTAACCACGGTTGGTCGGGCTTCAGCAAACGGACCATCCATGCCACCGCGATCAAGGTGAGCGCGCCGTAAAGCAGGGGCCAAACGCGCACGGCCAACGTGCGATTTTGAAAACGCGGAAGTGTCAGACTGGTCAGCCAGTATTGGAGCGGCGGCTTTTCAAACGAACGATGAAAGTTGTAATGAACGACCCACGGCTCGGTCATGAGCATTTCGCGGGTGCGTTCGGCGGTGAGAAGCTCGTCGGTGCCGGACATGATTCCCCGGGGCGCCTCCAAGCCGAGCCAAACGGCGAAAGCCAGGATGATAAAACCAGTTACCGCAACAGCCTGGGCTCGTTGTCGATAAAAATCTCCTGGGTCTGTTTCGATAAATGACATCGGAATAACGTCAACCGCCATGATAAGATCGACATCCATTCACCTGAAAACAATTTGTGCAACTGTCATGCACGAACTTTAATGTCCGAAGCTCCGACAAATGCCCGAAACGCAAAAACTGTGGGTATCGGCGATCTTCCTGTTCGAAGCCTTGTTTGTTTACTTCATTCTGGTCCAGCGATACCCGGTCTCGGGAGATGACTACTCCTACCTCTACCAAGCAAAGCTTTTCGCTGCCGGCAAGCTCTACGCCACGGATTCTCTTTACGACCCAACGTTGCCCTTTTACGACTGCCTGGAAACATTTTGTCTCAGGGACGATCAAGGACATCGGTTCTCGAAATATCCGCCGGGGTGGCCGGCTTTTCTCGCCATAGGGGCCAAGCTCCGAGCTCCGTGGCTAATCGATCCGCTACTCGGTGCTCTGTTGGTCTTTCTGATTCTAAAATACACGCAGGATCGGATGGGCAAGGAACTGGTACCAGCCACCAGTATCCTGTTATCGTTCTGTTTCTTTCTTTGTTATTACGCGGGCTCTTTTCGACCCCACATTGCCACGGCTCTGTTCGTGTTTGTCGCATTTCTAATTTACGATGCTGTGGAGAGGCATCCGGCGCATTCGAAGCTCTGGCTTTTCGTTGCCGGAGCGCTCCTCGGCTATTCTGCAATGATCCGTTATCTCGATTGGGTTCCACTGACCGCCTGGATCGGTGTCAGCTTGCTCCGGCGTAAAAAGATTGCGGATCTGATCTCGTTTGGGGTCGGCTTCGGGCTGCTAGCCAGCGGCAACCTGATATACAATGCAATGCTTTCGAGCAATGCGCTGTGTAATCCAGCGGCAATTCACCGTTCGCCAGAAAGCATTAACGACCGTCTCAGGCTTTCATGGGAGGGATTTGCGACTACCTTCGTTCGCCTTGCAAATCTTCTGTGGGTTTTCCCGCCGGTGCTCCTATTCGTCGTTCTATGGAAACGTTACCGTCCAGCTCCCGAGGCCAAAATGTCCATCGCGTTGTTCTCAATGAATGTTGCGATTTACTTTTTCTATCCCGCATCTGTCGGCGGTCCAGGTCCACGTTACTTTCTGGCGTATTTTCCGTTCCTGGTGTTGGCGAGCGTGGACCTTTATCGATGGATTCGCCAAGATTCCTCACCAGTTTTTCGTCATCCGTGGACTTTCGCGGTCGCTGCTCTGATTGTGTGCAACCTGATATTCGCGGTCAAAGAAGGCTATACCATGTATGGGCGACGAGACCTCGAGCGGACGGTTCGACAAATTCGGGATGGAAAGAACATCGTCCTTCTCAAGACCGGAACTTATAAAACGGTTGTCGGCGATTTGACTCGAAACCCGCCAGCACTCTCATCCTCTGACAGACTGTATTTCGCATGGTGCGATAAACCCCGGCGCGACGAGCTTCTGAAACGATTTCCAGAATACAATGTCTTTGTCTACGAATACCCGGGACATTTAACAAGACTTTCGACCGATTTTTGAATGACGATGATCTGAAGGAGGTGAGACCGGTGCGTCTATGAAGAAAGTCTTTTTAACTGGGGCGAGCTCGGGCATCGGCCTTGCTATTGCGCACGCGCTTCTCGCGCGCGGCGATGAAGTTTGGGGAACGTCGCGCAACCTGATTCGACTCGAACCCGTCCTGGGAATTCACCACGTCCGCCTGGATTTGAGCGACTCGCGCTCGATTGACGATGCGTTCAAGAGCGCACTGGCCGCGGCCGGTTATTTCGACGTCGTCATTAACAACGCGGGCAGCGGCCACTTCGGTCCGGCGGAGCAGTTATCCCAGGAAGAAATCCAAAAACAATTTCAAACCCTGCTATTCGGTCACCTGCAATTGATGCGACTCGCGCTCGCCGCGATGCGCGGGCGCGGAAAGGGTTTGATCATCAATGTCACATCGCTCGCCTCGCGTTTACCGGTGCCATTCATGGCCGCATACAACGCAGCGAAAGCGGCAATGGCGTCATTCACCATGTCGATCCAACTCGAACTTCCAGACGCAAACATTCGCATTGTCGATCTTCAGCCGGCGGATATTTGCACCGCGTTTAACGATACGATTCCAAAAAGCGCCGAAAATGATCCGCGCTATCAGGCGCGCGTCGCCAAAACCTGGGAGGCGGTCGATCGCAACATGAAGAACGCGCCGAAACCGCGACTCGTTGCCGAACATGTACTGCGACTCATGGATTCAACAAGTCCGCCCCCGCGGATCACGGTCGGCGATTTTTTTCAAACGAAGGTCGCACCGTTCATTTTCCGATTCTTGCCCCAGCGTGTGCGAAACTGGGGATTGAAAATGTATTACGGAATATGAAATCGCGGATTTCGGAGGCGGTGATCCTGATGGCGGGATGCGGCTCGCGATTGCGCGGCGCCGATGAAACATTTTTGAAGCCGCTCCTACCAATCCACGGCCGCCCCCTTGTTTCCTACACCATTGAGGCTTTGGCCCGATCCGGCATCGGCAAAATCGTGGCCATCGTCGGATTTGAAAGCCGCCGCCTTGGCCCGGCTTTGAGAAAATTAATTCCATCCACGATGGAGTTGGATCTGGTCGAAAACCGCGATTGGCAAAAGCAAAACGGGATCTCGGCTCTGGCAGCTCGAAGCCACGTGAGTGCCCCGTTTCTTCTGACCATGTGCGATCACCTCTTTGACCGGCGAGTTGTCGATCTTCTGATCGAGCATACCGAGAATCGCGCTCTAAATCTGGCGATCGACAAGAAATTGGATTCGGTTTTTGATCTCGAAGACGCGATGAAAGTGCAAACGCGCAATGATCGCGTCACCGCCATCGGAAAAGACCTGCAAGATTACGACGCAATCGACACCGGCTTGTTTGTTTGCCCTGAAGAATTTTTTGATTATCTCGAGCACGCCAAAAAAAATGGCGATTGCAGCCTGTCCGATGGCGTTCGTTTGATGGCCGCGGACGGGAAAGTGCACGCCATCGACATTGGCAACGTCTGGTGGCAAGACGTCGATACTCCGGCGATGCTGCAAAAGGCGGAGCGCAGCCTTCGGCAGGCCAGCTAGCGCCCTACTTACCAGCCGATAGCGCGACCGCGGGCAAGAGTGGCTCGGCAGATTCGGGGAGCGCTTGCGGGCGCCAGTTGTCCAGCTGACTGGAAGCGCGCGCACAGCCGATCGTACAGGTAGCGTGACAAGATTTGTATCGGTAAAACTGTTCCCGGAGATCGGTCGGCGTGTACTCCATCAAATCCTTTGACCAAGCCGTTCGCGTTTGTGAGCACCAGTTCACTTTGCCGAATTCGTCAATGTAAAGATAACGGCTGCCCGCCCGGCATTTGAACGGCGCGATGCCCTTACGCACGAGACGGTCGCGATAATCGGAGAATTCTTTCCAAGTCTTGGGAATCTTTTTCACGATCCGTTCGAACAAGCTCACCTCTTCGCGGCTGAGTTTGAGTTGTCCATTCGAGTCGTGGATCAACAAGACTCGCGGTGTAAATCCCATCTTGCTTGCGAACGCGATTACTTCCTCGACTTCCGCCGGAGGAGCTGCACCAATTACGCCACTGACCACGACTTGAAAGCGCGCATGCTCTCGTAACGACTCGAGACGTTTTTTGAGGTTATCGAGCACCTTTTCGGTTGTGACGTTGGCGTGGACTCCGTCGATCGAGATTTGCATTTCCTGCAGGCCGGCTTCGTTCAGCGCCTGGATCAACTGCGGTCGCAAAAGAAGCCCGTTTGAAATCATGCCAGTCCGCAAAAATCCGAGCTGACGGCATTTGCGGACCAGCCGCGGAAGGTCGGGATGCATTGTCGGCTCGCCACCGGTGAGCGAAATGCCGAACGTGCCGAGACCCTTTAGTTTTCGGAGGCGTTGCTCCAGAATTTCGAAGGAGATGGGACTGCTCGTTTTGTCGTACTCGGTGCAATAACCGCAGGCGAGATTGCAGCGGCGAATAATAACCATCTGCGCCAGGAACGGGCTGTAGCGAAGGCGGGAAAGAAGGGCAGGCTCGTCATTAGAATCGGGCCGGACGGGAGAGCTGCTTAAGACCGAACCGTTGCTCGCAGTCACAAGGCCGGAACTTTAGCAAGGTCGAGCGTGAGAGCGAATCAATTGTGACTCGGCGAGGGTCATGCCGCGGCTTGCTCCGGCAAAAGCCATCCGGTATCCAATTACAGGCGAAATGATCGATGAATGCCTGATCATAACCGAAAACGCCGGTGCGTTGACGGAGTTATGCGGAATCTCAGTGCTAGACCGGCTCTTGCGCACACTCCAACGCTGTGGGTTCCAGTCTGCGACAGTTTGGGCAACCGAGCCCGATGCGATCCGAACAGCGCTCGCCCGACCATCGCAATTCCAGAATCAAATCGCGATCAAAGTGCGAGGCCGAGAAAGCGGACCGCTGAGCCTGAAAGAGATTGTCGATCTTTCGGCGGGTACAGGGGAACTCTTCATGGTTGTTAAAGGCGACATCATATTCGACGATCGCTTGCTGCGTTTGCTTGCGACGCAAACGACAGCAACCGCCTTAATCGATAGCGCGCCCCCCGAATCTCTTCAGCAATTGATTGCGGTACCGCAAATCGACGGCGGATCGTTTTGCGGCGCGGCGGTCCTCAACAAAAAATGGGCGGCAGCTCAGGACAGCTTGGTTGAAGAAAGCATTCGCAAAGGATTAGCAGAAGGAGCAATCACTGTAGTCGATGTTGCGGCGCAGCCGACGTACTCGCCGGAAATGCGCCGGCCGTTACGGCCTTTCTGGTTTCCAGCGCCGCCTCCATCGGAAAAACTGTTGGCCGAGCAACTCATTCTTCGTTCGGCGCAGAAAGGTGCGCAGGATCTTCCCGCCTGGGTCCATGCGCCGATTGAAAACTTCCTGATCTCCTGTCTGTGGAGGACGTCAATCACGCCAAATCAGCTTACGATTTCTTGCAACGTAATCGCGTGGACTGCGACGGTTCTTTTTACCACGGGTCATCTTGCCTGCGGATTGGCGCTTGCCCTCCTTGTCGGCGTACTCGACGGCCTGGACGGAAAACAGGCCCGGGTGAAGATCGAAACAACCAGCGGCGGCAAACTCGAGCACTGGTTTGATGCAGCTTTCGAATGGTCGTGGTGGATCGCGCTCGCGTACCACTTGCAAATTTCAGGAAAATTACCGGCAGCGTTTTGGTACTTGTTTCTTCTGCTGCTCGCTGAAGCGGTCGACGGTATTGCTAAGGGAACGGTTCTTTTCAAAACCGGAAAATTGATTGATGAACTCAGCCTTTTCGAGCGAGTGGTCCGTCTCTTTGGTGGGCGCCGGAACGTTTACGTTTGGATTCTGACGATCGGCCTCTTGTTCGGGGCGCCGGCCAAAGCGTTCATCGTAATGGCCTGGTGGGAGGTAGCGACTGCGATTCTGCATCTACCGCGCGCGGCATGGGTGCTTCTTGGCCGGGAAAGATCGTAACCACGTTAACCGTGATCGATTCGGCGACGATAAATCCGGTAGGTTTTATATTTCGATGCGCCCAACCCTTCGATGAAGCGATTCATCAACAGATTGTCTTCGAGCGTCATACTTAGCTCGCCAGAAAAGCCGCGCCTTGCTCCCTCTTCCATTACTTGCAGAACCAGCATCTCGGCAATGCCGGCGCGCCGGTACTTTTCCACAACACCCAACGCAACAAAACGCACCGTGCGAATTTTGGAACGACGGTAAAGCAACTGAAGCAATCCAATCGGTAGTCCAAAGCGCGTCAACCGCCCGTTCAAGTGGCGCAAAGCGACGTTAATGTCCGGCACGCAAATCACGAACGCGACCGGCGCGTCGTCGACCTCTGCGATCAATGTCATTCGTGGATCAATGACGGGGCGCATCTCTTTCGCCATGTGTTCCGCTTCGGCCTCGGTAAACGGCACGAAACCCCAATTGTTTTTCCAAGCTTCGTTAAACACCGCAGAGAGGCGGCGACTGTCGTCAGTTAAATGGCGAAGATCAATCGGGCGAATTTTGGCTGAACGTTTTCGGGCGCGCGCTTTCGCGATCGGGCGCAAACGTTCCAGCAGCGGAGTAGTCGGCACAAACCACCACGCGTACCAATCTTTTTCCTTTTCGAAACCACCCGCTTCGATCAGTCGCGCATAATAAGGCGGATTGTGCGCGGTCAGCAGCGTGGGCGGGTGTTCAAAGCCATCAATTAGTAATCCGCAGACATAGTTCGTTGAATAATCGATCGGGCCCATGATTTCGCTCCGACCTCGGCGGCGTAACCAGTCCGCGGCGCTATCGAACAGTGCCCTCGCAACATCGACATCTTCGATCGATTCAAACAAACCAAAACAGCCGACGTTGGAGTTGTGGAGCGCGTTGTAGTTCGGATCGTCACTTGCCATGATGCGGCCGACGATCTCGCCATTTCGTTTTGCGAGGAACAACGCTGCGTCGCCGTGTTGATAAAAGGGATGCCGGTCGCGATCGAGAAAGGCTTTCCGTTCGATGACAAGCGGCGGCACCCAGGAAGAATCGTTCCGGTAAATCTGCCACGGAAATTTGATGAATGCGCCACACTCCCAGGGCGACCTGACCTGCCAAATCTGGACCTGTGACACACTCAATCCAGCTGCGCCTGACGCGATTGCTTCATCATCTCGAGAAGAGAGCGGCACATGTTCCGTTGCCGATAAAGCAGATAGATGAGCAATAAGTTGAACACCGTGATCTCAACCCAAAAAAACCACGCCGGCCGATCAAGCAACAGGACAGCAAAAAGAAGGAATATTCGCGTGTTCGTCATTAACACTCCCCAAAATTTGAATGCTGGCCGTGCGGCATCGCGATATTGCGCTGTTAACCATTCCGGAATTTGCTCATGAAAAAGCCTGTCAACCGTCTCCCGAAATTTTTTCAAAACCGGCGAGATCATCTCCTGCTGGCGCGTGAAATTAAGATACAACACAAGCAAGAACTTCTGCCATGGTCCCTCCCGCCATGTAAACGTTTGATAATCTGATCGCAGCGCAGCAGACGAATCGAAGTCACCACGCGACCGCTGGCTCACAAAGTAAAGATACGCGTTCCGATAATAATCAGCCGCGCCGCTCTGCAAGCCATGACTCAAAGCGGCCGCCAGAGCGACAAGAAAAATCATTGCTGACGCTCCCTCAAAAAGACAGCGCAGAGTCAAGTGCACATAAATGCTCGTGAAGATCAAATGATCGACCACGCTATCGATGATTCGACCTTCCCGGCTTTGCCGACCGGTCAGGCGCGCCAATTGTCCGTCTGCATTGTCGAGCGCATTGGCGCCGATATGGAGCACCATCCCCGCAATGTTTGTTCGTAAGTCCCGATAAAAATAGAGATGGCCGGCAACGATCCCAAAAAGTCCGCCAAGAAGCGTGACCCCGACCGGCGGCATTCCCAGTTTCGCGAAAACCTTCGCGAGCTGGAAACCAACTTTGCGATAAAAGTAAAGATCGAGGATGCCCTCGGCCTCGCGCACCTTGTAGGTGGTATCGATGGCAGGCGGTTGCGCAATCTGCGCAGCCATCAAGAACTCATTCTGAGCGCCAACTCAGACATCTTGCAGCGCAACCGGAAGGCGGCCGCTTTCACTTTGGATTCTGCTCCCCGAAGCGTGTCATCGAGAATGTTAAGCGCTTCGTCCAGGTCAGCCCGGGTGTGATTCGCGGTCACGCAAGCGCGGAAACAAATCTTATTTTGCGGGACCGCCGGATAATCGACCGGCGCAACCCACAACCCTCGACGGCGCAATTCATGACACAAGCGGTACATCCGTTCACGGTCGCCGATCACG
>Ga0209648_10001785_pt1 | contig 17482 bp, 14 predicted proteins | sample GraSoi2013_115cm_FD_185830 | JGI IMG/M metagenome (GOLD analysis project Ga0209648, IMG submission 185830) | Grasslands soil microbial communities from the Angelo Coastal Reserve, California, USA - Sample 9_17_2013_115cm (SPAdes) (version 2) | ecosystem: Environmental > Terrestrial > Soil >...
TGTTATTCACGATCTTGATGACTTCGCCTGCTCCATTGGGTCCGACGTGAAAAATATGCTCCTTCTCGCCCATCGCTTCCAGCACAGGCCTTGCCTGTTCAAAAATTTCGCGTTCGCCGCCGACCATAATCGTCAGTGTCCCATTGACCGCCCCCTGTGACCCGCCGCTTACCGGTGCATCCAGGAAGTGAACGCCGCGTGTTGATACGGTCTGCGCCAGCTTGCGGCTCACAGCAGGGGCGATGGTACTCATATCGATGATGATCAGACCTTTGCGCGCACCTTCGAGGATGCCCTGCGGGCCAGTTACGACCTCCTCGACCTGGGGCGAATTGGGCAACATGGTAATCACGATATCGGAGGCCATTGCCACGGCTCGCGCTGATGGAGCCAGCTTCGCGCCCGCGTTCAGTACTTCTTGCACCTCTGGCTTGTCCGGGCGGCGAGCGTAGACGGTGACGTGGTGTTCTGCTTTGAGCAAGTTGAGCGTCATAGGCCTGCCCATGACGCCGATGCCGATAAATCCGATCTGCATTGAGAATATCCTTTCCAATTAGTTCAGCATTTCCATACTGAAAGGGTGGCCACAATTTTTTGCAAAGTCATGGATGGTGAGTGTGAGGTTTCGTTCGTTTTCTATAATGTGCTATTTAGAGGAAAAAGCATTGATTAAAAATATCTGATCACCTTCTTTTCGCCATATGTTCCCAAAGGTCAGAAGTTCCTCAGGTAATGGATTCTTCGCATGAGGATTTAAAACAATGATGAAGTTATTACCCATCTCTTCGAGTAATATTGGACTATTGATAATATCAGTTTCAACGTAAATAACTGCACTAATTCCAGAGTGCTCAGGATTTTCAAAAAATCCCGTCGAGATTTTGGTATCAGATCCATTGTCTTTCGTAATTTGATCTCTTGTAGTCCAAAAGCTCTCTGTAGCTTTTAATTCTGGCCTTTTCAGTTCAGTGAATAAAATTTGCCATCCTAGTTTAAAAAGACATTTCAAGATAAGAGGAATTTGAGAATCGAGATGTTCAAGCTTTGATCGATTAATCGCAATGATATATAGATCGCCTGTTCCAACAATATCTTGTTCCACATATTTACAATATCTCTTGTATTTATCAGCTACTCCGCTTAACAAGCGGAGTAACATCTGGTCTTCTGGTAGGTCAGCAACGTCGTTAAACACCATCTCAGGAACTCTATTAGGAGCATCGCCTTTTTCTATGGCAATAGCCTCAATCCAGACAGTTTGAGCACTCTTATTAGTATTATGAATGGTTTTAAAATCAGGTCCGGCACTCTCACGCTTGCTCTTACTTCCAGGCTGTAGACCCCATCTTTTATGAAGCGTTATACCTAAATAAAGTTCCCATGCTCGTTGAGAAAAATGTGCCTTGAATTCACTTGCGAAGTTCCTATCTGCAAATTGCCGGTATTCCATCCACATGTCTTCAATCCATTGTCTTTCCTTTTTAAAATCATCCCTAGTAGCCAAACAAACATACAAGGGATCGTACGTTGGAGGCACATATTTCTTTAACAATTCCTCAAGTTCTGATTGATTTTTTGCAGTTCCTAAATTTTTATCAAACAACATCCGAGCATGCTCCTTATGTGGGTTACCGCTAATGCTCATTGTAACTCTTATTTTGTGTGGGGGCAAGCCACACAGTGACCGAGAGGCAAGCGTGGGTTGTATTCTGTGCCGTTGAGTAGCATTAGGGGTAAGTACTTGTTAAAAAATAACTTCCCCCCTAAGAGTGTTCAGACATCAGTCAGAACAGCGAGGTGTGATCGGATGGTGTAGTTCCGCTTGCTATACACACTGATCTTCCCGCGTATGTCTTCTCCCTCTCGTTTTCTTCGATGACCAAGAGTCAGTCCACTTCGCTTTTGCCAGGATGAGATGTTGTCTCTACTTTTGCTTGGTGCCAACCAGCCGCAATAAGCCATCTGCCAATGAGCCACGATGAGAAACACTATGGTGGTACCCATTAAACTCGGCATAGTGGACCTCATAGCCTTTGAGGACTAACACATCTCGGAAATGCCGATTGCAGCCGACCATATAGATCCATCCCCAATCCTCTTTCAAACCAACCTCCAGATAGAAGCGAAGGAGTAAGCGGGGACTTTTGATAAACTGCTGAATAATCCACTCTTGCTGGATATCCTCCTTAGGGTCTTTGTCCCACCAGAAAGAGCCGGATTGTGAAAGCACGTTTCCAAAGGTTTCTGAGGCGCGTAACCCAACGAAAGCGGCTGCCAATCCGCCGTAACTACATCCTCCAACAATGGTCTCTTCAGGCTCGTTGGTCACATGATAGTGTTCATGAACCCATGGCATGAGCTCCTTGGTTACAAAATCCACAAAGGGCTGATGACAGGGCAACTCACGGTTGCGCGTCTCCTGATCCGGGTGATCGAGCAAGACGGCCACTAACGGTGGGATCATCCCTTCACGTACAAGATTGTCCAGAATCGTCGGGGTGGGAATGAGGTCAATGTAGGTCCACCCATCGAACAAGAGCAAGAGACGGTAGGGTTCACCGCTCGTTGTGTAGAAAGCTGGGGTATAGACCCAGACGCGACGTTCATTGTCGAGGATCTGGCTGCGCAGGCGATGGACCTCGACCTGCCCTTTCGCTCCGTGAGATTGAGGCACAATCCAGGGCTGCCGAGGTGCGCCGGGCAGCTCAAGAATAGAGTACGCGACCTCTTGGGAAGAGGGGCTCTGTTCATCTGTGTGATACACAAACTGGTGAGGATTGAGCGGATCGGGCAGGAAACGTGTGCCAACATCACTACGCTCATCACCTAATTTGGTCAAAGGATCGTTGACCGAGAAGGTGTAGACGGCGCGCAAATCCGTTTGGAGCCGGTACGTCTTGTACCAGAGATCGGTATCCAACAACCTTGCCATCTGATGGTCCTCGGGGTGGTCCAATCCTGCTGGTCCACCCCATACCACCACGTTGTGCGTGTCTCCCTTGTCACGCCAGAGAAAGGTGACCAGATAATGAGGAGCATCTCCTGCAATCGCTTCCATCAGGGGTGTCCCCTGTTCAGTGATTTCCTGCCAGAATGCTTGCAGTGCAGTGGTGTCGCCAGAGATGAGTGCTTGTTCCAGCGAAGTAATGCGTGGACTGACGAGCATTTGTTTCGCGGCCATAGTGCCCCCTTTCTCGCATAAGCAGTGCTTTCAGCAAAGTATATCATAGCAATCGCCTGTTGTTTTCCCTCAGTTTGCCGCTCTCTATCAAAACCTCATCGTCGCAACCACTAGCCCTTGCAACGAGACCGGAAGTTATTTTTTAACGACTCCTAAGCATCTGTTCGGTATATCACCAAAGGCTTTTGCAAAAAACTGCGGGGCACCCAATGACGAGAGGTATCTGTCTCCTTTAGACATGTTCCCTGAACATCTCACTCCTGCCAAAAGCTAATTGGACTGACCACGAGTTGGCCCGGCGTGAAATGTGTTCTCTTCCTTGCCCATTGCTTGCAGCGCGAGGAGTGCCTGCTGCTCCGCCCCGAACTAGAGCTCATAATCCTTTGCCCAACGCACCCCTTTCTGCAAGTGGTTTTTGACAGGTTCAACACGCAGGTACCCAAGATTCGTTCCAACGTCTCCTACAGGAACAAGATACACTTTCCCTGTTTCTTTAGAGTAAACCGCAAAATAATCAGCGTCTCCTCGATAATTTCTCTGTATCTTCTTCGCACCAGGTATGCTGCTATTCCTCGTGTTAAACTCTATCGTCCCGTTGCGTGGTCTTCCAGTCTTACACTGGATGCGCCAGAACTGCCCATCTGCATCCTCGATCACCAGATCATAGCGTTGCACACCGAGGGGAGTGAGTACGGTGTATCCGCACTCCATAAGACAATGAATGATAAAAGCCTCTGTCCTTTGACCAACCTCTACGCTGGATAACGGAACACCAAAAACGGTTTCTCGTCTTGGGGGAAATATACCCATATACATCTCCTTCGCCTTGACAACAAATTGCTAGTAACGAGCAGCGCCGGCATATTGTTTGCAGGTCGTGATCTGCTTGTTGTTGAGGTCCAGTTCGGCGCGATAACCCCGCGTGATGTGCATGATCTACTCTCCTGAACTAAGGATGCCAAGAATAAAGCCGGTGTTGTGTCGCAAGACTTGCTCTGTTAAATGGCCTTCTTCGGCGATCTCGGTCAACATGCCTTTGATCGTATCAATCAAGTCGGTGTGGATACGACAATCACTGAAATACGGAGACAATGCTTCTTCATAACCATTCTGCACAACAGGATCAGTAATAGTAACGAGAGAGACCTGCTTGAGTCTGATTGCCATCGTTCTTGCTCCTTCTTTGATCGCTCCTGGAAGGCACAGATAACTACTGTCATAGAGGAGTATACACGATGATGGAAATAGTTGTCAACACTTAAAGAGTGTTTGAGTGATTCTAAGATAGTCTCAATACTCTCATTGACGAAGGAGAGCGCCTCCGCTATAATGGGAGAAATGAAAAGAGGAGTCCTTTGTATGCAGGAAGAGGAAATGCTTACCGCCCAAGAGGTGGCGAAGATCATGAAAGTTCACATTAGCACCGTGAGAAAGTGGGTACGCACGAAAGCACTGAAAACGGTGAAGATCGGTATCAGGGGATACCGTATACGTCGTTCTGACCTCAATCGCTTCATTGAAGAGCAAGGGCAGAGTACATAGCTCTATGTCTTTTCTTCTGACTCCATCACATGTTCCATGCACTCTTTGATTTGTTCAGTCCAATTCCGCCCTGCGAGCCACCACTGTGCTTTGTCAGGCACTATTGCCAGCATTGAAGTATACCTTTGCCGCAAGTTGAGCGTGAACCGTTCAGCTTTACAGGGAGACGTTGTCAGAAAGGTTGGTAGGGCAGGATTTGCGTTGCTGCGCCAACGTGTGCTTCACGCCTTGTGAAAGCCTCTCCTACAGGTGGCGAAGGGGAGCACTTCTATGAGATACAATACAAGCAACCTCATGAAAGGCTCATGCTGATGGTGACCGAATCCGCTATTGTTCATGGGTTAAGAGCGCTGGGCTTGAACAGCGCTTCAGCAATCATTGTCCATGCCTCGTTGCGCTCTTTTGGCAAGGTTTCGGGAGGCGCATTCACTGTCTGCCAAGCGCTTCTCTCCACTGGAGCCACGCTTCTTGTGCCTGCTGGAAGTTGGGACCTGACAGGAGTTCCCGCTCCCCCAGGTCTGTTGCGCCCGCATAACGCTGTGCCCATGGCCTCAACCTGGCAAGCGTTTGACGAAGCGCTCAGCCGTGCTGTCCCCTTCGCGGACGATCTGCCAATCGATCAAGAGCTTGGTCTCATCCCTGAAACGATGCGCCGGGCCTTTCCCTATGTTCGCAGTCGTCACCCCCTCATGTCGTACCTGGCCCTGGGTGCTCACGCCCAGGAATTGGTCGCAGCACAGCGGCTCGACTGGCCTCTTGGACCGTTGGAGGCGTTAGCTGAACGGGAGGGCGATGTGCTGCTGCTGGGTGTCTCACACATCTCCAATACGGCTATTCATCTGGCAGAACAGTACCTGGGGCGATCGCGCTTCTATCGGTATGCCAAAGTCACTGATCGGGTGTGGATGGAACTGCCCAACATTTCAGGGCAGAGTCATCGGTTTGACGAGATCGAACCGCACTGTCGAGCAGCGACGCAGGAAGTCATGATTGGCTCGTGCAGAGCACGCCGCATTCCCATACGTGAGGTGCTGGCTGTGGCACACCGTCTGATCCTTGCCAATCCAGCCGCGCTCCTCTGTGAGCATCCCGACTGTCGCTGCTTTGCCGCTCTGCAACAACGATTAGAGACGCTTTCCAGGGAAAGCAAAGAAAAGTGAGCAAGCGAGCGGATTCACCAAACTAGCGGAAGAGCCCACGCGATGCGCAACGAGATTGCAGAAAGGTAGCTCTCGTGTCTGAAACGGCTTCACAAGGGCGCTCGGTTCTCTCGTTTTCTCGGCTTTCGATTTCGTGGAACTGCTCCGTCATCACGAAAAGCACAGCATTAAAGAGAACGTTCACGAGCCACTTCAGCTTAGTGTACGTTACGTTGTCCATCCCGTGAGTATATAGAACACAATAAATAGGACAAGCGACCCTCTTTTTCTCCTCTTTTTTCGCTTAAACTGGACATAATGACATTTATCCTGTGCTCTTGTTCCCTGTATCCTTTGAAAGGATAGGAAAGGCAAAAAGGTATGTGCTCTCTTTTGCAAAACCGCCACTTCAGGTGGAAGCCGAAGAAAATGTTTCTCCATTCGAGTCTTCTTCTGCCGTTTTCCCTGTTTTCCGGCCTCTTGTTTGCTTGTAATACCCATTCTCCTCCACCTCAGACTGGCATACAGCATACTCCTTCGCCCCAAATCGGCACTCACCAGGAAGCTGTGCTCTATGTAGGATGCCTGTTGTATCAGAAACCTGTTCACTCCTATGAGGACAAGGCGATGACGCCCGCCACAGTCATCATTGCAGCCCTGAATGCGGATAATGGGCAGAAAATCTGGCAGCGTTCCCTTCTCAACCTCTCTCCAAAAGATTTATCCCGTTATGCCTATACAACAAGCGTCACCGTTGACAACGCTCTCCTCTACACTGTCATCTCGACGCCGGTCAATGGCCTGGTTGTAGGTCTTGATGCAAGAACGGGGCGTATCCTTTGGAAGGACACAGAGGGTGCAGGAGGTATTTCCTCGCCAATTGCCACCAATGGGGTTTTCTCTATGGAAGTAGGTCAACCTCAAACAGGGATGAAAACGCTGCGAACTCTGGATGGACAGAGCGGGAAGCTCCTTTGGAGTGCCTCGGCTGGCGACTATACGCTCGGTCAGATCGCTGCTACCGACAAGGCAGTTTACCTTGTCCAAGCGAAATATACTCCTGCGAGTCGCCTGCCGTATGACTCTGAGATCGTTCGTGCCCTCCGCTTGAACGATGGCACACCGCTGTGGCAAAAGGAATTTAGGAACACCCCCCAAACCTCACTTCTTCCCATGCGACTTCAGGCGGATAGTCAAGCAGTTTACCTATTCCAATTGGAAAGCAAACAAGCATTCACTCCCCCTTCCATACCAGTGGGAGTAAATACCCTGCTAGCGCTTCGTGCCGAGGATGGCACGCCTCTATGGAGCGTCCAGACGCCATATGATTACTTGCAGGAGCCAAGGATCAGTCTGGTGCTTGTTGGGCATGTGCTCTCCCTGATAGGTCAAAAGCGCTTGAGCAGTTTCAATACTCAGGATGGCAAACTGCTCAGTGCATATACATCACATTTCTTTCTCTGGACCTTTCTGCCTAACGATCACCTTTATGGCATAATAGGAGCAAAGGAAGCAAATTTCTGTTCGTTCAAGAGCAGCGATGGCACAAAACTTTGGTGCTCAAACATCGCTGCAAACTCGGTTGTCCTGGCTCTCGTGAACAAAGATCGCCTTTACCTCATGCAGCAACAGGCGATAGAGGTCTTGAAACAAAACGATGGCAGCCAGGTGGGTCGCTACACGATAGATAATCCGACGCGGGTACTCATGCAGAGTATGGCTTTCTCGGAAGAGAAGCTTTGAGCGTCGTCGCGAAAGAACCCGAGCCACTTCAGCCAGGTGCTTGTCTCGTTGCGCATCCCGTGGGAAGAGCCCGCGGAATGCGCAACGAGCTTGACGGGGCGCTGAGTACAACTCTTGGAGCAGGCAAGAAAGCGGCCCCAGGATTGCATTCTATTCGGGTGGAAGACGCCGTTGTAATCCACCTTTCTCGCGGGCCGCTCTGGTGTCCTGCGAAGCCTGACATCTACTTAGGGGATAGTATAAATGTTCCAGGGCCTTCAACGCAAGCAGGGATAAAGTGGTTAGGTCAGCGTCTCGTTGCGCATTCCGTGGGAAGAGCCAACCTTTCTGACAAAGCACCACCGCTTACGGGCGCATCGAGCAAATGTACACCGCGAATCGAGGCCTCTTGCGCTAACTTGCGGCTGACGGCGGGCGCTATAGTACTCATATCGATGATAATCAGCCCTTTGCGCGCACCCTCAAGAACGCCCTGCGGGCCGGTGACGACCTCTTCGACCTGGGGCGAATTGGGCAACATGGTAATCACGATATCGGAGGCCATTGCCACGGCTCGCGCTGATGGAGCCAGCTTCGCGCCCGCGTTCAGTACTTCTTGCACCTCTGGCTTGTCCGGGTGGCGAGCGTAGACGGTGACATGATGTTCTGCTTTGAGCAAGTTGAGCGTCATGGGTCGGCCCATGACGCCGATGCCGATAAAACCGATCTGCATTGAGAATATCCTTTCCTGACTTTTACTCCATTTCGACAATCACGGCTCCACCCTTAACGACATCGCCTTCCTGATAGTACACGTGTCGCACTTTGCCTGCATAGGGCGCAGCTATCGTGTGTTCCATTTTCATCGCGCTCAATATCACAAGTACCTGGCGGTGCTCCACGCTATCGCCAGCGCGTGCCTGCACCTTCACAATCGTACCTGCCATAGGAGCGGTGAGTGCCTTCTGCGAGTGAGCAACGTTCTCACTCCGGGCGGCAGCATCTACATTGGGCGGCCGGCGTCGTTCGAAACGATAGGTTTGCCCATCAACAATTACCTGGGTCTCACCCTCATAACGTTGCACAAAGGTACGTATTTGTCTTGTTCCCCAACGCAGCAGCACAAGATCATCATTGCCAAAGATACAGCTTATTCCCTCTATAGGGTGTGTATCAACTTGCACACTCCACGCGCCCGGTATATCGTGCGCCGGCGAGATAGCTACACTATGTTTTTCTCCTTGATAGCTATAGCTAACGCTGCGCGATTCTCCGGCCATACGCCAGGGCCCAAGCGTATGCCAGGGATTCGGCGGGGTTTGGCCATTCCAGAGGGCCGTATCCCCAGTATTTCTCGTCATATCGAGCAAAGCCGCCGCTGACAGCGCGACATGTAGGGATCCCTCTTGCAAAGCCTCCGGTTCCTTGGCTCTACTCGTTTCTCCGTCCAACCCATACTCCTCGAGAAAACTGGTAAAGGTGCGGCCCTCGCGAAATGCGGGATGTTCTACAATAGCCGACAGCAAAGCGACGTTCGTCTTAACACCAAAAACCGCTGCCTGCCTGAGCGCAGCCTGCAAGCGATCGATTGCCGTCGTACGGTTCTCACCATAGACAATCAATTTAGCGATCATCGGGTCGTAATACTGCGTGATCTCATCGCCGCCCTCAATACCGCTATCGACGCGGATGCCAGGTCCTCCTGGCTTGACAAAGCGGGTGACCGTGCCGGTGGAAGGAATAAAGTTATTTTCAGGGTCTTCGGCATACAGGCGCACCTCGATAGCATGTCCGCGCGGGCTGATCTGTTCCTGGATTAAACCAAGCGGCTGGCCTGCAGCAATTTGCAGTTGATGACGCACCAGGTCTATGCCGGTGACCAGTTCCGTGACGGGATGCTCTACCTGCAAGCGTGTGTTCATCTCGAGAAAGTAGAAGCGCTTACCGGTATCGAGCATGAACTCAAGCGTACCTGCATTCACGTACCCAGCGGCTTTAGCTATGCGCACAGCAGCCGCTCCCATTTCCTCGCGTAGGGCGGGAGTCAGCGCGACAGAGGGACTCTCCTCGACAATTTTCTGGTAGCGGCGTTGGATGGAACATTCACGTTCACCAAGGTGAATCAGGTTGCCGAACGTATCGCCCAGCACCTGGATCTCGATGTGCCGGGGCTGCTGGACGAATCGTTCAAGAAAGACGGTGGCATCGCCAAAAGCGGCCTGGGCCTCGCGCCGCGCGCCTGCCAGCTGTTCTTTAAAGCCGGCCGCAGCGTGCACTTCACGCATGCCCTTGCCGCCGCCGCCCGCCGAGGCTTTGATAAGCAGCGGGAAACCGATACGCTGCGCCTCGCTCATCAGTACCATGTCGTCCTGGCTCTCTCCATTGTAGCCTGGGATCGTTGGTGCGCCGACGGATTGCGCCAATTGCTTGGCCGCGATCTTTGATCCCATCAGTCGCATGGCGGAGGCCGGTGGACCAATGAAAATGATTCCGGCTTTCTCACATGCCTCAACAAAGGCCGCATTTTCAGCGAGGAAGCCATAGCCCGGATGAATAGCCTCTGCTCCACTCTCTTTGGCTACATCAAGGATGGTACCTATACCCAGGTAGCTTTGGGCGGCCGGTGCAGGGCCTATATAATAGGCCTCGTCGGCCTCACGCGCGTGTTGTGCGCTGCGGTCGGCATCAGAGTAAACCGCCACGGTTCGTATACCCATCTCGCGGCAGGTTGCCATGATACGGATGGCTATCTCTCCCCGGTTGGCAATCAATATTTTCTTGAACATGGCGTGGTGCCTATATTTTTAGTTTGATTATCAAACTGCCTGCGTCTAACCTGGCTTCAGTACTGTAGTCCCATCTTACTATAAATAAGCTGATTCTGACAAATGTGGAGAAATTCTTGGACCTGTATCGTAGCGGTTGTCGCGGGCCTCACCCCCTAACCCCCTCTCCATCTCTGATGGAGAGGGGGAAGAGGTGCTGGCGCATGGCTCCTGAGGCTGCTTGCGGCCAGATAGGGTGCAACTGTGGTGCGTTTGCACCGTAAATTTTTGGTTTTTCCCTTTCTTTACCCTGTTGAGGCCAGGTGTAGAGCCAGACGAGACGGTGTTCAAAGGTGTGCAACTTGTGCAAATCACGCTCAATTTAGTGGGCCTCAGGGCGACCGCTATAGACGAACAGTAGCACGCACATGGGAGAGGGAATGATACCTCTCTTCTCCTACCATTCTTTTTCTTACGCGGCTCCCTGATACTGGTGGCGTACGATCACAGCGTGCACAATGGCAGGACGAGGACAAGCGAACAGGGCGAGGACACGTAAACAGGGCGAGGACAAGCCTCGCCCCTACTATGCGACGATGTGGCTCGACACGCCCGTCCGTATCCCTGGAGTTGGGGACACATCACCTTGTACATGGCCAGGGTCTTTGCCAGCAGAATCCTTTCTGGTTGCCCGCGTCCTGTTCCCTTTACCTACCTGTGGGGGAACGCGATCACACCCCCCACTGACATTGATGAGCTTTTCGTTTGGTTGATGCCTATTGGGGCAGAGGGTGCTCCAGGCGCTGCTAATCTAAGGATGTGTATACGACTAAGCGCAAAGTGGTCTGGTGCTGACTGGGAATCCAATCCCCTGCGCACGTAATCAGATTCAGAAAGTCGCCGCTATCGTTTCCAAAGATCTCTTGAATTGGCGCATTCTGAGGAGAGTAGAGCGCTATACCTGTGACATGGAAACGCAACGTTTTTCCCACCGCATCAATTACCCTCACCTCGTCGCCGGTCTGAAGATCGCGTAAGCGCCAGAATACCGCCGGGTATCCACCGGGGCGATCAAGATGCCCATCAATCACAGCGCTTCCTTGTTCACCCGGAAGCGAACCTGAAGCATACCACCCTACATCTATCCACGGATTCTGCTTTGGTACTGCCAGGTCTCCATTAGGGGTAACTCCCACTGTCTCTATAGCTGCGTTGACACCTATCGCAGGGATGAATAAGCGTATCGGATTGACTTTCCTGATCAGTATTAGCGAAGGCCCTGGTGGTGGCTTTGTAACCAGGCGCGCAGTGGGAGACGCGGCGTGCTGTTGCTTCGGCTGAGAAGCGTATGATGCTGAGCCGCATCCATAGAGGATGAGAGTCATTATGAAAGCAAAGAAATACAAAAATCGCGTGACCGACCGCATATGTTGGACTTCAGTTCCCTTTCCGGCTGCCTTGTGCACCGAACCAATAAAAATTCTGTTTGAGATAGATTGCTTATGCTACAATTTTACTCTCCGCTGCCACGTCGCTATACCTGCACCAAGCGCAAGTAAAGTCAAAGCCCCAATCAGCCACGGCCAGAGAGTCAGTGATTGCGAGTCCCCTATTATAGCACCTGGATTGGGGTCGCTGCCGGTTTGGGGCACTCCCGGCAAACCTTGCGCCTGTGCTGTGACAAGCTGAATTGCAGGAGTACCATTGGCCACGCCCACAGCGAATATGCTCGTCACCATATTGGCTTTCAATGTTGCAGAAACGGGAGGAAGGGTAGCATTCGATTGGGTTGCGGTGACATTGAACGTATATGAGCCTGCTGTGAGCGTGAGGTAATTACTGGCCTCTGGATAGCCCAGGCCACTGATTACCATATTACTCCCTTCAAATACATTCACAGAACCTATATCTGGAGACAAGTGATACACACGTAGCTTTGCCATGCCTGTAGAGAGCAGGTTATTATCTGTGAAAACTATTAGTGAGAGGTCAGCGTTGCTCGAGCCAAGTGCTGCTACAGTGTAAGCAATACCAGGATTGACTGAGAGATTCTGTGTGATCACCGATGCACCGATACCCTTGCCGATGAGAGCAATCTGCACTTTGTGAGGGCCTGGAGGTATAGTTGCATAGCCTGTGACCGTCCCGAACTGGAAATTACTCAGTATCTTTGTCCCGTCCAGGAAGACATCGGCCGTTCCAATATCAGGTGAGGCGTGTACAACACGTACGAATGCCGGGCTCTCGGCGGAGGCTGTCCTCGGCTGTAAGCCCACCAGAGCAACCAGAGCGAATACACCGCAGGCCAGCAAAAATCGGCATACTAGAAGTACCGGAGAATGTTTCATATTCATGAGCGTAATCTCCTTCTATCTGCATTACAAAAGTACCCCTATATATATACGTCACTCATTCACAGTTGGATGTATATCTGCTCTTTGCTCAGAGACGCCAGCGTATGATGTTTGTAGGATTATGGTAGATATTCAGAAAAGCCATCATCGCCTCTGGAAAGTTGACGATGGGGTCAACAATCCCACGAGAAGTCAGGCGCTGCTTTTGGAAAAATGTGGTGACTGTGTGCCATAGGCGTCGCTCGTCCAACAGTGGATATTCTCGCAGTGGGTAACAACACACTATCGCTTTCTCACCTGGACGGCATGATAAGCGCAAAAATGTATTGAAATATGTACATCTCAGTTTCCGACGATTTGGCGAAGTTGGTGCACAATCCCATCTAATTCGTTAGCAGCTTCGCTCGTGGACTTCGCCCCCGAAGCAAGCTGCTCTGCCACCTCGTCTGTCACCTTAACTGCAACTGCTACTTTATTATTGGCCTCTTCCTGGTAGGCGATCGCTTTCTCGAAATACAGACCTATGTTCACCATCTGTTGAACAACATACAAGGTTGTTTGCACATCTGCATCTTGCCATTCGAGCAAACCTCTACCGAGTTCGTTAAGCCGGCGCGCTGCTATCTTCGATGCATCTGTATAGTATTGTTGGGATTTGAGACCGGTCTTTGAAGCCTCAACGATCCAGACCTGCTCTGATGACGCGTTCTTTTCTCTCCCCGATAGCTGGTTGAGTACATAGCTGTTTTTAACAAGGGATTTTACAGAGCGCAATATCGGGGAAGAAATACGATATCCTACAATCCAACCAATAACCGCCACAGGCAAGAGTATAAATGAAGCGATCAGGACGATAATGAGCAACTGTTGATTCGCTACAGCAATCACCTCATTCACGGGAGTCAATACAAAATAGGTCCAGGGGACTGACGACAGCGGACGTCGGGTGACTTGAAATAACTCATTCTGTCCGGCTGGTACTTCCTGAAATGTTACTGGCGGCTTAGGCTGGCTTTGTATGCTCCCCAGGTTAGCATCTGCTGAAACCGGTATTGTGCTGTTCTTTCCATAACGATTTTCATCTGTGATATGCTGTTGTATTGTTGCGTTGAGAGGAACAATGGATGTAAAGAGAGTCTTTGGATCAGGATCGACAATCCGCACACCGTTCTGGTCAAGTATGAAGGCATAACTACCGGTGCCATTAACTCCCTTTTCGCTATTGACAATTTGCCACACAGAGTTAATGTTAAGCGTATCGCGCACAACGCCCAATATCCTTTTCACCATGGTTGAATAAACTGGAGTGTATAACTCGACTGTGGATTGATGCGTGACGGGATCATAGTACACGCCGGATATAAACTGCTGACCTTTTGCTATTTGCTGTGCATCTTCTGGCGGAATCATGTACTTCCCATGCGGTTGTGGTTTCAAGCCGCTGTACAGAGAATAAGACAATAGGATCGTTCCCTGTGGATCGAAAAATGTAACAAGCGTTACATCAGGATCGATCAATCGCTGGATAGCAAGCCCATTTTGCAAGATCGTACGCACATTTTGTTGATCTCCCGCCGGATCCAGGAGATACTGTTGAACCAGCGGACTGTAGTCTAAACTTTTTAATATTAACAATTTCTGTGTGAAATAATTATCGATTAACTGAGCATGTGTCTGTGCATCAGTTTCCATGGTCCTGCTAGCCTGGCTTATCAACGTAGAACGAGACTGTAATTCGCTAATGACCAGTGTAAGAAGGAGCGGTAAAATGGACACTGCTATCAACCACAAAGAGATGCGTATGGACAATGGAAGCGACTTTCTTGTCGATGACTTTTTTGACATTTGCGCTCCTGTTCTTATCGATGCCATAGCATGGTTTTCCTTTCTGTTCTTGGATGGTGTGCCTCTGGCACATGCTGGGCTCTTCTGTTAATTCTGATAACCAGCGGAGCCCATTTACAATGAAAACTGAGCAGTACTCATTTGGAAAGGATCGACGCAAGGCAAACAATAACTACCAATGGTCAACAGTTCGCTGGGATTCATATTTATATTGCTGTATATCAGTTTGCAATGCTGTATGGCAGAAGTCAATCAAATAGTACTACCCGGTCATCTGACAATGACTGACTACAGCACAGGGGGCTACGTATGGGAAAAGAAGCCGAAGAAAGTTAGCATGTATGCCTATCTTTGTAGATATTTTCATCTCGTGATATACTTGTGGCGAATTGGTGTGTTAATTAATGCCCCCGGGGGAATCTTCTTCTTGGTTTATTGAGGAGTGAGCATACCCATGGCGCAGCAGAAAGAAACGATCACGAATAGTCTCGCTGATGTGATCCAGGTGATCCAGCTTAGTCGGAAATCTGGCATGCTGACCGTTGAGCGTGGAGAAGGCGAGACATTTGAAGAGGGTATGATTACATTTGTCAACGGGCAGGCGGTGGAGGCTCAAACTACGGCTTTCTACGGTCAAAATGCTTTGCGCTGGCTCAGTAGTTGGGGAACCTGTCGCTTTGCATTTATTCCCACACCTACCTCTGAGATTCCTTCCATTCCTGCTCTTGTTAGCACCCCTGCTTTCGAGCAGCGAATGAGGGATACCGGAACGCATCCGCGCATCCCAATATCTCCTTTGCGGGAATCTGCTGCTAGAAGACAGGCAAGCAACGGCAGGACAGAGCAGGTCATTTCGTTCATATCTGCATCTGTTGTTCCCCATCTTGTGATACCTCTTGAGGAATCGCTGCGTCATGTCGATCAACTGGGCTTATCGCGGCAGCACCGGCGCCTTTTGTTGCTGGTGGATGGACAGCGCAATGTCGCAGAGCTGGAGCGTTTGATAGGACGTACACAGTACGGAGTGCAGCAATTGCTGGCGGATTTAGAACAGGCTAAGATTATCCGGTCATAAAGCTATAGAGATGGAACTCGTATTTACTCACCAGCAGCGACATCATGAATTACTCTGCCCACCTCTCTCGATAAAATCGAACTTGCCCTAACACATTTATCGCTATTCTTGAGCTTGCAAATAAAAAGTCATCTATATATAATAGCCAGACGTAGTCTAGAGTAATAGAGTCTTTAGTTTTATAGAGGTATGGCATGGTGAATTCTCTCCCTGTCGGAACCATCATAAGAGGTCGGTTTCTTATACAAGACCAGCTTAGCGATAGTGGTTTTGGTAACATCTATTTGGTGAGAGATCAGCGCAACAGAGGCAATAATGCTAACCTGTTCGTCTTAAAAGAGGTAATCAACCCGAGCAGGCATAAACTGTATCAGATTACCCTTGATGGGATGGCGCTCAGACTGCTTCGACACGAGGCGCTTCCTCGCGTTTATAATGTGCTTAGCGACGCCAAGTATGATCGTGTGTATGTGCTCATGGATTATATTGAAGGGCTGAGCCTGGGGATGGTGCGTCTTCACCAGCCTGGGAAGTGTTTTTCATTTCCGCAAGCTATAATTATCATGGAACCGGTCTTGAGCGCTGTTGCCTATCTGCACAGTCAACAACCTCCTGTTCTCCACCAGGATATCAAACCGGCCAGCATCATCGTACTATCTACCAGAGATAAGGTTGTGCTGGTTGATTTTGGTGTTGGCAAGAAATATAACCTGGGCTCAACCACTACCAGCGCTCGTCACTCTTTGACTCCCTATGAAGCGCCCGAACAATATGATGGCGAAATCGACACTCGTAGCGATATTTATGGATTAGGTGCGACATTTTACACGCTATTAACGGGTACCGTTCCCGATGATGCCCTTTATCGAGCTAGCAAGAGTGTAGATTCACTAGAACCAATGTATCAAGTGGTACCGGCTATTTCAATGCATGTAGCCGATACTATTCACCGTGCCATGTCTCTCAGCGGGAACGATCGCTTCGCCAGTGTGCAGCAGTTTGAACAGGCGTTGAAAACCGATTCAACGTGGATACAGTCACCAAAAGTAGACCTGCGACACATGTTGGACCTAGCGCCGAACGCCGGTCCAGCATTGCAAAAGCCGCCAGACCCGCTGAACCAACAATCCCCTGTACCGAATATCGTCCCGCCGGTCCCAGCAAATCAAGCGTCCCCTATGTCTCCAATCGATCAGGTGCTACCTGTTTCGCACAATACGTTAGCTGACGCGCCGGATCAACAACCTCTTGCCCCTGACGTCGTTTCATTAGCCTTAGTAGAGCACCTGCCAAAGAAATCTGATGTTGAGCCAGTGGCCTCCTCACAACCAGAAACCGTGACACCGGAGCAAGTGGGATTGGAGCCAATTATTGGGGCATCGGCCTACTCTCAATTGGGAGCCGATTCCTCCGAGCAAGAATCACTAGAACCTGTTGTTGAGCCATCGATTTCCTCTGAGTCGGAGGCAGAAACGTCACAACAGGTATCGTCAGAGTCTCCCCTTGAGTCATTAACTGTAACCAGTCAGCCCACTGCACCTGAGCAAGCGGTACCTGATCCTGCCAGAGCATTTATACCTGTTGCAAGCTCAACCGCTGCATCTTTACCAGTACAGTCGCGCAAAGCACGTTCCAGGAAACGCGGCGTATTATTACCTATCTCTATTGCACTACTTGTAGGCGTTATCATTGGTATAGCTCTCTGGGCAGTTTTCTTGTCTTCTACGGTGTACCATGGCTCTCGTCCTGCTGCTCCAACAGCAGCACTACTATATCAGACGATTACTCCGAGACCAACGTCAGCATCTACTCCTGTGCCATCGTCAACCACTTCGGCAATCTTTAAAAGTTCCTATATT
>Ga0209648_10001786_pt1 | contig 17476 bp, 15 predicted proteins | sample GraSoi2013_115cm_FD_185830 | JGI IMG/M metagenome (GOLD analysis project Ga0209648, IMG submission 185830) | Grasslands soil microbial communities from the Angelo Coastal Reserve, California, USA - Sample 9_17_2013_115cm (SPAdes) (version 2) | ecosystem: Environmental > Terrestrial > Soil >...
TTTTTGCGCGCGGAGTTGGCTTGCCACCAGGTGTCGGCGACGATGGCGACGCCGCAATGCAAGCCGAGCAGATCGGAAGTTCCATCCACCGAAAAGGCATGGCGGACGCCGGGCAGGGCCTTGATTTCGTCGAGATTGGCGCTGACAAACTTGCCGGCGTAGACGGGGCACTTTTCGAAAACGGCGTACAACATTCCGGGAACTTTGAAGTCGATGCTGTAGAGATTTTTTCCGGTGACGATGGAAGCGTTGTCGACGCCGTGCGTTGAACGGCCGATGATTTTGTAATCTTTGGGATCCTTGAGCTTGACGGATTTGAGATCTGGCGCGGGCAGCGCGGCGGCTTTTTCCGCGAGCGATCCATAGGTGAGGGTGCGCTTTGACGGTTGGTGAGTGACGCGGCCTGAGGAAGTCTGACACTCGGATTCGGGCACAGACCAGGTTTGCGCGGCGGCGGCGACGAACATCTGACGGCAGGCGGCGCCTACGCGCCGCAGCGGATCCCAGTTGACGGGAGTGGCGGTGCTCCCCCCGGCGCGCTGCGGACCATATTTCGTTTCGTCGAGATCGGCTTGCTCGATGCGGACGTCTTTCCAGTCGACGTCGAGTTCGTCGGCGATAATCATGGGCAGAGTGGTTTTTACACCCTGGCCGATTTCGGGATTCTTGCCCATTATGGTGACGATGCCGTCAGCAGTGACGCGCAAGAACGCGTTAGGCAGGAAAGCGGCGGGCGGCACCTGCGGCGCTTGGGCAAAGATTTTGGCGACGGGATCGAGATGGAGCGCGAGGAGGATGCCTCCGCCGGCGACAGCAGAGACGCGGAGAAAGCTGCGGCGATCTAGGAGCGTAGCTTGCACAGGACCTCCCTGTTGCGTGCGAAAACCGTTGCGGGCAGGCGAAGTGGCCCACGCGACAGGTATTGTAACGCCGTTTACGGCGATTTGGTTTCACCGATTTCAAGGGGATGGAATAAAAATCTAATTCGGTCAAGTTTTATTGCAGAAAAACTTGACAGATTTCCCGTGCAAGCGGAACCTCCTCCGCACGAAAGCAAAGTATCGCTTCGTTCGAGTCCTACACCTGCGGGTCGGCCGACCTTGCCATCTCGAGCGTAACGCGCTGTTTCTGGCGGTACGACATGTTGGCCATGTGGGCCGCAATCGCCGAGCGGTAGCCGATATCGACCGGCGCATTGGGGGTCTTGCGGGTACGCACGCAGTCAATCCAGTTGGCCATGTGGTTCTGGTTTGGGGTCTCTCCCTTTAACGCCGCGCCGTCAGGCCGATTGACCTTTTCGGGGTAGTAACGAGTGCTTTCGGCGGACCTGCCGGTCACCATGTCGTTTGCTCCCGACACATGCTCGATCGTGCCATCACTTCCCAGGAGGCGCTCGCCTAGTCCGTACTGGCTGTTGCTGAAAGTCGACTGCCATCCAACGACCGTGTCGTTGGGAAAATCGAGCGTGACCACAATGGTGTCGGGCGCCTGGCGGCCATCTTTTTCTGAGAACACCCCGCCTGACATGTACGCTGCGTTTGGAAGCGGCAAATCGAGGGCAGTCATGATCCACGCAATCTGATGCACCATGTTCTCCGTCACGTTCCCGCCGGAGAACTCCCAGAACAAGCGCCAGTTCATGAACTTGTGGGGATCGAATGGCCGATCAGGCCGCCCGTTGAGAAAGGCCTTCCAGTTGACATTTTCCGCCGTGCAGTCTGAGGGTATCGGACGCACCCACTGGCCGTTGCCATGGCGCGAATTGCGGCTCATCCACGATTCCACTTGACAGATCTTGCCGGCGATCCCGTCCTTGATCCACTTTCGCGCATCGGCTAGTGCGCCCGAACTCTCATGTTGAAGTCCGATCTGAACCACCCGGTCGGATTTCTTTGCCGCGGCCAGGCATTGTTCCGCCTCGGGAATAGACCAGGTCATGGTTTTTTCGGAATAGAGGTCCTTGCCTGCCGCAAGCGTATCCACAAAATGTCGCGCATGGATGTGCAGCGGGCTCGCCACTATGACAGCGTCGATGTCCTTCCTTTCAAGCAGGCGGCGATGATCGTCAAGGGTCTGAATTCCGGGTGCCAACTGCTTTGCTTCGTCGCGACGCCGGGTGTAGACATCGGCGATTGCGACGAGCTCTGCCTGGGGAACTTTCAGGACCTGCTTCAGCAGGTCCTGCCCGCGTCCGCCCACACCGATCATGCCTACGCGGACGCGGTCGTTGGCGCCGAGCACGCGCGAAGGTGGATAGACCAGAAGAGCTGCAGCCCCCAAAGCAGCCTGTTTCACGAAATTACGCCTGGTGTTATCAGTCATTTCGCTGTTCCTCTCCTCTGCAAGTCAGATTTCATTCGCCCGCCGTGCGCGTTTCTTTGAAGCCGACACTATGAAGGTATTCCGTTATGACCCGAGAAAAGTCCGCGATCGCCGTTTCGGGCTCTTCGATCTCGGGATGCCAAACCTTCTCCCATTCAAACGAGTAGTAGCCCTGATACCCGCTCTCCACCAACAATTGAACCTGCCGTTTCACCGGAACGTCTCCGCGGCCGGTGAGCACATAATGAACACTGTCACCTTCGAGACGAGAATCCTTGAAGTGGGTGTGGCGGATGTATTTACGTAATTGGCTTATCGTAACGGCCGGATCTTCCTTGCTCGTAACATAGGTATGGTGTGCGTCCCAGAGCAGTCCAACATGGGGTGAGTCGGCCTTCTCAAGGACCCCGCGCAGCGTGGGTGAATCGGTCAAATCGCCATGCGATTCGATGAGCACGGTGACATTTTTCGGGCCGGCATAGTCGCCAAGCTCACCTAACGACGCGGCAATGCACGCGATCGCCTGATCTCGCGGGCCAATGATTTTGTTTCCGAAGACGCGCACATATGGAGCTCCGAGATCGGAAGCGAGATCAATAAACCTGCGAGCATCGGCAAGCTGCTGGCGGTGTTTCTGCGGGTCACTCTCATGCAAATTGGCGGAACTGCTGACACACGAGATACGGAGGCCGCGTGCGGCGACCTCCTTCTTCGATTGCCCGATGCGCGCGGAGTTGAATTCCGGACACGAAGGAAGATCCATCGTTCCCTGCAACCCACGCAGCTCCACGGCCGCAAAACCGTTCTGCACGGCGAAGTCAAGAATCTTGAGCCAGTTCCAGCTCGGGCAGCCCAGCGTGGAAAAGCCGATGGGCAAGCGGTTGTTTGCGGCACGGAGTGCTGTCGGCAGCGCCGCCATGGCCAGAACCAAGCCTTCCAGGAACTGTCGCCGAGCGATGTAGATCGACATAACAAACTCCCTCGTTTCCTTAATTTGCGGCGAGCGACGGGTGATAGAGCGATTCCGACGAGGCGCATCGAACTGCTAAGAACACTTAGAAGTCTGACCGTGCCTAGAGCGCCGCCGCTTTCTGCAACTCGTCTTTCATTCCGGCCCAGCTTTCACGCGTCGACGCCTCGGGCGTGCCGCCGCCGTGCCAGTGAGTCTCCAGGCTCACGGCGAAATGGTAGCCATCGCGCTCAAGGGCCCGGAACTGACCGACCCAATCGATAATTCCGCGCCCCATCGCCGCCCATTCGTAGGATTTGCCGTCCGCCTTCTCGACCGCATCTTTGCAATGGCAATGGCCGATCCGCTCCTTCGGCAAAAGGTTATAGCCGTCTGGGTATGGCTTCTCGCCCCGTGCAGCTGCATTTCCTGGATCCCAATTCAGCATCAAATTACGGGACTTCACCGCGCTCAGAACTTTGGCGGACTCGGCCGCCGTGGCGGTGTTGCATGCGAGTTCGTTCTCGAGCACCAGAATCACGTCTTTCTTACCCGCCTTGCCAGCCGCCTCCTCCAACTTTTCGTTGATGGCCGCGCGATGCGGGGCCTGATCATCGAGCCGCCAGAAATCGAAGCATCGGACGCGATCCGTATGGAAAGCTTTTGCCAGCTCCAAGCTGCGCTCCAGCACTTCATCCTGCTGCCCAAACGTAAACTCGCCGTTGAACTGGTCGCGCTTGGGAGCAAACTTCGATTGCGGGGCGCCGGGCCAATCCACTTTGAAGAGCGGACTGGCGATATCAGTGACGCGCAATTTGTACTTTTCCAAAATGCGTTGCGCTTCCTGAACTTCCTTCGAGTCCAGTTTGAGGAGGTTCTTGCCCCACATGCCGCGGAGTTCGATCCACTCCATCCCGAATTCACGCGAGGCGATCTCGCACGCGCGGCCGAAGTCCTGCGTGATTTCATCGCTAATGACGGCGACTCTAAAGGGTGATTTCATACCTTGACTCCGAGCCAGCAGCGCGCCGCCTGGAAGGGATGCGGCCGCTAGCGCGCCCATTCCTGCAAGAAACTCACGACGTGAATTACGAATAGGCATTTATGCTCCTCCTTGCGGTCTTACATGATCACGAAACAAAAATCGCTGGCCTTGGTCAATAGCCTGATTGCCGAGCGCAGCGGTGAAATCTTCTTCGTTTCCGAAAAGCGCAGCCCGCATCAGAAACTAATTCGCGATTCACTTCAGGCGCGCGTTCGCGGCACGCATGGTGTCTTTCGCGACGGCGGCCGCGGTTTCGGAAAGCGCGGGGAAAATCCCCCCAGGGTGAGACTTCGCGCACTGAGCTTTTACTTCCGTCTGTCCCTGAGACATTTAGGCGGATGCCGCCATACACGCCGGCGTCTTAAACTCAGCGTGCGAATGCATCGTCACCTTCCCGACAAAACCCAGATTCCTTGAAATTTCACCGCAGATCGCCGCTAGGACCGAACCGATCTCTCTTTCCTGCTTCAGCATGCGCCCGACCGGACCGGAAACACTCAGAGCAGCTATGGCTGCGCCTTTTTCGTCGAAGATGGGAGCCCCAACGCAGGCGACGCCGGGTTCATTTTCCTCGCGATCCACTGCGTAGCCCCGCAACCGTACGATTTCGAGTTCTTTTTTTAGCTTTCGCGATTCGGCCGGCGGAAGCTGGTGCAGAAAGGCGGTCAGCTCATTTTCGGGTGAATAGGCGATGATTGCCTTGCCCAAGGAGGTGGATTGAATCGCCATGCGGCTTCCGACCATGGCCGTCATGCGGATCGGGCGTGAACTTTCCAAAAGGTCGACGTATACAACCTCACCATCGTGAATGACCGCCAGGTTTATCGTTTCATTGAAACGCTCGCGCAGCCGGCGCATGAACGGTTGCGCAATCCTTCTTACATCACGGCGGAAATGGGTTGCGTGCTCGAATAATTTAAGGCCCAGCTTGTATCGGAGCCCGTCCATCGTCCGTTCCACGTAGCCGCGTTTCGCCAGCGTATGCAGCAAGCGGAAGGTGCGGCTCTTGTTCATACCGACCCGCCCGCAGATTTCATTGAGCCTCAGTTCTTCGGAGTCGTTAAAGACTTCGAGTAGATCGAGCGCCCTGTCGACCGCTTCCACTACATATTTATCTGTTGTTGTCCGATCTACCTTCATGTTCGAACACGAAACACCTTCTCCCGTTTCTCCCGCCTTCTCCGCACGGCAAGAAACGGGCGTTTAGAACGTGATCTTCGCTCCCAGATCCAGGTTGCGATTGCCCGACTGGCGAGCCCGACTGTAACCCGGACCGGCCCGCCTGCACCTATGTTCGTCGTCAAGCGGATCAGAAGTTGAACTTTGCGCCGAGTTGAAGTTGCCGGCCGCCGCTGGCACTCGTGATCTGGCCGAAGCTGGTGCTGCCCAGCGTTGTCCCCGCCGCGGTGCCACCGCTAGAGGCAAAGAAGAACTGCGGCGTATTTGTTACGCCAAATGCCTCCAGGCGCAGATCCAGATTGTAGCGGTCCGCGAATCGGATCGACTTGGACAGTGCGGCATCCAAGTTGAAAAAGCCGGGCCCGCTGAAAAAGTTCCGCCCCACATTGCCAAATGTATTGGCCGCCGGAGCAGCGAAGCTCGATGTGGCAAACCAGGGATTGCCCGCGCCGATACCGTGAAGGATTTTCACGGGAGCAACCAAATCCGGCGTTTGGGTGTTGCCCGGCGCCTGAAGGGAGGTGGAACTTGCGGTAAAGTAAAGGGGAAGGCCCGTCATCAGCGTGAGAAAGCTGGACACGCGCCAGCCACCCAGAATCGCGGCGCCGACTCCGGAAGAGACCAAGCGCTTGCCCTTTCCAAACGGCAGATCGCACACAAAACTCTGCACAAAAGTATGCGTGCGATCGAAGTCGTTCCGGGCGTAATCCCGGCGTTGATTGATATAGAATGAGAGGCCGCCATCGTCGCCCGTTTGAAAACCCATGCCTTTACCGAACGTGTAAGCCGTCGTTGTCGCAAAACCGCCCGAGAAGCGCCGGTCAAACTTCACCTGCAAAGCGTGGTAGCTGGACGAGTATCCCGCAAAAAGGAGATTCGTGTTCGCCGTTCGCCCGAAGGAGTTAAACTCGGGCTGTCCCTTGTTCCCGAGGCCAGCTACCGTAGCGGCGTTGAGGTTGTAGTTGACGACGGTGTCGACGCTGTGGCTGCCAACGTAAGCTAAATCGAGAACGAAGCGCCAAGGCAGCGACTGCTGGATCGCCGCGTTCCACGATTCCACGTACGGGTTCTTGAAATTCTGATTAACCACAAAGTAGGCGGAACCTACAGTCGGGTTGGTAATGATCCCGGTTGATGGAACCACAGGGAGAATGAGGGAGGGGAAACCATTACTAAAAGTCGCCGTTTGTCCATTGGGAAGCACTGCCGGACCGTAGCTCGCAACTGCCGGATCGAACGAGTTATTGGCCCGCACGGGGAAATTGTAGGCGTAGCTGTTGTCGGGAAACGGCGTATAGCTGATCCCGAATCCAGCTCGAAAGACGGTCGATTCCTTCAGACGGTAAGCCAGCCCCAAGCGAGGCGCGAAGTATTTGTAATGCGTCGCGATCCCCAGGTTATCCGGATTGCCTCCTATACCGCTGACGACAAGCGTATTGTTGGCGGGATTGTAATTGGAAAATCCCCCTTTGGCAGCGGGCGTGGCGGGCGGATAAAACTCCCAGCGGACTCCAATATCCGCGGAGAGTTTGGGGGTGACCAGCCATTTATCTTGCGCGAAGGCGAAGAATTGCGAGGCTCGATAGTTCGGAAAGAAAGTCGCCAGATCGCGTCCCGCCTGACCCGGCACATCGAGCAGAAAGCTGGCGAAGTTGTTTGTAAAACTGGTTGGGGAGGTGCCGATCTTCGGGCATTGCGGAAGAACCACGGCTGTGCACTTGAGTGCCGTCTGACCATCGTTGAAAGTATAGAGGCCGCGTGGGCTGAATGTCTGCTCCTGCAGCAAAGCATCGCGAATCCGGCGCAGGTCAACACCAAACTTAATCGTATGATTGCCGAGAATCTTGGTCCAGGTGTTCGCAAAGTCAATGTTCGTTTCTGAGCGAATCCAGGGCAGGCTCGCCGAGAAGCCAATCAAGGGATTGGAAAAGCCGCCGTTAATCGTGACACCCACGATTCCACTGGTTATCTGATCGAGGTTAACGCCAGGAATGCCAAGCTTTTGCGAAGTAGTCGTACCGAAATCGCTGTTGTGAGCCTCGTTATGGTACCACCCTGCACCAACGCGGAACTCAGCAACCAAAGTATTCGAGAACAAGCGATTGTAGTTGAGACCGACGCTATACGTGTTCTGAAAGCCGGTCCCTTCAAAATTGCCCTGTGCGGGTCCGCCTGCTAGACCGAATATGGGGGCTTGGAAACCAACTGGACGCTGGAAGCTGAATCGAGCGCTCAGGCGATCTTTATCGGTAATGTTGGCGTCTACCTTGGCATCAACGAAATCCGTGTCCTTGTGGAAAGCCAGCAGAGCGAAGTAGTTGTTCGTGTTCCCCGCGGCAGTTGGGTTCGGCAAGAGCGCCAGGAGTTTAGCGGAGATGGGATCGATCAAGGCCAGCGGAACAATGTTGGCGCAACTACCTGCCTTGCAGGCAGGGTTGAATGCATCCACCATTCCATTAGGACCCGGTACGGTGGCCACGCCGGGAGCGGACGTGGCCACCAGCGCCTGGCGGCCCGTGCCGTCCGGATTGCCAGAAAACGGGTTGTAGATTGTCGTTGCTGAGGCGCTCAAATCACCCGAGTGGAAGGCCATGGTGGGGATGGTGACCCGGTTTGTATTCGCCTCGTGGTCATAAACTTTCAGATAGTCGGCAAAGAAAAAGAGCTTATTCTTCTTAATCGGGCCGCCAATGTTGCCGCCGAAGTAGTTGTAAGCGAGATGCCCCACGGATTGGTCGAAATAATTGCGGGCATTGAAATAGTTGTTCCTGACGAATTCATAGGCAGCGCCGTGGTAGTTGTTGGTGCCCGACTTCAAGATCACGTTTACAACGGCGCCACTCGCACGGCCCAGTTCCGCGTCGTAATTACTCGTCGAAACGTCTACCGTCTGGATGGCTTCAAGAGGCGGTATCAAGATCTGCAGAAGACCGGTGCGCTGGTTGTCGTCGATACCCTCGATCTGGTAGTTGTTGCCCTGGCGCAGTTGGCCGTTGACTTCTGTCTGCAGCGAGCTACTCGCGTTGAAGAACTGAGAGTGCTGGAAAGTGGCGCGAGTCGTGCCGGGCACGATGTTCAGAAGATTTTGGAAATTGCGATTGGTGCCGAGCGGTACGTTCTCCGTTAGCACGGACTCGATCTTGCGCCCGGTGTCCGCTCGCTCGGTCTGAAGGATGGGAGTTTCCGCCTCTACCGTGATGGTCTCCGAAATGTTTCCAGGCTGAAGGACCAGGTCGACGCGCTCGGTCGTGTTCACGATCACATCGATGCCTGCTCTCGACGCCCGTTTGAATCCGGGCAGTTCCGCGATGACCCTATACGTTCCCGGCGGCAGATCCGGAAAAACGTAGTTACCGCTTTCGTTCGTCTTGGAGGTACGGCTAATACCAGTGTTCGTTTCAGTGATCGTCACCTTCGCATTAGCAACCGCGGCCGCAGACGAGTCCGTCACCGTTCCGAGCAGTGTTGCATTCACCGCTTGTCCCCGCATGGTGCTGGACGTGACCAGCAAAACGAATGCGGCCGCCCAGACAACCAGCATCCTTCCCCGTGCTGATCGCATAGCACCTCCTGTGATTTCGTACAATGAAACAGCGTTGTATTGAAATGTTGACGCGGAAACTATAGGGGTTCGGAATTGTTGTCAAGAGATTTTTTGAATAGGAGGGATGTTGAAAACGGATGCTTGGCGGTTACGGCGTGCAGAAGCTGGGCAGAGTCCCCCAGCCTGCTGCTGCCCGGAGTGACCCGGGAGTCCATTTGCGAGGCCTGGCGGCTGGATGATCAAACACCTCTGCTTTAGCAACGCAAGACAATACCTGGGCTCGAACTCGCGGCGGAGCAGGCGTCGGAACGAACGGCACCGACACGGTCCCCCTGCGCGTAGCTGAGATCCAGCCGCCCAGATCACCTCATGTCATGGGCCCGATCGCCACCACGAAGTAGGAGGCCGACGCGGTTCCGACGTTTTTGATACTATGCTCGTCGTTGGACGCGGCGAACGCCGCAGAGCCCGGCCCCAGTCGATGCGGCTGCCCATTTATGGTGATATCGACGGTGCCTTCCCTGATCAACCAGAACTCACTGTGGGCATGGCGGTGCGGCGGGTGAGGCAAGGCGCCCGGGTGCAGTGACGTTTCATGAACTTCCACCTGCTCCCCTGTCCGCGTTGTGCCTTTCAGGATGCTGCGGAATTCCGCCGAGTCCGTCGTCTTTGCGTGCAAGTCGTCGAAGGCAAAGGCGCCGGAAGCAAGCCCCGGCTCGTTGGAAATCCAGGAACTCGAAAATAGAACGGGCAAAAGCGAACAAAGCTCGCGCCGGTTTATGTCCATCGCTCACCTCGATAGAAAATCGCCGCGCAGGATAACACAGTTTGGATCATTTCAATCCCTTGCGTAGTGGTCGCATCTCGTGCGGGCGCGGAAACGTCAGGGCCTGGGCTGAAAGCGAATAGATGGATGGACATTCGGGAAGTCCTAACCGCGCCGCAATCACGACCAAAGTTAATGATATGGCAATGTGAATGCATATCTATGGCAGGCTGTTAGACCTGAAGGTTCTCTGCGGCGGTGAAAACGCTTACTCTTCTTCCCTTCAGGCGCTCGGCGCGAAAGGTACGATCCTGAACCTATAGAGGGAGCTAGTTAACCCCGACTGCGTCGAATAATTTTCTATGTCGAGGATGTAGACTGATGATATTGGGGTTGGCTGGAGCGGTCTCCATGGCTTCTATTCGCGTATTTGCTATTGGATTGGTTTTTATCAGTCTCCTTGCTGCTGTTGAAATGCAGGCCGTTGATTCCGCCGATTGTGCGGGTGCCGTGGTTGACGAGAACAGCGTGCCGGTCGCGGCTGCGCAAGTAAAGTTCGAAAACAGCACCGGCAACGTGTATCGCACAGAGACCGATGGCGCAGGGCGATTCATCCTCCAAAATCTTCTCGCAGGGAACTACAAGATAGAGGTTCGCAAAGAAGGTTTTTTCCTGCTTTCCGGCCAGACATTCTCTCTCCACGCCGGCCGCAACGAACTCACATTGACCCTGAATCACGTTCAAGAGCTTCACGAGCAGGTACAAGTCACCGCGCCGTCGAATCAGATTGATACCCAGGACACTTCGCGGCGCTCCACTCTCTCCTCGCAAAACATTCGCGATATTCCGGTGCCCAACTCCCACGTTCTTGCCGAGAGCCTTGTGGCTTTGCCCGAAATCGTGCGCGACAGTCGCAATAATCTCCACATCGCCGGTGCACGTTCCGGCGAGACGCAATATCTCCTCGATGGCTTTGAAATCGGCGATCCTGTCAACGGCGCGCTGACGGCACGCTTCAACATCGATGCCACGCGCGCCGCTGAAGTTCAGACCGGCCGCTTCGGCGCGGCCTATGCCCACTCCGGTTCGGGCATTCTCAGTCTCGAAACTCCCGACGGCGACAATCGGTGGCGCTTCGGCACCACGAATCCCATCCCCGGAATCAACATCCAGAAAGGCGCTCATCTCGGGAACTGGTATCCGCGCGTCATCTTTTCCGGACCCATCGAGCGCGGCCGGTTTTGGTTTTCGGATGCCATCAGCGTCCAGCACACCTTCAAAGTCGTCAAGCAACTGCCCTCGAACGCCAATATTTCAGAAGAATGGACGGGCGACAATCTCCTCGGCTTGCAATACAATCTCTCGCCCAGGCACATTCTCCACGCCAGCTTTCTCTACAACCGCGCCTACGACACCAACCTCGGCCTCGACGCCCTTGATCCCCAATCCACCACGGTCACCGCCGAGCAGCGCCGCGCCTTCGTGTCACTGAAAGATCAATTATGGCTCCACGATATGCTCTTCGAACTCGGAGTCGCTGCCGACAGCGGCGTGCTCGATTACAGCCCGCAAGGCACTCGACCCTATGTTCTGCTCATCAACGGCACCACCGGCAACTACTTTCAGCGCTTGCATCAACGCGGACGCCGCTTGCAGGCCTTCGGCAGCGTCACCGCTGCCTCGCGCCATTGGCACGGAACCCACCAGATTACTGCGGGCGCCAACGTCGCCGGCGTACTTTATTCTCAATCCGCCCAGCGCACGGAAATCCAGGCATTCCGCGCCGACGGAACTCTCGTTCGCCAATCCAATTTTTCCGGACTTGCGAATCACCGCCTTTCCAACACCCAGGCCGGTGCCTACGCGCAGGACACTTGGGCGATCTCCAAACGCTTCGTCTTCCAGGGCGGCCTGCGTACCGATTGGGACCGCTTCACACAAAGCGCCATGGCCGAGCCGCGCGCCTCCGCCAATTTCATGCCTTTTGCCGACGACCGCGCCAAACTCTCCCTCGGCTGGGGCATCTATAGCGCCGCGCCTAATCTCTCCATCATCGGCCAGGCCTTTGACCAGCAACAGCTCGACTCCTTTTACGATCCCAGCGGGACGGTCGTCGTCCTCGGCCCCGTCGCCAGCCAGTTCGTGCTTCCGGCCAGCGGCCTGCGTCAGCCGCGTTTCACCATTTCCAGCGCCGGCTGGCAACAGAAGCTCGCCCACAACACGCTTGTCGCTCTCGATCTCCTCGCCCGTAACGGCTATCACGGTTTCGCTTTTGTCGACCAGCAACCCGCCCAGCCCGGCGGAATTTTTCTTCTCCGCGATCATCGCAAGGACCGCTACCGCGCCGTCACCATTTCCGCGCGCCATGTTTTTTCGGAGAGCACCGAACTCTTCGCGGCCTACACGCGTTCCCGCGCCCGTTCGAACGAAGTTCTAAATCCCGCGCTGGGCTCCATTTTTTATGCGCCGCAGCAATCGGGTCCCGTCGCCTGGGACACTCCCAACCGCCTCCTCACCTGGGGCTGGACGCCCACGCACATCTGGGGCATCCAGCTAAGCTATCTTTTCGAATACCGCACCGGCCATCCTTTCAGCGCCGTCAATTTCCAGCAGCAACTCGTCGGACCTCCAAACGAGTTGCGCTTTCCCGCTTACGCCAGCCTCAATCTCGGCCTCGAAAAGAAATTCGCCTTCCGCGGCTATCTCTGGGCCGCCCGCATCGAAGCCGTGAACATCTTCGACCGCATGAACCCGGACATCGTGGTCAACAACGTCGACGCTCCCAACTTCGGCTCTTTCGCCGGCGGCCAGGGCCGCGCCTTCACCTTGCGCGTCCGCTTCGCCGGCCGCAAATAATCACAGAGAATCAAACTGCAGCGAACCTTGCAAACCCCGGATTGGCCTTCTGGGATCTTGCAACAGTGCCCGCAGGCAAAACACCGCACACAGTTGCGGTCGAGCTTTTCGTACAGTTCGGCATCGCGAACGTTTTCATGAATGATTTCGTGGAGCGCACGCATTGGCGCCAAGCGCAGTGCCGAGGCAAACGTCAGCTACTTGCTTTTTGATACTTGTCGGGCTGAAATTTGCCGCCGTCGACATAATTCTTGTTGGTTTCGATGTACGCTTGCCATTTCTCCGGCAGATCTTCCAGCGCGAAAATGGCCGTCACCGGACAGACCGGAACACAGGCGCCACAGTCGATGCACTCTGTGGGGTCGATGTACAGTTGAGGCACTTTATCGAACAGCGGACGGCCATCGTCATAGGTGCGGCCTTTCGCCGGATGGATACAATCCACCGGACACACATCTACGCAGGCGGTATCCTTGGTTCCGATGCAGGGTTCTGCGATGATGTAGGCCACCGGTCACCTCCAAGCATGAACCGTATCAGCCTTCAAAAAGCGTGGGTCTTGTTGCGTGTAACGCCGGGCGGTGATTAACCAGATTCACCCAGCAGACCCAGATAGCAACGCCGGCGAGGCCGCCGGGTAACCGCTTTATTCCCCCAACCGTAGAACGGCGGGCTCAAGCCCGTCGCTACGCAAACCATCAAGTAATACGCGCGAGATCGTTTGCGTCACCCTTTCTGGGCGAATGAACAAACCCTGGGCTTCGCCAGACGAACAAAGTCGTCGTAGCGGATGCGAATCGCATCGCGGTGTGTACCGGCGTTGAAGACAATCGCCTCATCGCCAGCCAGTGACGCATCCGCGTACACAGCTAGATTGTAAAGAGGGCCGAAAGGCGGCATGGCGCCCAGCTCGCAATCGGGAAAGAGACTGCTAAATTCCTGCTCGGTAGCTAGTCGAACAGGCTTCCCCACTTCGACAGCCAGCTTATCGAGTTTCACGTGATTCGGCGCCGGTAAGACGGCCAATATCATTCCTTCGCCCGTCCACAGAACGACGGTCTTGGCAAGTTCTCTTCCAGAGATCTGCATGGTAGCGGCAGCACCCTGCGCGGTGTAGGCCGTGGTGTGCGTCATTACCGAGTAAGGGATTTGGTTTTCGTCAAGGAAACTCTTCAGGCGTGTCGATATGCTCATGGGCGTACTCCTTTCGCCCTGTGCATTGGAAGGATTATCGCGCAGCGTAAAAGAAAAGGGTACATATAACCCGTCTCTCCAAACCTGAGGTGGGAGAAGCCGAACTCAGCCAACGACTTGTTGCTCCTATGCCGAGCGTCGGATCCTAAGCATTCCTTCGCGATTGGATACTCTTCGGCCCCGCGCCTGCCGCCGGTGTGGCCGGTGCAGATGCCGTCCGCGAGAACACGTTATTGTCGTCTTCCTTTTCTGTACTCTTCTCGATCTCGATCGAGCCCTTGAAGTATGCTCCGTCTTCGATGATGATTTGCGCCGTCGTCAAATCTCCGTTCACCGAACCGTCCTTCCTGATCTCGATCTTGGCTTTCCCGCGGACATTACCCTTCACACTTCCGTACACGATCACTTCGCCGGCAATAACCTCGGCTATCAACTTTGCTGTAGCTCCGACCGTCAGCTTGCCCTCATCGAGATGGACCAGGCCTTCAACTGTTCCCTCAATGTAAAGGTCTTCGTTGCCCGAGATTTCGCCTTTCACATGCAGGCTCGAACCCAGCCGCGCCATCACGCGGTCCGCTGTCTCTCCGGTTGGACGGATCACATTGTTGTTCGTCCTGGTTGTTCTCTGCCAAAACGCGAGAGTTGCCTTTGTCGGCTGCGTCGCTTGCGAATTTGCCGGTTCCGAGTCCGCGACTTTCGGTGTATCGGGTTTCTTGCTACTCGACATCGGAACCTCCCTAGGGACGGCACAGCTGAAAAATAGAGTAGGCGCTGCACTATTTCACGTCTCATCTCTGGTTAGCTGATAGGTGTCTCTAAACATCTTCCCATTCGCCTTGAACGTATGTGCCGGCCAGTCGCTCCATTTCTCAAACAGTCTTGCGTTGTTTTTCAGTTGCAGCAATGCAGACGCCACCACTTCCGCGCTCGGCATGTCTGGGACGGCGGCAACAGAAAAGCACGTCGATTCGGAGCGGGGAGAGATAACACGTACGAATTTAGAGTCCACCAGGAAATGCCTGCGGCCAGCTGTCAGGCGGTAACTTTCGCCACAAACTTGCTTAGCTCCAGTCAGCGCCGCGATGCGCTTCAGGTACTTCGTGGCGCGCTGGGCGGGCGTGCATTTGGTTGGCTTTCTCATCGCGAGCCGATCAGTGCGCACGGGTGAATACCTGGCCGTCCGCCTTGAACGCCAGCCCGTTCTGAACGGCCCACTTGTCAAACAGCGCTGGATTGTTCGTGAGCTGCAGCAGCGCCGTGGCAATTTCCTCCGCTTTCGGCATGCCTTTGTGCACGGGATAAAAGCAAGTTTCCTCGTATCCACATTCGAGATTGCTCACGTCTCGCAGTCGGCCAACATATCTATCGCGGACATGAAATCGCATCTTGCCGATATCCATGACATAAGCATCATCAATTTGCGTGGCGCCGGTTAGGGCAGCGATGCGGCGCAGGTAGGTTTTCGCGCGATCTTGTGGGGTGACGGGGTGTACCCCATCCGAGCCGTTCTCCAAGCGGTTATCAGGAATTACTGCCGCTCTGGCCAGGTCTAAGGCGTGGAGGCCCTGCTGTAGGATGTTGGTGTGCCGCTGTTGCTGTGGCGCAGTCGTTCTGACCAAAAGCCTGCGGTGCAGGCCAGCGAACACCAACCTCCACACGATCAGAGAAAGGAACGCGATCAGAGAAAGGTTTGCAGGCGACATACACGTACCGCCGCGATTCACAATGACTACCGCCAGCGTCCGATTCAGTCCAATGCCATCGAAGTCTCACACTGCCAGCTGGCGTGGTGTCGGTAACGACTAACGCGCAGTTAGCCGCCCGCGATGGGATGAACCATCAAGACTTCGTTCTGCTCGCGCGTGACTTTCTCGAGGCGTTCGCCGGTCGCCATGTCAAACGGCTGCGCGCCCGTCTTGGCTTCATACTCGGCAATCACTTTGTTCACTTCTTCCATGTCGGCGGTTGCTGGATCGTATTCGAGAAGCGTCGTGTCACCGTGGGATGAAAATGTGAGAATCTTGGCTTTCATGTTCGGTCTCCTGTGGGACATCCATTTTTGGTCTACTATCGGGGCTGAGTCGGCAGGGTTTGGGTCCCTGCATGTCATATTGCACCGTTTCCGACAGTTGTCAAGATGGCATTCTCGCGATGCAGATGGGGATCGCGACACGGTTCAGTGGCCTAACTGCTGATGGTACTGGAAGTACGCGTAGGCGTCTCGTGCTTCAGCGGGATCGCCGAAAGCAAAATAAACGGAACTTGTCGTTGTCGTCGTATGGACCGCGGGAAGAACACGCATTGCCCTGTGGCGCAATGGGCTGTTCAGTGTTTCTCGGAATGAGCCGTGGGCGGACTCAACAACTACGGTCCAGGTGTCATCACCGATTCCTATCTGACGGTGAGAGTAAATGCGCCCGATGTCGTCAAACGGAACAATCGTGATGATCACCGTACCGGCCATTCCGCCGTCACCACCCGACCAGGTCTGTTGAACCGAAACGGAGGGTCCGATCTGCGTAACTTCGACGCGGATGCTTCCATCGCTTCCGGCTGCCTCTGTGTGGGACATCCAAGCGATGCTTGTGGGTAATTTCACGCTTGGCAAGATGGCGGTAATCTTCGGCACGTTGTTCCCCGCCAGTGCAACTGCTCTGTCGGTCTGTGAGACTTTCGTCCTGATGAAATAGACTTGAGGAGTCGGGTGCGCCAGTTGGCTGTAGAGTCTGCTAACTTGCTGCAAGGCGTCCCGGATCTGGTCGAAGTATTCCTTGATGGAAGAAGTGGGCTCCGCGCTTTCGTTGTTTTCCAGCGAGGGCTGAACGCCGGCGATGAGCCTGTCCACGCGGACGGACAGCTGATCGAGGTGGAATCGCTCGTCAAGGGCCGCGGGATTTTTTTCCACGGCCTGATCTGTGATTGCAATCGGACCTAGAGCATTGAAGAACGTATACCGACCCCAAGTGCCGGGCCCGAAGAAATTCAAATAGGCTCTCTCGAAGCTCTGAGCGGCTTTGAGCCGCCGCTCGACGCTTTCGGCCGATCTTCCTTGGATCAGTCCCCAACGTGAATACTGCAAACCGGCGGTGTAATGTGGGATGTGAACACCCTCTTCGTAGAGCCACACCTGCCATTGCCGATCGGTTCGATAAGAAGAAAAGTCGTCCGCAACCTGCAGTGTCGTCCCGTCAAAAACATAGTACTTGGTGTAGTTGGTTTGCTCTTGCGCACGCACAGCTACAACCGCTGCGAGCAGAGAGACGCTGAGAGCAAAGAGAGCAGGCTTTCGCATGGCCTTACGCCTTCCAGGGACTAGGTCTGCTTTCCAGGGCGAACCTTATTCAAAATGCCGCCCGTGCTGTCATCGCCGGCGACGGCCGTCACGGCACCCACGCGGCGGCATCTGAATAACGCCGGGACCCGTTCATCACCAGCTAGATGCAGCTTGGGTCGGCAGAGAGCCGCTGTAGTCCAATTTTTTTAGTGACCCTTCGGCCGAGGCCGCAGGCTCACCGCAATCCCGAGTTCGGCGTTAATCCGCGTGGTCTTGCCCCAGTCCACTTGGTTGAGATCGAATGCACCTTCTGTGCCGTTTCTAAGCGCGTAGAAGATGCGGTCGCC
>Ga0209648_10001787_pt1 | contig 17476 bp, 14 predicted proteins | sample GraSoi2013_115cm_FD_185830 | JGI IMG/M metagenome (GOLD analysis project Ga0209648, IMG submission 185830) | Grasslands soil microbial communities from the Angelo Coastal Reserve, California, USA - Sample 9_17_2013_115cm (SPAdes) (version 2) | ecosystem: Environmental > Terrestrial > Soil >...
GCGATGATAACAGCATGGCTGTAGGCCATTTTGTAGCTGTGAAATCCTACGACTTCAATAAATCGCAACAGCCTTCAAAGAGCGGCTTGCAACGGCTTCAATATCAATCACTTGAAATCAGCAAATTCCAACAGACTTCAATAACGTTGACGTTTTGAATCTGGTTCGGGACCAGGTGCTCTAGCTTGCGGCCCTCACCGAAGCCCTTTAGATTCAGCACTGAAAAAAAAAGGATGAAACTGGAGGATTTCGCAGCCACAAAATTGTCCGCAGTGACTCCGGGCGGTCTGGCCTCCGACCTCCGAACATCCTCAGTTTAAAGGACTAGGTTTGCGACCCAGGCAGGTAGACCAACTCTGGTGTCGCGCCAGGTGGGGTAGGGATTGGTAGGCGTCGGTGAGGGGCCTGAACTCGAATTTGCCTCACCCACAACCCGAGAACGAACCAGAATGCAACCCCCAAAACATCCAAACGGGCAACCTTTTCATGGGAAATCCTCTCTGCTAATGAGTATTTAAAAAGCTTGGTATTTTAATGCGTGGACTGCGTACCTCCTGGCCCTCCCAATAAAGAGAACGGCGCGTGCATTGTAAGTGGGACGGCAAAACAAAGAGGCTCGTGATGGCTGTCCGCAGGACTTATGTGCCCTTCCAACTTCCAACAGCTGGCGCTCTTTTGGCGGGACTGCTCGCGTTAGGCGCTTCGCTGTTCAATATTGGGTGCCGAGAAAAGAATGCACAGGCTGGGAAGCCACCCGCCGTTGACGTGGAGGTCGTTCAGGTTGAGCAAAAGGACATTCCGATTTACGGGGAATGGATCGGCACGCTGGATGGACTGGTGAATGCCGATGTCAAAGCGCAAGTCACCGGGTATCTTCTCCAGCAAGCCTACACGGAAGGCTCCTTCGTCAAAAAGGGCCAGCTACTCTTTCAGATCGATCCGCGTCCTTTTCAGGCCGCTCTTGACCAAGCCAAGGCCCAATTAGCACAGGCTCAGGCACAACTCGCTAATGCGGAAGCCACCCAACTCCAAGCCCAGCTGAACGTAAACAAGTACACGCCGCTGGCCCAAGAACAGGCCGCGAGCCAGCAAGACCTTGACAATGCCGTCCAGACGAACGTCGCGGCTAAGGCTACCGTACTGAACTCCAAAGCCGCGATTCAGGCGGCGGAGGCGGCAGTGAAGTCCGCTCAAATCAATCTGGATTTTACCCGCCTCATTGCGCCGATCAACGGCATTGCCGGGCAGGCCCAGCTTCAGGTCGGGGCTCTCGTCAATACGAGCAGCTCAGCTATAACCACCGTTTCGACGGTTGATCCCATCAAGGTCTTTTTCACGGTAAGCGAGCAGGAATACCTTGCCTTCAATAGGCTGTACCCGACGGAAGCCACTCGGCAAACTCAGGAGAAGCACATGCCTCTTGAGCTAATTCTGGCCGATGGCACGACCTATGCCAAAAAGGGAAGAGTCTCCTTCGCAGATCGCGCGGTGAATCAGAACACTGGTGCAATCCGCATCGCCGGACTTTTTGACAACCCGGGAAATATTCTGCGCCCCGGACAGTACGCCCGGATTCGTGCCGCAACCAGTATTCGTCAGGGCGCTCTGCTCATTCCCCAGCGCGCAGTTTCCGAACTTCAAGGCACTTACCAGGTCGCGGTGGTCGACAACGAAAACAAAGTAAGCATCGCGACAGTAAAGGTTGGTGAGCGCGCGGGTCCGATGTGGGTCATTGAAGAGGGGCTGAAACCCGGCGACCGTGTTGTAGCCGAGGGCGTGCAAAAAGTTCGTCCGGGTGCCCAGGTGAATCCCAAGCCATTTTCACCAGAGCGCACTACGCAGAAGACGAATTAATCCACATGTCAGAGTTCTTCATTAATCGTCCCATCGTGGCGATAGTCATTGCGATCCTCACGGTGATCATCGGCGCAGTAACCATCGTGAGTCTGCCGGTTGCGCAGTTTCCCAATATCGTCCCACCGGAGGTTCAAATACAAGCGACTTATGTTGGCGCAGACGCGCAGACGCTTGAGCAGTCCGTTGCCACCCCTATCGAGCAGCAGATGAGCGGCGTGGACAACATGAACTACATGTATTCGTTAAACGCTACGGCCAACGGTCAAACGACTATGATCGTTGATTTCGACGTGAAAACTGACCCGAATCAGGACCTGATTCTCACGCAGATGCGCGAGACGTTGGCCGCCTCCCAGCTTCCCGCGGACGTTAACAATTACGGAGTGACCGTCCAGAAATCTGTCACGTCCCCGCTCATGCTGATCAGCCTGTACTCAGGAAACGGCACATACGACGCCGGGTTCCTGTCGAACTATGCGTATATCAACCTGCATGATCCGCTCACCCGCGTGCCCGGCATTGGCATTGTCCAGATTTTCGGCGCCGGACAGTATGCGATGCGGATGTGGGTAAAGCCCGATCAATTGGCCAAGTTGGGTATCACCGTCACTGATATAACGAGTGCGATCCAGGCGCAGAATACGGTGAATCCCGTCGGTCAGGTTGGGGGCGAGCCGGTGCCCAAGGGCCAGGAATACACCTATGCCGTCCGCGCGCAAGGGAGGCTGGTGTCGCCCGAGGAATTCGGCCAGATCGTAGCGCGCGAGACGCCAGATGGTGGGATCGTACGAGTCAAAGATGTGGCTCGCGTGGAATTGGGGGCCCAGGACTATAGCACACTCAGTCGTCTGAATGGGAAGCCGGGCGCCATTATCGCGGTCTATCAGTTGCCCGGCTCCAATGCGGTCGCCGCCGCCGCCGGCGTTAATAAGCTCATGGCAGAAATGAAGCAGCGGTTTCCTCAAGACATGGATTACGTCGTATCGCTCGATACTACGAAAGCCGTTACTGCGGGTATCAAGGAAATCGTCAAGACCCTCCTCATCGCGATCGTGCTGGTCGCCCTCGTCGTTTACATCTTTTTGCAGGGCTGGCGCGCGACGTTAATTCCGATGCTGGCCGTGCCGGTTGCCCTGATTGGCGCGTTCGTGTTCTTTCCGCTGTTCGGTTTCTCCATTAACACCTTGTCTCTGCTCGGCCTCGTACTCGCCATTGGCTTGGTTGTGGACGATGCCATCGTCGTGGTGGAAGCGGTTGAACGCCATATTGAAGAAGGTCTCGCTCCCAAGGACGCGTCGCTAAAAGCCATGCAGGAGATCTCCGGCCCAGTCGTCGGTATCGCGCTGGTTCTGTCGGCGGTGTTTTTACCGACAGCCTTTGTCCCAGGGATCACGGGCCGTCTTTATCAGCAGTTCGCGCTAACCATCGCGGTTTCCGTAATTCTCTCGGCGTTCAACGCGCTTAGCCTCAGCCCGGCGCTTGCTGGGCTGCTACTCCGCCCAAAGAAGGAAAGCCGAGGGCCGCTGAGAAAGTTTTTTGATTGGTTCAACCGCGTTTTTGAACGTGCCACAGAAACGTATGTCAGTTGGTGCGGCGTGTTGATCCGCAAAAGCGCAATCGCGCTCGTACTGTTGGCGGTATTTGGCGTGGGGGCAATTTTCTTCAGCAGCCGAGTGCCGTCCAGTTTCATGCCAGATGAGGACCAGGGTTATTTCTTCGTCAACCTCCAGCTCCCGGACTCTGCTTCACTGCAACGTACGGACGAAGTTGCGAAGAAAGTCGAAACGATCCTGTCGCAATCGCCGGGGGTGAAGTACACCACCAGCGTCGTCGGTTTCAGCCTGCTTAGCTTCGTGCGAACCACTTACAACGCCTTCTTCTTTGTCACGTTGAATCCGTGGGACGACCGCAAGACGCGAGCAACACAATATCAGGAGATCAAGGCACGTTTGAATCAGCAGCTCAGCCAGCTTCCACAGGGAATAGCCTTCGACTTCGCCCCACCGGCGATTCCCGGCGCGGGGACTGCCGGGGGGTTCACTTTCGTGCTCGAGGATCGGGCGGGCAAGGACATTCAGTTCCTTGCCGACAATGTGAACAGGTTCATGGCCGCCGCTCGCAAGCGCCCGGAGATCGGTTTCATGGCCACCACCTTGCTGCCCAGCGTGCCACAGCAATTCGTGAGCGTCGACCGGGACAAGGTGATCAAACAGGGTGTGAGCATCAGCGACGTGTACAAGACCATTCAGTCTTTCATGGGCGGCTACTTTATCAACTACTTCAACCAGTTTGGCCGCCAGTGGCAGGTCTACATTGAGGCGGAAGGCAGCTATCGGACAAAAGCTGAAAACGTAGGCGAGTTCTATGTGCGGAACAGCAAAGGCGATAACGTGCCGCTCTCTGCGCTGACGAAAATTGAACCGCGCTCTGGCCCCGAGTTCACCATGCGCTTCAACGAGTATCGGAGTGCACAGATCAACGGCAGCGCAGCGCCCGGCTTCAGCGCCAGCCAGGCCATGGCGGCCCTGGAAGAGGTGTTTGCGCAAACTATGCCGCGCGAAATGGGCTACGACTACAAGGATATGTCATTCTCGGAAAAACAAGCGCAGAAAGGCGTGCCGCCGGCGGTGATCTTCGGTTTCTCGCTGCTCTTTGTTTTTCTGATTCTGGCCGCGCTCTATGAGAGCTGGACACTGCCATTCAGTGTTCTACTGAGTACACCGGTCGCCGTGTTTGGCGCGTTTGCGGTGTTGTGGTTGCGGCGCGTACTGCTCAGCGCTTTCTTGCCGAGTTACATGGTCCAGATCGAGAGTGATGTGTACTCGCAGATCGGACTGGTAATGCTCATCGGTCTTACCGCAAAGAATGCGATCCTGATTGTCGAGTTCTCTAAAGACCAATACGAGAAAGGGAAATCCCTCGTCGATGCCACTCTCGCAGGCGCCAGACTCCGCCTGCGGCCGATTCTGATGACTTCTTTTGCGTTCATCCTCGGTAGCGTGCCATTGTGGACCGCTTCGGGTTCGGGAGCAGTCTCACGTCAGATCATAGGCACCACCGTGATCGGCGGGATGTTGGCCGCAAGCGCGTTCGGCATCTTCCTTATTCCGCCTATCTTCTATTTAGTCGAGAAATGGTCTGGCGCCGGCAAAGAGAGAGGCCATGCCGAAGTGCCTGCAACACCCAGCCCCGCTCCAGGTGATTGAGATGAAACGTCTGCTTACTCATTTCACCCTACTGATAATGGCCGCGAGCTTACTAACCGGCTGCAAGGTCGGACCTAATTACCGCAAACCCGTAGTTCCAGTCCCAACCGCCTATCACGGTCCGAACGATAATCCGCCGGACCAGGCGGCTTCCTTTGCGGACCTTCCCTGGTGGCAGGTGTTCCATGACCCTGTTCTACAGGACCTGATCCGGCGGGCTCTCAAGCAGAACTACGACCTCCAAACGGTCACAGAGAGAATCACCCAGGCGCGGGCTCAGCTGATGATCACTCGCTCGAACCAGTTCCCGCAAGTGACCGCAAACGGAACTGCAGTGGATGAACGGAGCTTCCAGGGTTTCCCCTTTACAACCAGATATGCAACCTACGCCGCTGACGCCACGTTTCAACTGGACCTTTTTGGCCAATTGCGACGCGCCACCGAATCTGCGCGCGCCCAGCTTCTGGCTACCGAGTATGCCCAACGGACCGAAATCCTCACTCTGGTGAGCGACGTGGCCAGTGACTATTTCGCGCTTCTTGCCCTGGACCTGCAACTCCAGATCACTCGCGATACGATCACGACCCAGGAAGACGCCGTCAAGCTGACGCAGTTCCGCCTGGACCACGGTGTCGCCACGAAGCTCGACGTCCTGCAAGCCAAACAGGTACTCGACACCGCCAACGCGCAACTTCCCGAACTGCAAAGACAGATCGGACTGGAAGAGGATGCGATTAGTATTCTTCTGGGCGATTACCCCCACAACGTGATACGTGGACTCCCGTTGGTCGCACAACAATTACCCCCTGAGGTACCAGCCGGTCTACCTTCTTCGTTGCTGGCGCGGCGACCGGACATTTCCCAGGCCGAGCAAAACCTGATCTCCTCCAACGCGCAGATCGGGGTCGCCAAAGCTGCTTTCTTTCCGCAGATTTCTCTCACCGGCACCGGCGGTGGTGCAGTCGGGCGGAGCACTGTATTCTCGTCCGTCGTAAACTCTGATATTGGAACATGGGGCGTCACCGGACAGTTGACGCAAGCCATTTTCGAGGGCGGTAAACTCCGCGGGAACCTTCGCTCCGCCAAGTCGCAACAGCGACAGTCTCTGATCGCCTACAAACAATCCATTCAGCTGGCCTTCAGGGACGTTTCCGACGCTCTGATCAATTATGAGAAATTTCACCAAGTCCGCGTTGCGCAGGAAACGACAGTCCAAGATCTCAGCGATTCTGTCAACACGTCACTGAAGCGCTACCGCGGCGGCATCACCACGTACCTCGAGGTACTCGACAACCAGCGCTCTCTGTTCAGCGCCCAACTGACGCTAGCGCAGGACCGCGGCAACGAGTACCAGAGCCTTGTGCAACTTTACAAGGCTCTCGGCGGGGGCTGGCACCAATAGCAGCCAAAAAGATGCTTGCGCCCATCTTAGTGTCCTATTTCAGTGAGTTCTATCTGATTTCCTGCTCTGAGGAATCTTGTTGCCAATCGCAGTTAGAGCGCTGGCATAGTCCGAAATGGGACGATCATATTCCAGAATTTGCCACAAACCGGAACCCGGGATCGTTGCAAGTGACTCAGACCCCACCACCGCAACCCACGAGGCACCTTTTGACTGTTCAACGATGACGTTCAAGATCTGGCGCACCGTGCTATCCCGTTGCTGGATAGGGCCGATGATGTCCTCTCTATCCCCAGTTCTAAATTTTCCAGCAAACCCCTTGATCGTTGGATCAAGGTCAAGACGGATCTGCATCCAGAGGGAGTTGCTGACCTCCTGAACCGTAGCACGCGGACAAACAAACTGGGGTACCACGTGGTCGAAAAGATTTTGGTCACCGTGCGGCTCATCAGTATTTGCAAGCAGGATAACTCCATCAGCTTCCTTGAAGTAGTAACCCGTGCCGTGACTCAGTATTTCAAGCAGGGCGGCCTCGATGGTGACATTCTTCACGGCTACTGTGATTGGATCAATCAAAGAGTGCCGATCTACGTACTCGATCCCAAAGCAGACCTGTTGCTGCTGTCCCAACGTCAGCACGGCTTCGACAATGCTTACGTGGTCGACCGAAAAGGATGCGACCTGCGACTGCAAGCCTCGACTCGCGGAACATTCGGCATGAAGCAAGTCCGCACGGATAAAGAAACAGCTAGCCAGGAATATGGAAGCTTTCAAAATCCTCATTTCAGTTACCATCTAGAGTAATCGATGAACACGTATAAACAATTGCGTTTGCATGCGCAAGGTTCACTCCGTTTCCAGTCCAGGTCTGCGTCGCATGCGTCGAGCCAGTCGAACCGGGGCAGACCGAGCTACAGACGAAATATGAGTCTACCCAAGCTCCATTTGCGTCTGTTGTTTGCGTTCCGGTCTGCGTCCCACGAATTCCAGGGTCATTCGGTGTGGTAACTGTGATAGTGTCAGCCATCGCCACTCCGGCTTGCGCGATGACGCCAAGCGGGGTTTGATTCGTTTGATCAACGAGTTCATTCGAAACCACCCGGGCCCAGCCTTGGAAGCCGGCCGAACACGACGCTGCTCCCTGCGTAATCGTGGTTCGCACTTGCACTGATGTAGGGATTTGAGAGTAGAAGGTGCTCGAGTTGCTGGTTTGCCCGTTGACGGTGACTGTCACACTCTGAAGGCCGTTGGCGGATCCGTTGGGAGTGAACGTGGCGGTCATTTGTGTGCTTAAAGTGATGCTCACACCAGACACAGTGATATTGGCAGCAGTCACCGTAGCACCCGGAGCAAACCCGGCACCGTTAATGGTCACAGAGTAACTTTCGCCCTCAGGTATGAGTGCGCCCTGCCGGGCGGAAAAATAAGGCGGCCAGATTCGTGACCTGGCCGCCTCGATCTTCGAAAGCAATTACGGTGAAGCGATTACTGCGCCGAGCCGGTGACTCGCAACAACATTTGCGTACCGCTATCCAGCCGTACGTTGCGGCTGGCAGAAGTAATGACCGAGCCTTGCGCGGAACCCTGCGCACTGCCCGTGACTGTTGCCGGAGTGTTGAGCACCAGTCCTTGCAGACCGATCGCGCCCTGGCTGGCGCTGGTTAGATTCCCCTGTGCCGTGAGTCCGCCTGCGGCGCGAGTGGCTCCAGAGACCGTGGTATTCACAGCCCCGGTCGTGGCGCCGCCAACCGCACTGGTCGCGCCAGGGACCGCTCCACCGGCAGTCGACGTAACTCCACCCACCAGACCTCCACCGCCTCCAGCTCGCGGAGCGCCTCCTCCACCGATCGCGGGCGGAGCACTCGCTAGCGCGGCATTCTCATCGGCCGCAGTTGCAACCGTGGCCTGCACCGGCGGCGCGATTGCCTGAATCACGCTGCTGAACGACATCTCCTCGCCACCCTTGAGAATGGCCTTGTCGAAGGCGATACCCAGCGTCGAGTTCGCTTGTTCTTTGGTTCGGGCCTGGGCTTCGGTCACGTGTCCGACCAGCCGCGTTCCTTTGTGGATGACAACTTTACCGTTTTCTTTTAGATCCTGGGCTACCTTGGCATCCACCTCGTCGCCCGGCTTGGCTTTCTTGGCGTCCAGCGGTTTGGTGAGCTCGGCTTGCAGGTTTGTGCCACTGCTCAGTGCGGCTCCAGCGTTACTGCCGCCGGATGAGCCGGCACTGCTGGATTTGCCGCCACCGCGCTTTGCGTCTGATGAGTTTGGTTCCGGTTTCGCTTTTGGCTCATGCGACGCTTGAGCCGATGCATTTGCGTTGGCATTGGCGTTTGCCGACGCTCCCGGGGCTTGCACGTTTTGGTTGGCATTTGCGCCGGCGCTCGCCTGACCCGGCGCAACCGAAGCATTAGCACTCCCTGACGTCGAGCTGCTGGTCTGCGCGACAGAAGCCAAACCTGGCAGTCCAGCGGTGAGAGCAAGTGTTAAAACGCTCTTTACGAAGGTCTTCATTTTGTTGAACTTCCTCCATAGGTACGAATTAGAAACCAAGGGGATGCGAAGTGGGGCTGTTCGCTTGGATGCAGCATACCAGCAAATCGTGTGATTTTTAAGTAAGTACATTTGTTACCAAAGGGTTAGATCGTATAGACTTTTTTACACAGTACAACATCTAAGCTGGATATCGCTGCCGACGTCTGCTTAGCCTCAATTTTGTTCTGGCAGAAGGGATTTGAGATCTTGGGCTCGCAAGAAAAGGTCCTCATAGTGGAGGACGAAGAAAACGAACGATCCGGCTTAGCCGAGCTGGTCACGGCGTGGGGTTATCGCACCGAGACCGCCAAAGATGGCCTGGAAGGTCTGGAAAAAGTGGCGGTGTGGGCGCCGGGCATCGTGCTGACGGACTTCCGGATGCCGCGGATGGACGGCATGGAGTTGTTGTCGCGGCTCGCTGAACAGCCTCATTCCATCGCGGTGATCCTGCTAACTGCTCAGGGCAATATTGACGTTGCCGTGGACGCTATGAAAGCCGGTGCTTACGACTTCATCCAGAAACCGGTCGACCCCGCGCGTCTCAAGCAGATTCTGCAAAACGCCGCCCGGCAGCGTGGCACCACGCTGGAACTGGAGGTCACGCGCCGCAAACTACGCGACGCCGGCGAACTCGGCGCCATGGTCGGTTCCTCTCGCCCCATGCAAGAGATCTTTCGACTCGTAGAAATGGTCGCGCCTAGTACCGCATCCGTCCTGATCACGGGCGAGAGCGGGACAGGGAAAGAGATGGTGGCGCGCACCATCCACGACCTGAGCCCGCGCAAGAGCAAACCTTTTGTCGCTATCAACTGCTCGGCCATCCCGGAAACTTTGATTGAAAGCGAAATCTTTGGTCACGAGAAGGGAGCCTTTACCGGAGCTCTCGAACGTCGCGCGGGCTGCTTCGAGCTCGCCGAAGAGGGCACGCTGCTGCTCGATGAGATCGGCGAGATGCCGATCGCTACGCAAGCCAAGCTGCTGCGCGTTTTGGAAGATCGCAAGCTACGGCGCCTCGGGAGCAAGGCGGAAACGCCGGTTGACGTGCGCGTACTTGCAGCAACCAACAAAGTTCCCGAAGAAGCAGTTGCCAATGGCCACTTGCGCAACGATCTTTATTATCGCCTGAATGTCTTCAACCTCCACTTGCCGCCGTTGCGAGATCACAAAGAGGACATCCCCCGACTCGTAGACGCCTTGCTGGCCGACATGAACGCAAAGCATGGCCGGAATGTGGCCAGCGTAAGCGACGCGGTGCTGCAGATGTTCAACAACTTCCACTGGCCGGGCAACGTTCGCGAGATGCGTAATACTCTGGAACGGGCGGTTATCGTCTGCCAGGGCGCATTGATCGAGCCCCGGCACCTTCCACCAAATTTTGGCAGCTCTGGAATCCGCGCAACCACCAATGACGGCGAGGGCATTCGCTTGGAAGTCGGCACCACCGTGGAGCAAGCGGAAAAGATGTTGATCCTCAAAACGCTGGCCACAACCAACAATAATAAAACCAGAGCAGCAGAAATTCTGGGAATCAGCCTGAAGACTCTGCACAATAAACTGAAAGAATACAGTAGCGGTTCTGGGAATTCAGGCGAAGCGGCCAGTTAGAATCTAACTGAGAGCGATCTATGCCTGCGGTAAGCCTAAAAACCAAAGTCGTTGCTGCCATCACCGGGTTGGTGGCGGCCATCGTAGCTACGCTTTCAGCGCTCTATATCTCCGAAGTCGTGCACCAACGCATCCAGGAGGCTTACAGCAGCAGCCTTTTGATCTGCGACCAGGTATTTGCTGTGGCCCGCGACGCGCTGGCCGTCGACCTCACCAACGCCAAGATCGACATGCACGATCCAGTGCAAGTCACGGCTGCGATGGAAGAGGTGCTGCAGACGGATTCCGAACTGAACGCGCTGCTTGACTCCGCAGTCGGCAACTCACCCACTATCTATGACGCTACCATCACCGACGCGCTCGGCCAGGCGCTGTTGCACAGCAATGCGGCGTACTTCGGCAAGGCTTTACCGCATCGCGAGGAATTTGCTTCCTTCGTCAACGGCGGCATCCGCAAGCAGCTCAAAGTCATTTACGGTCCGGCCCAGGTCTACGACGTTCGCCTGCCGTTGTTGCGTGATGGCAAACCCTTCGGAGAGGTTCGCGTCGGTGTATCGACTGTTTTCTTGAAGGACCAAGTGCAGGGGCGAATGCGGCGGGCCCTGCTTCTCTCCGGTGCCGTGATCTTCATCTGCATCGTCGTAGCCGCTGCTGTCGCCAACCTGGCGTTGCGTCCATTGGCCGCCATCAGCCATCGCCTGGACTTGATCAGCTCCGGGCACACCGAGGCGGCAGAGATTCCGGCGCGGCGATCCGATGAATACGGCGCGGTTTCCACCAAGATCGAGCGGCTGGGCCGCCAAATGCGCGACGTCAAAGAAGTTTTCTCGGCTTTGAAAGAAAATCTCGACCAGATGATGGCCAACTTGCAGGATGGCGTGATGCTGTTCACCAGCGACTTTCGCGCGGTGCTGGTGAGCGCGTCGGCGGAACGTTTCATCGGTAAGCCGCGCAGCGCTATGCTGGGCTGCCATCCGTCTGAGATCTTCTCTGCGGACTCGCCGCTCGGCCGCGCCATTCTCGAAGCGATCCAGACGCGCCGTCCCGTAGGACAGGAAGAGATTGAAGCCGAGCACGGCCGCCACGTCCAGATATCGCTGGATTTCATCGAAGAAGATGATGGTGAGCGGATCGGCGCGTTGCTCACTCTCCGCGACGCCGAATCGGTGCACCGGATCGAAGATGAAATCGAGCTCTCGCGCCGGCTCGCCGCCATCGGCCAGTTGACCTCCGGTGTGGCCCACGAAGTCAAGAATCCGATCAACGCCATCGTCGTTCATCTGGAGGTGCTGCGGCAGAAGCTCAAAGAGATCGATCCTGATACTCGCCGCCACATGGATGTGATCGGTAGCGAGATTCACCGGCTCGACCGCGTGGTACAGACTCTGGTGGATTTCACCCGGCCCGTGAATCTCCGGCTTACCGATACCGACCTCAACAAACTTGTGGGTGAGGTGGTCATGCTGGCGTCTCCAGCGGCGGAGAAACACAAAGTTCAGATTGAGCGACAGGCCGGCCAAGACCCGTTGCCCGCGCGCATCGATGCCGATTTGGTCAAACAGGCGGTCCTGAATATTGTGCTGAATGGTGTCCAAGCCATGCCCTCGGGCGGCAAGTTGCGTATCATCACGCGCCGTGAGGGGGACGGTGGGATGATTACCGTCCGCGACCAAGGGCCGGGCATTCCCGCCGATATCCGCGATAAAGTCTTTAACCTGTATTTCACGACCAAAGAGGGTGGTAGCGGCATCGGACTGGCCATGGCCTATCGGGTCGTGCAGTTGCATCACGGAAGCGTAGAATTCACGTCCATCGACGGGCACGGCACAACTTTTTACCTGCGGCTACCCCTCTCAGAGAGTACAGCGGGAGGAGAACCACCGCGGGTCGCGGCCGGAGACTCGGTTAGCAAAGCATGACGCCACTTCGTTCTAAGCCGGTAGTGTTGTTGGGGCTTGCCCTTCTTGCCCTCATGCTAGGCTGTGTCCGAAAGAAAGTGGCCACAGCTCCTCCCCCGCCAATCGCGGTTCCGGAGTCCACCCAACCTCAGGAAGCTCCGTCGCAAACCCAGGCCCAGCAGCCGACTCAGGGCACTCCACCGCCCAGTCCTGATCAGGGCGAGCCTTCGAATGAGGCCAATGAGAGTGAAAAGGCAAAAGCGAAGAACGGGAAGACACACTCTTCTGGCAAAAAGCCGGCGCCAGTGGCAAACAACGGCAAGCCGAGCGAAGCCGCACGCAACATTCCGCCCCGAACGGTAGTAAAGCCAGAAGGAGCCGAGTCGACGCCGACGCCTGGCCCGATCTCACCTAACCCGTCGCAGGGTGTCCAGCACGACCAGGCCGCGACCGAACAACTGCTGCAGACGACCGAGAGCAGCCTGACCGGCATCAAGCGCCAGCTTTCCCGGGACGAAGAAGCCATGATCTCGCAGATCAAAGACTTCGTCGGCCAGAGCCGGCAGGCTATCAAGGAAAACGATCTAGAGCGCGCTCACAATCTAGCGCTGAAGGCGCACCTGCTCGCTGACGATCTGGTCAAGCGTCGCTGATCTACTTCGCTGCCGGATCGGGCTTATGGATTCCGAACAGGTTCCCCTCCGTGTCCAGACAATATGCTTGATAGCCAACCCCGGGAATCGCCATCTTCGGCACCGCGACCTTGCCGCCGTTGCGCTTGATCTTTTCGATGAATTCTTCGATCGACGCTACCTCGACCGTGTTGACGGTTTTGGGCATTGCATCTTGTTGACGCAAAATGCCGCCGTTGATCCCCGGCTTATCATCGGGACCGGTTTTCAGCAGCCAGTATTCTTGCGGGCCGCCCCAGTTGGTGGCTTCCCATCCAAAAACGCTCTTGTAGAAATTGGCGGCCCGTTCGGGATTCTCCGCCGCAAATTCAAAATGAATGACTCGGTTCATGAAAAGGCTCCTCTGGTTCTTGATGATGGTTCTCCTCGTTGGGGATTTTCCGAATGCCACTGGAAAGCGCAATCCACCAACCATTGCTGCTACCGAACATGCCAGCAGCAGGTGGGCGGCAAAGAAATTGCCTTGGCAACTCGCTACGTCCTCTGTAATTGCGCGGCTCCGTATCGTTGTGTGGCGTAACCAACGATCAGCCCCACCATGCCGCCCGGCAGCATGATCTGGAAATAGTATCCGTGCTGCAGGGAGGCGATGATGAACGCCAAGAACAGTCCGACCGCGAGGCCAAAGATGATGCCTAACGGCAAAGACTTCACCTTGCGGGCAAACACGCCGATCAACACACCCGCAATGATGCCCTTGAAGGTCGAGCCGACCACGATTCCCACGATCCCCTTGCGGACCTCGGGCGTGAACCATGCAGTCAGCCCGTCAAAGATTCCGAGGACTCCGCCGAGCAAAATTCCCAGCAAAATCTTGTTCATCGTTCCGACCTCCGTTGGGGCGATCCCCTATTGTTGTATTAACCGTGCGCGTGAATTCCTTTAAGAGTTTTTTCAACGACGAGAAAAAAGAATGAAAAGAAAACGCATCAGCAGGTATGCCAGCACGAGCACAATCGCCGCCTGATGTCGCTTGACCAGCCGTACTGCCTTCTCCATTGCGTTCTCCCTGTATGCGCTGACTGGTAGCCCATCCAGGAATTTGCCTACATCGGACGCCATCTCCTTGACGGTTTGATATCGCGCAGCGCGCTCCTCGGCCATGGCTTTTCTGCAGATCGCAAAGAGCGGCTTGAGCGTTGCCGAACCCTCAGAGGCCATGCCGGCCAGCATGAACTTCAATAAAGCGCCGAGTGCGAAAATATCGGTTCGCTCGTCGATCAACTGCAGCTCGCCGCTCGCCTGTTCCGGCGCCATGTAACCCGGCGTCCCCAGAACACTCCCGTGTCCGGTGGATTGAGTGGCCGGTCTGGCTCTCGCACTTTCTGCGCCCGCGGCCCTGCCGCTGGATTCGGCTTCGATTGTGCGGTTGCGCTTGATCTTGGCCAAGCCCCAATCCAAGATCAATACCTCGCCAAAAGCGCCGATCATGATGTTGCTGGGCTTTAAGTCGCGATGAATGATCCCCAACGAGTGTGCAAAGGCCAGAGGTTCCGCAATACGCTCGAGTAGCTGGGCTCTTTCGCGCAACGATGTTCCGGCGACATGTTGCTCGAGCGTCCGGCCTTCGACGTATTTCATGCAATAAAACGTGCGTCCGTCGTTGAGAGTGCCGGCATCGTGGACGGGCACGATCCCTGGATGCTCGAGTTGTGCCAGCACGACAGCTTCGCGCAGCAGTCGCGACGCCAGCTCAGGCGAGCTCGCTTCAGGAGCCAATATCTTCAGTGCAACCTTGCGTTCGAGGACTATGTCTTCCGCGAGCCACACCGCGCCCATGCCGCCGCGAGCTAGAAATTTGATGGCACGATAACGCGTACCGGGCAAGTCAGGAAGCTGCATGTCCGACTGCAGGCGGGTTACGACGGAATCGGGAAGCCATTTCATTTTGGTTCGACTCCCAACAGAGAGCGCGCCTCGCGGCGAAATTCGTCATCGCTTCCCGTCATCTCTCGCAACTGGTCAAGCACCGCCCGGCGGAATTCGCGGCGAGCGAACGTGAGGTAGTTGGTAACGTCGGTCACCGGCAGTCGAAACTCTCGTGCCAGGTCCGCGTACGACGGAGCGTCCGACTCAGCGAGATCGTAGCGTTCAAGGAGCTGGAAGTGGGTCAGCTTGCCTGCCGCCGCGCAGCGCGCCCGCAGGCGCTCCACGGCCAATCCGAACAGAGTTCGCACCCACTCTTTTTCAAAGAGGTCTTCCGGCGATTCCGCATGCGCCCTGGCCAGTTCCTGCTCGGCCTCTTCGAAGTCCAGAGCGACATGGGTCACCGCGCCACCACGCTTGATTCGCTTTGCATCTCGCGTTTGATTGAGAAATAGGCGGTCGGCGCAGGTGCGCAGGAAAGTACGAAGGTGTCCCTTGCCGGGATCGTAGGCGTCAAGAAAATCTTTTTCGAGAAGCCGGGCGAAAAACTCCTGCGTCAAGTCGCTGGCGGATTCGGAGTCGATTCTCCAGCGCATCCGCAGGTATTTGTAAACCGGCCTCCAGTACGCCGAAGCGATCGCCTCCACGGCCCAGTTGCGTACCTTAGGATCGTCGCTCCGTGCGGCAAGAACAACCGAGTGCTGCGTCAGTGGAAAAGAGTCGCTTTTTGGATCGAAGGCCAAGGGGCGCTCACGACGTGCGTTTATCTCGGAGTGTACGTGGAGTTGAACCAAGAAATCAAAAAGCCGGCAGCATGTCGGCGCTTAAAGCAGCTGGAACAGGCCTTAAGGCCTTGCAGCATCAGAAGGCTGCCGGGTACTAGAGGGTGGAGCAGGCCTAGAATAGAAGGCCTGCTCCCCCGCAGCATCCGGCAGCAGCTTTGGTTGAGAAAAGGCCCTGCTTCACCCGCTCGTCCTTCGGCAAACTTTCTGGTTGAGAACAGGCCTGATATTCTGCGCGCATGACTCTTTCAGTCTGCATCATCACTCTTAACGAAGAGGCCAACATCACTCGCACTCTCGAGAGCCTCCGCGGCCTTGCCGATGAAATCATCTTGGTCGATTCCGGCAGCACCGACGCGACAGTGTCCCTGGCGCGGGCGCGCGGCGCGAAAGTTTTTTCTGAACCGTGGAAAGGATTTGCGCCGCAGAAGAATTCTGCGCTCGCCAAAGCCACTGGCGACTGGATTCTCTCGCTCGATGCCGACGAAGAGGTCAGCCCGGAGCTGGCGGCGAGTATCAAGCGACTGCTGACGTCCGCCAAAGCTCCGCAGTTTGCCGGATTCACCATGAACCGCCGCAACATGTACTTGGGCCGCTGGCTCAAACGCAGCGGCTATTATCCCGACCCAAAGTTGCGGCTGATCAGGCGCGGCGCGGCTGAATTCCAGCTCCGCGCCGTTCACGAAGACATGAAGATGCAGGGGCCGCTCGGCCATTTGCAAGGCGATCTGATTCACCACGCGTATCCAACACTCGAGAGTTTCATCGAGCACGCGAACCGCTACTCGTCGCTGGGGGCGCAGATGGTCGTGGAAAAAGGCCCGGCTGGTTTCAGCTTCATTAACATCGTGCTCCGACCCATGGTGCGCTTTCTCTACACCTACATCTTTCGTCTCGGCTTCCTCGACGGCCGTGAAGGACTCCTGGTCCTGATGACGCACGCGAGCTATGTAAGCTGGAAATATGCTAAGGCGTGGGAGCTATCAAAGAATAGCCGTTAGCACTGAGCTGCAGATTGCCAGAATTGCCAAGATTGCCAAAATTGACGATTGGCAAGAGGTCTAACCAAATCATCAATCCCGGCAATTTTGGCAATCGTCTCTTTCGTTATGGACTTTATGGACTTGATGGACTTCTTTGTCGCTTTCTTTGCTTTCGCGGTCTTTTTCGCAACCATGTGCCTGCCTCTACTTTCTTCCTTCTTTCTTCTGCGCGATCACCAGTCCTCTCGGTGTAGGCAGCAACACGACAGAAATCAAGCCTTCCTGCTCCAGACGCAGCGCCGCCTCGCGCACCGTCTTCAGATGCGAACTCGAGTCGTGCATCAGGATTAGACCATTGGGATTGATCTGAGGCAGAAAGTGCCGCACCTCTTTTTCGCGCAGCTCAGGCAGCGAATCGGAAAAGAGAACGTCGATGGTGCCCGAGACTTTGATCTCCAGACTGGAGCCGCGGCGGTAATCGACCCACTTCCTGAGCCCTGAAGAATCAATCTTTTCCTTAGCCTTGGCGAAGACCTCGGCGTCGGGCTCGCAGGTGATGATCTTGCCCGATCCGTTTTGTTTTAGCCCTTCAGCCATGTAAACCGTGCTAACGCCCAGAAACGTTCCGGTTTCGAGCACCAGGCTGG
>Ga0209648_10001788_pt1 | contig 17465 bp, 16 predicted proteins | sample GraSoi2013_115cm_FD_185830 | JGI IMG/M metagenome (GOLD analysis project Ga0209648, IMG submission 185830) | Grasslands soil microbial communities from the Angelo Coastal Reserve, California, USA - Sample 9_17_2013_115cm (SPAdes) (version 2) | ecosystem: Environmental > Terrestrial > Soil >...
CGATGCGATTTTCGCGGGGGGGATTGGGGAGGTCCCTCCATGGAAATGAGGCGATTGTGTCTGAAGGGCGATTGGCCCACATACCTTTCCTATCCCGTTTCCTATCTAAAGTAATGAGAACCATTTGAGGTAAAATTTGCTGCGCAGAGACTCACGACTTGCAGCCGAAGGAGATGACAGGGTGTCTGAGCTGACCGTGCTGTTTGATGGGACCTGCGTGCTTTGCCGCGCGAGCGCGGCAAAAGTGCGGCGATTCGACCGCCACGGCCGCATCGAACTGCTCGACCTCCATGATCCGGAGGCGCCACGCCGATTTCCGCAAGTGGACCGCGAGAAGGCCATGGTCTGGATGCAAGCGGTGGACCCGCAAGGGCGCGTCTTTAGCGGCGTGGATGCGTGGGCTCGCATCGGATTGCTGCTGCCGGGGTGGAAATGGGTGGCCTGGATACTGTTGGTTCCCGGCGTGCGATACGTAGCGGGGAAATTCTACGCCTGGATTGCGCGCAACCGCTACCGCTGGAATCAAGAGGAATGCGCCGACGGCGCTTGCGCAGCGCATTTTGGAAAAGCCGCGGGAAAGCAAAAATAATGCGCGCCGCAACTCCCCGGCACTCCTGTTTGTAAAATAGCCTTCCGTTTTTCGCCCGTTGTAATATCTCCCCGCATGACATCGTTAACGCCATGGTTTCTGCGGTGGTTCGCGGGCTGGCGGCCGCCCGGCGCGCCCGCTTATCTGATCCCGCGGTGGATTTTCCTTCGTGCGCTGGGGCTGATTTATTTTTCGGCGTTTTATTCCTTTGTGTTCCAAATTCGCGGGCTGATCGGTCCGCACGGGCTCCTGCCAGCGGGAGAATATTTGGAGCAGGTGGCCCGCGTGATGGGACAAGCGCGCTTTTGGTATGCGCCAACGCTGCTCTGGCTGGGGAGCGGGGCGCGCGCGCTCGAGTTGCTGTGCTGGGCGGGAATGATCGCTGCGGTGCTGCTCACGGTGAATCTTTGGCCGCGAGGGATGCTCGTTGCCTGCTTCGCATGCTTTCTCTCGATTATTGCCGCGGCGCAGGATTTTTCCGGCTATCAGTCCGACGGGATGCTGCTTTCCGCCGGGTTCACGAGCCTATTCTTCGCGCCGCCCGGCTGGCGCCCGAGATGGGGAGAAGCGCGGCCGCCTTCGCGGGGAAGCATGTTCCTGTTGCAATGGGTGTGGTTCACCATCTACTTCGAATCCGGCGTGGCGAAAATTGCCGGCGGCGATCCCGAGTGGCGGCATCTGACCGCGATGGACGAGTATTACCAGAACGGGCCGCTGCCGACATGGATCGGCTGGTACGCGCAACATCTTCCGCACTGGTTTCATACAGCCACGACCCTGCTGACCCTTGTGGTGGAGCTGGGCCTGGTGTGGATGCTGTTCCTGCCGCGGCGCTTTCGCATTGTGTGTTTTCTGATTTTGACGCCGTTTGAGATCGGCATCATCCTGACCGCAAACTACACGTTTCTGAATTACCTGGTGCTCACGCTGGGCTTTTTGCTCTTGGACGACCGCTTTGTGTTGCGTTTTCTTCCGCGAGAGTGGGCGAGCCCGGCGCGAAGAAATCTCGAGGAGCGCGTATCGGAGGAACCTCATACAGCGGGCAACAATGCCACCGAGGCTCCCGGCTGGTTGATGCGAGGAAAGACATTGGCGGCGGCCGCCGGGCTCTGGCTATCGGGAATGATGATGGCCTGGATCCTGTACGCGACCGCGGCTCTTTTGCTTCGCGGGATGCTTGGCACGGTGCCCGTTCCTTCAGGCCCCGTGGTTGCGCTGGAGCCTTTTCGCATCGCGAACGCATACGGGTTATTCGGGATCATGACGCGCGCGCGATATGAAATAGAATTTCAGGGCTCGAGCGATGGGAAGACTTGGATTGCTTTTCCGTTTCGCTACAAGCCACAGGATCCCGCCGCGGCGCCCGGGATTTACGCGCCGTATCAACCGCGCTTCGACTGGAACCTGTGGTTTGCCTCTCTGGGAGGATGGCGGGAGAATGTTTTCGTGATTCGAACCGAAGAAGCATTGCTGACGAATGAGCCCGATGTGCTGACGCTCTTCGCGGGGAACCCATTCGCCAAAGCGCCGCCGCGCCAGGTGCGTGCCGTGCTCTGGCAATACTGGTTCACGGACTTGGCCACTAAACGAACTCAGGGGCTTTGGTGGCAGCGGGAAATGCTGGGTCTTTATGCGCCAACTCTGGAACGAGGGCCGGACGGCAGATTCGGGGTCGTGGAATGGCCGCAAGGCTACATCCCGCCGCCCTAATCTAAACCTGCAGAGCAGCGTGGCGCAGGGTCAGGAGTTCCAGATGACGTGCAGAATCTGTTTCCGCCGCGCGGCCCACTCCTCGGTGGAAAACAGACGCGGGGAAACTTCGATCATGCGGGGAAACGCCTTGAAGATGGCCACAGGCGTCCAGCGGGTGCCGTCGCGCGTCGGAAAGGCACGCTGGTTGAGCTCCTCGGCCATGCGTTGCAGGGAGACGTCCTGGATGAGCAATTCCATCATGAATTTGAGCGCCTGCATTTCCTCGGGGTTCTCTTCCAAGTGCTGGCAATCGCCGGCTACGCGCAGCCCGTAGGGAACTTCTTCAAGCAGGCCTGGGGCCTTAGGGGCCGCTTCGTCGGTTTCGCGCTCCCATTCAATGGCGGCCAGTCTCCAGCCCTCCTGGCTCTTCCGCTTCAGGTATTCCACGTCCAGCGGCCGCGTCCAAATCTCCCGAAAGCGCTCCATTCTTGGCATTGCGCCTCCTTGCCAATGATTCCATGCCGATTGACGACAAGGCAGAGCCCGGTTGAGTGTGTGCATTTCTGCCTCCGTTGGCGCGAACGCTGGAAGTGTTTGATTGTCAGGCGGTTAGATAAATATTGTGGCGGCGGGCCGTAAGAAGAAATGCCCGGTTTTGGGATGGCGGTGTCGCGGGTGTGGACGACTGAAACAAGGCGAAGGCGTGGCTCAGGCTTCGCCGGCTGCGACTTTCACCAACTGTTTGCCCGTATTTGCGCCGCGCATCATGTCGAGGAACGCGCGCGGGGCGTTTTCCAGGCCCTCGACGATTTCCTCTCGATACTTGAGCTTTCCTTCTTTGAGCCATTGCCCCAACTGCGTCAACCCTTCCATGAAGCGCGGGGCGTAGTCCGACACCAGAAAACCCTCCATTTTCGCGCGGGCCACGATTAAGTAAGAGAGCAGGCGCGGGCCCATCTCCGGTTTCTCCAGGTTGTACTGGGAAATCTGTCCGCAGATGGCGATGCGCGCCTTCAGGTTGATGAGTGGGATCACCGCATCCGTAATTTTTCCGCCGACGTTGTCAAAATAGATGTCAATGCCTTGCGGGCAAAGCTCTTTCAGCTTGGCGCGATAGTCATCCACGGTTTTGTAATTGAATGCGGCGTCGAAGCCGAGTTCCTGGGTGATGTAACGCACCTTGTCGTCGCGCCCGGCGATGCCCACAACTCTGCAACCCTTAATCTTGGCGATCTGGCCGACAATAGTGCCCACCGCTCCGGCGGCACCGGAGACGACCACGGTCTCTCCCTGCTTGGGCGCGCAAATGTCCAGCAGGCCGAAGTACGCCGTCAGCCCGGGGCCGCCGAGGACTCCGAGCCAGGCGGAAGTGGGCGCCAAGTGCGTGTCAATCTTGCGAACGCCTTTGCCGTCCGTCACGGCATAGTCTTGCCAGCAGAATTGGCCGAAGACCACATCGCCCTTGGAAAAATTTGGATGGCGCGATTCCGCCACGCGGCCAGCGGCCATGCCGGTCATCACTTCGTCAATCTCGACGGGCGCGGCGTAAGATTTCGCCGCGCTCATGCGCCCGCGCATGTAGGGGTCCACAGAAAGATAAAGCGCGCGAACCAAGAACTGGCCATCCTGCAGCGCTGGAACCGGCGCCTCGACCAGCTTGAAGTCGGTCTCCTTTGGGAATCCTACGGGCCGAGCGGCGAGCAAAATCTGGCGGTTGACTACGGACATGTTGTTCACCTCTCCGAATTCGGGCCGACCGGCGTGCGGAATTCACTGGTGCGAATGCGTCGCGGTTCGGGCGCACGAAACGAGGGCTACAAGATAATACGGAGCGGTGCGATTTCCAAATGGCAAGATGCTGAAACGAACTGGCTTTTTTGGTGAACTCGTTGCATGCCTGGAGCTCTGAGGATTCCTACCCAGAAGAATGCTTGATTCTCATGCGAGATAGGGCGTTGCTCACTGCCGACTGGCGACATATAATAGTTTGTTTTGGCACACGGCAAGGAAGCCCGTGTAGAGGGTCCCTTTGGCAAGCGAGCCGCTGGTATCATCCAAGCCGCCTGATTCACCCAACATCGAGCAAGAGGCCATCCGCGTGCGCGGGGCGCGGGTCCACAATCTGAAAAACATCAGCTTCGAAATTCCCCACAACGTGATTACCGTTGTCACCGGGGTCAGCGGTTCGGGGAAGTCCAGCCTAGCGTTCGACACGATCTACGCCGAAGGCCAGCGGCGCTATATCGAGTCGCTCTCGGCCTATGCCCGCCAGTTCCTCGAACGCATCGAGAAGCCCGACGTGGACGAAATCTCCGGTATCGCGCCCTCCATCGCCATCAAGCAGAAAAACTCCTCCAGGAATCCCCGCTCGACGGTGGCCACGGCGACGGAGATTTACGATTATCTTCGATTGCTCTTCGCCCGCGTGGGACAGACCATCTGCGTGCGATGCGGCGAAGAAGTGCGCAAAGACTCGATGGACGAAATCGCCGCCCGCGTGCTGGCGCTCCAGCCCGGCCGGCGGTTTTACGTGCTCTATTCGCTCTCTTTGGCGCCCTACGGAATCGCCGGCAAGACGACAGCCCCCAAAAGAACGGAGAAAAAACCGGCCAAGCCAAGCCCGGAAGCAGTGCGCCAGGCGCTGGTGGAGTTGCAGAAGCGCGGCTTCAACCGTCTCTATCAGGACGGCCGAGTGTTCGAATTCTCCACGCCGGAGACGCTTCTCGACTTGGACTTCGGAAAGCCGGTGTACGTCCTCGTGGACCGGCTTGCGGTTTCCCCGGAGTCACGCGCGCGCTTGATTGACTCCATCGAAATCTGCTACCGCGAAGGGCGCGGCGAAGCGATCCTCGAATTTGTCGCCGATGCGGCCGCCGGCCCCGGCGAGCGCGTGGTGTTCAACGAGCGGTTCGAGTGCAAGCGCTGCGGCATCGCCTATCAGGAGCCCGAGCCGCGCTTGTTTTCCTTCAACAATCCCTACGGAGCCTGCGCGCGCTGTCAGGGATTCGGCAACACGATTGATTTCGATTTGAATCGCGTGATTCCGGACACCAGCAAATCGCTGGAAGACGGCGCCGTCGAGCCGTGGACCAAGCCCCGTTACCGCACGGTGCTCGCGGAAGCGAAGCGCTGGCTCCGTTCTCGCGGTGTCCCGCTCGGCGTGCCGTACCGGCACCTCGCGGCCGAGCACCGCAAACTGGTTCTCGAAGGCGACCCCAAAGCGGGCTTCGGAGGAGTGAACGGATTCTTTCACTGGCTGGAGCGGAAAAAATACAAACTGCACGTCCGCGTGTTCCTGAGCCGTTATCGCGGCTATGCCACTTGCACGGAATGCAGTGGTACGCGGCTTCGTCCGGAAGCGCGCGCGGTGCGCGTCGCGGAGAAATCCATCACCGAAGTGTGCGGGATGACCGTCAAGGAAGCCCGCGCATTTCTCGATGCGCTGCAACTGAGCGCCGCGCAGGCGAAAATCGCCGGTAAGATTCTCGAGGAAGCGCTGCAGCGGCTGCGCTACCTTGATGAAGTGGGGTTGGACTACCTGAGCCTCGACCGGCTGACCTCGACGCTTTCGGGCGGGGAAGCACAGCGGACGCAGCTCGCCACTTCGCTCGGCTCGCACTTGGTGGGCGCGCTGTACGTGCTGGACGAGCCCTCGATCGGCCTCCACCCGCGGGATACGCAGCGCCTGATTGACATTTTGAAATCGCTGCGCGATTTGGGGAACACGGTGCTCGTGGTCGAGCATGATCCCGACACCATCGGCGCCGCCGACCACGTTCTGGACCTCGGGCCCGGGGCCGGCGAGCACGGCGGGCGGATTCTCTTCTCGGGAACGCGGGAGCAACTGCTGCGAGACGCGCAATCGCTCACCGCGCGCTATTTGAACGGCGAGATGCGCATTCCCGTTCCGTCGTTGCGCCGGAAATTGAGCGGGAAATTCCTGCGCCTGTTCGGAGCCCGCGTGCACAACCTGCAGGACCTCGACATCATGATTCCGCTGGAAACGATGACCGCGATTACCGGAGTCTCCGGCTCGGGCAAGTCCACGCTTGTATACGATGTTTTGTATAAAGCCCTCGAGGCGAAGAAAACCGGCGGAAGCTGGAAAGAGTTCTGTGACCGCATCGAAGGGGACGCGCAGTTGCAAGGCGTCGTCATTGTGGATCAGTCCCCGATCGGGCGGACACCACGGTCGAACCCTTCCACGTACTTGAAGGCGTTCGATGCGATTCGCGAAGTTTTTGCCTCCACGCCGGAAGCGAAAAAGCGCGGTTACCAGCCCGGGCAATTTTCGTTCAATATTCCCGGCGGGCGCTGCGAAGCCTGCCAGGGCGACGGCACGGTAACGGTGGAAATGCAGTTTCTCGCGGATGTCGAGCTGGTTTGCGAGGAGTGCCGCGGGACGCGCTTCAAGAGCGGAGTTCTCGAGGTCCGTTATCACGGCAAGAACATCCACGAGGTTTTGCAGCTCACAGTCCGCGAGGCGCTGGCCTTTTTCGCCGCCGTTCCCAAGATCACCTCGAGGCTCAAAATCCTCGACGACGTCGGCCTGGGATATTTGCGGCTGGGACAATCTTCGACGACACTCTCGGGAGGCGAGGCACAACGCCTAAAGCTCGCCGCGCATCTTACCGGTTCAGCGATGCAAGGTGTGTTGTATATCTTCGATGAGCCGACCACCGGATTGCATTTCGACGATATCCAGAAGCTGCTGGTGGCGTTCCGCAAACTGCTCGAGGGGGGCGCATCGCTGGTGATCATCGAGCACAACCTCGAAGTCATCAAGTCGGCCGACTGGGTGATTGATCTCGGGCCGGAGGGTGGCGACCAGGGCGGGCGAATCGTGGCCACCGGAACACCCGAACAGGTGGCGCGGAATTCGCAATCGCACACGGGAAAGTATTTGTCGCGCGTACTAAATCACAATGGACGCGGCGTGAACCATGCGCCGCGCGGCGGAAATGCGCACGCGTCAGGTCCGGCCGCAGGAAAATGAGTCCGCGGCTCACGCTTCTTGCATTCTTCGCCATGGCACCGATTTTTTGCCTGCCGCGCGTTGCCCGCGCGCAGCAGCCGAAAAGCGCTTCCCGCACCCCCAAGCAGACGGCAGAAAAAGTTTCGAACCCGCTGAATGACATTCTCGACGAAGCGCAGGCGGCAATAGACAAAAAAGACTTCCCGGCGGCAGTCGCAGCGCTCAGCAAATTTATCGCCGAAAAGCCGGACGTCGCCTACGCGCATTTCCAGCTTGCTTACGCATACACCGGACTCGAGCGATGGAACGACGCGAAGAGCGAATACCAGCGCGCGATTGCCCTCGACCCCAAAATGGCGGAAGCACACGTGAACCTAGGTTTGCTGCTTGTGGACCGCGAGCCGGCCGAAGCGGTCGCGCCGTTGCGCAAGGCGGCGGAACTCCTTCCCGCGCAAAGCCGCGTGAGATTTCTATTGGGCTGGGCGCTGGAACGCTCCGGCGATTTGCAGGGCGCCATCGAGCCGTATCAGGCCGCCGAGCGGCTGGAGCCGAGGGATTACGAGGCCCCGTTTGCTCTGGGGCGCACGCTGCTGCAACTCAAGCGCGCTCCCGAAGCGGAAAAAGAGTTTCGCAAAGCACTGGCGTTGCGCGGCGATTCCGCCCCGGCGCAACTGGGTCTTGCGAATGCGCTTTTTGTGCAAAACAAACGCGAAGCGGCGGAAGCGTTCGCTTCGTATCTCGAATTGCAGCCGCAAGACCGCGAAAGCCGGCGGCAGCTGGCGCGCTTGCGGCTTGAGCAGAAGGATTATGAAAAAGCGATTGCCGAACTGGACCGCGCCGATGAGGGTGCGACGCCTCCGCCGGATTCGCTGAGGCTGCGCGCCGACGTCTTTATTGCACAGCAGAACTGGGATGCGGCTATCGGCATGCTGCAGGCTGCGCTGCTACAGTCGCCGCGCGATGCGACGCTGCACGCCGAATTGGGCAATACCTTCATGCACAAACATGATTTTCCCGCAGCCGAGAAAGAACTGCGCGTCGCGCTGGGCCTGGATGAGCAATTGACCGGGGCACTGCGCGACCTCGGCGCGGTGTACTACCTCGCGAGAAATTATCCCGCGGCCCTGCAGGCAATGGATTTGCTTGCGAAGCGGGAAGCCCCGCCGGCAGGTTCCTGGTTTATCCGCGCAACCTGCTACGATAGACTGGGACAGCGAAAGGAGGCCCTCGAGGCCTACGAAAAGTTCCTCGAGCTCGACCAGGATCGCAATGCGGATCAGGATTTTCAGGCCCGGCAGCGGATTAAATTGCTGACCCGGGAACTGGGACAGAAAAAGAGGTAGGATGCGCGCGGGGCGCACGTCAACTCACATTGTCGTCATGGTTTTGTCCGCGACGCTGGGTTTGTGCTGCGCCTCTGTGGCCGCCCAAGACCGCGTGGCCGGGCTGCAGGCGGAGTTTGACCGGGAAACGAATGCAGTTCGCAAAGCCAAACTGATTCACAAGCTGGGCGACGCGCAGTTTCAGGAGGCGCGCCGCTATGGCGATGCGGGCGATTACGACGCTGTCGCCAAATGGATGGAAAGCTATCGGGACGACGCGAAGGCCGCGCTGGCAGCGCTGAAGGCTTTTCACCCCGACGGAGAGCGCCATCCCGAAGGTTACAAAGAAATGCAGATTCACGTGCGCAAGAGCCTGCGGGTACTCGAAGAGACGATTCTCGAGACGCCGGACAGTTACCGCACACGCCTGGAAGCCGTGCGCAAGGATTTGATTGGCGTCGAGGACCAGTTGATCGGCGCGCTGTTTCCCCGGCCTCCGGGCAAGACCCCGGGGAAACCGCCGGAAAAGCTGCCGGGGAAACCCCAGAATAACCCTCAGCCGCCTCCACAAGGAGCAGGGTCATGATGCGCGCTCGAAATGGCCTGCTGTTCGTGTTTCTCATCATGCTCGTTCTTGCGGGGACCATCCGCGGAGCGGAGCCGCGCGCGGCCGCGCAGGAAAAGAAGGATTATTTGAGCGAACTGGAGGCCGACAGGATCCGCGATGCGGAAACCACCAACGAACGAATCAAGCTGTTTCTGGCATTTGCCGCCGACCGGCTGAAAAAGTTTCAATATGAGCTTGCGCACCCCTCTCAAGGTGCACACCACGCCGAGATGTTGAACTACCTGATGAACGCCTACGGCGGATGCGTGGACGATGCTGCCGAACTCATCGTGCTGGGCGTCCAGAAGCAGGAGAATATTCATGACGGCATCAAGGAGATGCTCAACAAAGGGAAGGAGTTTCTCGCAATACTCCAAGACTTATCAGCGAATGGCGCCGAGCGCGAGATTTACAAAGACAACCTTGACGACGCGATGGAAGGGACCCAGGACGCCATGAAGGACGCCGAAAAAGCGAAGAAGGAAGTCGCCCCGCCGCCGGTGCGCCGGCGAAGCGGATGAGCTGCGGCGCTCACCGCGCAACAGTTCCGGGCGGTGCACGGCTGTTTCACCGCATCTTCACGCGCCTGGGGATTCAGGCGCGCCCGCCGCGTTTCGAGGTGGAGTGGTATCCCTACGCAAACCTGGTTCACACGATTCGCCTGCGGGAAGACACGGCGTTCGTGCGCATTTCCGATGTGCTGCGGCACTCGCCGCAGAGTGTGTTGGAAGCCTCCGCGGCGCTGCTTCTCGCACGGCTTTACCGGCGCCGCGCGCCGCGCTATCTGGCGGAAAGATACCGCGAGTTTGTTCAGCACTCAGCAACCCGCCGGCACATCGCGCGCATGCGGCGGGCGCGCGGGAGGCGCGTTACCTGCGGCCCACGGGACTTGGCGCATCCTCTCGAACCATTGTTCGTGCGGCTGAACCGCGAATACTTTTCGGGGCGGCTGCGGCGTCCACATCTCGGCTGGAGCGTACATCCCTGGCGGCGGCAACTCGGCATTTTCGATGCCGGAGTGGATCAGATTGTCCTGAATTGCTGGCTAGATCGTGATGGCGTGCCGGAGTGCGCCGTCGCATACGTCCTCTATCACGAGATGCTTCACGTCAAGCACCCTGTTCGCCGGGCGCGGTGCGGGTTGCAAGCGCACTCGGTAGAGTTCCGCAGGGAAGAGAAGCGGTTTGCCGAGTACGAAAAGGCCCGGAGAATCCTCGAGCGGTTAGCCTGAGCGCGGTTTCCTTTTCGCGCGGTCGAGTTCGTGATAGAGCTTGTCAATGCGTTTCTGGATTTTCTCCCGGTCTTCCGCGTGCGGATAGAGCTTCAGATATTGTTCGTAGGATTTTACAGCCTCGGATTTCAACCCCTTTTTTTCCTGGGCTTCCCCGAGGAGCTTGAACGGTAGCGCGTAACCGGGATGGTAATAAGCGGCGTCGCGGAAGCGGTCGATTGCGGCGTCGTAATCGCCTTTTTTCATGTAGAACTTGCCGACCTCAATGGCCTTTTCCGCGCGCAGCGGGTCCCAGACAGGCTGGTCCGGCTCCGCTGCCGGAGCAGGCTCTGCCTTCTTCGGAGGCGGCGGGGGAGGCGGAGTCGAGGACGATTGCGCGCGCAGAGAAGGCAAGAAGAGAAGCAGCGCAGCGGCAATCCAAAGCGTTTTGCGTTCTTTCATTGTAGGCGTCTAAAGGCGTTAGATTCGCTCTGCTATCATCAGGGATGCATCGGTGCGTGAGTCCCCGAGCGTTGGAAGCAGGGACCTCACGCGGATTTTACCTCCGCCATGGACCTCTCGCAAAAGACCGCCGGTTTGCCCGAGGGCCCGGGGGTGTATCTGTTCAAAGATGCAGCGGAAACGATTCTGTATGTAGGCAAGGCGCGGTCGCTGCGCAGCCGCGTGCGTTCTTATTTCCTCGAATCGCGCTGGGCCGACGCCAAGACGGGCTCGCTGGTCCGCGAGATCGCCGACCTGGAAACCATCGTGGTGGACAACGACCGCGAAGCGCTGGCGCTTGAGAATCAGCTGATCAAACGCTACAAACCGAAATTCAACATTCTGCTGCGCGACGACAAAACCTATCCCTATATTCGCTTCACGGCCTTCGAGAAGTACCCGCGCGTGTACGTCACGCGGAAGCTGCGGAAAGACGGCTCGATTTATTTCGGCCCGTATTTTCCGCATAGCCTGGCGCACCGTATCGTTCATTTCATCCACAAACGGTTCCTGGTGCCCTCGTGCACCGTGGATTTAACGCGCCATCATCCGCGACCCTGCCTGCAATATTACATTCACCGATGCCTCGGCCCCTGCGTTGCGGGTCTCACAACCGACGAGCGTTACGCCGAGGCCGCACACGATGTCCGGACGTTTCTCGAAGGCCGGCGGCACGACTTGATGAAAAGCCTGGAAGCGCGCATGCAGGCCGCTTCCGAGGAAGAGCGGTTCGAGCAGGCCGCAGCATACCGCGACCTGGTCCGGACTCTGCAAGAAATTGATGAGCGGCAGAAAATTGCCGCCGCGCAAGGCGATGATACCGACGTGCTTGCTTTTTACGCCGAACCGCCGCAAGTGGCCGCAAATCTGTTCCATTTGCGCGGCGGGCGTGTTGTGGACAAGCGCGATTTTTACTGGGAGGAGTTGCAGCAGTTCGACCCCGGCGAATTTGTTCCCTCGCTGCTCAAGCAGCTCTATCTCGAGGCCGCATATCTTCCCCGCGCGATCCACGTGCCGCTGGATTTTGAAGACCGGGAAATCCTGGAGGAAACTCTTTCGGAGCGCGCCGGGCGCCGCGTGGAAATCCTGACGCCGCAGCGCGGGCCGAAGCGCGCCTTTCTCGACCTGGTGGAGAAAAACGCGAAGCACAGCTTTGAACAGCGCTTCCGCGTTTTGAAGCCGTCTTCGGGAGCCATCGCGGAGGCGCTGCAGAATGCCTTGAATCTTCCCGAGGCGCCCAAGCGCATCGAGAGCTTCGACATTTCTCATATTCAGGGGACCGACATTGTGGCTTCGATGGTGGTGTGGGCCGAGGGGCGAATGCAGAAATCCGGCTACCGCAAATTCATTATCCGGTCCGTTGGCGCGCCGGGGCAAAGCGACGACTTCGCCAGCCTTCGCGAGGCTGTCGAGCGCCGCTACCGAAGAGTGCAGGAAGAGAACAAGCCGCTGCCGAGCCTGATCCTTATTGACGGCGGCGTCGGGCAATTGCACGCCGCCGCCGAGGCGCTGGAAAAACTCCAGATTATCAATCAACCGCTCGCCAGCATCGCGAAGAAGGAAGAAGTCATTTACGTTCACGGGCAGGAGGACGAGCCCATCGTCCTCGAGCGGCATTCGCCGATCCTTCACTTGATTCAGCAGATCCGCGACGAGACCCATCGTTTCGCCGTGACGTTTCACCGGGACCGGCGCGGAAAGCGCCAGGTTCGCAGCGCGCTCCTGGAGATCCCGGGGGTCGGCGAACGCACAGCTCAGAAACTCCTGCGCCGATTCGGCAGCGTGGCTCATCTGCGGGGAGCGGGGGTGGACGAGGTAAGCCGCGTCGTGCCCCGCTCGCAAGCCGAACGCATTCTGGAGCATCTGCGGACCGAGGCCGCGCCCGCTAACCAATGACCACCGGTCACAGCGGTTATGGTTGGCTTGCGCCCCCCATATGGCTATGCTAGTGTCCTTCGATGGAGGGGTCCTATGGCGGATAACATCGGCTCCAAGGTGTCTTACTTTCTCGCGGGCCTGGGCATTGGCGCGCTAGTAGGGATTCTGTTTGCGCCGAAGTCCGGCGACGATACACGCGAATTCCTTTCTAAGAAAGCGGATGAAGGCCGCGATTACGCGCAAAAGAAGGCTCGCGAGCTTCGCGAACGCGCCGAGGATTTGCTCGAGCGCAGCAAAGAAGTCGCCACGCGGCACAAGGATTCTCTGAGCGCTGCAGTGGAGGCGGGCCGCGAAGCATATCAGCGCGAAAAGTCAAAAGCCCAGTAATGCGGCCGTGGATTGACAGGGGGGACTCGCGACTTCGCTAGAGGATTGAATGCAGAACTGGATGCCTTTCTTTGTGGCTCTGACGGCGGTGGCGGTGGTGCTGCAGGCGCTGATCCTTCTGGCCTTGTACCTCGACGTGCGCCGCACAACGAAACAATTGACGCGCACTGTCAATGATTTGCACGCGCGCCTCTCGCCGACACTCGTGCGCCTGCAAATTCTGGTCGAAGACGCCCAACCGCGCATTTCCGAAATGCTTGGGGACGTGTCGCACATCGTCCACCTCACGCGCGGCCAGGCCCAGAAAGTGGACCGCATTTTTACCGACTCACTCGAGCGGTTGCGCGGGCAGCTCGTCCACGGCGACCGGATCCTGACCGGTCTTCTCGAAGCGCTCGAAGAGTTCGGCTCGAAGTTCCGTCACACGGTGTGGGGGCCGGTCTTCAAGGCCTCGGCACTGCTCAAGGGATTCAAGGTCGGTCTGGACTTTTTCCGGGACCGCCGCCGTGCTCCCGAAGAGTCGGTGGAACCGCAGACAGAAGAAGAGCTGTTTATCTAGCGGCGATCTTGTCCGGAAGTTTCCCGCCCTTCAGAGTTGTTTCGACTACTCGATCCATCCGCCACCGAGGACGGTTTCGCCGGAATAGAAGACGGCGGCTTGGCCGGGAGTGATAGCGCGCTGCGGGAAATCGAAATGAATGCGGGCGCGCGCCGCATCGGAAGCATCCGCCTCGAGGGTCGCGCCAGCGGGTTCGTGGCGATGGCGGATCTTCACCGACACGCGGCACGGCGCGTCCAGGCGCTCGATGGAAATCCAATTGACCTCGCGGACCCCGCAAGCGGCCCTCCGAAGTTCTGCATCTTCGCCTACCACGACGCGATTGCCGCGCCGGTCAAGCTCAACGACATAGAGAGGTCGCCCCACCGCCACGCCGAGCCCCTTGCGTTGCCCAACTGTGAAATGGTGGAGGCCTTGATGGCGGCCCACCACTTCGCCGCCGGTGGTGACAATCTCGCCAGTCTCTTCGGGAAGCGCCTCTCCGCGTTCGCTAAGGTACGCGGAGATGAACCGCACATAATTGCCCGATGGAACAAAGCAAATCTCCTGGCTTTCGGGCTTTTCTGCGACGGGCAACGCTGCCGCGCGCGCAATCTCCCGCACCTCTGCCTTGGTGAGCTCGCCGAGCGGAAACGATGTCCGCGCCATCTGCTGCTGCGTCAAACCAAATAAGAAGTAGGACTGATCCTTCGAATCGTCGCGCGCGCGAAGAAGCTCGTAGCGCCGGGAATCGGCGTTCCAACGGATACGCGCGTAGTGCCCCGTGGCCAGGCGGTCGGCGCCAATTTGCCGCGCGGTCAAGAGCAGTTGGTCGAACTTCACGTGATTGTTGCACAGCGTGCAGGGAATCGGCGTCTCGCCGGCGAGATAGGAATCCACGAACGGGCGAACGACGGTTTCCTCAAACTTTTCCTCGAAGTTTACAACGTAATGCGGAAAACCAAGGTGCTGGGCGACGGCTCGCGCGTCGTACACATCATCGAGCGAGCAACAGCGGTGCTGCACCGGGCCATCCGGATGAAGCTCGGGGAGGCGGCGGTGGTTCCAGAGCTGCATGGTCAATCCCACGACAGGCTCATCCAGTTGGCGCAGGATGGCCGCCACCGTGGACGAATCCACGCCGCCGGACATAGCTACGGCGGTAAGTTCCGAATTGTTAGGACCAGATGTCATTAGAATCTGCCAACAGCCTTTCTAGGCACAGGATACAACGAAAGCGGAGAAAACTATCTGCAAGGTTCCGGCGCTATAACGCAACGGCTTGTTTCTTGTAAACAGGCGAGAGTTCGCGCAGGTGTTCGACGGCGCCCGGAATCACCGAAAGCGCGAGGTCAACGTCGTCCGCGGTGGTGTGGCGGCCCAGGGAAAACCGCAGGCTTGCGCGCGCTTCTTCCGGCGCAAGACCAATCGCCGTGAGAACATGCGACGGCTCGATAGCGCCCGAGGAGCATGCCGCGCCGGTGGAGCATGCCACGCCCCTCAAATCGAGCGCGATGACCAGCGCCTCGCCTTCGACAAACGGAATCAGAATGTTTGTCGTGTTGGGAGTGCGCGCCGTGCGGCTGCCGTTGACGCGGGATTGCGGAACGCGCTCGAGGATGCCTTCCTCGAGGCGATCGCGCAGCGCGGAGATGCGCAGAGCATCGGAGGTCAGCGACGCGCGCGCGAGCTCCGACGCCTTGCCCAAACCCACATTGCCCGCGACGTTCTCTGTCCCCGGACGGTGGCCGCGCTGATGCTGCCCGCCAAAAAGAAGCGGCTTGAGCCGCGTGCCCTTGCGAATGTAAAGTGCCCCGACTCCCTTGGGTGCATAGAGCTTGTGTCCGGAAATCGAGAGCAGGTCCGCGCCGAGGCGGTCCACGGCAATGGGCACCTTTCCGGCGGACTGCACGGCGTCGGTATGGAAATAGACGTCCGCTTCGGCGGCGATGCGGCCGATCTCTTCAAGCGGTTCGACCGTGCCCAGCTCGTTGTTCGCGTGCATCACGGTGATCAGCACGGTCTCCGGCCGGATCGCGCCGCGAATGTCGCCCGGGTCCACGAGCCCTTCACGATTGACCGGCGTATACGTCACGGCGACGCCCTGCTGTTCGAGCGCCTGGCAGGCGTGAAGGACCGCGTGATGCTCGATGGTCGTGGTGATGACGTGCTTCGCTGGACCGGCGGACGCAGCGACAACTCCGAAGATGGCGGTGTTGTCGGACTCCGTCCCCCCGCTGGTAAAAATGACTTCTGCAGGGCGCGCTCCAATCAGCGCGGCCACCGATTCGCGGGCATGTTCGATGGCGGCGCGGGTTTTTTGCCCGAACGAGTGAATGGAGCTGGGGTTTCCGAAGTCCTCGCAAAAATAGGGCAGCATCGCGGGGAGGACCGCGGGGTCCACGGGGGTGGTGGCGTTATAGTCCAGATAGGCGCGTCGCATGGAATCTCCAGCAAGCCTTCATTCTTTAGGATAAACGCAAGCGGGCGGGGAGGCAAGGAGGTAAAGGAACATCGGGGTGCAGGCGCGAAAAGGGGTAAGATACGCCCCCAGCGAGGAGGTGCGAAGTGAAGGCATTTCTTTCGGGAATCTTGATTGTGGCCTTGGGTTTTTGTGTTGCCGTGCGACATTTTCCCAATCCGGTGGAGGCGAGCGGGGCGCAAGCGGAGGGGCCACAAGGCAAGACAAAGGTCGTGCTGCTTGGGACGGGAACGCCTCAGACTTACCCGGATCGGTCGGGGCCTGCCGTGGCAATCATCGTAAATGATGCCCCGTACTTGGTGGACTGTGGGCCGGGCGTGGTGAGGCGGGCGGCGATGGCGCGGAATCTGGGAATCACGGCGCTAGCGGACAAGAATTTGAAACGGCTCTTTATGACACATCTGCATTCGGACCACACAGCAGGATATGCGGATCTGATCCTCACGCCGTGGGTGATGGGAAGGACGGAACCCCTTGAAGTATACGGGCCATCGGGAATCGCGGAGATGACCGAGTACCTTCTGAAGGCCTATCACAAAGACATTGAAGTCCGCACGAAGGGACTCGAGGAGCAACCCCTGCGGGGCGTGGAGGTTCATGCGCACGAGATTCAGCCAGGCGTTGTCTATAAGGACGAGAATGTAAAGGTGAAAGCGTTTCTGGTGAAGCACGGTTCGTGGGACCAGGCGTTCGGCTACCGCTTCGAAACGCCCGACCGCACGATTGTTATTTCAGGTGACACCACGAAGACCGATGCAATCGTGGAGAATTGCCATGGGTGCGATATGCTCCTCCATGAGGTGTATTCCACCAAACGCCTTCGAGAGCAATCCGAGCGCTGGCAAAAATATCACTCCGCATTTCATACTTCCGCGCCGGACTTGGCTGAGTTGGCAACGCGGGCCAAGCCGGGAGTGCTGATCCTGTACCACCAGATTCTTGGTTGGGCGACCGAAGAAGACATCATGGCGGAGATTCACGCTGGGTACGCAGGAAAAGTGGTTTTTGGGAATGACCTCGACGTGTATTGAACGGGGCCGCTCCCGTATGGCTTTGCTTGCGCGACACGTTTGCCGGGAGATTCGGAGGAGACAGTGCCTTATCGAGATCTTCGCGAGTTCATCCAAAGACTCGAAAAAGAGGGCGAGCTAAAGCGCATTTCGGCGGAAGTGGACCCGGTGCTGGAAATTACGGAGATCACCCACCGCGTGACCCGCGCGGGCGGGCCAGCTTTGCTCTTCGAGCGCCCCAAGGGTTCAAAGCATCCCCTGCTGATCAATATGT
>Ga0209648_10001789_pt1 | contig 17464 bp, 18 predicted proteins | sample GraSoi2013_115cm_FD_185830 | JGI IMG/M metagenome (GOLD analysis project Ga0209648, IMG submission 185830) | Grasslands soil microbial communities from the Angelo Coastal Reserve, California, USA - Sample 9_17_2013_115cm (SPAdes) (version 2) | ecosystem: Environmental > Terrestrial > Soil >...
CACCGAGCGAAAATAGATCAGCGCGGGATCGACGCTCTCCCCTTTGGCGATCCGGTCCAGCAGCTGCTTCGGACCGAACCGGATGCCGACATTCTCGATGTAGACAATGGCGCCGTCGTCCATCTCGAAGGCGTATTTCGCCTCCAGTTCGGTAAAGCCGTTCGGGCGAATGGTCTGGAAATCCGCGCCGCACGGAAAGATCGTGCCGTTGATGCCCTCGCCGCGCACGTCGCCGCCGAGGATCGGAATGATCCGCCTGACACCATGGCCAAAATCGCCGGCGACGATCGGAGCGCCGATCTTGATGGCGAGGCTGAAGACATATTTGGTCTGAAGCGCAGGTGTCATGGTCATCCCAACCTTCCCGTTTCAGCGGAAGGCAAGCTAGAGCATGATCCGGAAAAGTGGGAACCGGTTTTCCGAAAAGATCATGCTCGAACAAAGAGATGAGATCATGATCCGATTCAATTTAATCGGATCATGATCTAGTGAGCCATCATGCGTTGCGGCAACCAGGTCGCCAGCAACGGAAATGCAATCAGAATGACCAGCCGAATGAGGTCGGTCGCCACGAACGGAAGCACTCCCCTGAAAATCGTGGCAAATGACACGTCCTTGACCACGCTTTTGATCACAAAGACATTCATTCCGACCGGGGGATGGATCAGGCCAAGTTCCACCGTCATCACGATGATCACGCCAAACCAGATCGGATCGAAGCCGAGATGGGTGATCACCGGGAAGATGATCGGCACCGTCAAGATGATCATGGCCATCGCATCCATCAGGCAGCCAAGCACCAGATACATCACCATGATGAGGGCGAGGACGCCGTAGCTGCCGAGACCGAGGCCGGTAAGAAATTCCGTGACCTTTTGCGGGGTTTGCGTCACCGTGAGGAAATACCCAAAAATCAATGCGCCGATCAGTACCGTAAAGACCGCGGCCGCAGTGCGGGTTGCCTGCAGCAGCGAGGCGAGGATCTTGTCCTTGTCGAGCCGTCCGGTGAACAAGCCGATCAGGAATGCGCCGGTTGCGCCGACGCCGCCGGCTTCGGTCGGAGTGAAGCGTGGCAGCAATGGCAGGCCGTAAAGCCCGCCGATGACGAATACGAACAATAGCACTGGCGCCCAGATATTCTTGAGCCCGGCGAACCGCTCGCGCCATGTGGTTTGCGGACCGGTCGGCAGGAAGCCGGGCCGCAAATAGCCGATCAGCGCGATGGTGATCATGTACATGGTCATGGCGAGCAGGCCGGGAATGATGCCGGCGATGAACAGCTTGCCGATGTCCTGCTCGGTGATGATGCCGTACACCGCGAGTACCGTCGACGGTGGCAGCATGGCACCCAGCGTGCCGCCGGCCGCGATCACGCCGGTAGCGAAGGATTGCGGATAGCCGAAACGGCGCATTTCCGGATAGGCTACGGCCGAAAACGTCGCGGCGGTCGCCAAGCCGCAACCGTGGCAATCCCCAGCCCACCGCGGAGATGCCCGACAAAACCGTTGGCGGCGCGGAACAGTTCGCGGCTCATGCCGGAATTGCTGACGAACGTTCCCATCAGCAAGAACATCGGAATCACGCCGAAGGTGTAGTCGGTCACCGTGCGCATCGAGGTCTGGCCGACCAGTTTGAGCGCCGGCGAGCCGCCGACCAGATAAGTGAAGCCGGAGACGCCGACGAGCCCCATCGCCATGCCAACGGGCACCCGCAGCAGCATCAGCGCAAACAGCGCGACGAATCCCAGGACGGCGACCGCGTCGGTGCTCATCCCTACTCCGTTGCCTTGATCTTGGGGTCGTGCATCAGATCCGGACTGACAATCAGCCGGTAAGTGCGGATCGCGATTAGCAGCACCGCGGAGACGTCGCCGGCCCAGGCGACGGCGAAAAACGGCCACGCCGGCATGTGCATGTCGAATGTAAGGACATTGTCGTTATAGGTGCCGCGTACCTTGTCGAACAGCGTCCAGGTCTGCACCGTGACGACGAACAGCAGAACCAGCGTCGCAAACACGTCGATCATGCGCTGGTATTTCGGCCCGACATTGGCCCAGATCAGGTCGACGGTGATGTGTCCGCCGCGATAGCTGGTGGCGGCGATGCCCCAGAAGATCAGAATGCCAAGCAGCATCCGTCCGATATCGAAGGAGTCCGGGATCGAATAGTTGAAAAGATTGCGCAAGAGCACCGCGATGAAAATGTTGGCGGCGACAATGCCGACAAATCCGGCCGCGATCCATTCGATGGTGTCGATGAAACGATCCATAGAAGCGCGCTTCATGTCCGCTCCACACGGCCTAACGATTGCAGGGAGAACGCGGCGGCGGGAGGATCCCGCCGCCGTACCGATAGATAACTTCTTACTGCGCCAGCGCGTTGTATTTGGCGAGGGCGTCGCGAAGTTCGGTCATCGCGGCGTCCGCGTCGATCCCGGTCTTCTTGACACCCTCGGCCCAGGTTTTGATCAGCGGCTCGGACGCCTTCTTCCACAGCGCGGCCTGCTCCGGGGTCAGTTTGTAGACTTCGTGACCTTCCTCTGCCTTCACCTTGTCGACGCCGGCGTCTTCGAACTTGCCCCATGGTTCGCCGACGCGGCCGGCAGCCTCGGCATTGCAGTTGTCGTCGATCGCCTTTTTCTGGCGGTCGGACATCTGGTTGTATTTATCCTTGTTCATCACGAAGGCAAATGTCGTGACGTAGAGCGGGGCCTCCATGTCATATTTCGTCACCTTGTCGATGCCGAACAGCACCAGCGATCCCCACGGGAAGGTGACGGCGTCGGCAACGCCGCGTTCGATGATGTCGCGGACTTCCGGCGCCGAGGACTGCACGTTGGTGCCGCCGAGCTGGGTCACGAAATTAGCCATGGTGGCGTGGGCGGGGCGGATCTTCATGCCCTTGACGTCACCCGGCACCACGATTTTCTTGGTACGGGAGTGGAACGACGAGGGCGAATGGATGAAGGCCAGGCAGAACTTGACGTCCTTCATCTCCTTTTCGGCATATTTCCGATACCAGGCGTCGAGCGCCATCGAGCCGCCCTTGGCGTCCGACATCAGGAATGGCAATTCACCGGCGCCGATAATCGGGAAACGGCCGGGCTGATAGCCTGGATTGACGTAAGTGACATCGGCGATGCCGTCGCGCGCCATGTCGTAGTGGTCGAACGCCTTGCCGAGCTGCTGCGCCGGGAAAACCTTGTATTTGATCGTGCCGCCGGATTCCTTTTCGACCGCGGCGCCCCAGTCTTCCAGCGCCTTTTGCAGCGGATGCGACGCAGGTACCCAGTGCGACAATTTCAGTTCGAAGGTCTTTTCCTGCGCCAACGCAGGCGTCACACTGGCGGCCAGCAGCAAGGCCAAGAACGTTTTCCTCATCGACATCGTCTCCCTCGTGATATCAGGGCTTCAATCGCCCTTTGCGGATATTGTTATATGATATAATTATCATTGCAAGCAGGTGCGGCTAGCTTCGAAGGCGGCTGCGTTCAAGCCTATAATAATCGGGAGGGCAAGTATTGCGGACAAAAGTAGCAATCATTGGCGCAGGGCCGGCGGGATTGCTGCTGGGACAACTGCTGCACAGCTACGGAATCGACAACGTCATCCTGGAGCGCCAGACGCCGGACTATGTGCTCGGCCGCATCCGCGCGGGGCTCTTGGAAGAGGGAACGGTAGCCCTGCTCGATGAAGTCGGCGCCGGCGAGCGCGCGCATCGCGAGGGCCTGGTCCATCATGGCATCGAGCTCTCCTTCGGCGGCGCGCGCCATCGCATCGACATGACGGCCACCACCGGCAAGACGGTGATGATCTATGGCCAGACCGAAGTGACGCTCGACCTGATGAACGCGCGGCGCGCGGCCGGTCTCACTACGGTTTATGAAGCGGCCGACGTCCGGCCGCATGATTTCGACACCGATCGTCCGCGCGTATCCTACGTCAAGGACGGCATCGGCCACGAGATCGCCTGCGATTTCATCGCCGGCTGCGACGGCTTTCACGGCGTCAGCCGTGCCAGCGTAAAACCTTCGGCGATCGAGACGTTTGAGCGGATCTATCCGTTCGGCTGGCTCGGCATCCTGTCGGAGACGCCGCCGGTCAGCCACGAATTGATCTACACCAACCATGCGAGGGGATTTGCGCTTTGCACCATGCGCTCGATGCACCGCAGCCGCTATTACGTGCAATGTCCGCTTGACGATCACATCGATCAATGGCCGGACCAGCGATTCTGGGATGAACTGAAGCGGCGTCTGGATCAGAAGGCGGTCGACAACCTCGTCACCGGGCCTTCGATCGAAAAGAGCATCGCGCCGCTGCGCAGTTTCGTCGCCGAGCCGATGCGGTTCGGGCGGATGTTTCTGGCCGGCGACGCTGCCCACATCGTGCCGCCGACCGGCGCAAAGGGGCTCAACCTCGCCGCCAGCGACGTGCATTTTCTGGCGCAGGCTTTGCGCGAATATTACGACGAGAAATCTTCCGCCGGGATCGACGGCTATTCCGCAAAAGCGCTGGCGCGGGTCTGGAAGGCGGTGCGCTTCTCGTGGTGGATGACCTCGATGATGCACCGGTTTCCCGACACCGAAGGGTTTGGCGGACGAATTCAATTGGCTGAGCTGAATTATCTCGTCAGCTCGAAGGCGGCGACGACGTCGCTGTCGGAGAATTATGTGGGATTGCCGTATTAGGTTTCGTAAACGATTCAGACTGCGAACGCATCTTTCGCGCCACATAAGTGATCGCACATCGGAAGAACCACGGATCTGCGTCGTGCAATAAAACGAAGCTTTGTTCCCCTGATGGAGGGCAAGGGCTTTCTCACAGATTTGCGAGACATGCCGCAGTTCCTGGCTTTTCGTCGCCTTACCCCAACGAGGATATACGTATGCGATATCCAATGGGAGAAATACGGGCGTCCGCGTTTCGTCCTGAACTTCGGTAGCTGTGGCCCACAAGGGGTGGTCTGTCACGGGAAGGAGATCAAACGGCAGACATCACGCCGTCGGCTACCCCTTGGAGCGGTCGCCTTGGGCCTTCCCCCCATTCATCCAGCTGGTTCCGGCAGGACCGAAGCTTGTTTCAGGGCATTTGGAAGGGTTCGTCGCTAAAACCGCCGGATGACGTTATCCGCAATCTGATCGACCTCTTCCCGGAGGTCGAGGAATACTGGAATAGCGGCACCTTCGGAAAGCATATGCGGGTGTTCAACTTGCCTTGGTCAACAGACAAGGCCGGTTCGGAAGTCGGAATCGCGTTTTAAACTTTGTATGCGGTGCATTTCGCACCGTGATCGCGTTCAATGGCGGCTGGAGTCACTGTTGAGTGCACGCATGACCGCCACCGATATCCCCGAAGGTTTCGAACGCCAGTCGCGGCGCAGTCCGCTCACCGATCCGTGGGAGCCGATCTATTGGAAGCAAACGCCTGACGCGATCATCCTGGGACTTCGGCTCGCCCCGCCTCATACCAACGCGCGCGGGTTCGTCCATGGCGGGTTGATCGCGGCGCTGGCCGACAAGGCCATGGGGCACAGCTGCGGCCACAAGATGCGCGGCGTCCATTCGCTGGTGACGGTCAGCATGTCGATCGACTTCATCAGCAGCGCCCAGATCGGGCAATGGCTCACGGTCGAGACCGACGTCATCAAGACCGGCGGGACGCTTTGCTTCGCGCAATGCTTCGTCACCGCCGACGGCGTCGTCATCGCGCGCGCCAACGCGACGTTCCGGGTAGTGAAGAAGAAGGGATAATGGCGTCATTCCGGGGCGCGCATCCGCTTCCATCGTCATGCCCCGCGAAAGCGGGACATCCAGTATTCCGCGGCATTTATGAAAATCGAGACGCCGGCGTTTACTGGATCACCCGCTTTCGCGGGTGATGACAGCGAATTTTGTAGAACGCGCATCCTCAGATTTGCATTTCACATCAGGGGAATGACAGTCACCCGCCAAAATGCCAGTCGCTTGTCTCGATCACCAGATCGATAAAAGTCCGCACCTTGGCCGACAACAGCCGCGACGTCGGATAGACGATGTGGATCGGCAGCGGCGGCGGCTCGAATTTTTCCAGCACGATTTGGAGCCGGCCGGCCTTGATCGCCTCCGCCGCCTGATAGGCCAGCACCCGGGTCAGGCCGCCGCCCTGCGCGGCATGCTGGATCGCAGCGTCGGCGCTGTTGGTGGTGAAGCGCGGCGCGCACGCCACGCGAACCTCACGGCCATCTTCGACAAAGCGCCAGTCCGGCGATGCGGCCGTGGCGCCGAACTGGATCGTGTCATGCGATGTCATCGTCTCCGGCGTCTTCGGCTCGCCGCGTCGTTTCAGATAGTCTGACGAAGCGACCACGATCCGCCGCATCTCGCCGACATGGCGCGCCACGAGGGTGGAATCGGCGAGGTGGCCGATCCTGATGGCGAGATCGACGCCTTCTTCCACCAGATTGATCATGCGATCCGATAGCCGCAGTTCGCCCAACACCTCGGGATAGCGCATCAGGTAGGCCGACATCACGGGACTGACATGGAGCCGCCCGAATCCGATCGGCGCCGAGACCACCAGCCGTCCGCTCGGCAGCGTGCGTTCGCCCTCGACCGAGCCTTCGGCTTCCTCGACGTCGGCGAGAATGCGTCTGACACGCTCCAGATAGCGCGAACCGGCATCGGTCAGCGTCACCTGCCGCGTGGTCCGCTGTAACAGCCGCGCTCCGAGACGGTCCTCCAGCGCCGCAATCAGCCGCGTCACGCCCGGGGGCGACAGCCCCAGTTTGCGCGCCGCCGGTGCGAAACCCTGGAGGTCGGCCACCGCGACAAAGGCCTGCATGGCGTCGATGCGATCCATGGCATTATTTCATATATTGCAATGACGAAGTGTCAATCCAGAGGATTGATCAAATTTGGAAAGAGCCCATCTTGGGGAGGACCAAGGGCGCTTCGCTAGCCCCGGACGAGCTTCCAAGGGATTCTCCGATGTCGGACATTGACACTTATTCCAGCGACGTCGCGTTCACCCCGGCGGTGAAGGCTGTCCAAACCCTCAAGGGGTCGCGCGATGTCTATGCCCATGTCGAACAGAACGGCGGCTGGCGCACCGAGATCGACGAAAACCTTACCGCGTTTCTCGCAGCGCAAGACAGCGTGTTCCTGGCGACTGCCAGCGCGGACGGTCAGCCCTATATCCAGCATCGCGGCGGGCCGAAAGGCTTTATCAAGATTCTGGACAAGAACACGCTGGCGTTCGCCGACTACAGGGGCAACCGGCAATACATCACGCAAGGAAACCTCTCCGAAAACCCCAAGGCCAATATCTTCGTGATGGATTACGCCCATCGCCGCCGCGTGAAAATCTGGGGCGAGGCGCGCGTGGTGGATGACGATCCGGCGCTGATGAAAACGCTGATGCCGCAAGGCTACAAGGCGCGGCCCGAACAGGTCATCCTGTTCAAGGTTTCCGCGTGGGACACCAATTGTCCGCAGCACATCCCGCAAAAGTTCGACGCAGCCGACGTGGCGGCGGCGCTGGCCTCACGCGATACACGCATCGCGGAACTGGAGGCGGAATTGGCGGTATTGAAGGGCGAGGTACCATCCTCTGACGGGCGGACCATCTGAGGTTATCAGGAAACAATCGTCATCCCCGCGAAGGTGTTTGCTCCCGGGAGATTGGTGAGTGCCTCGAGCGGGGACGACCAGCCTATTGAACCTTAGGCCGCCTCTCGCAGCGGTGCCCAGGCAAAGTCCGGATAGTTCTGAAGCATCATCCGGTCGACATAGGCTGTGAGATTTTCGAATTCTTCGGTTCGCTCCCGCAGTTGCGACACGAAGAACGGCGTCAGGATCCCGGCAAGCGCGCCGAATGCGGTGGCATCGGTGCCGCATGGCGTGTCCCCCATCAAATACGGCTTGTCGCCGAGTTGGACTGACAGCGCAAACAACGAGCGGGCTGCCAGGTCGATGTCCTCGTCCGGGGCGTGGCGGCCGAGACCACTCAGGAGATAATTCTCGGCGACACGGAACTGCGCGTCTTCGCGAAGCTTTTCACGCAGATGCTCTGGCGCCGCATCGAAAAAATGCGCGGGCCCTTTTGCAAAGTTTTCAGCCTCGACCCAGCGCGCACCGATCAGCGCCCAATAGACATGGTGCTCGATCATCCGCTCGAACGCCCAGGCCTGCGCGCGGTCCTGTAGACTGAGGGGGGCGTCGAAATCGAACCCGTACTTGCCTTCGATATGCGCGCGAATGAAGGTGGAATCGGCAATGCTCTCTGCCTCATCGACGATATAGGGCAGCTGTCCCTTGGGAGAGGCCGGAGGCTTCGCCCTCTCCTTGCGATAGGTAAGACCTGCCATCTTCAGCTGGACTTCGGTTTTGGTCACAAAAGGGCTGATTTCCGGCAAGCCGAATCCGGGGCCAAAGCCGTAGAGGGTTATCATGTGGGCGCTCCCGATTTCTTGAGCAGGCGCTTCAAACTAGCCATCCCCTGTTGCCACCGTGGTGTCAGCAGCGGTGACATCGTTGTCCAGAGGTCGAGACCGTACAGAATTATCATGGACAAAATCCTCTTGGTTGGAGTGTTGTCCTGGTATAGCCACCCCCTGCTGCCAACATGCTGTCAGCATCGGCGAGGCTGCACCCTGAAAAGAGGCGCCCCATGAGACGCGCGGACCGGCTGTTCCAGATCATTCAGGTGCTCCGGCGCACCCGGAAACCCCTGACAGCAGATGCGATCGCGGCCGAGTTAGAGACCTCGAAGCGGACGATCTACCGCGACATCGCCACCCTGATGGGACAGCGCGTGCCGATCCGCGGTGAGGCCGGCATGGGTTATATTCTGGAGAAGGGATTTGACCTGCCGCCGCTGATGCTGACCCCCGATGAGATCGAAGCAGCCGTGCTCGGCGCGCAATGGGTCGCCGGTCATGCCGACACAGCCCTGTCCCGCGCCGCTCAGGACCTCATCGCGAAAATCGCCGACACCGTCCCCGAACGGCTGAGACCTTTTGTGCTCGAACCCGCCAGTCGCGCCCGTCCGGGCTGGCGCAAGGAGCCTGACCGCATCGACATGGCGCGGACGCGTGCGCAAATTCACGAAGGAAAGAAAATCGCACTGCGCTATCGCGACGAACACGGCCGTGACAGCGAACGCACCATCTGGCCGATCGCCATCGGCTATCACGAAGCGGTGCGGATTCTGGCGGCATGGTGCGAACTGCGCCGGGATTTTCGCAGTTTCCGAACCGACCGTGTCGTCGACGCGGAGTATCTCGACGAAAACTATCCCGAGCGGCGCGACTTGCTCCGAGCGAGATGGCGAAGGAGCCTGGTCTGGGAACATCCGAGCGATACCTGACACGCGCAGTTCGCGCGGCCAACTGGCCGATCGCATCATTCCGGGCTAAAGCAAGGCATGCAGACAAGCGATTCCATCATCAACGTCGAAAACCCCTGCCAGGCCTGCGGCGCGTGCTGTTCCTATTCATCGAACTGGCCGCGGTTCACCACCGAGGACGACGCGACGCTCGATCGCATTCCAGAAAATCTCGTCAATGGGAAGCTGTCGGGCATGCGCTGCGACGGCGACCGCTGCTCGGCCCTGTCAGGCAAGATCGGGGTGGCGACCTCGTGCGGAATTTATGCTGATCGGCCCGAAGTCTGCCGGACCTGCATGCCCGGCGATCCCGAATGTCAGATGGCGCGGAGACGGCACGGCCTGCCGGCGCTCTAGAGCCATTTCCGTTTCGATCGAATCGAAACGGGGCTCTAGATTCTTGATTCGACGCGTTTTCTTGACGCGAACCGGGCTCCACTTCGCTTGAAAACGCTCCAGGAGTCGTCCCTGTGAATGCAGTGCTTTCGCAGGGACGACGACAGCCTACGAAGCGTAGTCCGGCTCCTTGCGGTCGAGGATGCGCTTCAATGCATCGAAGTGCCGCTGTGCCGGGCTTGGGCCCTGGTAGAAGCCGGCCCCGCCGATATCCCGCTTGGTCTTCTCGACCACGGCGGCGGGGAGCTGTTTCAGCGGCTGTCCCGTCCACATCGCATAGAGCTGAACCTGTGCCGCGCGTTCGATGTAGTAAAGCCGATCGTAGGCATCGGCGACGGTCTCGCCGACCGTGCTGATGCCGTGATTGGCCATGAACAACACGGTCTTGTCGCCGATCACCCTGGCGAGGCGAGCGCCTTCGGCGGGGTCAAGCGCCGGCCCGGTGTACTCGTCGTCATAGGCAATCTCTCCTGACATCCCGACCTCGGTCTGGCCGATCTCCTTGATGCGCGGGTCTTCGAGGCGCGTCAGCGCGCTCGCATAGGGCATGTGGGTGTGAAACACCGCCTTGGCCTGCGGCAGCGCCTTGTGGATCGGCGCATGGATGCAGTAGCAGGAGCGTTCCACCTCGCCGTCGCCCCGTTTGATCTTGCCGTCGTCGATGCCAACTTCCATGAAAGAGGAGGCCGTTACCTCGGACCAATGCATCCCGAACGGGATCTGGTAGTAGCGGTCGCTGCGGCCCGGCACCACGAGGGTCAGATGGTTGAAGATTCCCTCGCTGAAATCGTGCATGAAGGCCAGCCGGTGCGCCGCCGCAAGATCGACCCGCGCCTGCCATTGCTCGGCGCTGCAATCCCCGAGTGTTTTCGGCGAAACCCTGAACTGCATGGGTATCCTCCTTGTGTTGTCTGCCCCTCGACGGGGGCTTGATGGTTTTATACCCGGTATTGTAGCGTAATCTGGAACGGCCGCGGCTGAAATTGCAGCGGGCCTCCTATCTCCATTTGCCGCGCGGGCCGCCAACCTTGAAGCGCGGCTCCTTCCGCCAGCGGAGAGGGCTACCCCGACCGCGCCAGCGCGCCGTCGATCATGGTCACCGCATTGGCGAGGCCATAGACCGCGACGAACGAGCCGAAGCGCGGGCCTTTTTCCTGACCGAGCAGCACCTGATAGAGCATGTTGAACCAGTCGAGCGACACGCCCGGCCTCCCATCCTTGCCCTTCTTTACCGGGTCAAGGAACGGCTCGCGCCGGCCAATCTCGTAGACCACGTTCTGGATTTCCTCGGCCGTTGAGGTCGCCGGCAATTGCGATAGCGCATCGCGCAAATCCTGCAGTGCGGCGCGTTCGCTATGCGTCGGCTCGCGGAATTTCTTGGTCGGCGCCACGAAGTCGCGGTAGTAGTTGATGGCGTAGCCGACCATCGCGTCCAGCTTGGGATGGGTCTGCGGCGTGACGCCGGGACGGTAGCGGCCGATAAAACCCCACAGGGTCGCGGCGTTCTCCGCGTTCGACGACGACACCAGCGTCAGCAGCATCTGGAAGGTGACGGGCATGTCGGCCGCCGGCGGATGGCCGGCATGGATATGCCAGACCGGATTGGCGAGCTGCTGCCGCGCATCCTGCCGCGGAAACCCTTCGAGAAACTGCTGGTAGTCGTCGACGTTGCGCGGGATGACGTCGAAATACAGCCGCTTCGCCGCCTTCGGCTCGCGATACATGAACAGCGACAGCGATTCCGGCGAGGCATAGCGCAGCCATTCGTCGATGGTGAGCCCGTTGCCCTTCGACTTGGAAATCTTCTGGCCCTTGTCGTCGAGGAACAGTTCGTAATTGAAGCCTTCCGGCGGCGTGCCGCCGAGCGCGGTGCAGATCTTGCCCGACAGCTTGACGGAGTCGATCAGATCCTTGCCGGCCATCTCGTAATCGATGCCAAGCGCTACCCAGCGCATCGCCCAGTCCGGCTTCCACTGCAGCTTGCAGTGTCCGCCGGTCACCGGAAGCGTGACGCGCTGTTTTGTCTCGGGATCGTCATAGCAGATCGTCCCGGCCTTCACGTCATGCGCCACGATCGGCACATACAGCACCACGCCGGTGCGCGGATCGATCGGCAGGAACGGCGAATAGCTCGCCGCGCGCTCTTCGCGCAGCGAGGGCAGCATCACCGCCATCACCTGGTCGATGCGCTCCAGCACGCGCAGCAGCGTCGAGTCGAATTTTCCGGACGTGTAATAGTCGGTCGAACTGGCGAATTCGTAGTCGAATCCGAAGGTGTCGAGAAACGCGCGCAGCCGGGCATTGTTGTGCGCGCCGAAACTGTCATGGGTGCCGAACGGATCGGGCACTTTTGTCAGCGGCCTGCCGAGATGTTCTGAAAGCATCTCCTTGTTCGGCACGTTGTCCGGCACCTTGCGCAGGCCATCCATGTCGTCGGAGAACGCGATCAGCCGGGTCCTGATCTTGTCCTCGGTGAGGACGCGAAACGCATGACGCACCATGGTGGTGCGCGCGACCTCACCAAAGGTGCCGATATGCGGCAGGCCCGACGGCCCATAGCCGGTCGCGAACAGCACCTCGTCCTTCGGTTGCTTCTTCAGCCGCGCGACAATCGCCTTCGCCTGTTCGAACGGCCAGGCGTTGGATTGTTCGGCGAGCGCACGCAGATCGCTCGGACTGGCGGCAGGATCGATCGTGGACATCTAGAAAGGCTTTCTCCGGAGGCCAGGAAGTTGGCCTGGTCGTATTTATAGCCGTCATTGCGAGCCAACGGGTAGCGCGAATGCGCTCCCGACGACAGGCTCCGCGAAGCAATCCAGAGGCACAAAACAAGACTGGATTGCTTCGTCGCTTCGCTCCTCGCAATGACGAGATGAGAACCCGACCCCTAGAACGGGCTGACGGAAAAATAGCGCAGCCACAAATCGGTGTAGCGGCCCTTTTCCCAGACCCGGAACAGCGCCCAGTTCAGCGCCTGCCGCAACAGGTCATTGCCTTTTCGTACGGCGATGCCGATGCCCTCGCCGAAATAGCGGCTCTCGACAAATGGCCCGCCCGAGAACGCGCAGCATTCGCCGGAATCGGTGCCATTGATCCAGAATGCGAGCGAGATCGCATCGCCGAAGATGAAATCGACCTCACCGCGCCGCAGCGCCAATCGTAGCGCGTCGTCATTGGGATAGGAATGAAGTTCGGCGTCCGTGAACATCGCCTTGAGATAGGCCTCGTGCGAGGAGCCTGCGACGGCGCCGACTTTCTTGCCCTCGAGATATTCCGGACGAACCTCCGGCATCACGGCGTCGCGCCGCGACACGAACCGCGCCGGCGCCCGATAATAGGGATCGGTGAAATCGACGCGGGCGCGCAATTGCGGCGTCACCGCGAGCGAGGCGATAATGGCGTCGCCGCGGTTGCTCGTGATCGCATCGAGCAGCGTCTCGAACCGCCGCATCTGGATCGTGCAACTAACCTTGATCTCCTCGCAAAGCAGCCGCGCCAGATCGACATTGAATCCGGCCGGATTGCCGTCAGGGCCGGTAAAGTTGAACGGCGGATAGTCGGTTTCGGTCAGAAATCTGATGACCGTGATGCGGGACAGATCGGGCCGGTCGGGACGCCGCCTGGGGTCCCAGAAGCCGGGCACCGCCTGCGGAGCAGCCTCCGGGGCGGGCTTGGGCAAGGTCTGCCCGTGCGCCGTGCTGCCGGACAAGGCCGCAGCCAGCAGAACGCCGACCGACAATCCTGCCATCGCCGGGATGGCGCGGATCGTTCGAAATAATCTTTCGCTGATGAATGAAACTATCTGGGATCGCATTTCCGGCGGTTTTTCTTAAGAAGTCGACGGCCTTATAGACCATCCCGCCGGTAACGCGAATGTCGTTTGTGTAATAATGACTTGCGCCGTGCCGCTCAGAGGTACCGCTTCAGATCGGCCGCGGCTTCCTCGGGCGTGCGCTTGAGGTTGAAAGGTGCGACGAATTTGCCGTCGCGATCCATCAGATAGATCAGCGCGGTATGGTCCATGGTGTAGTCGCCATCCTTGAGCGGAACTTTCCGGGCATAGACCCGGTATTTGGACGTCACTTTCGCCACCTGGTCGGGACTGCCGGTCAGACCCTTCAGATGCGGATCGAAGCTCGACAGATAATCCTTCATCGCCGCCGTGGTGTCGCGCTCCGGATCGACCGAGATGAAATAGGCGTTGACGCGGTCGGCATCCTCGCCCATCGCCCGCAGCACCTCGGAAATCTCAAACAGCGACGTCGGGCAGACGTCGGGGCAATGGGTAAAGCCGAAAAAGATCAGCGTCGGGCGGCCCTGCATATTCTTTTCGGTCACGATCTGGCCGGCCTGGTCGGTTAGTTGAAACGGGCCGCCGATCGCGGCAGGCGCTGCCACATTTCGCAATCCACCCAGCGCCCACAGCATCAGCACCAGGCCGACCAGCAGGCTTCCGGCAAAGGCAGCGACAATCACCAGCGGGCGGGCGGTCCGATCCATCATGAAATTCCCTCGATCCGGATCAGAAGCAGGCGGCGATGCCGGAGGCAATCATCTCGAAGAAGACCGCCGTCCCGTAATGAAACCACAGCACCAGCGTGCCGAGCAGGATGGCAACGCCGAGAGCGACACCGGCTACGACCATCGCCGGCGCGAGCCTGCGCGCCGGTCGCAATACGCCGGGCATCTGCGGCTGGGTGGAAATCGGCTGAGCCATGCGCGACCATCTGAATGAACTGCAGCGATGGCGTCGCCGCCATTCGCCTGCCTGTCATGTTCAGATAGGGCTAGTCGGGCTGTCGGGCAAGCGCCGCAGGCTCGGGGGCGATCACGTCACGCTGACGCGAAGCGCGGTCCCGGCGCGACAATGATGATCGCGGTGTGGACGCCTGGGCGTCGAGATAGCAGGGGCGGTACATGGCCATCAATTGCTTGCCGCGCAGGAAAATCATCTGCGGTTTCAGGCCGCCGCGCTGCGCGATCCAGCGCCGCACCGGAGACGGATACATCGAATACAGCATCTGCGTGGCTTCGGGGTTGGTAATCGTCCGGCCGTTGGCCCCAAAATCCCATGCCGCGTGGAACCCCAGGCTGGCGTGAGACGTCACGCATATCTTGTCGTGAGAAACCGCGCCGAGGACGATGGTGCAGGCCGAGGCGCACAGACCGTCGATAATGACGGTCTCTCCGGAACTGCGCAGGCCCTGATATCTGTCGACGTAAGTGCCGATCCGGCCACCGCGGTCCTCGGCAATCCGAACCACCGCGTGGCTCGCTCCCATACCCGCCAGCAGGAGCACCGCCGCGAGCAACCCCGTCAGGAATTTCATTTCCAGCCCCAGTTCAAACCTGTCGAACCCGAATCTGAGCGACTTGAGTGATGCAAGACTTTGGCCAGCGTGTTGCGAGAACGGAATTTTGTCCAGATGCGATGGGCGAATCAAAACAAATTCAAATTAAGTGTTGCCGGCGCGCTGCACTTGCCCGCCGAAAGGTCCCAAACTGGAACAAGTTAAAATTCCTTATGACTTGGGCGTATTCTGGGCGCAAAACCCGGTACCCACTTTTCGCGGAATACGCGCTGTGGCCGCCGTTTTGTCCCAAAACGGCCATTTGCCATTGACCGTCGACAACGCCGCGGGCTTCAATTCCGAAATCACCGGGGGGATGATGCAATGGCAGGCGATGCAGACGTGATTGTGGTCGGCGGCGGACTGGCAGGCCTCGTCGCCGCGACCGAAATCGCCGACGCCGGCAAACGTGTCATCGTGGTCGATCAGGAGGGCGAACAAAGCCTCGGCGGCCAGGCCTTCTGGTCATTCGGCGGATTGTTTCTGGTCGATAGCCCCGAACAGTGCCGACTCGGCATCAAGGATAGCTACGACCTCGCGCTGCAGGACTGGTCGGGGTCGGCAGGCTTCGACCGCGATGAGGATCTGTGGCCGAAGCGCTGGGCCGAAGCCTATGTGGCGTTCGCGGCCGGCGAGAAACGCGGATGGCTCCGCGCGATGGGCCATCGAATCTTCCCCGTGGTCGGCTGGGCCGAGCGCGGCGGCTACGATGCGATGGGCCACGGCAATTCGGTGCCGCGGTTCCATGTCACCTGGGGCACCGGCCCCGGGGTGGTCGAGCCGTTCGAGCGGCGGGCGCGCGAAGCGCAGGCCAGCGGCCACCTGACGTTCCGGTTCCGCCACCGCGTCGATGCGCTCACGATCACCAACGGCACCGTCGATGGCGTCAGCGGGTCGATCCTCGAGGCTGATAATGTCGAGCGGGGAAAAAGCAGTTCGCGCAAGGTCACCGGCGACTTCAGCTTTCGCGCGCAGGCCGTGATCGTCGCCTCCGGCGGCATCGGCGGCAATCACGATCTGGTCCGGCAGAACTGGCCAAAGCGCTTGGGGGATGCGCCCAAAAACATGATCTCCGGCGTGCCCGAACACGTCGACGGGCGGATGATCGGCATCACCGAGGCCGCTGGCGCCCGGCTGATCAACCGCGACCGGATGTGGCACTATGTCGAGGGCATCAGGAATTGGTCGCCGATCTGGCCGCGCCACGGCATTCGCATCCTGCCGGGGCCGTCGTCGATGTGGTTCGACGCTACCGGCACGCGGCTGCCCTCGCCCCTGTTTCCAGGCTCCGACACCCTCGGCCAGCTGCACTACATCATGTCCACCGGCTACGATTATTCGTGGTTCGTGCTCACCCAAAGCATCATCAAGAAGGAATTCGCGCTGTCGGGCTCGGAGCAGAATCCCGATCTGACCGGCAAGAGCTGGCTGATGACCGCGCGCCGCGCCACCAACAAGGGCGCGCCTGCGCCCGTCGAAGCCTTCAAGACCCATGGTGTGGACTTCATCGTGCGCGACAATCTCGCCGACCTCGTCAGCGCCATGAATACGCTCAGCGGCGATAGTCTGCTGAAGCTCGAATATTTGAAAGCCCAGATCGAGGCGCGCGACCGCGAGATCGCCAATCCTTATGTCAAGGACACGCAGGTGATGAACATCCACAACGCCCGCCGCTATATCGGCGACCGGCTGATCCGCACCGCAAAACCGCACCGGATTCTCGACCCCGCCCACGGCCCCCTGATCGCCGTGAAACTCAACATCCTGACCCGAAAGACTCCCGCGTGTTCGGCAGCGACGGCCAGATCATGCCGGGGCTTTACGCCGCCGGCGAAGCAGCCGGTTTTGGCGGTGGCGGCATGCACGGCTATCGCTCGCTGGAAGGCACCTTCCTCGGCGGCTGCCTGTTCTCCGGGAGGAACGCGGGAAGGGCGGCGGCGAAGGCTGTCACCTGAGGCCGACAGGCCGCTGCGAGAACGCAGTGGCGCATAGCGCGTCCGCGCGCTAAGTGGTCGGCCACACAAATTTGGAGAACAGGATGACCGTCCAGCGTTTCGATACCGGCCCGCGCATGAGCCAGGTCGTTGTCCATGGCGACACCATCTATCTCGCGGGCGTCGTGGCCAACAAAGCGGCCGGCGAAACCGTGACGAAGCAGACGCAGGAGGTGCTCTCGATCATCGACAGCCATCTTAAGAAAGCAGGAAGCGACAAGTCGAAGCTGCTAACGGCTACGATCTATCTCACCGACATGAAGAACTTCGCCGAGATGAACGCGGTGTGGGACGGCTGGGTATCGGCGGGAAATACGCCGGCGCGCGCCACCGTCGAGGCTAGACTTGCCGCACCCCAA
>Ga0209648_10001790_pt1 | contig 17459 bp, 13 predicted proteins | sample GraSoi2013_115cm_FD_185830 | JGI IMG/M metagenome (GOLD analysis project Ga0209648, IMG submission 185830) | Grasslands soil microbial communities from the Angelo Coastal Reserve, California, USA - Sample 9_17_2013_115cm (SPAdes) (version 2) | ecosystem: Environmental > Terrestrial > Soil >...
ACCTGTTAGCATTGAATCGCTTACAAACAAAGCAACAGGAGACTTCGCTAATGGCAGAATGTAATGAGTTAGAGTTCGAATTACCAGGCTTAAGTGGGAGAAAAATTGAGGGCAACTTTGAGGGTGGGAATGTCAGCAGCGACGGTGGGTTGGTGCTGCTACGACAGGTCGATCGCTGGATAGGATTAACTAAAACTCTAGCCCAACGATTGCCCGATGGGCGGGATCCCGACAAGATCGAGCATTCGCTGGAGAGCATGCTGCGGCAACGTATTTACGGTTTGGCGCTTGGTTACGAAGATCTCAACGATCACGATTTTTTGCGCAAAGATTTGCTCTGGCAAACGGCCAGCGAGCGAACGGAGGAACTGGCTAGTTGCGATGGCGCTGTGCCGCTTAGAGAATCGTGCTGGGCGTAAGGAAGCTTGGTTGATACATCAAATCTTGTTCGATCAGTTTGTGGGCAGTTTCGAATCAGCTCCTTCTGAACTGACGTTGGATTTGGATTGCACCGACGATCGGGTGCACGGCCTCCAAGAGGGCCGACACTTTCACGGTTATTATTACGACTTTTGCTTTTTACCGCTGTATGTCTTTTGTGGCGAACGGCTGTTGGTCAGCTACCTGCGCGAGAGCAACATCGATTCGGCCAAACATGCTTGGGCGATTTTGGCGTTGTTGGTCAAGGCGTTGCGGCGAAGCTGGCCGGAGGTAAAAATTACGGTGCGCGCCGACAGCGGCTTTTGTCGCTGGAGGATGCTGCGTTGGTGTGAGCGAGCGGGAGTCAACTACATCGTCGGACTAGCCAAGAATGAGCGCTTGCATGCGCTCTCGGCCAAGTTGCAGAAACGGGCCGAGCGCAAGTACCAAAGGAGCGGAGAAAAAGTGCGACTCTTCACTCGATTTAAGTATAAGGCTCAGAGTTGGGACCGGAAACGACGGGTCATTGCGAAAGCCGAACACTCCCTCAAAGGCGCTAATCCGCGTTATGTTTTGACCAATCTGGAAGGTCGCGCGCAAGCTCTCTACGACGAGATTTATTGCGCGCGGGGCGAGATGGAAAATCGCATCAAGGAACAACAGCTTGGTCTCTTTAGTGATCGTACTAGCTGCCATGCCTGGTGGGCGAATCAGTTTCGGCTCTTGCTCTCTTCGTTGGCCTACGTGCTCTTAGAAGCATTGCGTCGGCTTGGGTTAAGCGGTACGCCATTGGCGCGGGCTCAGGTTGGAACCATCCGCTTGCGCCTACTGAAAATCGGCGCGGTCATCACCCGAAACACCCGGCGCATTCGATTGTGGTTGAGTTCCAGCTTCCCGCTGCAACAGCTCTTTTGCTCCTGCTTGGTTCACTTCTACGGGTGAGCCTTCAGAGTGGTGCTGACCCCGGCACCCGAAAAACAACGGTGGCTTCGCTGGGGTGTCTTCCGATGCCGCTCCTGCGGCATCATTTAGCCCGCTTTTCGGCAAAACTCTTCGCCATCAACTCCTCACGTGTCCCGCCTCAGCACACACCACCATCTGGTGCAAAAAGCGGGCTAAAGTCGCTTCTACCCCAGCAAACCGAACCACCAGAGGAGACTTGAACTCGTGCGCCGCTCGCCTCGAAAATGGATCGCGCGGTATCTTTCTGGATTGGTTTTCACCCGTACCAGGCCGCTATTCAAGGGCATCTCAGAAGAAGCGGATGCGATACTGTCGGGTCTGCCACAGCAGATCGCGACCGTCGAAAGACTTTCACGACGGGGCTAACGCTGGGACGTGGCTCAAGCCCGGCGCATGGGGACGCAAAGCGAAGGGATGCAGCCAACAAATACGCCGAGGCCCCCTTCGCAAGCTACGGCGCGCCCTAACCGTGAGGACGTGCATATCTCAGGGCGTGGCCGCGACGAAGCGTTTCGCGTAGTCGGGTTTTCGCCCTACCTTCGCGTCCCGATCAGATCTCGAGGGGCACGTAAGCCAATTGGTGCGCTTCGGCGACCGCCTTATTTCTGATCTTCCCCTCCATCACATTAATACCTCCGGCCAATGCGGGCTGTTTTTTGAGAATTCCGTCCGGTCCCGCTTCGGCCAGAAATTCAATATACTGCGCGGTGACGTTGGTCAGAGCTTGAGTAGCCGTTCGGGCGTAAGCACCCGGCATATTCGCGACACAGTAATGGATGATGTCCTCTTCCACGTACGTCGGTTCCTCATGAGTAGTTGGACGTGAAGTTTCACAACAGCCTCCTTGATCAATGGCGATGTCGACGAGAACGCTTCCGGGCTTCATCGATCGGAGCATTTCGCGAGAGATCAATCGGGGGGCGCGAGCACCAGGCACCAGTACCGCACCAATCAATAGATCAGTCCGCGGGAGAATTTCCATCAGGTGCGCCTCACTGGAATAGAGCGTGTGCGCCGTGTGCATCGTAATGTCCAGAAAACGCATCCGCTCAATGTCCACTTCCAGGATCGTCACATTCGCACCGAGGCCGGTGGCCATGCGCGCAGCGTTTATGCCAGATGTCCCGCCTCCGATAACTATGACGTTGCCGGGCAATACTCCCGGAACACCGCCCAAAAGGACACCTTTTCCGCCACAATGTTTAGTCAGAAAAAATCCACCAACTATGATCGACATCCGTCCCGCGATCTCGCTCATCGGTTCCAGCAACGGCAATCGCCGATTGACCTCGACCGTCTCGTAGGCAATCGCCGTCACTCCCGAATCGATCAGCGCCAGGGTCAGTTCCTTGTTGGCAGCTAAATGTAAATAGGTGAACAGAATCTGGCCGGACCGTAATAGCCGGTATTCGGAAGGCAACGGTTCCTTGACCTTCACTATGAGATCTCCCTGTTCGAACACGGCGGTGTGATCGTCTAACAGTTGGGCGCCCGCTTGAACATATTCCTCGTCTGGAAAACCGGCGCCCGCACCCGCCGCATGTTCGACAAAAACTTCGTGACCCATGCGGACGAGCTGATAGACGACGGAGGGTAGCAACGCGACTCGGTGCTCTTGTTGTTTAATCTCTTTCGGAACACCTATTTTCATTGCCGCCATATATCCGCTGGTGCTCTGTCCAGCAACCCTTAACGGTTAAACGTTTGGCGTTTGGCGTTTGACGTTTGGCGATGTGACCAAATGGACTGATACGACCGGCCCGTAGGGCCTTGGAACCTCAGCCCAGGCTTTAGCCGGGCTAAAGCCCATGCGCGTCAACATAAGGCAGCGAGCTTCTGGAAAAAGTTAGGGCGCTGGCGGGAATCGTAGCGGCAAAAGTAGAGGAAGTGATCGAACCAGTTCTGCTGAGGAGAGGCGGCGATGAGCGGGAGCAAGCGAGAGAGATAGGCGGCGATCTTGAGCGGACTGAGATGTCTGGTCTCCTTGGTTTGCAGTGGTGGACTAAAGCGGTTCTGGAGCAGAGCGATGGCCAGTAACTTGGCCAAAAGCTGAATTTGGACCCAGAGGGGGTTAGAGCGAGGCAATCGGCCAATTTGGAAATGAGACTTCCAGCTTTTGAAAAGCAGTTCGATCTGCCAGCGAGCACCGTAGGCTTCGAGCAACTGCTGGGCGGTGGCCTGCTGGGCTGGGACATTGGTAAGAAGGATACTCCAGCCCAGGAGTTTGAAATAGCGCTGGGAGGGATGCCGGGAGCGGTCACGCCGAGCATTGGCCCGGGCACGCCGTCGGCGTTGAGCGGCTAATTGAGCCGGTAGGCGTAAGGCCACTAAGCGCAGAGGCAGCCGTTCTTGAGCGCCGACCAATACCTCCAAAGAACAAAGTTGGGGATGTTGTTGGACTAAAGCTAATAGATCGAGCGGTCGATTAGTTTGGGGATCAAAAAGCCCCAGATCGTTGCGCCAACGGCTCAGAAAGTAAGCCTCTCGAGCGATGATCTGACGCCAAATTCGCAAGACCGCATAGCCCAGATCGCGGATAACCAGATCGCCTGCTTGGAGATAATCCATAATGAGCGGGGAGGCCTGCTGATCGTTAGCGCTGGAAGCACTGAGTTGGAAATGGATCCAGCACTGCGAACAGAGATCAAAGATGGCTTGGACTTTGAGGCCGGCCGTCGCGGCCTGGCGTTGATTACCACAGCCAGGAAAATACTTGGCCAGGGCCGGATGCAACTGCAAAGCGGTACTATCCTGAACTAAGACCCGCTTAAAGCCACGCAGAAACTCTACCGAACAATCGGTTTGGCTCAGCTTACCCAAGACCGCAGCCAAAGTCTGGTGCAGGAAGTCCAGGAGCCGCTGGGTACAGCGTCGATGGAGGGCCTCTTTGCTGAAGAGCTTGGTCTGTAAGGCGCTCAATTGCGCGGCCCACTGACTCAAGGAGTAGTTGGAACTGCACAGACTCCAGAGCACCGATTGGAGAAGAGCTTCTAAAGAAAGCTTCTTGGCTCGACGCTGGAAAAAGCCGGAGGATTCGGCCAAGGACTGCAGTGGTAAAACAGAAAGCAGTTGTTGCATTCTAATATAGTATTAATCCTATATATAAACTACGAGCTTTTTCCTCCGCTTGCTCTACCTTAAGATCCCTCCCCCATGGGCTACCCAGTCAAAGTTCAGAAAGTGGAACGCCCCACCAACCGCAGCTTCTACATCAATCTCCCCGCCGCTCTCGCCGACGCGGTTCAGCTGGCCAAGGGCGAGAGTCTAGAGTGGTTTATCGAAGATAAAAACACCCTGATCCTTCGTCGAAAAAAACCGGCCAAGCCTCTCAAACTCAAACACTAGCGCCTTATGTTGACGCAGATGGGCTTTAGCCTGGGTTAGCAGTTCAGATCCGACTCGCCCTGAAAGGGCGGAGTCCCACGCATCAGGTTGAGTCCAGCTGGTCCGAAATCGAAGCCTACCGATCCTCGAGATCCGAGATTCTGGATTCCAAATTCTTCTTAATTCAGCGACGGATCGTCTGGCGCAAGTGCAAGCAAACGATAGGCTGGCCCCAACGCGCTGACCAGACCCACCCAGGTCTGCTCGTTTAGCTCACCCGCAATCAATTTTGCTTCCGCCTCCTTCACCAGCCAAGCGTGCTGATTAATCTCGCCTTCGAGCTGACCGGAAGTCCATCCCGCATATCCGCGAAATGCCCTCACGATCGATTCGCCTCCGCTCTTCATTGCTTCCGCTTCGTCGAGCGATAGGTGAGTTTGGCAGCTAACCAGGCCGGTGCCCGCGGAAAAAGAAAATGCGGCCAGTGTCAATTCGTCGGTTCCCACCGGCCCACCCGTAAACACCGGCACCTCTGAAAGTACCGCCGAAGCGGGCGGCTCTACCAAAAAGTCGGCTAATACTTCAGAAGTAGGACGATTGATAATCAACCCAAATGCTCCTCCCTCCACATCGTGATTAGGCAAAAATACGATAGTGCGACGAAAGCTCGGATCACGAAGCGCCGGATGGGAGAGCAACAACTTACCAGTCAGACTAAATTCATGGGAAGTATCAGATGGTCTCACGGTCTCCAGCTTAGGAATCAATCACTTGCTGTTCAAGAGATCACTCGCTTAATTATCGAAAGACAAGGACAATGCGGTTTCACCAATGATGCAGTTTTCTTCTTCTCCTCTCGTTATCGCCGATCGAGAATTTCAGTCACGCCTGCTGGTGGGCACAGGAAAATTCGCGAGCAATACGGTTATGCGGGACGCATTGCATGCGAGCGGCACCGAGATCGTCACCGTCGCCCTGCGGCGGGCAGATCTCTCCGGGAACCATGATCCTTTTGCCAACATCCTGGACTATATTGACCCGAAACAATATCTGCTCTTGCCCAACACCTCTGGCGCGATGAACGCCGAGGAAGCAGTCCGATTGGCACGATTAGCGGCTTCCGCCGGCCTTCCCAAGTGGGTAAAGTTGGAAATCCACCCCGATCCTCATTATTTGCTGCCCGACCCGATCGAAACCCTACGGGCAGCGGAGCAGCTGGTGAAGGAAGGATTCACCGTTTTGCCCTATATCAACGCCGATCCGGTTTTGGCCAAGCGTTTGCAGGAGGTCGGTACGGCTACGGTTATGCCACTCGGTTCACCGATCGGCAGTAATCAGGGGATTCGTACTCGCGATCAGATACGGATCATTTTGGATCAGGCTACAGTTCCAGTGATTGTGGACGCAGGTTTGGGAGCGCCAAGCCACGCCGCCGAGGCGCTGGAATTAGGAGCGGACGCCGTTCTGGTCAACACGGCTATCGCCATCGCCGAGGATCCAGTTCGCATGGCTTTCGCCTTCCGCCAAGCGGTGGAAGCGGGTCGCACTGCTTTCGAGATCGGGATTGCCTCCGGCCGCGAAATGGCATCCGCCACTAGTCCGCTCGACGCCTTCTTCCGAAAGGATGGCTGATCTCCTGGAAATACAACACCTGTCCGTTTGGTTCCCTACCCGCCGGCGTCACGGTGTTATCCGTGCTGTGACCGACGTTTCGTTAACCGTCAGGGCTGGTCAGACGTTAGGTCTGGTCGGCGAAAGCGGCAGCGGCAAAACGACTTTGGGTAAGGCTATTCTGAATCTCGTGCCTAGTTCGAGTGGGTCGGTCCGTTTCTCCAATCACGAAATTTTGAATTTGCCCGAGGCGCGATTCCGCCCGTGGCGTCGCAAGATCCAAATGATTTTCCAGGACCCATTTGGATCACTTAACCCGCGCTGGCCAATCCTCCGCAGCATTGGTGAACCGTTGCAAATCCATTTTCCAAAGATGACAAGACGCGACCGGCGGGACCGGGTGGCTTCTCTGCTGGAAAAGGTCAGATTGCAGCCCGACCTGATGTTGCGCTACCCACATGAATTCAGCGGGGGCCAACGCCAAAGAATCGGCATCGCTCGGGCGTTGGCAGTCGAACCAGAACTGATCGTTTGCGACGAAGCCGTTAGCGCTTTGGATGTCAGCGTTCAAGCTCAGATCGTGAATTTACTACTCGATCTTCAAGACGAACTAGGGGTCTCTTATCTATTCATTTCTCACGATCTGGCCATCGTGGAACATGTCAGCGATGAGGTGGCTGTGATGTTTCGCGGGGAGATCGTCGAAAGAGCCTCGGCCGCAGACATATATCGTTCCCCGCAGCACGACTACACGAGAAAGTTATTGGCCAGTGTACCCACTCTAGATTAATCTCTTTGCTCGTTCATGAATTCATTTCTCAGGAAGTTACTCGGGATGAATTGGCTGCTGGTCGGCTTAGCGATCGGCCTATCGATATTCGGCGTAATCGCTATTTACAGCGCTACCTACATGCGGGAAGAGGCCTACCTCAAAGATATGTGGCGCCGGCAGATCGTTTTCCTCGTGCTCGGCGTAGCCGTCTTTTTCGTTGCCGCGCTGATTAACTACCGTTACTGGCTCTCCAGCGTTATTTTTCCGCTTTTGCTTTACTTGGCCGGACTTGGATTCCTCGTTCTCACCCATTTTTTTGGCCGAACCACATTCGGCGCAAAAAGCTGGCTTGACCTCGGTCCGATTAGTTTTCAGCCGGCTCAACTTGCAATCGTATCCACGTTGCTACTTTTATCTTGGCTGCTTGCCAATACCGGCAATTGGGTGGGATTTTGGCCGACGATCGGGCGCATTTTGAGTTGCGCCGCCATCGTTGCCCCTCCCTGGCTTTTGGTTTTGATCCAACCGGATCTTGGCGAATGCCTGGTTCAGCTCCCGATGATCTTGGCCCTGCTCTTTGTCGGCCGCATCCCAAAACGCTATTTGCTCGTCATGATTGTCTGCGGACTCGCGCTGGTCCCGGTGATTGCGAATTTCGGTCTCAAACCGTACCAGCGGGAGCGGCTGACCACCTTCATAAATCCCGACTACGACACCCAAGGAGCAGCATGGACCATCAACCAGTCGTTGATCGCAATCGGCTCCGGAGGGTTCTACGGTAAAGGGTTCACCGCACCCAATACGCAGGTGGATCTGGGCTTCCTTCCGCAAACCATCGTCCACACCGATTTCATTTTTGCGGCCATTTCTGAACAGCTCGGTTTTGTGGGGGCGGTGACGGTCGTGGCTGCGTTCGCCGCGCTCCTTCTTACCGGTCTCCTTATCGCCGCCTCTGCCTCGGACGAGCTCGGACGCCTGATCGCTATAGGCGTGGTAACGCTGATATTCACGCACGCGTTCATGAATATCGGGATGACCGTCTCGATCACGCCCATAACCGGTGTCCCATTGCCGATGATCAGTTACGGCGGCTCATTCCTCGTTCTGATCCTTTTTGCTCTTGGGATACTCGAAAGTATCTGGGTCCATCGGCAAACCCAGCCGGTTCGCCAAGCTCGCACCGTAAACTACGCCGAAGCCTACATTCGGTGAATGCGGATTGCGGAACGCGGAATGCCAAATCCGAAATTGATTCCGCAATCCGCATTTTCTTCATCCTCCGACCGTCTCGTAATAGTTCAATCCGATCTTCCACATGGTTTTCGCCATAAGGCCGGTGATCACGACCCAAAATGCTTGAATTGCGACTCCGGACCAAATCTCTGCCCCGTGGACTCGTTGCATGAACACGACGACCGGGAACGAAAGCTCGTAGGGAAACGGTAGCCACACTAACACGTCCCTAACCACGGCCGGCATGAAGGCGATCGGAAACATCTGGCCGCTCAAGAAGTATTCGAACGAATAGATGATGAAAACCACCGTCGAGATTTCGAGCATCCAGAATGCGAGCAGCGCTATGCTGAGCGAAATGAAAAACTGGAGCAGCGCCGCCATGAGTGTGCTCCAAATCGCGACGACCCAAACGACCCAATCGGTTGGCCAAACCACGTATTGCCGGTAGCAGACGAAAAGAACGGCGACCACCGGCAACGTCACTGCGGCATAAAGAAGCCGATTACTGCAGAAGAGACTGAACCGATACAGAACGTAATCGATCGGCTTAACGATAAAGGTGCCGATCTGGCCTTCTCTGATATCATTCGCCACTTCCCATTCGTCGTCGGTCGGCGTCACCAGTCCTTGGAGAAAAAGGACCAACAAAAAATAAAATACGATCGATCCATAGTCGAAATTGTTGATCCCCTGCCCTTTTGCCTCAAAGATCGCTCCCCAGATAAAAACTGTACCGAGTAACGGCAGAATGCCGAAAATCGATCGGATAAAGAAATTCCAGCGGTAGACAAAAGTGTTCTGCAGTCCGACATCGAAGACCCGGAGATAGACTTTAGCCATCGAAGAAAGTTTCATAATTGGCCGTTGACTCCGTGCAACTCAACGATTCACGGGCGGTGTGGATGCGCTCCCGAGTTCGTCCGGCGGCGGCCGGATCTACGGCGTTTCCGAACCTGAATCCGAGGGCCCGCCAGCGTAGCGACGGCGGCCTGCGCGTCCGTTTTAACGGTAGGGATGCGCTCCGGGCGCGTCCGGAATCCACGGACCGGCGGGAGCCGGTCCCTAGCGCGGTCTAGTAAACCTTGATGTACGCCTTTTCGCGTAGTCCATCGAGCCAGCGCTGAGTCGCTTTTTGACGCTGAACTTGCTCGAGCTTCTTCGAAATTCCGTCTCTGACTTCCGCCAAAGGAATAAAGTTCGCCGTTTTCTTTTCGTCGCAATACAGAATGTAAAACGAATCGCCAATCTGAATGCAGGGGCTCACATCCTTGGCCGCAAGAGCAAACGCCGCTTTCGTTAGGTCCTGGTTCAGAGTCTTTTCGTCGACCCAGCCCCAATCTCCTCCATTTTCGGCGGTCCCATCCATCGAATAGGTCTTGGCCAGAGTCGCAAAGTCGGCGCCCTCTTTCGCTTTCTGACGGATCTCCTCCGCCATCTGCTTGGTGCTCGCCGCGGAATCGGACACCAGCGGATCCGAGTTAAGCACGATCATGCGCAGCTTTACCTGCTCCGGTGTCGCAAATTCTTTCTTATTGGCGTTGTAATAGGCCTCGATCTCGGTTGGAGAAGGCTTGAAAGTGCCTTTCACGTTATTTTGGCGCATGACTTGGACAGTGATCTTGTCCTTTTCCATGTCGCGAAATCGATTCATGCTATAACCCTGCGCGCTCAGCGTTCGCATAAATGCTTGCCGATCACCACCAAACTCCTCTTTGATGATTCCAGCAAGCTGCTGCTCGACCACGTAATCGGGGAGCTTGTATTCCTTCTTCTTGAATTCCTGGAGGATCAGCTGACGGTTTACCAAATCGTTCAACACCGCCAACCGCGTCTCCTTTACCTTATCAATAAGTTCCTGTCCCTGGTATTGTTGCCGAAGCGTCTGCTCTTCCGGGGCAGCCACTTCTTGGACCTGGGAGAATGTGATTACGTCACCGTTAACGACAGCGGCGATACCGTCGATGACTTGCGGATCCGCCGCGCGCATCACTGCGGGAATCAGCAGGGAAAGCGCCACAACGTAGCTAGCAAACAGCTTAGGAAACATGCCTTATCAGGAGAGTTGGGTTAAGAGCGATAACAATTCCGCGAGGCTAGATTGCGAGTTGGTCGAAGTCAAGCGGGGAAACCGGTCGCCAATGAGCAGATAATCGCCACCACGTGTCATCATCACTTTGGAGTCTTTTACTTCGATTCGAACTATTTTTTCTCGTCCGGACACGAGGCGGATCTCGTTCAGAATCAGCAGATTCTGCACCGCCTGGGGTAGAGGACCGAAACGATCTCGCCACTCCGATCTAAGCCGATGGAGCTGCTCAATCGAGGCGACCGCGGCAAGTTTCTTATAGGCTTCAATTCTCGTCTGGGGTTGAGCGATGTAATCGGAGGGCACAAATGCCGGGGCCAACTCCTTCCGAGCGGTAACAAACTCCGATTCGTTCGTAACCACGAAATCGAGTCGTAGAAAGGTGTCGGAACGTTTAACTCCCTTTTTACCTTTGAGCTGTTCTACCGCTTGTTGCAGCAACTGGCAATACAGGTCAAACCCGATATTGATGATATGGCCACTTTGGGCGGTGCCGAGAATGTTGCCTGCTCCCCGAATTTCCAGATCCCGCATCGCGATCTTGAAGCCTGCCCCTAAACCGGAATATTGTTTGATCGCATTGATTCGGCGACGAGCCGCACCAACCGCCATCAAGTCTCGCGGCAACAACAAGTAAGCGTACGCCTTGTGCTGGGCCCGTCCCACGCGCCCGCGGAGCTGGTAGAGATCCGCTAATCCGAAACGGTCGGCTCGATCGATGATAATCGTGTTCGCATTTGGGATATCCAATCCGCTTTCGATGATCGTCGTGGAAATCAGAACGTCGATCTCCCCTTGCACGAACCGTTGCATGACCCTTTCCAGCGCCTCTTCTTCCATCTGGCCATGCCCAATATCGACGCGGGCCCTAGGGCAAAGCTCCTGCACTCGGTTTCGCATTCGTTCGATCGAGTGCACCCGATTATGTAGGAAATAGACCTGACCGCGGCGATGCAGCTCGCGTTGAATAGCATCGCGAATGATCCGTTCATCATAACCGCAAACCACCGTTTCCACCGGAAGCCGGTTGGGTGGCGGTGTTTCAATCGATGACATATCTTTGGCGCCGACTAGCGACAGATAAAGCGTGCGTGGAATTGGTGTGGCCGAAAGCGTCAGAACGTCTACTAACTTGAATCGTTCTTTCAGCAGTTCCTTGTGGCGTACTCCGAAACGCTGTTCTTCATCGATCACCACTAGCCCGAGATCCTTGAATTGGATGTCCGACGAAATCAGCCGATGAGTACCGATGATAATGTCGATCGAGCCGTCCTGGATCGCAGCAGCCGTCTTCCGCTGTTCCCCGGCGGAAAGAAATCGGCTCAGCATCCCGACTCGAATCGGGTAATCAGACATCCGTTGCCGGAATGTTTCGAAATGCTGTTGCGCCAGCACGGTAGTGGGTACCAACATTGCCGCTTGTTTCCCGCTCATAACGGTCTTGAACGCCGCACGAATCGCCACTTCCGTCTTGCCAAAACCGACATCGCCGCAGATCAATCGATCCATTGGCTGCTCCGTTTCCATGTCCCGTTTGGTTTCCTCGATCGCTCCAAGCTGATCTGGAGTCTCCGTATACAGAAAAGAGGCTTCGAATTCTCGCTGCCATTTGGAATCGGGCGGAAAGGCATACCCCGGCAACGTGTTGCGTCGCGCCTGCAGATCCAACAGACGAGCCGCATAGTCGAAGACCGCCGTTTCGGCTGCCTTTTTCGTTCTACTCCATTTGCCATCTCCTAAGTTGCTCAGCGGAGGAAATCGCTTCCCTATCCCGACGTAGCGCGAGATAAGAAACGCCTGTTCAAACGGTACATAGAGCCGCGCATCCTCCGCGAACTCCAGAAGGACGCATTCGCTCTTTACTCCTCCTTGCTCCAATTCCTGAATTCCCAAGTACTTCCCGATTCCATGCTCCACATGAACCACGAGATCCCCTTCAGCCAATTCGCTGAAATCAACAGGAGCCCGTCCACCCCGGAGCCGCGCCCTTCTAACCGCTAGACGACGAGCACTCGAGCTTTGGTAACGCCCAAAAATTTCGGCATCACAAAGGACTGCTAGCCGAGCGGCCGGATAAACAAATCCATGGTTCAGACTGCCGATCTCGAAATCAACCGAATCCACGTCGATGTGATTATCGGACAAGACATCTCTCAACCGCTCAATCTCTCCCTCGTTGTGACAGACCACCAATATCCGCCAAGCTTGACCCAGCCACTCTTCAATTTGAGTCAAGGCGCGTTGCCGCTTGTGTTCCTCAACCAGAAAATCTCCCGCTTCGAAGTCATGGAAAACCGATGGATAAAAGGCACTGCTGTAATCCTCGGGCTGGCCGGCCGGAAACGCGCCTGCGGTAATTCGTACTTCTGCGTCCGTCTGCTCCGCTTCGACATCGATCAAGAGGTCGCCTGGCCGAATGTAATCGCGTAACGGGATGGTCTCGCCTTGGATATCGCCGAGAAATATCTCTGAGCGCTCAACCACTTGGATCGCCGTCTGCTCGTCCAGATCAAACTCGCGCAACGATTCAATGGTATCGCCAAAAAGCTCCACTCGTACCGGCACCGTATGTTGCGCCGAGAAAATGTCGATGATCCCACCGCGATTCGCGAATTCTCCACGTCCGCTCACTTGCGACACTTTTTCATAGCCGGCTTGAATGAGTTTCTCAATCAGTTGCCTGCTATCGAGAAAATCTCCACGCTGCAGAATGAGCGTCTGATTCAACACTCGATCACCGGGCACAACTGGACTCTCCAAAACCGACCGAGTCACCACCACCGCCATTCTCCTTCCCGTCACGATCTGTTGCAGCAAAGCCAGCCGTTCTGCCATCAATTCCGGGTCCGGCACCGCTCCTTCGATTGCTGGCAACTCTAGCTCCGGGAAAAATCGAGCTCCGATCTCCCAGTTCAGTAATTCGTTGCAGATTTCCTCTTGGCGGCGTGCGTCCGGACAAATCAACCAACAACTTCGCGATGGATGCTGGCGCACCGCGCAAGCCGCAGCGAACGATTGAGCGGCTTCCACAACATGCTCAAAGCATATGGGCGGTTTTTCTTCGAATTTCTGGCGAAACTCAGGAGACTGGCGCACCGCTTCCACAACGTTCGTCAATGGGCGCTGTTTACTTTTTTCCATACCGTTTTCGGTGTCTCTCCAAGATTCCCCGCAGAACCGCATACGCCTTGCCGCTTCGGGTAAGCGCCGAAGGCGCATCTCAAGATAGCCTAGGGCGAGGCCCCAGGAACAAGAATGACGTGGGCTCAGCGCTGAAAGCCGCGTGAGAAGCTGCTGCTACGTAATTTTGCTCGAATGCTACGACCATACCTATCTGGCCTTCCTGGTTCATCCGGTCTTTTGGACGCTCGAGCGCAACGTTGGGGTCGCGCCTTCAGCGCTGATCTTTTGGGCACTTGGATTCCTAGGGCGTTGCCCTAGGCTATTTTGAGACACACCTTCGGTGCTCTTAGCTTCACTGAAAATTCAGCTCCTTGGTAATTCCGTATCGCTCGATCCGTTTACGCAACGTCGCACGCGTCACTCCCAGGAGCTTAGCTGCCTTTACCTGATTCCCTTTCGTCCGCTTCATCGCAAACACCGTAAATTCTCGTTCCAGCCAAGGCAGCAGCTGCAATCGAGAATCCGCTGAGGCGGCGTCCAGCAACGTTTCGACCGCAGTCTCTAGCGTCGGCTTGCCTCCCACGGCGCCGGATACTTGAGGCGCGCTTTCAACCGAATCTTCGGGCTGGTTGGCAAACCCCAGTGGAATGTCTTTTGGCAGAAGTACGTCACTGCTGGCTAACACACAGGCGCGTTGGATCGTGTTCTCTAGTTCGCGGACATTACCCGGCCAGGGATACTCCTCCAATACCTTGATCGCTTCCGCCGATAACGTGAGCTGTGGCAAATGTTTATGCGTGGCGATCTTCTTTAAAAAATATTCGGCCAAGAGACGAATATCTTCTCTGCGCAGCCGGAGTGGCGGAAGATGAATTCGCACCACGTTCAAGCGATAAAACAAGTCCTCACGGAACTGCTTTTTCGCGACCTCCTGTTCCAATGTCTTATTGGTGGCCGCAATGATCCGCACATCGGTCTTGATCACCGCGTTGCCACCAACTCGCGAAAATTCTCCTTCCTGTAATACGCGGAGAATCTTGCTTTGCACCGGCAGGGGCATCTCGCCAATCTCATCCAGGAACAGCGTGCCACCATTGCTTTGCTCAAACCTTCCAATTCGCATCGCCGCGGCTCCGGTGAACGCTCCCTTCTCGTGACCAAATAGTTCGCTTTCAAGCAGGTTCTCCGGGATTGCGGCGCAGTTGATCGCAATAAACGGCTGCGTGCTCCGATTCCCGTAGTGATGAATCGCACGGGCTACCAATTCCTTCCCTGAACCGCTCTCACCCGTGATCATCACCGGCGCATCGCTATGCGAGACTCGGCCGATCATCTTGAACACCTGTTGCATCGGCTGCGATTGTCCGACTAAGCTATCTTGATACTGTTCAACGGTAAGCTGCGGCTTGAATGCCGTGGCGGATCGCATCTCGGCTTGGGTATTCAGTGCTGCATCGACCACCGGTTTGAGATTGAAGGGCAGCGACTCTTTGCGCAGATAATCAAAAGCACCAAGTTTCATCGACTCGATCACCGACTGCGTCGTACCAAACGCGCTCATCAGGATCACTAGCGCATTCGAATCCCGCTGCCGGATCCGAGCGAGCAGCTCCAGACCGCTAAAAGGCATGAGATGCGTCTCGCAAATCAGGAGGTCCGGATTCTCAGAAATGTAAATTTTATACCCCTCATCGGACGTGGTCGCGGTGAATACTCGCGTTGTCGGCGTTTCGAGCTGGTTTTGCGCCCACTCAAGAAAGTCGGTCTCGGGATCAACAAGCAAGATTGTCTGCATTAAAAGGCACTGCTCGCGGCAAATAGCGGAAGCCTTATCTGGTCACAGCTCGCCACGAGTCTCATTTCAGGGTGTTATATTTTGCGCATCATTTTGAATCTGCAAGGATCGATATGCAGCTTTTGCTATAAATTCTGCAGAAAAATGGACAGTTTGGAGCGGTTTACTCTTGTTTTCGACCTTGATCAGCGCTCTCGCCATTGGAAAAAACCCTGAATCTGTCGAATCAAAATTCGGCGTTGAATGAAAAATTTGGCCCGGGACCACCACCAAACCCGGATGGCGCAATGCCTCTACTACCTAGCCTGTTGGTACCCTTGCGCCAGACGCTCGAGCCCGGCAACGTCGGATCCTCTTGCCGTTATGATCGTACAGTTCCCAAGGCCGCGCCAGGAATAACGCCGTCATCGCCGAGAACTTGTCTCAGCGCCTGTAGCCTAATGCATCTCCTCCCTGTCTCCATCAACTGGCATCCGCTATTTGTTTTACTGATCCCAAATCACGGTAATTCTCGCGGAGACAACGCAACCTGATCCCAAAGCCCGGAGTCGCTATGCGACAGCGTTGCGAGCGGGTCCTGGCTCAGGAATCTTAGGGCTCTGAAGCTCGTTTGAATAGTTCCGATTCCCGGTTCTTTGATGTGGCAACGTCTCGACCCTGAGGCTAGCGCGTCGGTCGAAGTTGCGGCTGGAAGGGGAACGGAAGCGGATGCTTCAAGCTGCTTCCGCGGCCTTGCCGGAACACACTCCGGCATATGTTGTTTCCGCATTTGCTTTTTCGGTCGGGATATCGCTCCTTGTCGTTCGAGAAATGGTCAACCAGGTTCCCAAACACGTCGCTATCATTATGGATGGCAACGGACGATGGGCTCGACAACGCGGTTGGCCACGCAGTCGTGGGCACCTTGAGGGAGCCAAAGCGGTCAAGGCATGCGTGGAAGCCTGCCTCGAGCTAGGAATTCTTTATCTCACGCTTTACGCCTTCTCCACCGAGAATTGGCAGCGGCCGAAAGAGGAAGTGGATACATTGATGGGTTTGCTCAGGAAATTCTTACGCGATTACACCAGGGATCTGGCCGGCCAGGGGATTCAGCTGCAAGCCATAGGCCGATTGACCGAACTCCCGGAGGACTGTCAGGAACAACTTCGAGAAGCCATTGCTCAAACTGCAAACAATCACAAGCTCACGACCATTCTTGCGATCAATTACAGCGGGCGGGCAGAAATTGTTGACGGAATCAAAAGAGTCGCTCGAGAGGTCAAAGCAGATCAGCTCGATCCCGACGAACTCACTGCCGAAAAGTTCAGCCAGTATCTTTACACGCATCAATGGCCTGATCCTGATTTGCTAATCCGTACCTCAGGCGAAATGCGGATTTCCAATTTCCTACTTTGGCAGCTGAGCTACACCGAGATGTATGTGACCCAAACGCTCTGGCCTGATTTTAAGCGAGCAGATCTTCTCGAAGCGGTGGCCGAGTTTAACCGTCGCCAACGCAGATACGGAGGAGTCTGAGGGCTTAGTGATTGGTGATTGGTGACTAGCCGGTGATTGACTGCGCAAACTGATGCTCCAGCTTCAGGAACCCAAGGGCATCGCTGATCAGTAATCGGTAAGCGGTGATCAGTAATCGGACCAAAGCGAAGTGTTACCAATGTCCTGCCACACCATCCCCGACCACGAGTCACCAAATTACTCTCCAGGAACAAGTCGGAGGGATCGTACTGTGGATAGCCGGTCGCAATCTCTGGTAGCGGCGACTAGCTTGTCCGACATAGTCCCGTCAGACCCAGGTGCCGCCAGCTCCACGGGGACGACGTCGGATCCCGCGAAGCACCTCGTGTGGTCAAACCTAAAGATTGGAACGGAGCAACTGGTTCAAACCGACCCCAAAACGCAGTCGCCTTGGCGTGGTCCGCGAAATGCCGCGATGCACGATCGGATCGAGGAATACTCAACGCCAGGCGCAGCGACACGATGGCGACTGCGGTTTGGGGCGGTACCATGCGAGCAGCTTCGGGCCGACTTCTAGTTTGCGCCAAAATCAGGGGTGTTTTAGGGACAGTCGCCGCCGGTTGCACCAGATGCGAAACGCGCAACGTTGTATGTTCCTGTCCTTTCCGGCCGGC
>Ga0209648_10001791_pt1 | contig 17458 bp, 16 predicted proteins | sample GraSoi2013_115cm_FD_185830 | JGI IMG/M metagenome (GOLD analysis project Ga0209648, IMG submission 185830) | Grasslands soil microbial communities from the Angelo Coastal Reserve, California, USA - Sample 9_17_2013_115cm (SPAdes) (version 2) | ecosystem: Environmental > Terrestrial > Soil >...
ATCAAGGTAGATTAGCGGGCAGCGTGCTCACGCTCGACCGCGCTGTGCGTAACGTGATGAGTTTTGCGGGATGGAAACTCCAACAGGCAGTCCAATTGGCAACATGCAACCCTGCTCAACGGCTCGGTATATCCAGTGAACGAGGCCTGGTAGCTCCCGGCCGTGTCGCCGATATGGTCGCTCTCGATGCCGAAGGCCACGTGGTCCAGACGATTATTGCGGGGAATGTCGGGGAAGATTTGTAATCGGGTAATTTGCAATTGGTAATTGAAAACCTGCAGTTCCACCGGTTTTCAATTTCCCGATTACCGCATTGCTCAGTTATAGGTCGATATGCTTCGATCGCCAGGATGTGTCTTATCTGATCTGCAACATTCACTCGGAGATGAGCGCTGTCATCGTCGCGCTTGATACTCCCTACTACGCGATCTTAGATGCGGCGGGTCGGGTTGCGATTGCCGACGTGCCCGCCGGCCGATACACTCTGCATGTTTGGCGGGAAGGAACGTCGACTGCGGCACTCAAGAAATCTGACCGGCTCGATCGTCGTATCGGGTACGTCCGCTTCGTTCGCCACGTTGGTGGTTCCCAACAATGCTCCCCCTTCCTCTGATGCACAAGAAATAAGTATGGCCAGGATTACGTGAACCCTAACCCACCCAGCGCGATTATGAACGCCCCTGACCATTCGTACAGGTGCAACCTTAGGGCCAATGAAACAAAAGCCGCAGGGCTCGCCAAGTGGTATCCTTCTTTGGCGTGGCCGCTCGGCGACCGAGGTCGGGTCCACGCCAGGGGGAAGGAAGAGGGGCAATAATGATTGAGGCCTGGACCGAGTGGGAAGGCCACGTCATCAACGGCGATTTTCGTCTACAAAAATTCTTGGGTGGATCGAGCCAGAGCGGAGTGTTCCTCGCCGAGGGTCGGGGGCCCAAGCAGAAACCGACCACGATCAAGTTAATTTCCGCAAGCGAAGCCGAGTTCGGTCTCTACCTATCGCGATGGGGCCGGGCGGAGGGCCTATCGCATCCGCATTTGATTAGGCTTATGGACAAAGGGCGCTGCCGGCTGGGTAGCCAAGAGTTGCTCTTTGTGGCCATGGAGTATGCGGAAGAGAGCCTGGCTGAAATACTCCCGGAAAGAGCGCTCACCCCGGCCGAAGCTCGCGATGTGCTGGGACCAACACTCGAGGCTCTTACCTATCTGCATGGCCGGGGTTTTGTGCACGGCCATTTAAAGCCGGCGAATGTCTTGGCAACCGCCAATCAGCTCAAACTTTCGAGTGACGGGCTCTCGGTTCCCGGAACTGGAGAAAGAGCTGAAGAAAGCAAAGATTCAACCACCTCAGCCAAGATCGACGCTCATGATCCGCCGGAGAAAGCCGCGGGCGAGTTGTCACCCGCCGCCGACGTTTGGTCGCTCGGCATAACGCTCGCCGAAGCACTGACGCAGCGCGTCCCCGCCGGGAGGCAAGGAAAAGAAGCCGGTGATCCAGTTGTCCCTGAAAACTTGCCTGGACCGTTCTTTGATATCGTGAGCGGATGCCTGCGACGCGATCCGCAGCAGAGATTGACGCTAGCCGAGATAGCCGAGCGTCTTCGCGCGGTACCAGCGCCACCGCAGCCACCTCTCCCACCCCAACGCGCGAAAACCGCGCGTGTGGGCGACCCCGGATGGGCCGCGCCTCAGTCAGAGCCACAGTCCCAATCGGTGACCAAGGCTCAGCAAGCATCGCCTGCACGTTCCTTGATTGGTCCGGCGATCATAGCGGCTTTGACCGTCACGTTGCTGTTTGGCAGTCTTGGACTGTTGCGGCATCAGCCTGAAGCTCGGCCAAGCAGGACGGTTGCCAAGTCGGCAACGCAATCATCAGAGGCCAAGCCGGTGGAACATTCGCCCCCGTCAGGCGCTCAAAAGACAAGCGGTCAGCAGCCAAGCCCTGGCGGTAGTCCGGTAGCGGCGTCGCGAACTAAGCCGTCACCGGTTCGCGGACGCTACGAGTCGGCCGCAATCGTGACCAACGTCGCCTCGCAAAGTCCTACTACGACCATCGATCGTTCAGCCGAGCGTGGCGACGTCCTTCGCGAAGTATTGCCGGATGTTCCGCAAACAGCCCGCGACACCATTCAAGGAACCATTCGCGTGGGCATCAAGGTTGAGGTTGATTCTTTTGGCAACGTTGTGGGAACAGAGGTGGACTCGCCGGGACCCAGCAGGTACTTTGCGCGTCTGGCAAACCAGGCGGCGCAGAGCTGGAAATTCGCTCACGCCGGCCCGGAAGTCAGCCGTCAGTTCATTGTCCGCTTCGATTTTAGAAACACCGAAACCAGGGCTTCGGCGGCCAGGACGCCGTAAGATTGCCAGAATTGCCGGGAGACTTCTTACCACTGATTAACACCGATGACACTGATCTGATCAGTGCAATCAGTGTCATTTCGGCCTACGCAGCGAAGGCGTTCGATGAAGCGCGGGAATAAACAATCTGCGATTCATTGCGATTCCAATCACGTGTGATTACGGGATGCTGCGAATGACAGCGATGCCGGCGATCACGCGCGATTACGGCGATTCCCCGCGATTTCTCTGGCTCACGGCGCCCGGTCGCCTACATCCTTCTCTGACGAAAGTTCGTCGAGAATCCGCTCAACTTTTTTGCGTTCCCGGAAGCTGACAGGGGCGTACGTCAATGAGGCCAGGCGACGGCCCAGCACCATCTTCGCGACCTTCTGACGTAGGAAAATTGGCGCTTGCGGCACAAACATGACCCATCCTTGCTCCTGCCGGCGCAACATTATCTGCCATCGATAGGTGAGCGGAGTCGGGTCGGCGGTTCCGAAATGAAGGGAAGCTCTTTCTCTTACTTCCACTTTCGCCCAGCCGGATTTATCCTTGATGATCAGCCCTGTAACGTTGAACCGATTGGCCACGATCACCAAGGGTTCGCTTTCTAGTCGCAGGCTCTGCGCCAGAAGCTCAGCTTTGGCGTCAACCGACCGCAAGATCGCGGCCAGCACTTCCCTTTTCGAGGGCTTCTCTTTGAGAGAAACGAACACCACATCGCGAGTCTCGGTTTCGCTGTCTGCTGTTTCTGCGACTCGGCTCCGTGGTTCGCTCAATGGATTTGTCACGGCGGGAAGATTTGCGGACGGGGCCTCGCGCGGCGGGTCAGGCACGAATTCCACAGGGGCCTGCGCGACATCGGCAGTAGGTAACGGTTGAACAGTTCGAGCCAACAGCGAAGTGCCATGAGCGTCGTCGACCAAATAACGGTAAAAGCGTGGAGAGCCTCGGCTCGTCCAATAATTCGAGCGATAGTCCTCAATGGCAAATCCTTTGAGCACTGAGCTATAAAACGAGTGCTCCACCGGGTCTATGACGATCCCCACGTGGCCGTGCCACACGACCAGATCACCGGGTTGCGGTATTTTCACGCGCCGGAAAGAATCAATGCCAGCGAAGATTGCCGCCGATTGCGCATATTCGTAATCAAAACCGGCTTGAGCATAGACGGCATGAACAAAGTGTGAACAATCCGGTTTCGGAAGCAAACCGTGGCGCAGCTCCCAGACCGCTCGAACTATCGCCTCGCCCTCTTCGGGAGAAGCCAGCCGGAGTCGCGAAGCGTCGGATTGCGGGATTGTTTGCAGGATTGTCTGAGGCTTAGCCGAGCCCACTACACATACAGCCAACAGGAAAACGAGTCTCCGCCCCGTTGAAACCCGGGTTGCTGCCATGAAATAGACCTCGATTGCTTAATCGAAGCGGCTTGATGTTTAGATGAAAACCGAGGAGCAGGGGCTGCCTTGCCATGAAGCTGAAAATTAGAGCATGACCTTTAGGACAAGGGCGCGGAGGGATCGCCGTGATCGCCGGAATCGCCGACATCGCACGGGATCGGGAACAGGTATAGGCGCGGGAAACCATACCACTGATGACACTGATTCCACTTGATCAAATCATTGTCATCAGGGTTAATCAGTGGTAAGAAGTGCGCCCCTCACCCGCATGCGTCACCACTGACCTCGCTGCCCCGAGAATCCAGGGACAGTGCAGGTAGTCCGCGATAGCGACGATGCGCTGGTTCTCCAGGTGGACGCGGATGACTCCGTGCGGAATCCAACGGTCTTCCCTTTCCCGACCAAGAATAATGACGGCCGGTTCTCCATCGACTTCGCCCACTGCCAGTCGCCAAGGGACCTGGTAGGTTGCATAGTTACCAAAGTACGGTGACTCGGACAACGGTCCGGCAAATCGGTCAGCCACGTTCAGGCGCGCATCGGCGGTGATCAGCTCGCGCAGGGCATCCCAGTCGCGACGGTTGAATCGGTCGACGTACAGCTCCAGTATCCGCGAAACCTCCGCGTTCGCAGGACGCTGTGATTTCGCCGGTTGCGGCAGTCGCTCCAATTTCAATCGCCCGCGATTCAGCGCTGCCTTGACTCCTCCTACGGTGGAATCCACCAGCTCGGCGATTTCTTCCAGCGTGTAATCGAACACGTCTTTGAGCAGCACGCATGCCCGCTCTTTGGGAGGAAGCGCCAGTACCAGGTTTTCGACGGCGTGGCCGAGAGCCGGCCCCACGGGATCAACCGGCACGACGGATTCCGGGGTTGTGGAAGCTGCCTCGGCTTCGGCTTCCTGGCGTACGCCGCGGCGGCGCAGGAAATCGACACACCGGTTGTGCGCGATCCGAAAGAGCCAAGGCGTCAGCGGACGGCTGTCGTCAAAGGTGTCAAGCTTCCGATAGGCCTGAAACAAAGTTTCCTGAACCAGGTCCTCACCATCCAAAACCGACCCGGTCATACGAGAACAGTAACGGTGCAGGCTGGGCCGGACCCGGGTGATCGTTTCCAGGAATGCAAGATACCGTGCGGTGAAAGCACCCTGAATATCACTATCGCGCGGAGTGTCCATATATTGATATTTACGCAGCCGGAGGGGGCTAGGATACTCTTTCTGCAATCCCGAATCCCCGGCGACGAGATCGGGTGATCTGGTGATCGGGTGATCTGGTGATCGGCGCTGGGTTGAGACGCTGGAGCGGTCGATTTGACTATCCGTCCCTGGAGGCGCTAGCATCCCCAAATCGGCGGCGAGCGTGCCAACAGTAACCGATCAGAAAGATGTGCGATGGACTTTGACCAACTCAAGACGTTTCTCGAGGTGGCCAAGCTGGGAAACTTTTCCCGGGCTGCCGAGAAAGTTCTGCGTTCGCAGCCGGCGGTCAGCGCGCAAATCCGCCAGTTGGAACAGGAGTACGGGCAGAAGCTTTTCGATCGCAGCGCCAAGCGCGTTCGCCTGACACCGGCGGGCGAGGTGGTGCGCGATTACATCCAGCAGATGCTGGCGCTGCGCAACAGTTCCCTGCATGCGGTTTCCGACCGAAACGGAACTCCGGCGGGGACGCTCTCTATCGGCGCGAATGAAGGGACATTTCTCTACGTTCTGCCCACCGTCTTTGCCAAGTACCACCGCAAGTTTCCCAAGGTGCGCATCAGCGTCTATCGTAGCTTTACGCACAAGGTCACCGAGAAAGTCGAGGAAGGCGCAGTCGATCTTGGGGTGGTGACATTGCCGGTCAAGTCGCCTAGCTTGGAAGTGGCCCCGGTGTTCCGTGATCGTATTCTCCTGATGGTAGGCCGCGGCAGCCCGTTGTTTGCGCGGAAGTCGGTGACGCTCGAAGAATTCGCGCGGCAACCGCTCATCGTGCCCAAAACCGGCTCGATCCGGCGGCTGATCGAAAAGAACCTCAGGCCCTTCCGCGAAGACCTCAACATCACCATGGAACTCACCAGCGTGGTGATGATCAAACGTTTCGTGACTTCGGGAATAGGAGTCTCATTGATCTGCGCCAGCTTCGCGGACGACCGCGTCCGGAGCGGCGAGGCACGGTTGCTCACAATCGAAGGCCTGGAGCTGTGGCGAGAGCTAGCGCTGGTCCATCGCAAAGATCGCAGCCTGCCATTGGTGGCTTCGTCGTTCCTTAAATTGGCGAGAGAGGAGCTGGGGGGATCGCCGGAATCGCCGGAATCGCAGCGTAATCGCGCGTAATCGCCGGAATCGGAAGGACCCAGGCGTGTTGCGACTGGCAGTGTGGGGAGAACTCCCTGAAGCTGCATGGCGGAGGATACCTCCTCGGGATCTCTCCACTCCGCGCCAAAGATTTCTTGAAGAGGCAAAATCTCCGCGGCGCTCCGGTCGAGATGACAGACGCTAGCGATCAGAGCGTATTGCAAGCGATTACGGAGATTACGGTGATTACGGGCGATTTCGGCGATTCTGGCGATCCTAATTTTGCCCACGAAAAGACGAATACGCTCCATCCAAATTCCTTATTTCCCTTTCTCTTCGTCAGCGTTTATTAAAGCCGTATCATGCGTTCGTACTGTGCGAAGGGCCATCCTGACCACGATGCCTGCGGTACCGGGTTCATTCTTCGTATGGGTGAGCCGGGCTCGCACGAAGTTGTGGAACGCGCGCTTTCAGCGCTGCAGCGGCTCGCTCATCGTGGAGGAATCGATGGCGACGGCTCCAGCGGTGACGGCGCCGGCCTGCTGACCGCGATTCCGCATGCCTTGGTTCGGCGTGTGGCAGAAGAAATAGGTCTAGCTCTGCCTGAGGTCTTCGCTTTGGGAATGGTGTTCCTCCCGGCCCAGGAAACGACGCGCGTTCGCCGCACGATCGAGCGATTGGCGCCGGAAATGGGCCTCAAATGTCTGGGATGGCGGGAGGTCCCGGTCAACGCTTCGGTTCCCGGTTCGCGCGCCGCGGAAACCCTTCCCGCAATCTGGCAGTGCTTTTTTGCTCCGAGCCAATCCTGCCCCGATCTTGAAACGATATTGTTCTTGTTCCGCAAGCGGGTTGAAGCCGAGTTGTGCGAGAGCGTCTATTTCGCTTCGCTCTCTTCGCGCACGGTTGTGTACAAGGGGCTGCTCTCGCCCTGGCAGTTGCCCCTGTTTTATCCCGATCTGCTGGCCAAAGATTTCGCCAGCCCGTTTGCGATCTTCCACCAGCGCTTCTCCACCAACACGCGCCCTTCGTGGTCGCTGGCGCAGCCGTTTCGCTTCCTGGCGCACAACGGTGAGATCAACACCATCGTCGGCAACCGGCGCTGGATGCTGACGCGCGAACCTTCGATTCGCTCGGCATTCGGTGTTGGTGATTGGTTTTCGAGTCTCGAAGAAAACGTCAGCGATTCCGCCAGCCTGGATAACGCGATGGAACTTCTCATTCGCCAGCGCCGGGGACGCAGTCCTGAAGCCGCGCTGCTGGCGCTGGCGCCGCCGGCATTTGAAGCCGACCGCGGGATCGAGCCGCAGGTTCTCGAACATCTTGAGGCGACCAGCGCCGAGTACGAACCTTGGGACGGTCCGGCCGCGTTGGTCTTCAGTGACGGGCGTATCGTCGGCGCCAAACTGGATCGCAACGGTCTTCGGCCAATGCGTTACACACGCACCTCGGATGGGTGGATCGTCGCCGGGTCAGAAACCGGCATCGCTGACTTTGCGAACGAAAAAATTGTGGAGCGTCAGCGTTTGGGACCAGGTGAGATGTTGATGGCCGATCTCGCCAGCGGAACCTTCATCCGCAACCAGGAGCTTTTGCGACGCATTTCCAGCCAGGCGAGTCGTTCCTACGAGCTTCGGGCCTACGAACTTCGGGCCCACGAGCTTGGCGCCCACAAGCTTCGTGTTTCCCAGGCCGTTCATGGTCAGCCGCGCGTTCATGGTCAGACGAGCCGGGAACCCATACCCACGGTTTGGGGTAGTGATGCGCCTGTTGCCGAGCCGGAACGGATGGCTGCGGCAGTGGGCTGGAGTGAAGATCAGGTGCGCTTTTTGCTGCATCCGTTGGCCGAGGGGAAAGAGGCAGTGTGGAGCATGGGCGACGACACACCGCCGGCTTTCCTGTCAAAAATGCCGTTGCGACGCACGGTCTGGGATTATTGCAAGCAGCGATTTGCCCAGGTGACAAATCCGCCTATCGATCCTCTGCGTGAAGCTCACGTGATGTCGTTGAAGACATGCATCGCGCATGAATTCACGCTGGCTTCGCCGCTGGTGAGCGAGCGGCAGGTGCAGTCCATGGGGAAACGGTTCGAGCCCTGCTGCCGGATCGACGCGACGTTCGAGTCATCGCGCGGCCTCGCCGGCGCGCTGCAAGCATTGGAAAGCATTCGCCATCAAGCGCGATGGAAGACTCAAGGGTCGCGCATGGTTGTGGTGAGCGATCGCCGGTTGAGCGCCGAGCGCGCTGCTCTTCCCATCTTGCTGGCCGTCGCCGCGGTGTGGAAAGAAATGGTTGATGCCGGCAATTCTCAGAGGCCCCTGGTGGTGGAGACAGCCCAGGCCTTGGACACACATCACGTGGCGATGCTTTTGGCGGTTGGCGCCACCGCAGTCTGTCCGTTCCTGGCGCTCGATATGGCGGAGGCGCAGACCGCGGGCAGCGCTGTCAACTATCAGCGCGCCATCGACGCCGGCATGAAGAAAGTCCTCTCGCGTATGGGGATTTCCACTCTCGCGAGCTACCGCAACAGCCACTTGTTCGAAGTGGTTGGGCTTGATGGAAGGCTGTGCCGCGAGTTCTTCGAAGACGCCTCACACTACGCGGAAGCCACGTCGCTGGAAACGGTGATCGAGAACTACCTGCACAACCACACGGTGGCGTTCGACCGCGTCGACAAAGTCCTTCGTGACTCCGGTTATTTCCGCTATCGCAAAGAGGGCGAACGTCACACGACCTCTCCTGAACTTCTGCACAAACTGCGCGCGGTAGTGAAGGGCGGCGACGCGGAGAGCCGTCGCGCGTATGAAGAGCTGGCATCGAGCCGCGAGCCGGCGGCGGTCCGCGATCTGATGACCATTGTTTTTCCCGGCGGCATTGCCATCGAAGAGGTTGAGCCGAAAGCTGCACTGATGCGCCGTTTCAGCACGCAGGCAATGTCGGTGGGAGCCGTGAGTCCGGAAGTGCATCGCACGCTGGCGCTGGCCATGAACCGGCTGGGGAGCCGCAGCAACACGGGCGAAGGAGGTGAGGAGGAGGAGTTGTATTCCAGGCAACCTGAGGCCGCGTGCCGAACCAAGCAGGTGGCCTCAGGCCGTTTCGGCGTTACCGCCGAGTATCTGGTGAACGCCCAGGAAATCGAAATCAAGATCGCGCAAGGCTCCAAGCCAGGCGAAGGCGGCCAGCTTCCCGCGATCAAGGTCACGCCTTATATCGCGAAGCTGCGGCGGGTGGTGCCGGGCATGTCCTTGATATCACCTCCGCCGCACCATGACATTTACAGTATCGAAGACCTGGAGCAGCTGATCCATGATTTGCGCGAGGTCAACCCGCAAGCGCGAATCGGAGTCAAGCTGGTGGCGGGCGCGGGTGTAGGCACGATTGCTGCCGGCGTAGCCAAGGCCGGCGCAGACGTGATTACCATCTGCGGCCACGATGGCGGAACCGGTGCTTCCCCGCTGAGCTCCATCAAAAATACAGGTCTGCCCTGGGAGTTCGGCTTGCGTGAAACGCACCGTACGCTGGTGGAAGCCGGGTTGCGTCGTCACGTGCGCCTGCGGGTGGATGGCGGACTTAAGTTTGCGCGCGATGTCATTATCGCCGCTCTGCTGGGCGCCGATGAGTTTGGGTTCGGCACCGCAGCGCTGCTGGCGATTGGCTGCGTGATGGCCCGGCAATGCCACACCAACACTTGCCCTGTCGGCATCGCGACCCAGGATGAAGCTCTGCGCGCGCGGTTCGCGGGCAAGCCGGAGATGGTTGAATCTTTCTTTCATGCGATCGCCGAGGAGGTGCGGGGCCTGCTGGCACAGCTGGGCGCGCCGACGCTGGAGGAGATCATCGGCGAGACTTCATTCTTGCGTCCTCGCAATCGCGCCGTCTCCGCCTGGGTAGAAGATCTGTTGCGGCCACCCGCGAAGGCTCCGACCACGCCGGGTATTGCGCGGCAGAGCCCAGGCTTGGCGCGCGAGCTCACGCACTTGCTGCATCACGGAACCGTGCCGCTCCGCGGCACGTTCTCCATCACCAATGCCGACCGCAGCATTGGGGCCCAGCTAAGCGGCGAAGTCTTGCGTAAGTTCGGCAAGGCCGGCTTGGAGACCACACCCATCGATCTCGACTTTCATGGCTCGGCTGGCCCGAGTTTCGGCGCATTCCTTACCCGCGGGATCACGATGCGTCTTTCCGGCGAGGCCAACGACTATGTCGGCAAAGGGCTCAGCGGCGGCTCGCTGGCTATCGACGCCGGACCGGAGGCGTCGCTGCGCGGCGATGTTCTTGCAGGCAACACCGTTCTCTACGGCGCCACATCGGGCGAGTTGTTTTTGGCAGGCGCCGCCGGTGAGCGTTTCGCTGTCCGCAACAGCGGAGCGCTCGCCGTGACCGAAAGCACCGGCGCCCACGGGTGCGAGTACATGACCGGTGGCATCGTGGTAGTTCTCGGCCCAACGGGAATCAACTTCGGCGCGGGGATGACCGGCGGGCTCGCCTACTTGTCCCAAGAGTATCTCGAAGAGTCTCACTGCAACGCGGACTCGGTTTCGTTCGCCCCGTGCTCCGTTGAAGAGAGCTTTTATCTGCGCTGCGCCCTGATCAAACACTGCCTGATGACCGGCAGCCCACGCGCCGCGCCATGGTTGAACGCGGGCCCGCAGCTTGCCTTCGTGCGTGTGCAACCGAAGCAACTGCCCTGTTCGATCGAGCATACGTGGGCGCCGATCCTGCAGCGGCTTGCGCCTTTGATTCCGCTGGCGATGAATACGCACGTCTCACCACTGATTAACACTGATGGCACTGATTTGAGCGTGGGTTCCTACCCCGTTTTTCGATCAGTGCCATCAGTGTAATCAGTGGTATGGTTTTCGAGCTTCGACGATTTTTTCCGGTCTTCGACATTACGGAATTAAATAGAGCAATTAGCAAATGGCAATTAGCAATTAGCTCAGCTAAAGCTGGCCCTTAAAGACCATGCCAGCTGAAGCCTCAGCTGTGCTCATTGCCAATTGCTAATCGCTGCACTCACGTCCTTGAAATCTGGCGCCCGCAGCTTCCCTGCACCAGTCTGGGGAGGATCTCGCCGATGGTTCCGCGCAGCACGGCGTCGGCCATGGCGTCCATGGGGGTAGGCTCCGCGTTCAAAATGATCACCCTGGCTCCGGAAGATTTTGCGATAGGTACCGTGCCTGCGATCGGGTAAACGCTGAGGCTGGTGCCGATGGCGAGCAGCAGATCGGCTTCATGGGCGGCTTGCAGGGCGCGATCAATTACCTCCGGCACCAACGACTGGCCGAATGAAATGGTCGCGCTCTTGAGGATGCCGCCACAATTCCTGCACGGCGGATCCTCTTCTCCGTCGCGGACGCGATCGAGTGTTGCTTGCATGGGGCCGCGCCAACCGCAGCGCATGCAGATAACTTCGTGCATGGTGCCGTGCACTTCCACTACTTTATCCGGAGAATTGCCGGCGAGTTGGTGGAGGCCATCGATATTTTGGGTGACCAGCGCGTGCATGCGTCCACTGTGCTCGAGCGACACCAGCGACAGATGCCCGCGGTTGGGTTTCGCCTTCCACGCCGGGTGCGCGATACGGTGCTGCCAGGCCAGTTTGCGGACTTCAGGATCCGCCATGTAGTAGCGAATGTCGGAGAGCTTCTCTGCTTTGGGGTTTTGTGTCCACACGCCCTGGGGTCCGCGAAAATCAGGGATTCCCGATTCTGTGGAGATGCCGGCGCCGGTGAGCGCCACGACGCGGCCAGCCTGCTCGACCCACTGACAGGCGCTCTCGAGATGGTTGTCCATCGAGGTCTATTCTAGCTGCTCGCGCGAACCATACCACTGATTGCACTGAAAACACTGATCGAAAACCGCACCGCCCAGGCGCCTATGCCACGCGATTCTGTTTGCGATCAGGCAATCCATTGCGGGTGAAACACCCTGTCTGGCACAGTCCGGGGTTCGCAACCGCTCCGCCGGTGGGGTAAAGGTGCCCCGGTTGTTGCGGATTCCCTTCCTTTATATAGGTGGAAATTCATGCTGGCTATACAGTTACGGCCAGCACTACCATATAGTGAAACCGGTATTATGCATTAGTGTATGGAGACACTCAAAAATACCGCCATAAATAGCGAAATAGCCTTGCAATATCCATACACTTGTGTATAGTTGTCAATGTCACTGTATGACAGTGCTTGGACAGCGTTCAGGAAGGCCGAAAAGCCGGCCGCATTGGGAGCGCGAGGGGCTAAAAGCCCAGCCTTAAAGGCGCAGGGTGCGCGGCCATAAATGGCCGCTCTTACACCGGGGAGAGGGAAGGCCTAACTCAACCCCGCTATCCCGCTGGCGGCTCGGAGCTAGTGGCGAGGAGCTGATTATGGAAGTCGACAACATCCGCAATGTCAACATCAGAGGCGAAGCTTCGATCAATCTCGACATTGGAGCGGAGGCTTCAATCAATCTGACCATTGGAGCGGAGTCTCCAATCCAATTTGCCGATGCAGCGCGCGGAGTTCCTGCGACCCTCCCTTCCATGGGGCAGACTCCCCCGGTCGGCAACGGCGCGCACTCAGTACCTCCCCCATACTCCGCTGAGTGCGCGCCTGGGTTTACGGGCACGGCTATTCTCGATCTCGACCAGATCGTCAACCGGGTGCTGGCGGCGAACCGGGTGATCGAGCGGATGGCGCCTCCACCCCCGACGCCGCCCTGTCCGCAGAAAGAGGAATGCGCCGGCGACGGCCAGCACACACGAATCTTTGAGTGCGAGGAAGGCTGCGGGTTTCTGGGCTGCGCATCTTGCATGGAGGTTCACGAAGCAGAGCCGCATGCCAGTGATTCGGTGACGGCACGGGAGATGTACGACCAGATCGGGTGATCTGGTGATCGGGTGATCTGGTGATCGGAAATCGAGCTGTTAGCTGCTAGCTTGCTGGTTTTTGGCTCTTGGCTTTTGGCTGTTGGCTCTTGGCTGTTGGCTCTTGGCTTTTGGCTGTTGGCTCTTGGCTTTTGGCTTTTGGCTCTTGGCTTTTGGCTTCGGCTCGAATCGACAAACTTGTTTTGCTAGCCGGCTGGGAGCTAGCAGCTAGGAGCTCTTTAATGGAAGTCGATAACATCCGCAAATTTCTCGCAGCCAACTACAGCGACGAAAAACTGGCGGCGCTGTTGGCACACGCCGAGAGCGGACGGCTGGGTTGGAACTCTTGCTGCTGTGTGGTGGGAATCGCGACGGCCACGCATGCTTTGCAGACGGCTACAACCTTCGGCGAGATGCGCGTCTCCTGCCCGGGCGACTCGCATCTGGAAGATGCCAGGCGGCTTCCCTACGCGGCAGAGGCGGAGAATGAGTTCCTTCACATCGCGTGGAGTGACGCCGGACGTCGGGAGCAGCTGTTGCCGGTGATCCGCGAAGAGATGGAGAGGCGGGAACAAGATCGGGTGATCGGGTCATCGGGTGATCGGGTGATCGAACACCAAGAGCTGCTGGCTGCTAGCTACTAGCTGCTGGCTAAAGCCCAAGAAGTCGAATACTTGTTTCGCTAGCGCTAGGAGGTGGAGACCAGTAGCGCAAGCGCAGATCACCCGATCACCCGATTAAGGAGTTGTCTGTGACCACCAACCCATGTGACGTGAACACGGTGCGCTGTGCTGTGTGCGGGAAGCTGCGCGAGCGGGCGAATCATTGGTTTCTGATCTGGCTGACCTTCGGCTTCCACTGCTATCCGTTTGATATTGCACCGCGCCAGCAGGACGATCTGCCGGTGTGCGGCCAGGCGTGCGCGCAAAAAGAATTTGAACGCTGGATGACGGCGGTGAGGAACGGAGAGCAGGTGAGATCGGGTGATCTGGTGATCTGCTGATCGGCTGGGATGAGTGGCTGGAGCAGGCCTTTACCGGGGATGCCTGTAACCCGCTAGACCGTCCTGAAGACGCTAAGACGTAAGAGGAAAGAGATCATGTCCTATCGCCGGCGATTGACTCCGATGCAGAGGCGGATCCTGCAACTACTCCTCGACAAGAGTTCGACGGCGGAGACCAGCGCTGAAATCGCGGCGGCACTCAAGCTGACCAAGGACAGCGTGGACCACCAGTTCTCCAGCCTCTATGCCCACTACGGCGTAAGGAGCGCCCGCGGACTCTTCCGCTGCCTGGATGCGATCGATGAGGAGTTGAGGTAAACCCACACCACAGATCACACTGATGACACTGATTTGATCGCGAAGCAAGAACCTTACCGCGGATTCGCGCGAATGATCGCGGATTCGAGAACTGGTGGCGACAAAGGGCCCACGGTTCTAGTCGCTGTTCGTTTACGGACAGCCATTCTCACAAGCGGACAGCGTCGCGCCCGCATCGGATGGCGGTTGGCGTTTGCTATCAACAGTTTGTGGGGCATCCTCGCGGCTTTAGAATTGCACATCTTCTGTTTGTCCGATGCCAATTGGCGAGGGAGTTGCCGTGAATAGCCTGATGCAGGACATTCGATACAGTTGGCGCACATTGCTCAAGTCGCCCGGATTTGCTGTGGCGGCGGTTTTGACGTTGGCTATGGGAATCGGCGCGAACGCTGTGGTCTTCAGCGTGATGAACTCGTTCTTGTTGCATCCGCTGAATGTGCCTGAGGCAGACAGCCTTTATGCAGTTTGGCGCGCGAACACCACCGCCTACGAGTCGTATCCCGACTACATTGATCTGCGCGATCGCAACCGCAGCTTCGATGAGCTGGTTGCATACAACATCACAGCAGCAGGGCTGGACACGGGGGGAAATCCATCCCGGGTTTGGGTGGAGGAGTTGAGCGGGAACTACTTCGACGCGCTGAAGCTGCAGCCGTATCTGGGCCGTTTCTTCCATGGCTCCGATGAGCATGGCGCGAACAGCGCTCCGTATATCGTGCTCAGCTATGCGTTCTGGCATACGCAGTTTCAAAACGATCGCAGCGTGGTGGGCCGCGTGGTTCAGGTGAACAAGCATCCTTTTACCATCATCGGTGTGGCGCCACCTGGGTTCCATGGGACGCTGATGTTTTTCAATCCCGAGTTTTTTGTGCCGCTGGTCAATCAGGAGCAGGTGGAGGGAGTGAATAACCTGAACGCGCGCAAGGAGCACGGGACGGTGTTCATGGTGATGGGACATCTGAAGGCGGGGGTTACTCAGGCGCAAGCGATCGTTGATCTGAACTCGATTGGCAGGGATCTGGAAAAGAACTATCCCAAAGAGGACGGCAATATGAGCTTTTCCCTGGCTCGTCCTGGTCTCTATGGCGATTACCTTGGCCGTCCGGTGCAGGCGTTTATAACCGGGTTGATGCTGCTGGCCGGGCTCATCTTGTTGGCGGCTTGCGCTAATCTGGGCAGTCTGTTTGCCGCGCGCGCCGCGGACCGCTCGCGGGAAGTTGCTCTGCGAATCGCCCTGGGCGCGAGCCGTGGACGAATTCTGCGGCACTTGTTTACCGAAGCTGTGATGATTTCACTGGTCGGAGGCGCCGTGGGACTATGGAGCGCCATATTGTTGTTGCGCGGGCTAAGCGCGTGGCAGCCATTTCCCAGATATCCCATCCACGCGCTGGTGACGCCAGACGCAAATGTTTATGGGGTAGCTTTGCTGCTGACTCTCGCCAGTGGATTTCTTTTCGGCTCGGTCCCGGTAAGGCAGATACTCCGCACCAATCCGTATGATGTGGTCAAGTCAGGATCGGCCGGCAGGGTTGGGCGGCGGATTACGGCCCGGGACATGTTGCTGGTTGGGCAGATCGCTATCTGCGCCGTGCTGGTGACTTCTTCCCTGGTTGCCGTGCGAGGACTGGTGCGCTCGCTGCACAGCAACTTTGGTTTTGAACCGGAGAACACCATGCTGGCAGATACCGATCTGGCGATGGGGGGTTACACCGGCGAAAAATTGCCGGCAATGCACAAGCGAATGCTGGACGCTCTCGGGGCGATTCCTGGTGTCGAATCTGTAGCACTGACGGATTGGACGCCGTTAGGAGTTGCTCAGAACGATTCGCCGATTTTTGCCGACAAAACAACCGATCTGCGACCAGGGAATACCGCCGGGAACTCCTACGTGTTGAAGATATCGCCCGACTACTTCCGTGTGGCTCGGACTTCCCTGCTCTCCGGAAGAACTTTCACCTGGCAAGACGATAAAGATGCGCCGCGCGTGGCGGTGATCAACCAGGAGTTTGCGCGCAAAATCTTCGGCTCGGTAACCAGCGCCATGGGTGGATACTTCAAGATGCCGGATGGAACGCGCATCCAAGTAGTGGGAGTTGCCGAAGATGGAAAGTATGAGAGCCTCACTGAAGATCCCCGGCTGGCGATGTTTTTGCCCACGCTGCAATGGCCGGCGAGCGAGAGCTGGCTGGTGGTGCGCTCGAACCGCGATCCGCAGCAGCTCGCGGTCGCCATGCGGACTACGCTGCGGGGTCTGGATGCGTCGCTGCCTTTTGCCATCACACCCTGGGACAAGGAATTGGAGCTGCCTTTCTTTGGGCCGCGCATCGCGACCAAGTCGCTGGGCGTGCTGGGTGTGATGGGCTCTATGCTGGCTGTGACCGGCATCTTTGGAATGGCGGCGTACTCGGTCAGCAAGCGGATGCGCGAGTTGGGAATTCGTATCGCCCTGGGCGCACAGCGCAGGGGAGTGTTACAGGCGGCGTTGGGACGCGCCTTCAAACTGCTGGCTTTGGGTTCGGCGGCAGGATTGGTCTTGGGAATTCTGGCAAGTCGGGTGCTGGCTCTCGTCGTGTATCAGGCAACTTCCCGCGATCCGCTGGTACTGGCGGGCGTGGTTCTGGCAATGGCGTTCCTGGGACTGGTGGCGACGTGGATTCCCGCGCGACGCGCGTTGTCAGTTGATCCGTTGATACTGTTGCGCGAGGAGTGAGCTGCCGGAAAACCTTACCGCGGATTTTCGCGGATGTACGCGAATAAAAAACGGGACACGGAGGCACGGAGAAAACACGGCTCGCCGACTTCCGTCGATGCTGTCATCGCGACCGAAGCGCCGCGTGGATCTTTTGCTCCCACAACAAATGCGTGGCGCGGAGTGGAGGGGTCCTGAGAAACTATCCTTGAGTATGCTGCCGCTGGGAGTTCTCCCAGTGGACGGTCTCCCTTACGGTTGCTCTTCGCCCAGATCAGCCCAATCCGAGTTTTGAGCTTGTCCGAAGTTGACAGCGCACCATCGAGGAGTGTGTCGCAAGGCTGAATGCTGAGTGCCAGATTTTGGGGAGAACTCCCTGAAGCGGCATGGCGGAGGATACTCACTCGGGATCCCTCCACTCCGCGCCAGAGGTTTCTTGAAGGGACAAAATTGCTGTGGCGCTCCGGTTGATTGGATGACGACAACGGCCCCCAACAGTCTCGAGTAAACTCGATTTGGTAATGACCGAAGAGCTCGAGACGAAGGAGGCCGCATATGAAGTATATAGGCTGTGACTTTCATCCGAGCTTTC
>Ga0209648_10001792_pt1 | contig 17444 bp, 13 predicted proteins | sample GraSoi2013_115cm_FD_185830 | JGI IMG/M metagenome (GOLD analysis project Ga0209648, IMG submission 185830) | Grasslands soil microbial communities from the Angelo Coastal Reserve, California, USA - Sample 9_17_2013_115cm (SPAdes) (version 2) | ecosystem: Environmental > Terrestrial > Soil >...
CGGGGACGCCGTTGATGACGAGCGCGGTTTCGCAGAACGGGTCGGAAAGTCCTTGATCTTGCAGGACAGTGACAGCGACAAGATTCTTGCCGATCAAATTGTCGGCCGGCTCAACGAGTTACACGAAAAAATGCCCGGTCTCGCGATCATTCCGGCGCACGGCCGCAGCGCTTACAAGAAATTCTTCCCCGGTGGCCCCTTGACCTGTGTATCTGTGCAATAGCGGCACAGAAAAGAAAAATGCGACCCAGCGGGCCGGACCGCAAAAGCGACAAAGGGCGGACTGAAGTCCGCGCCCACAAAATGCAGCGACAGAATCCAGCGGCAAAATTCAGCTAGTTCGCGGCGGATTTGACTTGTTCAGCGGGCTTAATGCTGATGAAGCGGCCGTGGCGGCCCTTGTCTTCGAACTTCACGAAGCCAGTAATGAGCGCGAAGAGGGTGTCATCCTTGCCCTGTCCCACGTTTTCTCCGGCCTGGTGCTTGGTGCCGCGCTGGCGCACAAGAATCGTACCAGCGTTGACGAGCTGTCCGCCGAAGCGCTTGACTCCCAGCCTCTGTCCGTGTGAATCGCGGCCGTTTGTTGAGGAGCCGCCGCCCTTCTTATGTGCCATAACGTAATCCTTTTCACGAAAAGCTGCCGCGCCAAGGTCCTGCAGCTGCAAAATTGTCAGAGCTTGATGTCGTTGACTAGCACGGCCGTGTAATTCTGCCGGTGGCCACGCTGAATCTTGTACTGATTGGTTTTCTTGAACTTGAGCACGGTGAGCTTCTTCGCCCGCCCCTGCTGGACAATCTTTCCCGTCACGGTCGCTTTGACGGCATCGGCGCCCACTACGACCTTCTTGTCGTCGGTATGCACGGCCAAGACGGCGCCAAAGTTCACTTTTTCACCTACTTTGCCATCAACCCGCTCGATGCGGATGGTGTCGCCGGGCGCGACGCGATACTGCTTTCCCCCGGTCTGAATAACGGCGTACATCGACCCTCCAAGAGCTTAAGACAAACGTTAATTATACGGGTTCTCGCTCAGGATGGTCAATGAAAATGCGCGTGTTGCAAAACTAGACGTTCAGGCGACGATCGAGACCATTCCGAGAACAGGAAGAGCCAGGTTGGTGTCCCCTGTAATCGTTACTTGGGCCCGTGCGGATTCGGAATCAATGCCTTTTGTGAAGATCCGCCAGGCTATCTCCTGAGTAATGGCCACTTCGGAAACGGCCTCGCCGTATGGTTCTCCAGTGAGTTGCCATGAATCCTCTGAGCGATAGAGGTACCAAATGCCGCCGCACTCGCCGGCAACGATGATTTCGACCAGTGTTCCCGGCTTCGCGGGCACATTGCGATACCTGAATGGCAGCGCCCGCAAGAAGCAATCCAGGACGGGATAATAAAGCTCCCGCGTCATGATGCCGGGCTTGTTCACCGCCAGCCGGATCTGCTGCTGGTGATGCCAGCGCTCGGTGAATTCGCGCGCCGTGTCGAACCAGTTTGCGGATTTTTCTTCGCCGGCCCAGCTAACGCCGTACGGAGCCATCGCATACGGGTCGCGCGAGGCGTGATATTCCGCCAAGAATTGGCAGGCGACTTCCATGATTGCAATCAAGACCGCCGGGCTCAGCCGCCGATAGACGCGGACGCCTTCCCGATTCAAGCTGTTGATGAAGGCTGCCAGATCCGCGGAAGAGTTGATTTTTGGGGTTTCAGCCAGGTAGCCGTCTCGGCCGATGGAAACCCCGCGTAGCGAAGTGTCCAAGAGATGGGCAGCGACGTCTTTCACTTTCCACTTGGGCGACACGGTTTGCTTTTCCCAATCATCTGGAGCCAAGGAGCGCAGCAGCTCGACGAGCATGCCATCGAGCTTTGGAAAGAGATGGGCAGTAAGTATTGGCGGCAACGGTTCGATTTTTGTTTTCATCTAAGGATCACACGCGGAGAGAATCCTTACACTGGCCAGCGCCAAAAGCAATTCTCCGGCCGGGATGAGGGGCCTTTTCCCTGTTGATGGGTAGATTCCACCATCAGGCACAACGGCATGCAACTTTCCGCAAACAGGCGGGTTTAATGATATAGGTGCCCCAGCTCAAACTGAAGCATCTAAAAGGTTTAAGGTTTGCCGGTCGTAGTGATGGACTTCAGAAGGGGTCCAAACATGCGTTATCTAAGGATTCTTGCTTTGCTCGGCATTTGTTTAGGTTCGGCATCTTTCGCCCACGCACAGAGAGTCTTTGTCGGCGTTGGAGTTGGGCCAGCGTACTACGGGCCTGCTCCGGTGTGCGCCTACGGCTACTACGGATATTACCCGTATGGTTGCGCGCCTTACGGCTATTACGGCCCTGACTACTTTGTCGACGGCGTGTTTATCGGCGCTGGACCGTGGTTCCACGGCTTCTACGGCGGCCGCGGATTCTACGGCCGCGGTTACTATGGACGCGGCTATTATGGACGTGGCTTCTATGGGCGACCTGGCTTCGGTGATCGCGGACGCGATTTCGGCGGGCGGGGAGGCTTCGACCGCGGCGGCTTCCGAGGAGGCGATCGCGGCTTCCATGGTGGTGGAGGCTTCCGAGGCGACTCCGGCGGTTTCCACGGCGGTGGCGGGTTTCACGGTGGCGGTGGCTTCCACGGAGGCGGCGGTGGCCATGGTGGTGGAGGCCACGGAGGCGGGCATCGCTAGCAGCCAGAAATTGTAAAAGTCAAATCACGAACGGCTGGCAGCCCTGCTGCCGGCCGTTTTCGTTTTCGCTCTCCCACAAACGCGAATTCCCTAGGCGCAAACGCCTTCGTACGTGGGCTGAGGGAACTGCTGCGAGAACCAGAAGGAGTAAGGCGTGGCGCCATGGATCTGGTAATGCTCCAACCGCTCGCAGCCCTCGGCCACAGTAGGAATGTGGCCAGCTGGAATCCACCAGAGGCAATAGTTTGGTTTTTCCATCTTCTCGAACCACTTCGCACGATCGCGAAAGACCTTGGCGTGATCGGACTTGTAAGCATAATGCCGCAGGGCCTCGATGGATTCCCAGACGGACATATTGACGATCACGAATGGGTCGTCATTGTAGGCGATGTCTGTCGCGTTCCCAGAGCTCGATTGCAGCCGCCAGACAAATCCCGGAGCATCGTCCGCGAGCGCATTGATGGGTGCCAGTTGCGCGACGAATTCGGCGATCCTCGGATCGTCAAGCGGAGCAATCAAACGTCCGATATTGATCTGCGCGAGATGATAGTTCATGGCGGACTCCAGGCGACTCCTCTCCAAAGACGCTTCAGAAATCGAAACGGTAGCCGAGAATCATCTTCGCAAGCAAGTGATCCGTGGCGCGCGTCACGCCCACACCCAGCCCAAAATTGACTTCCCACTTGGGCGAGAGATTCAAGTCAATCGCGGGAAGAATTTGCTGTTGTTGCTGGCTTACCGGGTCAAAGCCCGTGACCGAACCGAGCGAGCCGTAATACTCGATGCCTCCCGCGATTTTCTTGGTGAAATCGTAGCTGAACTTGAGGTTGGGCGAGAAAACGAGACCTTGATTCACACCTGGGCCATGGAATGATCTGTCAAACGTGGGATTGAACGAAAGATACCACGGGCCGAGTTGCTTATCGATAATAGGCCGGATTTCCCACGTCCAGGTGTCTGCGGAGTACCGGCGGCTCTGCCAGCCGATTTCGTTCGAGAGGCTGATGCCGACGGGCCAGTGCCACTTGGCGGGAACGCGCACGCGGGGACGGATGTGGCTGCCAACATAATCCCAACCCTGGCCGTTCTTCGCGGAAGTAAAAATGTAAAAACCGGTCTCGAACCAGTCGGTAAAACCGTGGGTGATCTCGATGGTTTCATGCGACTGGTGGTTCGTGGGAAGCGTGCCGTCATCGGTGGATTTGGAGCCCTGAAATGTAAAGTTCGAGTGCAACTCCACCATAGTGTGGCGCGGCTCGACAGTCTCGTACGAATACACCTGGATTTCGTAGTTCCCTTGCGCGCTAGCGGCCAGCGGCAAGGCCGCGCTTCCAAGCACACATAACGCGATCGAGAATGCCATCCGCAGCCGCATATTCAATTCTTGACAGCTCCCCAGCGTATCTCAGCCTTGCTGGCCGGCAAACTGCAATAGATGCACGAATCAGGCGTGCGGGTGCGCCTTGTCGTAGACGTCCATTAGCCGGCGGATGGAGGCGTGCGTGTATTTCTGCGTGGTGGAAAGTGACTGATGGCCGAGAAGCTCCTGAATCGCGCGAAGATCGGCGCCATCGGCGAGCAGATGCGTCGCGAAGGCGTGACGCATCGAATGCGGATGCAGGTCCCAGTTGACGTTGGCGATGCGAACGTATTTTTTGACGATGCGCCCTACGGAGCGCTGCGTAAGGCGCCGGCCCGAATAATTGAGGAAGACGGCGGCTTCAGCGTGTGGCCCCCGCCTGCTACTCGTCCGCTCGGTTTGTTCCAGAAGCTGCTCGCGCACCGGCCAATATTTTTCCAGTGCTTCCTGGGCCTTAGCGCCGTAAGGAACGATGCGTTCCTTGCTGCCCTTGCCGCGGACGCGGAGAATGCGTTCTTTTTGCTCCATGTCGACAAGATTGAGGCCGGTGAGTTCGCTGACGCGCAGGCCTGCGGCGTAGAGAAGTTCCAGCAGCGCTCGGTCGCGGCGAAGGAGCAAGCCTTCTCCAGCTCGCACGGAACTGCTCTGCTTACGTTGCAGATTCGCGGCGGATACTGGTGGAAGCAATAGGCCCTTTTTGAAAGTCGCCCTGCCGCCAAGTGCTGCTTGTCCCGTCCCGCCGACCTGATTGAGGAAACCGTTCATCTCTTCGGCAGAGAGCACAGAAGGAATGCGCTTCGGCAACTTGGGCGTAGGAACGAGACGCGCGGGGTTCTCCTTCAGATGTCCCTCACGCACGCAGTACTTGAAGAATGAGCGCAGGGCCGCAAGCTTCCGCGCGATGGAACTCTTCTGGAGGCCCTGATCGTGGAGATGCGCGACGAATTCACGAATCAAGGGATGCGTGACGCCAGTCAGTCCAGGCGGCCGGACACGCGGCGGCGACAGATATACAAGAAACTGTTCGAGGTCCCTCCCGTAGTTCAGAATTGTATGCGGCGAGGAATTCTTCACCGACCGAAGGTATTCAAGATACTTCGCAATCGCTTCTTTCATCCGCCGCTACAGCTCCGGGGGAGAGACCCAAATACAGTATAGGCGACCGCAATTCTGCGGAAAGCGAAATCGCGGCCCTGTTGTTTCTTTAGATGCAAGCGAGTCAGGACTTGGCCGCCACGGGTACCGGAGCTTCCTCTGGCGCCTGCGGCTGAGCTTCGGGAACTAGCTTCTCCCAATCGCAGCCCTCTTTGAGGCAGGAGTGGACGGTGCCGATCTTGGAGCGCTTCTCGACGATGAACGGGGCGCCGCACTTCGGGCACGGCTCGGCGATGGGCATATGGGGTGAGGTGAAATCGCAATCGGGGTAACGGGAGCAGCCGTAGAACACGCGCGGGCGTCCGCGTCCGCCTTTACCGGCGCTGCCGCGGCGGACGAATTCGCCCTCGTTGCATTTCGGGCATTTGATGCCCAAGGTGATTGGTCGCGTGTACTTGCACTTCGGATAGCCGGTGCAGCCGATGAATTCGCCGAAGCGGCCGTGCTTTTTCACCAGCCCGTTGCCGCAGAGCGTACATTTTTCATCGAGCGGCTCATCCGGCTGATGTGCGATGCGCGTGCCTTGGACTAAGCGCCGCGTGGTTCTGCAGTCCGGGTAACCGGTGCAAGCGAGAAAAGTGCCGAAGCGCCCGCGCTTGATGGCCATCTCCTTCCCGCAATTGTCGCAATACTCGGTCTTGGGTTCGCCGCTGGTCTCTTCGGGAGTCTCAGGGGACAGGTCTTGAATGAAATCGCATTCGGGATAGCGCGAACAGCCGAGGAAGAAGCCGTGGCGGCTGATGCGCTCCAGCAATTCGCCCTGGCCGCACTTTTCGCACTTTTTCCCCGTGGGAATGCCGGCCTTGTAAGAAAGCATCTCGTCGTCAGCCTTGTCGAGGTCAATGACGAATTTTTCCCAGAACTCTCTGACGGCCTCGCGCCAGGGCAGTTTGCCTTCTTCAATTTCATCGAGTTCCTCTTCGAGCCGCGCGGTAAAGGTGACATCGAAAATGTCTTCGAAGCTCTTGACCAACAGCATACTGACGCGCTCGCCGAGCATCGTGGGCGAGAAACGCCCCTGGTTCTTGGTGACGTATTCACGCTCGACAATCGTTGAAATGATCGAAGCGTAAGTCGAGGGCCGCCCGATGCCGTCTTCTTCGAGTTCTTTCACCAGCGTCGCATCGTTGTACCGCGGCGGCGGTTCCGTGAAGTGCTGGTCGGGGCGAATCTTGTCCAGGCGGAGGGTTTGCCCTTCCGCAACCTGGGGAAGAGCGCGGCCTTCGCCTTCATCATCTTTTTCGTCATCCTCACGATCAGCGATCGACGCGGGCATCTGATAGACGCGCAGGTAACCGTCGAATTTCTGGACGGAGCCGGTAGCCCGAAAGGTGTAATCGCCCGCAGCAATGTCGATGGTGGTCTGATCGAAGATGGCCGGAAGCATTTGCGACGCAACAAACCGCTGCCAGATCAGTTGGTAAAGCTTGAAAAGGTCTTCGTCGAGATACTTGCGCACGTCTTCCGGAGCGCGCATGGCATCGGTGGGACGCACAGCTTCGTGGGCTTCCTGCGCATCCTTCTTCGACTTGTAATAGTTGGGCTTTTCCGGGAGATAATTGCTTCCGAACCGCTCGGGAATCAGTTCGCGAACCTGCGCCAGCGCATCGTTCGAGACGTGCACGGAGTCCGTACGCATGTAGGTGATGAGCGCCACGGATCCTTCTTCGCCCAACTCCACGCCTTCGTAGAGTTTCTGCGCCAGGGACATGGTGCGCTTGGCGGTGTACCGCAGCCGGTTATAGGCCGCCTGCTGCAATTTCGACGTGGTGAACGGCGGGGGCGGATTGCGTTTCTTTTCCTTTTGCGTGACCGTCGCCACTTGCCACTTCGCCTTGCCCACCTCTCGGACGATCTGCTCCGCGGCCTCCTGATTTGAGACGGCGATATCTTCGCCCTTGTATTTGAAGAGTTTTGCTTCGAAGAGTGGCGGCTGCCCGGCATCCAGCATCGCGTGAATCGTCCAGTACTCCTGCGGGATGAACGCCCGAATTTGCTGCTCGCGCTCGACGATTAGCCGCAGCGCCACGGTCTGGACCCGCCCGGCAGACAGCCCGCGGCGAACTTTGTCCCAAAGAATCGGAGAAACTTTGTAGCCCACGATGCGATCGAGTACGCGGCGCGCCTGCTGCGCATCCACCAGATTGGTATCCACCTGCCGCGGTTTGTCGAAAGCCGCGCGAATGGCCTTGGGCGTAATCTCATTGAACGTAACCCGAAAAATCTTTTTCGGGTCAATGGCAACGGGTTCTTTTTTGGGGTCGCTTTCGCCTTCTTTCTTAGCAGGCTCTTCGGGTGCCTCTTTCTTCTTAAATCTCGAAACGCTGGGTTCTTGCTCGATGAACTTTGCAGGCTTGGAGAGAACCAGGGCGAGGTGCGCCGAAATTGCTTCCCCCTCGCGATCGGGGTCGCCCGCGAGATAAACCGCCTCCGCGGAGTGCGCCGCTTTCCTCAGATCATTAATGACCTTGCCCTTGCCGGCGATGATTTGCAGCGTGGGCTCGAAAATCTTGTCGTCATCCAGCGTAATCAGCTTCTTGGTGTTCTTCTCTTCCGTACGGGCACCCTTCTTGGCGCCCTTTTTTTTCTTTCTCTTCCTGCGGCCCGAGGGATCTTCGCCAGGCAGACGAATGCCAATCGTTTTCTTGGGCAGGTCCATCACGTGGCCGATGGACGCTTTGACGGTGAAGTTCCGCCCCAGATACTTGTTAATCGTTTTCGCCTTTGCAGGCGATTCGACAATCACGAGCGAACGAGCCATATTGCTTTTGTAACTCCGTAATGTGTTGCAGTGAGGGCTGACCGCAGCGGCGTGTGTCCTTCTCGCTACCTTAAAGCGCTCGGCCCGAATCCCAACGGGGTCTACGGTTAGATGCGATGGTTGCCCTTGTGGATGCGCTTTACGATTGGACGTCAGCCCCGGGCCAACGATGCAAACCCCTATCTGCTTCTACAGCAAGACTTTGCTGAACTGCTTGCCCGGCAACTGCCGAATGATGCCTTTCATCTCCAGATTAAAGAGCGTAGCCAGAACCTCAGAAGAGTTCAACCCGGAGCGCTCCACGATGTCATCAATGTGCACCGGCTCCTCGGCGTTGAGCAGTTCATAGAGTTTCTTCTCCGAGCCGTTCAGCGCAGCAGCAGCCAATAGATTCCGCTGTTCGGCTTCCGGTTTCTCGGCCTGCACGAGGGCGGCACGCACTGGCGTGGGGAGCTCTTCGATGACGTCTTCGGCGCAAGTGACGAGCTTGGCGCCCTGCTTGATGAGTAGGTTTGGCGCGAAACTCACGGGCTGGGTGGCGTTCCCCGGCACGCCGAAGACCTCTCTGCCGAACTCCATGGCCAGGCGCGCGGTGATCAGCGACCCACTGTATTGCGCCCCCTCCACGACCACGACACCGAGAGGCATGCCGGCGACGATCCGGTTGCGCACCGGAAAATTCTCTGGCGCCGGGTGCGTGCGCAGAGGAAATTCACTGATGATTGCGCCGCGTTCCAGCACTTTTTCGTACAGTTTCTTGTTTTCCTTGGGATAGCAGACGTCGATGCCCGTTCCGAGAACTCCGATGGCGCGTCCGTTGGCGGCCATGGCTCCTTGATGCCCAATGGCATCAATCCCGCGCGCCAGTCCGCTGACGACGACCAACCCCCGCGCCGCAAGTTCCCGGCCAAGACGCTGAGCCATCTGCGTGCCATAAAGGGTTGGCCGGCGCGTGCCCACGATACCTATGCTGGGGAGATTCAAAACTTGCGGATCACCGCGAACGTAGAGCAGGACTGGCGGATCGTAGATTTGTAAAAGCGACTGCGGATATTCGGGCTCTGTCCAGTTCAAGAGAATGCAGCCTGCAATCTTCTGAATGCCCGCCAATTCCTTCTCGGCACGCTTGAAGGCTTCCTTCTTCACGATGGCTTGGGCGACTTGAGCTGGAAGGTGGCATGATTCGAGATCGGGGAGAGTGGCCCGAAAAACTCCATCCGGTGAGTCGAACCGGCGCAGAACACGAGCGGACAAACGGCAAGCGAGGCCGGGCGTGAGCCCCAGCGCAAGCCACGAGAGGGAGGCGTCAGACTGCATCGCATGACGAGCCTATGTGCGGAGTAATCTAATTGTCAAGTAGTACCAATAGAAAAATAGCGGCGACGCCAGGTCTTGGGCTATTGCGGCTTCGGTTGCGATGCCGCCGCCGGGTGCGGGTTGCCGAAGCCGATTTCCAGCGGCGTATCTTTGGGCAGGACGACGTCATGTCCGCGCGAGAGGAAATTCGAGTAGATAGAGACGGAAGCGCCATAGGCGCCGAACGCAATCGAAACTGGTGTGGACTTGGCCGCCAGGCTCAACACCGCGCCTGTCAAGCGAAAGCCTGAGCCGCCGGCGGCAGTGCGCACGCCCGGGTCACCCGCTGCATCCGTGGTGCCGTGTTCGGCATCAGGATGCGCCGCGGCTGCGGCCAGCAGGACCGCGAGCCCTGTGGACAGGTACCGGGTTTTGCTATCAGTCGTACGTGCGCCGCCCTCTTCGTCCAGCTTCATATGGGCACTGCGATCCACTTCAACGCCTTCCAGGTTGCCGACCATGCCTTGCGAACTCGCGTGAAAATGCTCCGTTTGGCCTTGCACCTGTGACAACGCCTGAACGCCTTCCTCAGAAGTCTCAATGCGCTCAAAGACCACGCGGAGCTCGCCGTTGCGGTGCAACTTATGCGCGGGTTTCGCTTGGACAACTTCACCGATCAGGCGGCTGTCTGCGGGAAGGATCAGAAAGTGCTCCGCTGAATAGATTGGCTCCGTCAAAACGGCGGTCACAGGAGTGCCACGTGTCGCGGTTGCAGAACTGACTTCTGCAAGAAGCCGTGCCTTGAGCGTAGTGTCTGGCATCGGGGCATTCCCGATCAAGGCTAGCTGTTCTGCTGCGCGTGTCGTCGCGCCAAAATCCAGAGGGGTGTCGAGTTCCGCCACAAAGCGCGTGCCCGGCTGGAGGTACTGCCGCCGATATGGCAGTTGCGCCAGCAAGAACTGCTTGATGCGCGCAAGCCGCCCAGGCGCCGTTATTTTTTCCCATGATTCGTGCGCCTGCTCTTTCGCTTCTTGTATCTTCTCCTTGGCCTCCTGTTTGACCGCATCCGCAGCGCTTTTCTGCTTCATTTTTTCCGGATTGCTCACCAGGTGAACAACCTGATCCGTTCCTGGAGAGACAGTGGTCTTGATCGCCAGTTGTCTGCCATCGGGCAGAGTCAGCGTGTCAAAAGTCAGCTCGTATTTGTGAAAGGGAGAGAAGTTCCCGTTTGCATAGGCGAGAGCCCGCTTCGTGATGGGAACCGGAGCCACTTGGGTCAAGTGACCTGTTGCGATGCTGCCGGCGGGGATTACAACTTGGTCAAAAGCATACACGGTCTCGACCACTCGGCCGTGTACAAGATCACCCGTCCGGCCGACTCGCTTGCGCTGATCGAGCGCAAGACGAATCGGCGTTCCGCTGGGAATCGTGAGGAGGATTTTCGCAGGCGACATGCTTGCCGCCTCATCCTGCTTTTCTTCGGCGTCCGAGGGCGGCGTGCAGAGGGAGACGAGAGCGTCTTCGCGCGGCGCGACGTCACAAGTTGCCTGAATCACGGGTACCATGGGACGCTGAGGATTTTCGACAGGATTGGATTGCGCTGATGCCACCAGAATACAGCTACGGATCAGCAGTGTAAGAAGAGAGAGGCGCCGAACAAAAATCATGACCCTTACACCTCGGCAGGGCCTCAGGGCTGAAGGATTAAGACCAGACTGGCTATCTGTGCGAAAGATAGCCCTTTGCTGACAGACTGTCTACCGCCAAAGCGCTTGAATGCTACCTGAGACGCCCGCGACACCGAATAGGATGGCCGCCAAGAATCACGAGTTGATGGTACTTCCTCGGGGCCAATCCATAACCGAGAATCCTGGAACCTCTAGAGGTCACCTTGGATTGTCAACACCCAGAAGACAGGCAGATTAGCTGGCGGGTTGCGCGGCGTCCTCTTCCAAGATGGCGTCCAGCAACTTCAGGAAAAGATCCGCGTCACCTTCAGAAAATACCAGTGGCGGGCGAAGCTTGATCACGTTGTGATGTGGTCCGTCGGTGCCGGCGAGTATGCCGCAATCGCGAAGGCGATTGACCACATAGGAGGCTTGCGACGGAGCTGCCTCTCGCGTTTCACGGTCCAGCACGAGATCGATCCCGAGGAAAAGTCCCGAGCCACGCACATCGCCGATCAATGCGTGGCGGTTCTGCAAGGCCTTCAAGCCCTCGATGAGATGGGCGCCGATGCGCAAAGCATTTTGTTGTAAATTCTCATCTTCGAGAACATCGAGCACCGCGAGACCGGCTGCACAAGCGACAGGATTGCCGCCAAACGTGCTGAAAAACTCCATTCCATTGTTAAAGGAACTGGCAATCTCCGGCGTCGTGATAACCGCCGCGAGCGGAAAGGCATTGCCGATCGGCTTTCCCAGAACGACGATGTCCGGAACGACTCCTTGCGTTTCGAATCCCCAAAAGTGGGTTCCAAGACGCCCGAATCCCACTTGCACTTCGTCGGCGATACAGATCGCGCCCGCTGCGCGGACGTGACAGTACACTTCTGCCAGATATCCTGGCGGAAAAACAATTTGCCCGCCCACGCTTGGCAAAGTCTCCGCGATGTACGCGGCGACGCCATGACCTTCGGCTCCAGTGCGCTCCAGGATTTCGGCAACGTGACGCGCATATTTTGCGCCGGCTTCCTTGTCGCCCCGGCGATACGCGCCGCGGTAATCGTCCGGAAGCGGAGCAACGTGCACCCAGGGCTTTTTGCCGCAGCCTCCGGGGCCGTCGAATTTGTAGGGACTAATGTCGATGAGTGTGCTGGTATGGCCGTGGTAGGCGTGTTCCAGCACAATGATGTCTTCCCGTCCCGTATGCGCGCGCACAAGCCGCAAAGCCAGCTCATTGGCCTCGCTGCCGGAGTTCACAAAAAAACAAACGCGCAGCGGAGCAGGCAGCAAGCGGGTCAGCCGCTCGGCATAATGGTTGACGTTGTCGTGAAGATAGCGCGTGTTGGTGTTGAGCAGAGCAAGCTGTGCTTGCGCCGCCTGTACCACGCGAGGGTGGCTGTGCCCCACCAGCGGCACGTTGTTGTAAACGTCGAGGTACGCTCGCCCGGCGTCGTCATACAAATACTGCATCCACCCGCGAACAATTTTTAGCGGGCGCTGATAAGAGACGCTGAGGTTTTTCCCCAACAAGGCGCGGCGTGCGGCGAGTGTCTCGCTGAAATCAGGCTCTTTGGCGGGAAAGCGATCGGCGGGAATTCCGAGCAGCAGATTCGGGTCAGGCGAGAGGCCCGTCCATACCGCGCGTTGCGAAGCATAAGCGACGCCCGGAAAATCGGCGCCAAGGTCAAGCAGATCAGCGATGATCTGAAAATGAACGTGTGGCGTCCATCCGCCGTTTTCCTCTGTCGTGCCTACTCGGGCAAATTCTTCTCCGCGCCCCACCCGCTGCTCCGGTTTCAGCGCAGCAAGCGTCTCTTTCGTCAAGTGGCCGTACAGGGTGAAAAATTTCTCGCCGTCGCTCATTTCGTGCCGCAAGATGACCAGCGGCCCGTAATCGAGCGGAGCAACATTATTCGCGGTGAGGTGAACCACGCCATCCAGCGGCGCACGCAACCACGCTCCTGGCTCGACGAATAGGTCCATACCCAGGTGCACTGTGCGCCGTTCATCCGTGGGGTTGCTGCTCGCGCCGAACAGTGGAGAAGTGTAGAGCATGCGCGGCTCATCATAACGGCCCACCCCGACGGACACGCTCGCTCGCTTCATAGCGTGGAATATTTTCTCGGTGAGTGCGGGAGTTGCCGCGGCCGCAGGTTCGGTGCCAAGAAACGTACTCCCAACACTCAAATCAAAAACGAGGCTGGGGACCGTTCGCAAATCAACACCCAAAATCGAAGCCGCGGAGCCGGCGTTCGCTTCGAGCCACATTTTGATCTTTTCACTTCGCGGAATAGCCGGAAGCCCGCAAGCTGTACGAAAACTATAGTGAGCGAAACGCGGGTGGATTTTTTCCAGCCTCTCTAAAGCTTCCCAGGCCGGCTCCTCGCTGACCGTGACGTACGCATCGTCCGGCTTGATAGTCTTGCGATGGGCGGAATTAGTGACGCTGACGGCGAGCCGCGCACCGATCAAAGCATGCAGAACGGACAACTCCAACTCATCGAGTGGAAACGCCTCGTGATATCCCGCGACGATCGCAGTTGCCGCCTGCAACGGGTCTTCCTTCCCGAGAATGGCGTAAGCGGCGGCAATCGCCGGCTCAGACGCCGTGATCCCGTCGTGCATGTCGCCAAAATCAATTACGCCTGCAATCTTTCGCGGCTGTGGCCAGGGATCGCTGACTAGCACATTGTGGTCGTTGGCGTCGCCGTAGATCACGCTGCGGCGCAAGCGCGGCAACTTGGGAACGACTTCCGCTTCATACAGCCCGAGAAATTTCTCCACCAGCGCTCGCCGCTTTGTGTCCGCGATATCACGGAGGTACTCCTTGATCCAACCGGCACGCGAAGAATCCCATTTCAGTTCGCGATGGGCAGCGGGGTGCGTAAACGATTGCAGGGCGGCGTCCATCTCGCCAAGAAACCGGCCGAGATCGCCGAGAAGCTCCGGCGTGTGCGGGCGGACGTCCGCGAGGACTTTTCCGTTCGCAAACGTAAGCAGCCACACGAGGCGCGTCGAGCCGTCCGCTGCGGAGATCGAACTAAAGAGTTCGCCGCTGCGATTGGGTGTGACGCGAGGCAAAGGCAACTGAGGCGCGCGCTGCGCCAAATGCCGCAATGCCCGGCACTGCAGATCAATGAATGAATGCTCCCGCGCCGGATGCATCACTTTCAGGACGAACGCATGTCCGTCGGTGCTAGTCAGGTGGAAATTGTCGTCGTATTCCCCCGGCAGCACCCGCGCGGTAGCCTCAAGCCCGTAAAGTTCGCGCGCCAAGCGAACCGCTTCCGCTTCCGTTACAGGTTGAGCTACGCGTGCTTCCAACAGCATGCGCCAAATCTTATCTGCAAGAGTCGGAGTGCGTCCATCCTGGATCGCTCAAATATTCCGCCGAACGGTCTATCAACGCGGAGTAATTGCCTCTCACAGTTTCTCTCTCGATTCTTGAACGGAAACCGGCCCATTCACGGTGGAAAGCCGGATCATCGCCGGTGCGCTGCCATATTCGATGCGGCGGTGCTCGTCGTCCCAGGTCTTGCGGGCATTGTCGCAAATGCTCGCCTTGCAACTTACCGGCGCGTAGTTCGTTGATTCCACCACGAAGCTGGACTGGTAGCCGCTGGGGACCATCAAGGTCAAGGGGCCGTTATGCGCATCGGCTGTCAGGCCCGTGCCGCTCCACGTCTTCCCTTCCAGTGCCACCGAGATCGGCCCGTTCTCCGTGTGAATCCGCACGCTTCCCCTGCTGCCGTCGAGACTGATTGGACCATTCACGGCTGTAATCTCTGCGTCGCCGGAAAAGTTCTTCAAGCTGATCGGGCCATTCTTGGCGCGAGCCGTGAGTTTGCCGTCCACGTCGTAGATGGAAATGGGACCGTTCACCGTATCCAGGTCGATGGTCGCGGATTTAGGCGCGCGAATCAGCAATTCAACCGTCCACGCCTCCTCATCTCCGGGCCCTTTTGTCGAAATCCGGCCGTTTTCAATGGACATGCTGATCTGCGAGAGGATTCGCTCTGCTGCATCACCCGAACCCGCCGCGGCTTTGCACGCCGTAACGGAATAGGTCTCCTTGTCCCAGCCGACGACCTGAACTCCGCCGTTGCTGTGCGGGTGAACCCGAAGCACTGCGGCTTCGGCCTTGGTCAAGGTGCGCTCTTCGGAACGCACCAGGGCATCCTGGTCGTCAAAGCGGATGCGAAGATCGGAGCAATCGGTTGCCAGCTGCCTGTGGCCGCCGGAAATGCTGACGGAGTGGTGATGCCGGTTTGCTCGCGCGCTCGTAAAGCCTAGGGCGAGCAGAGCAGAAAACGAAATCAGAAAGAAGAAGCTGCGTCGAGGCATGAGGCCCTCCTGCAGCTATAGACGACAAAGGAGGCCATTGGTCACGTGCTACCCAGCCGAAAAAATCAGCCCCAGCCATCCCAGCCGTCGTCCATGCCAATAGGGGGGTCCGGAAGCTTCTGCGCCCCCGCCGTCTTCTCCGCTATCGTGGGCGTCTGCGGTGTTTCCGCCCGGGCCTGAACGCACGTCGGCGCCGTAAGCGCCGCGGTCAAAAACAACACGCCGGTCGTTAACAAGACGTTGAGCCACGGCTTTGACATATCCCACCCCTCCAAACTTGCCGAATGGTTTTGCAACAGAAACACTGCGATGGTTAATCCGGATTTCCCACCGCCAAATTGCGCATTCATAAGACATTACCCCGCGAATCTGATTTTCCCGATCGTTGCAGCTCCGTGACAATCGACTCCCTGAATCGTCAATAGAGCAGCACTCTGCGGAATTGCGTCGGACTGCGGACGAAGGTCTGCCAGTTGCTGGCCCAGGGAACCTAACGCGACTCGAGTGCGTAAAGTAGGGAGAGGTGTTCCATGCAAAGCCTGCCAGGCAATTTCCGGTACGCCCTGCGACAGTTCCGGTTGTCACCTGTTTTCACCGCTGCAGCAGTGCTGACTTTGGCTTTGGGTATCGGCGGGACGACGGCAATATTTACCTTGATCCATGCGGTCATGCTCCGCTCCTTGCCGGTTTCGGACCCCGGCAGGCTCTACCGGGTCGGCGAAGGGGATGAATGTTGTGTCGAAGGGGGCCCTCAGGACCGGTGGGGAATGTTTTCCTTCCCTTTGTACGAGCGGCTGAAGGCAGAAACGCCGGAGTTCGAGGAAGTGGCCGCCTTCCAGGCCGGCCGCTGGCGGCTGAGCATGCGGCGCCAGGGCGTCGAATCGGCCGCCAGACCTCTGCGGTCGGAGTACGTCTCCGGCAGTTATTTTTCAACTCTTGGAGTGCGTGCCTTCGGCGGACGCGTGTTTACCCTGGATGACGACAAGCCGGCTGCTCCGCCCGTCGCAGTGCTTAGTCACCGTGTCTGGCAGACAACCTACGCCTCCGATCCTTCGGTCGTAGGTTCAACATTTGTCGTCGAGGGCCATCCTCTGACCGTTATCGGCATAGCGCCTGCTGGATTTTTCGGCGAAACGCTGGAAAGTGACCCTCCTGATATCTGGGTTCCCCTTCAACAGGAACCCATGATGAATGCCGAAGGTAGCCTGCTGCGCCAGCCTGTTTCTGCCTGGCTGCGCATGATCGGCCGATTGCGGCCGGGAGCTTCGATTGACGGAATGGCGCCCCGCCTCACCGGAGTGCTGCGCCAATGGTTGCAGAACGATTCCGGATATCCTGCCAACTGGATGGCGGACGTCATCCGCATGCTTCCCAAGCAGATGATCGACGTCATACCTGCCGGAGCGGGTGTGGCGGTGATGAGAGAGGAATACGGGCGGAGCCTGCAGATCCTGCTGTCAGTGTGCGGCTTGGTGCTGCTAATTGCATGCTCCAACGTGGCGAACCTGTTGCTCGCCCGCGGGGTGGCGCGTCGTGGCCAAACGGCAGTGCGACTAGCCGTCGGCGCTACTCCCAGACAAATCGTCATGCAAGCGCTCACGGAAAGCGTCCTGCTGGCCATTGGCGGCGGCATCGTGGGACTTCTGGTGGCTATGGCTGCGGCCCGTCTGTTGCTTGCCCTCGCCTTCCGCAGCTCCCATTTCCTTCCCATCAGCACCGCGCCGTCGCTCATCGTCTTGGCCTTCGCCTTCGGGTTGGCGCTGCTGACGGGAATCATTTTCGGCGCGGCTCCCGCCTGGTTGGCTACCCGGACCGATCCAGCCGAGGCACTGCGCGGATCGGGCCGCGGCACGCAGGATCGTTCTTCTTTCGCTCGCAAGGCGCTGCTTGTCGTGCAGGCCACCTTGTCTGTCGTTCTGGTCGCCGGTGCAACCATGCTGGCGCGCAGCCTCAACAAGCTCGAGCATCAGGACTTCGGATACCAGGTGCAAAACCGTGTGGAAGTGAGCATGAACAAACCTCCAGCCACCTACACGCAGCCTCAGTTAGCCTCGCTCTATCGCCAGCTTGAAGATCAGCTCAACCGTCTGCCCGGCGTTCAGGGCTCCGGTCTCGCCCTCTATAACCCGCTCACTGACAACTGGGGCGAACTCATCATGGTCGCTGGCCATCCTCCGGCCAAGCTCA